>WNFO01000832.1_pt1 | contig 23302 bp, 25 predicted proteins | sample 5400251 | NCBI WGS metagenome assembly WNFO01 (sample SAMN13153354, study PRJNA577476) | soil metagenome | isolation source: 100 cm saprolite under Madrone tree | place: USA:California | collected 2016-06-14
TTGCGCACGCGCGTGAGCATGTCGGCGATGGGATCGCTGACGATCCCGGCCGGCGCCTTCTTGGGGAGGTTCTTGGCTGCGGTGGCGACGGTGGCCATCACCAGCTCGACTTCGTCACGCCGGGGATGCGTCCCTCGGCGGCCAGTGTCCTGAAGCAGATGCGGCACATGCCGAACTTGCGCAGATAAGCGCGCGGCCGCCCGCAGATGCGGCATCGATTGTGGAAACGCACCTTGAACTTCGGGTGCACAAGGTCTCGCTTCCAGCGCTCGAGTGAAGACTTCTTCGCCAAACTCTCTTACCTCATTCCTTTTATCTGTCTATCGCTTCCTGAAGGGCATGCCGAGACGCGTCAGCAGGCTGCGCGCCTCATCGTCGTTGCGGGCCGTGGTCACGATCGCGACCTCGAGACCACGCAGCTTGTCGATCTTGTCGTAGTCGATCTCCGGGAAGACGACCTGCTCGCGAAGGCCGAGCGAGTAGTTGCCCCTTCCGTCGAAGCCCTCCGGGTTGACGCCGCGGAAGTCGCGGATGCGAGGCAGAGCGATGTTCAGCAGCTTGTCGAGGAAGTACCACATGCGGCGGCCGCGAAGCGTGGTCTTGATGCCGATCGTTTGGCCCTGGCGGAGCTTGAACGCGGCGACGGACTTCCGCGCCTTGATCAGCGCCGGCTTCTGGCCGGTGATCGTGACCACGTCGCCAACCGCGGCATCCAGCGCCTTGTCGTTGTCCTTGGCCTCGCCGATGCCGATGTTGACGACGACCTTGGCGACCCTGGGCACCTGCATGACGTTCTCGTACTCGAACTCCTTCGTCATCTGCGGCACGATCTTGTCGCGGTACGTCACGAGAAGGCGCGGCGTCTCCTCCGATTTCGTGCCTGGCGCCTTGGGCGCTGACGGTTTCGTGTCCTGCTTCTTCTGCTTCTGCTGGACCTTGGCCTTGCTCACTGCGCCTCCGTCTTCCTCACGCGCTCGTACGGCTCGTCGCAGTGGCGGCAGACAAGAGCGCGCGCGCCCGACTCGAGGATGATGTGCTTCGTCCTGGTCGGCCGCGAGCACGCCGGGCAGACGAGCATCACGTTCGAGTAGTCGAGCGGCGCCTCGAAGTCGACGACGCCACCCTGCGCGACACTGACTCCGCCGCGAGACCGGCCGGCCTTCGTATGCCGCTTGAGAATGTTGACGCCCTTGACAACGATCTTGTGCTGGTCTGGGATCGTGCGCAGGACCTCGCCAGTCTTGCCCTTGTCCTTGCCGGCGGTGACGACCACGGGGTCGCCGGGAGCAAGGTCGAGCCAGCGGCGCTTCGGTGTTTCTTTGTTTCTAAGCATTTCCTATAGGACCTCGGGAGCGAGACTGATGATCTTCATGAAGTTGCGCTCGCGCAGCTCGCGGGCCACGGGTCCGAAGATGCGCGTGCCTCTGGGGTTGTTGGCCTGCGCGAGCAGGACGGCGGCATTCTCATCGAAACGGATGAGCGAACCGTCGGGGCGGCGGTATTCCTTGTTGACCCGCACCACCACTGCCTTGACGACCTCGCCCTTCTTGACCTGGCCGCCAGGCTGCGCGGACTTGACGGTGGCGGTGATGATGTCGCCCACCGACGCATACTTGCGGTAGTGACCGCCGGCCACGCGGATGACAAGGATCTCCTTGGCACCCGAGTTGTCCGCGACCTTGAGCCGCGTTTCCTGCTGAACCACTACTTTGCCTTCTCCACGATCTCTAATACCCGCCAGCGTTTCTCTTTCGAGATCGGACGGGTCTCGGTGATGCGGACGAGGTCGCCCACGCCGCACTCGTTCTTCTCGTCGTGGACCTTGAAGCGGGTCCGCTGCTGCACGGTCTTGCGGTAGAGCCGGTGGGCCTTCGACGTGCCCACCTGGACGATCACGGTCTTGTTCATTTTGTCGGAGATGACGGTGCCCAGGCGGACCTTGCGCTGGCCGCGTTCTTGGGTTTGGGTCGTCGCCATCAAGAGGGCTCCTCGGTCTTGGCTTTGCGCGTGCGCTTCGGCTTGGGCGCCTCAGCCTGTGCTTCTGGCTCGAAGCCTTCGTCAGCCGGCTTCTCAGCGACGACGACGGAGGCGGCCTCGTGCGGAACGAAGGTCACCAGTCCGAGCTGGCGTTCGCTGAGCACGGTCATGATGCGAGCGATGTCGTGGCGCACCTTCGAGATCTGACTCGAGTTCTCGAGCTGGCCGACTGCGTGCTTGAAGCGGAGCTCGTACAACTCTCGACGCGCGGTCTTCATACGGTCCGCCAATTGGTCCTCTTCGAGGTCCCTGAGCTCGTCGACTTTCATCTCGACGCTCCAGTGGTCACCGATTCCGAGCTCACGAAACGCGTCTTGATTGGGAGCTTCGAGGCGGCGAGCTTCATCGCCTCTTTGGCGACCTCGGGCGTAACGCCGCCCATCTCGAAGAGGATGCGACCGGGCTTGACGACGGCGACCCAACCTTCCGGGTTGCCTTTGCCGGAGCCCATCCGCGTTTCGGCGGGTTTCTTCGTGATCGACTTGTCGGGGAAGACCCGGATCCAGATCTGGCCACCGCGCTTCACGTGGCGGGTCATCGCCCGGCGGGCGGCCTCGATCTGGCGGTTGCTCATCCAGCACGCCTCGACCGCCTGCAGCCCGTAGTCGCCGAACGCGACCGTGGCGCCGCGCGTGGAGATGCCCTGGCGCCGGCCGCGGTGCATCTTGCGGTACTTGACTCGCTTTGGGATCAGCATCAGCTCTTGGCCTTCGTGGTCTTCTTGGGGTTCTTTGGGGCCCCCGCGCCCTTGGCGCGGGAGGGCCCTGCCGGCTTCTCGGCCTTGGCCTTTGGCTCGGCGGTCTTGGCTTTGGCCGCCGGCTTGGGCTTGGCGGCGGTGGGGGTGGTCGTTGTTGGGGCGGCAGCCGTTCCGGCTTTCGCCCTGGTTGTCCGAGGCCGCCTGGGCGCGGGCTCCGGCGAGGGAATTTCAATTGCGCCGAGGTCTGGCAACGCGGCCACCTCTGAAACCGGTGTAACCGGCTCCGGAGCCACGTCGACCGGCGCTTCGGGCTGAGGCGCGATCGCTTCGCCGATGGGGGCGCCGTCGCTGATGGGCAACCGGGCCTTCGGGGTGATCTGGTCCTTGTAGATCCAGCACTTCACGCCGATCGCGCCGAAGGTGGTCTTGGCGGTGGCGCGGCCGAAGTCGATGTCGGCACGCAAGGTGTGCAGCGGCACGCGGCCTTCGCGGTCCCACTCGCGGCGCGCCATCTCGGCTCCGCGAAGGCGGCCGCCGCAGTAGATTCGGACGCCCTTCGCGCCTGCGCGCATCGTGCGCAGGATCGCCTGCTTCATCGCGCGCTTGTAGCTGATGCGGCGCTCGATCTGGGACGCGATGTTTTCGGCTACCAACTGTGCGTCGAGCTCGGGCTGCTTGATCTCCTGGATGGAGATGCGCACGCGGTTGCCGAAGCGCTTCTCGAGGTCTTCGCGGAGCTGGTCGACCGACGACCCGCCCTTGCCGATGACGATGCCCGGCTTGGCGGTGTGGATGGTGACAGTGAGCTGCGCGTTGGACGAACGCTCGGTCTCGATCTTGGCGATGCCGGCATTGCGAAGACGCGCGAGAATGGCGGTCCTCATTGCGAGGTCCTCGTGCAGCATCTTCGTGTAGTCCTTGGGGTTGGCAAACCAGTTCGCCTCCCACGGACGGAACACGCCGAGCCGAAATGCGTTCGGGTGGACTTTATGACCCAATTACTTCTTTTCCTCTGGGCGGTCTTCGACGACCGCTGTGATGTGGCAGGTGCGGTGGAAGAACTCGTGCGCCATGCTGCGGCTCACCGGCCGGCGCCGCCGGTACGTCGGACCCTCGTCGATGAGCAGCTGCTTGAGAACGAGGTCGTCGCGGTTGAGGTTGAAGTTGTGCTCGGCGTTGGCCGCGGCGGACTTGATCGCCTTGGCCACGTCGCGTGCGGCGTGCTTCGGCGAGAACTCGAGGTACGCGAGCGCTTCGGACACTTTCATTCCCTTCACGGAGTCGGCCACTAGCCGCGCTTTGCGCGGCGTGCGGCGTACGTACCTCTGAACAGCACTTACTTCCATCGTCGCCATCTACTACTTCAGTGCCGTCGACTTTTCGGTGTGGGTTCCATGGCCGCGGAAATGGCGGGTGGGCGCGAACTCGCCCAGCCTGTGGCCGACCATGTTCTCGCTGATGAAGACAGGCACGTGCTTACGACCGTCATGAACGCCAATGGTGTGGCCGACCATGTCGGGATAGATGACAGACGCGCGTGCCCAGGTGCGGATCACCTTCTTCTCGCGCGTTGCATTCAACTTGTCGATCTTGGCCTTCAGCGGGTCGCTGATGAACGGCCCTTTCTTAGTCGATCTGCTCATCTAGTTACTTGCTTCGTCCTTTCTTCTCACGCCGCCGGATGATCAACTTGTTCGAGGCCTTCTTCGGCTTTCTCGTTCGGTAGCCGAGGGCGGGCTTCCCCCAAGGAGTCTTCGGGTTGCCGCCGGGGCCGGTCTTGCCTTCGCCGCCACCGTGCGGGTGGTCGACCGGGTTCATGGTCGAGCCTCTCACCGTGGGCCGGATACCGAGCCACCTGCTGCGTCCGGCCTTGCCGCCCGACTGGTTCTCGTGCTCAATGTTACCGACCTGGCCGATCGTGGCCTGGCAGCGCACGTGAATCCTGCGGAGCTCGCCCGAAGGCATCCTGATCACTGCGTAATCGCCTTCCTTCGCAAGCAGCTGGGCGGATGTGCCGGCTGACCTAGCGAGCTGGCCGCCTCTGCCGAGAGTCAGCTCGATGTTGTGCACCGTCGAGCCGACTGGAATTCTCGCCAACGGGAGGGCGTTGCCGATCCTCACCGGCGCCTCTTCACCGCTTTCAATCGGGTCGCCGACCTTCAGACCGAGAGGGGCGAGGATGTAGCGCTTCTCGCCGTCCTTGTAGTGGATGAGGGCGATGCGGGCGCTGCGGTTGGGGTCGTATTCGATGGTCGCGACCTTCCCGGCGACCCCGAACTTGTCTCTTTTGAAATCGATCTTGCGGTACAGCTTTCGGTAGCCGCCACCCTGATGTCTTGTGGTGATGCGACCCTGGTTGTTTCTGCCGGCGTGAGTCGGCAGCGACTCGGTGAGCGTCTTCTCGGGCTCGCTCACGGTGACCTCGTCAAAGCCGGAGATGGTCATGAACCTTCTTCCGGGGCTGGTCGGCTTGAATTTTCTCAGCGGCATTTTCTATACGCTCCCGAACAGCCCTTCAATCTTCTGGCCTTCGCCGAGCGTGACGATGGCCTTCTTCCAACTGGCGGTGTGGCCGACAGGGCCGATGCGGCGCAGGCTGCGCCGGCTCTTGCCGCGCATCGAGACTGTGTTGACGTCTCTGACCTTGATGCCCTGGGCCTCGTACTGGTCCTCGAGCGCTTTCTTGATCTCGGTCTTGCTTGCAGATTTCGCCACCCTGAACGTGTACCGCCCCTGCGTGTACAGCTGATAGGTGCGCTCGGTGATGACGGGGCCGATCACGATTTCGGAGGCGGCGCGGGTGGTCATCCGGCCTCCTTCTCCGCCGACTCTTGAGCGATTCCCTTGGGCCGGGTCGGCTTGCCGAAGTTCTCCTCGAGCAGCTCGAGGCAGTCCTTCGCCAGCAACAGGTAGGTATGCGTGAAGAGGTCGCGGATGTTGAGGTTGCGTGCGAGGATGATCTTGGTCCCGGCCAGGTTCTCGAACGAGCGGCTGACGACGAAGTTGGGGGCCGGGAGGACGACGAGCGTGGTGTCGTCGAAGCCGATCGCCTCCATCAGGCCGACGGCGACGCTGGTCTTCGGCTCCTCGATGGCAAACCCGTCGATGACTCGTACCCTGCCCTCGTTCGCCTTCTGGCTGAGCGCGGAGCGCAGCGCGAGGCGACGCATCTGCTTGGGCATGCGCTGCGCGTAGCTCCTTGGATGGGGACCGAACACGACGGCCCCGCCTTTCATCGAAGGTTCCCTCGTGCTGCCATGCCGCGCGCGGCCGGTTCCCTTCTGGCGGTAGGGCTTGGCGCCGCCACCGGAGATGGTGGCTCTCGTCTTCGTCGACGCGGTGCCCTGGCGCGCGTTGTTCGTCTGGCGCACGAACGCCTGGTGCATGACCGGGGTGTTGACTTGCTCCGCGAAGATCAGCTTCGGCAGCCTGACCTCACCCTGGCGCGAGCCGGCGGAATCGAAGAGGGGAGCGTCGAGGTGGTCGGCCTCTTTAGTTTTCGCGGCGGCGGCCTTCCTGGTGGTGGTCTTCCTGGTGGCGGTCTTCTCTGCTGCCATCACAAGGGGTCCCCGAAAAATCGAAGATTTTTTGGGGTCATTCAGACCTTCCTACCGGTCGGTTTGCCTGAGGGGCCCTTCACCTTCATGCGCTTGGTCGACTGGCGCACGAGAACGAGCGCGCCTTTCGCGCCCGGCACGCCGCCCTTGACCAGGATGAGGTTGCGCTCAGGGTCGACGCGGACCACCTTGTATCCGCGTGCGGTGGTGCGCTCGTTGCCCATCTGTCCCGACATGCGCACGCCCTTGAAAACGCGCGCGGCGTCGGTGGCGCCGATGGCGCCGGGTTGGCGCACGTTCATCGAACCGTGAGACTCGGGGCCGCGGCTGAACTTGTGTCTCTTGATGAGCCCCTGGAAGCCTTTGCCCTTCGAGGTGGCGGTGACGTCGACGATCTCGCCCGCGGCGAAGATCTCCGCTTTGAGCTCCTGTCCTTGCTGCAGGCCCTCGTAGCCCCGGATCTCGACGATGTGGCGGTGGGGCTCGACGCCGGCCTTCTTGAACACGCCCAGCTCGGGCTTGGTGAGCTTGCGCTCGGGCGCCGCTTCGAATGCGATTCGGGCGGCGGCGTAGCCGTCCTTCTCAGTTGTCCTGAGTCCAAGAACACGGCACGGGCCTGCTTCGAGGACGGTCACTGCCGACGTGGTGCCGTCCGCGTTGAAGAGCTGGGTCATGCCGAGCTTTCTTGCCAGCAGACCTTTCATGTCAGCTCTTGATCTCGATGCTGACGCCGGCCGGAAGGCTTAGACGCTGAAGTGCGTCGACGACACGCGGGTTGAAGTCGAGGATGTCGACTACGCGCTTGTGCGTGCGCATCTCGAACTGCTCGCGCGAGTCTTTGTCGATGAAAGGACTGCGGATTACGGTCAGCTTGGCGATCTCGGTTGGGAGTGGGATGGGGCCGGCAGTGCGCGCGTTGGCACGGCGGGCGGTGTCGATGATCTTGTCCGCCGCCTGATCCAGCACACGGTGGTCGTATGCCTTGAGCCGGATCCGAATCTTTTGCGCCACGCTGTTAGCCCTCTCCCCTCTTCCTTATTACTTGACGACTTCCGTGGCGGCGCCGGCGCCCACGGTCTTGCCGCCTTCGCGGATGGCGAACCGAAGGCCGGGCTCGATCGCGATGGGCTCACCGAGGGTGATATCCATCTCGACGTTGTCACCCGGCATCACCATCTCGACGCCTTCGGGCAGCTTGACCTCGCCCGTGACGTCGGTGGTGCGCATGTAGAACTGTGGGCGGTAGCCCGTCAGGAACGGCGTGTGGCGCCCACCCTCTTCCTTGCTCAGGACGTAAACCTGGGCCTTGAACTGGGTGTGGGGCTTGATGGAGCCGGGCTTTGCAAGCACCTGACCGCGTACGACGTCTTCACGCTTGATGCCGCGGAGCAGCACACCGACGTTGTCGCCGGCCTGGCTCTCGTCCATGTCCCTGTGGAACATCTCGATTGCGGTGGCGACCGTCTTGGTGCTGTTCGGGTGGATGCCGACGATCTCGACTTCCTCGTTCCTCTTGAGCTTTCCGCGCTCGACCCGTCCAGTCGTCACGGTGCCGCGACCTTCGATCGTGAACACGTCTTCGATCGGCATCAGGAACGGCTTGTCGACGGGACGCTCGGGCTCCGGGATGTAGGTGTCGACGGCGTCCATCAGCTCCAGGATCTTGGGTGACCACTCGGGGTCGCCCTCGAGGGCCTTGAGCGCGGAGATCCGGACGATGGGGATGTCGTCGCCGGGGTACTCGTACTTGCTGAGTAGCTCACGAAGGTCTAGCTCCACGAGCTCGATGAACTCCTTGTCGTCGACCATGTCGCACTTGTTGAGCGCGACGACCAGGGACGGAACGTTGACCTGGCGCGCGAGGATGATGTGCTCGCGGGTCTGCGGCATGGCGCCGTCGTTGGCGGCCACGACGAGGATCGCGCCGTCCATCTGGGCGGCGCCGGTGATCATGTTCTTGATGTAGTCCTGGTGCCCCGGGCAGTCCACGTGCGCGTAGTGACGCTTCTCCGTCTCGTACTCCACGTGTGTGATCGATATCGTGATGCCGCGGGCCTTCTCCTCAGGCGCCTTGTCGATCCGGTCGAAGGGTGTGTACTCTGCCAAACCCTTCTCCGATAGCACCTTCGTGATCGCAGCCGTCAACGTCGTCTTGCCGTGGTCGATGTGACCGATCGTCCCGACGTTGAGGTGCGGCTTAGTCCGCACGAACTTCTTCTTCGCCACTGTTTCCTCCTAACTAACTCCGCGACGTTGTGCGGCGGCCCACGGCCTCCGCGAGATTTCCCGGCATTTCCGCGTAGTGACTGAACTCCATCGAATATGTCGCCCGCCCCGAGGTCATAGATCGAAGTTCGGTAGCGTAACCGAACATCTCCGCCAGGGGCACGGTGGCCCGAACGTTCTGCGACGTACCACGTCCTTCCATTCCGAGGATGTGTCCACGCCGCGAGGCGAGGTCGCCCATCACGTCGCCGAGGTACTCCTCAGGCATGACGACGTCCACCTTCATGATCGGCTCCAGCAGGTAAGGGCTGGCCTTGCGCATTCCATCCTTCACCGCCATCGAGCCGGCGAATTGAAACGCCAGTTCGCTCGAGTCGACAGCGTGGTACGAGCCGTCGACCAGCGTGACGATGATGTCGATAACCGGGTAACCGGCAACGACTCCCGTCTGCAGCGCTTCGCGCACGCCCTTCTCGACCGCAGGGATGAACTCACGCGGGATGCGTCCCTGCGTGATCTTGTCCTCGAATACGAAACCGGTGCCGCGCTCGCCTGCCCTGACGTCGACTTCGGCGTGGCCGAACTGGCCCTTGCCACCGGTCTGGCGGATGAAGCGACCCACCCCGTGGGCCGGCTTCTTGATCGCCTCTTTGTAGGCGACCTGCGGCTTGCCCTGGTTGGCGTCCACGCGAAACTCGCGCAGCAGGCGGTCGACGATGATCTCGAGGTGCAGCTCGCCCATTCCCGAGATGATCGTCTGGCCGGTCTCGTCGTCGGTGTGGACCTTGAACGTCGGGTCTTCCTCGGTGAGCCGCTGAAGCCCGATGCCGAGCTTGTCCTGGTCAGCCTTCGTCTTCGGTTCGATGGCGACCGAGATCACCGGCTCGGGGAACGTGATCGACTCGAGCAGGATGGGGTGACTCTCGTCGGCCAGCGTGTCGCCGGTGGTGGTTGACTTCAAGCCCACGGCCGCGGCGATGTCGCCGGTGAAAACCTCATCGACGTCCTCGCGACGGATCGCGTGCATGCGCAGGATGCGGCCGATCCGCTCCTTCCGCCCGTTGGTCGCATTCATTACCGCCGAGCCCGCCTTCAGGCGGCCCGAGTAGACGCGGAAGAACGTGAGCTTGCCCACGCCCTGGGGGTCCATCTGAACCTTGAACGCCAGCGCCGCGAACGGCTCGGCGTCGTCGTGCTCGCGGACGAGCAGCGCGCCCGTCTTCGGGTCGGTGCCCTCGACCGCAGGTACATCGGCAGGCGACGGCAGGTAGTCGACGACAGCGTCGAGGATCGGCTGGACGCCGCGGTTGCGGAGGGCAGCGCCGCAGAGCACAGGCACGAGGTGACCCGCCACGGTGCCCTTGCGCAGCGCGGCGTTGATCTCCTCTTCGGTGACGTCCTGCTCCTCGAGGTACTTGTGCATCACGCGGTCATCGAAGTCGGCGGCCGCCTCGACGAGGTCGTGGCGGTACTTGCTGACGAGGTCCTGCATGTCAGCCGGGATGTCCAGAGACTCCGTGCTAGTAGTGCCGAGGTCGTCGGTGTAGACGATGGCCTGCTTGGTTACCAGGTCGACGTAGCCGGTGAACGAGCCTTCGGCCCCGATCGGGAGCTGGATCGGGATCGCGCGGGCGCCAAGCCTCGTACGGATCGAGTTCAGGGACCCGTAGAAGTCCGCACCGATGCGGTCCATCTTGTTGATGAAGGCGATCCGAGGCACGCCGTAGCGGTCTGCCTGCCGCCACACAGTTTCAGACTGCGGCTCGACCCCCGCCACCGCGTCGAAGACCGCGACGGCACCGTCGAGCACGCGCAAGCTGCGCTCGACCTCGACCGTGAAGTCCACGTGTCCGGGTGTGTCTATGATGTTGATCGAGTGGTCGCGCCAATTGGCCGACGTGGCCGCCGACGTGATCGTGATGCCCCTCTCCTTCTCCTGGACCATCCAGTCCATAGTCGCCGCGCCTTCGTGGACCTCGCCCATCTTGTGGATGCGGCCCGCGTAGAAGAGGATCCGCTCGGTGGTCGTGGTTTTACCGGCGTCGATATGCGCCATGATCCCGATGTTTCGGACCCTGTCGATCGCGACCGGACGTTCTTGCATCTTGAGTGCCACGCTCATCTCTCTAATCAGTACCGGAAATGGGAGAAAGCCTTGTTGCTTTCCGCCATTCGGTGGGTTTCTTCCTTGCGCTTGACTGCTCCACCCGTGTTCTGGGCGGCGTCGAGGATCTCGAACGCAAGCTTCTCGGACATGCTCTTCCCGCCACGCTGGCGCGCGAAACGCACGATCCAGCGGCGGGCAAGCGCCAGCCGGCGCTCCGGCCTGATCTCGACTGGGACCTGATAGGTGGCGCCGCCGACCCGCCGAGGCTTGACCTCGAGCAGCGGGGTGGCGTTGCGCAGCGCCGACTCGAAGACTTCGAGCGGCTCCTTCTTAGCCTGCTTGCTGGCACGCGAAAGTGCGTCGTAGACCACGCGCTCGGCGGTCGAACGCTTGCCACGGCTCATGACCACGTTCACGAACTTGGCGATCGACTCCGACTGGTACACGGGGTCGGGCGCGATTACACGCTTGACTGGGCGGCTGCGACGAGGCATCAGGCCGCCGCCTTGCTCTTTTCCCGCTTGGCGCCGTACTTGGAGCGAGCCTTCTTGCGGTTCTTGGTGCCGGCGGTGTCGAGCGTGCCGCGGATGATGTGGTAGCGGACCCCCGGCAGGTCCTTGACGCGGCCGCCGCGAATGAGCACGACCGAGTGCTCCTGGAGGTTGTGGCCGATACCAGGGATGTAGGCGGTGACCTCGATCCCTGTGGTCAGCCGGACACGGGCGACCTTGCGGAGCGCCGAGTTCGGCTTCTTGGGGGTTTGGGTATAGACACGCACGCAGACTCCCCGCCTCTGCGGTGAACCCTTGAGCGCGGGCGCCTTAGACTTCGGCCTGGCTGCCTGGCGACCGAGGCGGACAAGCTGCTGGATGGTGGGCAAACGTATCTCCTATTGACGGTTCGATTCCCACGCGGCAATAGCCGATTGGGCGACAAACGATGAGTATACCCAAAAATCGACCCCTCTCTAACAGCCGGCGATCGAGCCACTACTTCGATCCTTCGCCTGCCGTCCAGTCGAGGCCGCGGACGGTGTTTCTGCACCTTGGCGAACTCGCGCTCGAGCTGCAGGCGGATCGGGGGGTTTTCGGGTCGCGTGCCGTCGATCTCGGCACCCTTTCGCTGCTCCGCGAGGCGCCGGCACCCCCGCTTGGGGGCGATATTCTCGATCTCGGGTCAGGCTACGGCCCGATCGCCATCGCGCTGGCTCGGCAGGCGCCAGAAGCCCGCTTGTGGGCGGTCGATGTGAACGAGCGGGCGCTGGAGCTCACTCGGGCCAATGCTGCCACGGCCAACACGTCGAACGTGACCGCGAGCCTGCCCGACGACGTGCCGGCTGGGCTTCGCTTCGCCGCCATCTACTCCAATCCGCCGGTTCGGGTCGGCAAAGGCCCGCTGCACGAGCTTCTGTTGCGGTGGCTGCCGCGGCTCGAGAAGGGAGCGAGCGCGTACCTGGTCGTGCAGCGCAACCTGGGTTCGGACTCGCTCGCCGCCTGGTTGTCGACGCAGGGCTACGACGTTAGGCGGCTCAAGTCGAAGAAGGGGTACCGGATCCTCGAGGTGCGCGGTTCGGAGCCGTCAGCGGCACCGGCTTCTTAACAACCAGGGTTGTCGCCGCCGGCCCGCCCTATTAAGGTCGAGGCCGTCAGGCGTGAAGGGCTGGGGGAGGAGCCCAAAAGAAAAGGGAGGGCCCGCCAAAGGTGTGTCTGCCGGCCCAACGCGGCGCCCCTACACCTCCCCCGCAAAATGGCACGCCGCCTCCTGATCCCGATGCCCATGGGGCTCCAGCTCCGGCTCCACCTCCGAGCACACCCCCGGCACCCTCGCGATAGGACACCGCGTGTGGAACCGGCACCCCGACGGCGGGTTCACCGGCGACGGGATCTCCCCCTTGATCAGCATCGGCTCGCGCCCCCGCTCGATCAACGGATCCGGGACGGGAATCGAAGACAACAGCGCCTTCGTGTACGGATGCTGCGAATGCTCGTAAATGTCGACCCGGTCGGCGATCTCCACCACCTTCCCCAGGTACATAACCGCAATCCGGTCCGACAGGTGCCGCACCACCGCGAGGTCGTGCGCGATGAAGAGGTACGTCAGCTGGAACTCTTTTTGGAGATCTTGAAGCAGGTTGATGATCTGCGCTTGGATCGAGACGTCCAGCGCCGAAACCGGCTCGTCACAGACGATGAACGACGGCGAAACCGACAAAGCACGGGCGATTCCAATGCGCTGGCGCTGCCCGCCTGAGAACTCGTGCGGATACCGGTTGGTGAAGTTCGGGTTCAGGCCCACCAGCCGCAGCAGCTCCTGGACCCGGGTCCGCCTCTCCTTACCTCGCGCCAGCCCGAAATTGTCCAGGGGCTCGGCGATGATGTCGCCGACCGTCATGCGCGGATCCAGAGAAGCGAACGGGTCCTGGAAGATGATCTGCATCTCGCGACGCACCCGCCGCAGCCGCCGCCCGCGCAGCCGAGACAGATCCTGCCCCTTGAAGATCACCCGGCCCGACGTCACCGGCTGCAAAGCCGTGATCAATCGCGCAAGTGTCGACTTCCCGCACCCCGACTCACCGACGAGACCGAGCGTCTCCCCGCGCCGGATGTCGAGGCTGACGCCGGCGACTGCCTGCACGACCGCGCCCCCCGCCGCCGGGTAGTGCTTGACGACATTCTCGACACGAACAATGGAGCGATCCGCGGGCGACTGCGCCACCTGCGTCGCCGCGGCCGCCTGCCCGCCCGCCATCAAATCTTCGCGTCGGACCGCATGCGCTTCTTGATCTCGGCGGCGACGTCGAACGCAACCTCGCTCGCCTGCGCGGCAGCGCGTGTCTCCTCCGACACGGTGCTCATCTTCACCCAGCACCGCGCTTCCTGGCCCGGGGCCACCTCCTCCAGCTCTGGCTCCTCCTTCAGGCACTTGTCGACCTTGAACAAGCACCGAGGATGGAACTTGCAGCCCGGCGGCAGGCGCACCAGGTCCGGCGGCAACCCGCGAATCGAGACCAGCCGGCCCTTGCGCGCCTCGTCGACGCGCGGCACCGAGCGGAGCAGCGACCACGTGTACGGATGCTCGGGCCGCGCGAAGATCCGCTCCACCGGCCCCTCCTCGACCACCCGCCCCGCGTACATCACGATCACACGCTGGCACATGCTCGCGACCAGTGCTGTGTTGTGGGTGATGAGGATGATGGCCGTGCCGAGCTCGCGGTTGAGCTGCCTCAGAAGCTGGATCACCTGCGCCTGCACGGTCACGTCCAGCGCCGTCGTCGGCTCATCGGCGATCAGCAGCGAAGGCTCGTTGGCAAGGCCCATCGCGATCATGGCTCGCTGGCGCATGCCGCCCGAGAACTGGTGCGGATAGTCGCTGATCCGCCGCTCGGCCGCCGGCACGCGCACCCTCTTGAGCAGGGGCACGACTCGCTGAGCGGCCTCAACAGGTGCGAACCGGTCGTGGGCGGTCATCGCTTCTTTGATCTGCGCCCCGACCTTTGTGACCGGGTTCAAAGACGTCATCGGGTCCTGGAAGATCATCGCCACGTCGTTGCCGCGGTAGTTGCGCACCTCGTCGCCGTCCATCTCGACGACGTCACGGCCCTTGAAGAGGATCTTCCCGCTCACGATCCGCCCTGGCTCAGGAATCAAGCGCAGGATCGACAGAGCGGTCATGGTCTTGCCGCAGCCCGATTCGCCGACGATGGCCACGGTCTCGCCAGGATCGACGTGAAACGAAATCCCGTCGACGGCGTGGACGACCCCTCGTGATGTGAAGAACTGCGTCCTCAGGTCCTGGACGCGGAGGATCGGTTCAGTCAAATGGAGGCGTTATCGGCGCATGCGCGGGTCGAGCGCGTCGCGCAGCCCATCGCCGATGAAGTTGAACGCAAGCATGGTCATCGATAGCGCAACGCAGGGGATGATAACGAGATAAGGATACGCGTCGACTGCGGCATAGCCCTCGAACACCATGGTCCCCCAGGTCGGCTGCGGAGGTCGTAGACCGACACCGAGAAAGTCGAGCACCGCCTCGGTGAAGATCGCGGCCGGAATGCCGAATGTGAGGGAAACGATGACGGGACCTAGCGAATTCGGCAGCAGGTGCTTCAGGATGATCTTGATAGGGCTGCTGCCGGCGGCGCGCGCCGCCTCGACGAACTCCTTCTCCTTGATCGAAAGCACCTGGCCGCGGACCAAACGCGCCAGACCGACCCAGCTCACCAGCCCGATCGCCACGAAGATGTTGAGCAGCGTCGGGCCGAGGGCGGCCACGATGATGAGCACGAACAGCAGGTCGGGAAAGGCGTACATGATGTCGGTGAAACGCATCAGTAGGTTGTCGAGCCAGCCGCCGAAATAGCCGGCGGCGAGGCCGATGCTGCCGCCGATCACAAGCACGATCGCCTGCACCAGGATGCCGATGGACAGCGAGACCTGCGAACCGAAAATGACCTTCGACAGCACGTCTCGACCCAGGTCGTCGGTGCCGAGAATGTGGTGCGCCGCGCCGGGACCCAGGTAGTTGCTGACCACGTCCTGGGCCGTCGGGTCCTGGAGCAGGCCGAAGCGCTCGAGCAGCGGAGCGATCACAGCCAACGTGATGAGCAGGAGCACGAACGCAAGGCTCCCCACCGCCAGCCGGTTGCGCCTGAAGCGCATCCAGGCGTCGGTCCACAGACCGATCTGCTGGGGATTTTCCCAGTCGATATCCTGGGCGAGGAGGGCAGTCGCCGCCATTACTCGAGCCTCACGCGCGGGTCGATGAAGACGTAGGCCACGTCCACCACCAGGTTCAGAAGCGCGACCAGTGCCGCGTACAGGACCGTGGTGCCGAGAATCATCGGGTAGTCGCGAGCCTCGATCGACTGCACATACGAGCGCCCTATTCCTGGCACCTGAAACACGGTCTCCACGATGACGGAGCCGGTGATGAGCGCCGCAAACAGCGGTCCGGCGATGGTCACAACCGGGATGAGGGAGTTCTTCAGGACGTGGCGTGTCACCACCAGGCGCTCGCGAAGCCCCTTCGCCCACGCCGTGCGGACGTAGTCCTGGCGCAGCGAATCCAGCGTGGCGGAACGCGTGAGCCGGGCGAGAAACGCGATCGGCAGAAAGCTCAGCGTGGCGACGGGCATGACCATATGCAGCACATCCTGGGGGTACCCTCCCGTCGGTAGATAGAAGTTCGCGTTTGTGAACTTATAGAGGAAGTTCGACAGCAGGATGATCAGAACGATCCCCACGACGAAGTTGGGTACCGAGGCGCCGATCGTTGCCAATCCCACGGCCAGGTAGTCGACGAACGTGTTCTGACGCAGCGCGGCGACCACGCCCAGCGAGATACCGACCAAGATGATGACGAGGAAAGAAACCGCGCCTAGTCTGACGGTGTAAGGCCAGCTTTCCAGGATCAACTGGTTGACCGATTGACCTGGGTGCTGGTACGAGGTGCCGAAGTCGAAATGAACGACGTTCCAGAGGTAGAGCCCGAACTGGGTCCAGATCGGCTGGTCGAGACCGTACTTCACATTGAGCTGGCGGATCGTCGCGTCGGATAACTGCCTGCCCTCCTTGTCCCACGGGCTGCCCGGCGCGATGTGAGCCAGGAAGAACGTGATCAGGATGACGAACAGAAGGACGGGAATCATCCAGAGCAGACGTCGCGCGACATAGATCCCGAGGGTCCAGCCCCGGCCCGACCGTTTCCGAAGAGGGATGAGGGCGCCCCTCAGCGGGGCGCCCCTCACCAATGCCAAATGTGTCTCCTAGTGCTGCGCTATCTGGATGCTCCAGGTGAAGAAGTCGCCGAGCCACTGGTCGTCGTTCGGCGTCGCGTTGATGCCCTTGACGTACGGTTTCACGAGACGCCACTGGGTGCGCTGGTACAAGAATAGGACTGGCGCCTCCGAGACGAGCGCTTTTTCCGCCGTCTCGTAGGCGGCATCACGCTTCGCGTTGTCTGAGGCTGCGTCGCCCGCCGTCACCGCGTCGTCGTATGCCTTGTTGCTCCAGCCACTGAACTGGTTGCCGGAACCGGTAACGAAGATGTCGAACCAGTCCTGCGAGTCAGGGTAATCGGCGCCCCATCCGGAGAGACCACCGATCTGGTAGTTGAGGGTCCTCAAGCGCTTGCTCTGGGTCTTGGAGTCTGTGCCGTCGAGCACGATGTCGACCCCCAGGTTGGTCTTCAGCTGCGCCTGGATGAACTCCGCGGCCGTTTTGTCGCCCGGGCTGCTGCTGCGGTAGGTGTACTTGACGCCGTTCAGCGAGGCCGCGCTTACGCCAGACGACGCAAGGGTTGCCTTGGCTGTCGCTGGATCGAACTTCTGCGCGGTGCCCAGGTCGGGTCTGTAGTTGCGCATGCCTTTCGGGATGAGGGTCGTGGCCGAAAGGCCGCGACCCTTCTCGATGTTGGTCGTGAACGAGTCGCGATCGATCGCCTGTGCGAAGGCCAGGCGCACCTTGGGGTTGTCGAACGGAGCTTTCGTGACGTTGATGTCCACCCAAAAGACTGTGAGCTCCGGCGTTGCGACCAATTCGGGAGAGCTCCGTACCGCTTCAGTATCAGCGAGCGGTACCGTGACCATGTCGAGCTCGCCGCTCTTGTACTTGGCGTAAGCGACCGTCTCGTCATCGATGAACGACTCCGTGATCTTGGTCAGGGTCGGCTTGGGCTGGCTGCCCGAGTAGCTTGTGTTAGCTACAAGCGTGACGTGGTCCTTGGGCACGTCCTCTGAGATCTTGTAGAGGCCGTTGCCGACCACCGTCTGAGGGGCGGCGGGAGCGACCGCGCCCCACTTGTCGTTGCCGCTCGAGTCCTTGCCGTACTTGGCGACGATGTCCTTGCGAACCGGAGAGCTGGTCCACAGGCTGGCGACCCACTTGAAGTAGCCGGCGGGCGCCTCGAGGGTGACCTGGAACGTGTTGTCGTCGACCGCTTTCAGGCCGATGGTCTGGAGTGCGGCGTCAACGCCTGGGTCCTTCGGGTCCATGTTGTTGACGGTATTGGCGTTCTTGATGCTGTAGTAGAACGAGGCGTACGGCGCTGCGAGGCGCGGGTCGAGCAGGCGCTGGAACCCATAAACGAAGTCGGCGGCCTTCACCGGCTGGCCGTCGCTCCATGTGGCGCCCTTGTGCAGCTTGAAGGTGTAGACCATCCCGGTGCTGTCGATCGTGTAGCTGTCGGCCGCTGCGCCGACGGCGTCCTTGCCGTCCTTGGTGGTCCTGAGCAAGGCCTCGAAGGTCTGGCGGCCCACCGCCGCCTCATAGTCCCACTGCTGCTGCCCAGGGTCGAAAGAGGCCGGCTCGGTCGTGAGCCGCACATTAAGCGCCTGGGTGCTGGCAAGGGTCAGACCGTTGCCGCTCGAACCGCCGCACGCGACAACCGCAAACAACGCGGCCGTGGCGAGCGCGATCGCTCGAAAGCGGATACCTAGATGCATACGCGTCTTACCTCTCTGGACTGATCCTGCCGCCTTCTTCCCGGAGCCACGGGGCGAGAGTGCGCCGACAGCAGGTCTTACTCACACAGCCTCTTCGGCTCGTAACCGAATTCTGTTGTCCCCACCATAGAGTGTCAAGTCGCATAGCTCACAACCTTTGGCCGAACGCTTGTTTGTTCAGTGCGCTGCGATGTAGATTTGCGTCGGAAACAGCGCGCCTGGCCAGTCGTCGACCGACGTCGTGGTCACACCGCTGACGTACGGCTTCACGAGGTTCCAGCCCACCGGTTGAGCCAGGAAGACCACCGGCACGTCGGTGCCAAGCATCTTTTGTGCTTGCTTGTATTCCTGGTCGCGGCGTTCCGGCTGCAGGTCTGAGCCGGCCACGCGCACGAAGCTGTCGTACTGCTTGTTTTGATAGAAGGAAAAGTTCCTCGAATTGCTGGTCTGGAAGAGGCCAAACCAATCCGATGGATCGGGATAGTCAGCCGTCCACCCCAGCGGACCGGCAACCTGGAAGTCTCCCGAGTCGAGGCGTGAGAAGTATGTGTCGCGGTCCAGCGGTTCGAGCGCGACGTCCACACCAAGATTCGTCTTCAGCTGGTCGCGGACGAAAGTAGCCGTCGCCTTGCTGAAATCGGACGATTGGTCGTAGGAGAACTTCACGCCTGAGAGCTGGGTCGCGGTGACGCCCGACGCGGCGAGGATCGCATGCGCCTGGACGACGTCGAACTTCTGAGTCGACGCCAGGTCGGGCGCGTAACCGCGCATGCCCTTGGGGATGAGGGCCTCTGCGGGAAGCCCCTGGCCCTGGAAGATCTTCGCGATGTAGGCGTCGCGATCGATCGCGGCCGCGAGCGCCTGCCGCAACTTCACGTTGTTCAACGGCGCCTGAGTTATGCGAAACGTCAGCCAGAACACGGTAAGCGCGGGCGTCCGCACCAGCTCCTGCTTGAGGTGCTTGTCGCCCGCGACTCTCGAAGCCTGTGCCGGCTGCACGTCGATCGTGTCCACCTCGCCGTTCATGTACTGAGTGAGCGCGGCCGCCCCGTCGTTGACGACGCGAAACATGATTGCTTTCAGCTTCGGCTTGACGCCCCAGTAGTGTGCGTTCGGAACCGCGATCAAGTGGTCGCTGGATATCTCCGTGACGTGAAAGGGTCCGTTCGTCGCCAGCGAGTCCGGCGAGGCCGCCCACGCGTCCTTGTATTTGGTGACGACGTCCTGCCTGATCGGCGCGCCCGCGGGCATGGCGGCGAGCCACACGAATGCCGGATCGGGGTGCGACAGCGTGACCTGGAACGTGAGGTCGTCCGCCGCCTTCAAGCCCAGGGTCGCCAGCGCCGCGTCGATGCGAGCCGCATCGCGCTGCGGGTCGAGGAGCGAGACCCCGTCCCCATTGAGAATCGCAGCCGCGAAGAAGGGACCATTTAGCGCGGCCAGGCGGGGATCGATGAGGCGCTGCCATGCGTACACGAAGTCCTGGGCTTTCACCGGCGTGTCGTCCCAGTACTGCGCGTTCGCTCGCAGATGAAAGACGAACACGGTGCCGTTGTTCATCACGTCGTAGCTCTCCGCAGCCGCCGGCACCACGCCACTGAGATCCGCGGCGGGTTTCAGCAGCGGCTCGGAGATGGCGCGGAGAACTGCAGTCTCGTAGGGGTACTGAGTCTGTCCCGGGTCGAGCGTCCCCGGCGAATCGTCGAGGAGGACGTGCAGCGTCTGGTCTTTGGCCAGGCGCGGTCCCTGGGTGAGCGGCGCGGTCGGATTGCACGCCGTGGCCAACACGAGTGCGAGCACTGCAGGCGCGACGGCGCGAAGCAGCCTCGAGCCTGGAATCACGGTTTCAATCTTCCCAGTTTGCGTGGCGACAAGGCCGGATTCATTCCGGCCGTCACCCTTCGCGCTGTATTGCCACCATACGTGGCCAGGCGAGGTCCTTCAGTAAATCCAAACAGCGGGAAAGAGAGCAGCCGCGCGCGAAGCGCCACCTCTGGGGCCCCCGTGACGCAGTCACGGGAGTGTGACCGGCAGGTTCCCTCCCATAAAAACAAAGGGGCAACCCTGGCGGGCGCCCCCTGTGCACGTACGGCTGACTCTAACCGAAAACGGCGCCAATATGTCGGCCAAAAAGAAAGGGAGGGGCCGTCGATCCGGCCCCTCCCCAGGATTGCCTCTAAACGGACAGCGTCTCCAGGTCGATCGGCTCCTCTTCGAGGATCCGCGCCGCCTGCTCGCGCTGCTTCTTGTAGTAGTCCAGACCGGTCCCGGCCGGGATGAGCTTGCCGATGATCACGTTCTCCTTGAGCCCGCGCAGGCGGTCCACCTTGCCGCTGATCGCGGCTTCGGTGAGCACGCGGGTGGTCTCCTGGAACGACGCCGCCGACAGCCACGAAGTGGTGTTGAGCGCCGCCTTGATCAGGCCGAGCAGCACGGTCTGCGCCGTGGCGGGCTCGCCGCCCTCCGCCAGCGCCCGGGCGTTGGCCTCCTCGTACTCCCACTGCGAGACGATCTCGCCAGGCAGCAGGCCGGTGTCGCCCGCGGAGTCGATGCGGACCTTCCGCATCATCTGCCGGACGATCACCTCGATGTGCTTGTCGTTGATGTCGACACCCTGCGACCGGTACACCTTCTGGACCTCGTCCACGAGGAACGTCTGCACCGCTTCCTTGCCAAGGATGTGCAGCAGCTCCTGCGGCGAGATGGACCCTTCGGTGATCTGCTGGCCCGCCTTGATGAGCACCTTCTGTCCGTCTCGGCGGTCGAGCTCGGGCCGGATGCGCACCTGGTGCGGGATCGTGTACTCGCGAATCTCCTCGTCGAGCGTGCGAACCGTGATCTCCTTGGCCGATACCGTCACCTTTCCGGCGTGCCGGGTGCGCACGCCGTTGCCCTTGGCGTCGCGGGCCAGCTCCTGGCCCTCCATGACGTCGTCCTTGCTCTTGACGATCGCGGTCATCTTGCTGTCGAGCGGATACGAAACCTCGAACTCCTCGCGTGAGATCACGCGCACCTTGCGCGTGCCCTCCTGGCGGATGATCTCGAGCTCGCCGTCGATCTCGCTGATGATGGCCTTGCCCTTGGGGATGCGAGCCTCGAACAGCTCTTCAACACGGGGCAGACCCTGGGTGATGTCCACGCCTGCGACACCACCGGTGTGGAATGTGCGCATCGTGAGCTGGGTGCCCGGCTCGCCGATCGACTGAGCGGCGATCACGCCCACAGCCTCACCGATCTCGACGACCTTGCCGGTGGCAAGGTTGCGGCCATAGCACGTGCGGCAGACGCCCTCGCGGGCCTCGCACACGAGCACGGAACGCATCTTGACGGGGACACCCGCGCTGATGATCTGCCGCGCCGCATCGTCGCTGATCGACGTGCCCGCGGGAATCAGGACCTTGCCGTCGACGGAGATGTCCTCCGCGGCGACACGCCCCGCGATTTTCTCGAAGATCGGCTCGGTCTTGGCCCGCTCCGGTGTGATGTCGCGGATCCAGATGCCGTTGGTGGTGCCGCAGTCCTCTATGCGCACGATGACGTCCTGGGCGACGTCGACGAGTCGACGCGTCAGGTAGCCGGAGTCGGCGGTGCGGAGTGCAGTATCGGCGAGACCCTTGCGCGTGCCGTGCGTCGAGATGAAGTACTCGAGCACGGTCAGGCCCTCGGTGAAGTTGGCCATGATCGGCAGGTCGATGATCCGCCCCGTGGGGTCGGCCATCAGGCCGCGCATGCCCGCGAGCTGGCGGATCTGCTGGATGTTGCCGCGGGCGCCCGAGCCCATCATCATCCAGATCGGGCTGAACTTGTCGAAGGCGTGCTCGGTCGCGTTGCCCACCTCTTCGTAGGCGCGCTGCCAGAGCTCGATGACCTTGCGGTATCGCTCGTCGTCGGTCATGACGCCGCGGCGGTACATGCGCTCGACCTCGGCGACCTCTTTCTCGGTGGCGTGGATGATCTGCCACTTCGACTCGGGGTGCGGGATGTCCATCGCGGACACGGTGATCCCGGCCTGGGTCGCGTAGCGGAAGCCAAGCCGCTTGATGTCGTTGACGACGCTCGCTGTGGTGTCGCTGCCATACAGGCGGTACAGCTCAGCAACCAGGGTGCGCAGGAGCTTGCGGTCGTAGTGCGCGTTCTGGAAAGCCAGCGCCTTCATCGTTTTCTCGACCGGCTCTTTGCCCACGGGCAACGGCTGATTGAAGACGACACGCCCCGGCGTGGTGACGATCAGCTCGTCGCCGAGCTTGACCCGGACCCATTCCTGGAGCTTGACGACCTTGGCCTCGAGGGCGTGCAACACCTCGTTCTCGGAGCTGTAGGTGCGCAGCTTTTGAACGGCCTCGGGACCCGACGGCATCTCGCCGCGGGTGGCCGTCAGCCAGTAGCAGCCCAACACGACGTCCTGGGTCGGCGCCACCACCGGGTGGCCGTCCGCCGCGGACAGGATGTTCTGCGAGGACATCATCAGGTTCTTGGCCTCGGCGATCGCCCCGCTGAACAGCGGGACGTGCACGGCCATCTGGTCGCCGTCGAAGTCCGCGTTGAACGCGGCGCAGACGAGCGGGTGGATCTGGATCGCGGATCCTTCCACCAGCACGGGCATGAACGCCTGGATGCCCAGGCGGTGCAGGGTCGGCGCGCGGTTGAGCAGCACCGGGTGGTCGCGGATGACCTCGTCCAGGACGTCCCAGACCTCGGTGCGGCTGCGCTCGACCATGCGCTTTGCGGACTTGATGTTGGTCGTGTAGCCCTTGTTGACGAGCTCGCGCATGACGAACGGCTTGAACAGCTCGAGCGCCATCTTCTTGGGCAGGCCGCACTCGTGGAGCTTCAGCTCGGGGCCGACCACGATGACGGAGCGGCCCGAGTAGTCCACACGCTTGCCGAGCAGGTTCTGGCGGAACCGGCCCTGCTTGCCCTTCAGCATGTCGGACAGCGACTTCAGCTTGCGGTTGCCGGTGCCGGTGATGGCGCGGCCGCGGCGGCCGTTGTCGATCAGCGCGTCGACCGCCTCCTGGAGCATCCGCTTCTCGTTGCGCACGATGATCTCGGGCGCGCCGAGCTCGAGCAGCCTCTTCAACCGGTTGTTGCGGTTGATGACTCGGCGGTAGAGGTCGTTCAGGTCGGAGGTCGCGAAGCGACCGCCGTCGAGCTGGACCATCGGGCGCAGCTCGGGTGGAATGACCGGCAGGACCTCGAGCACCATCCAGGTCGGGCTCGCGTTCGACTTGCGGAAG
>WNFO01004091.1_pt1 | contig 23286 bp, 20 predicted proteins | sample 5400251 | NCBI WGS metagenome assembly WNFO01 (sample SAMN13153354, study PRJNA577476) | soil metagenome | isolation source: 100 cm saprolite under Madrone tree | place: USA:California | collected 2016-06-14
TTTCGTTCGGGCTCATGTGAATGGGAGTGTTCCAGTTGAAGCGCAGCTTGCCTTCTCCGTAATTTGGTTGCGGCTTGATGGCACGGCCATCCAGCGTGATGCGATTAACGCGGCCAACATTTCCGCCCTGCGCTTCGGCATAGACGTAGTTCGGGTCAGAAGGATCAGGAAAAACCCAGAAGCCATCTCCGCCGAAAAGATTCTCCCAACGGTTGTTGGTGATGCCGCCCGGATATTGCGAGTCGCCAATCCACGCGCTGTTATCCTGCAGCCCTCCGAAAACATGATAAGGATCTGCCTGGTCAACGCTGACGTGATAAAACTGAGAAATCGGCAGATTGTTGCCCTTCCACCAGGTGTTGCCGCCATCGTAGGAGTACCAGATTCCGCCATCATCACCGGCAATTAGATGATCGGTATTTTCCGGATTCACCCACACATCGTGAAAATCGCCATGAGCAGGGCCGCCGATGATGCTGAAGCTCTTGCCGCCATCCTCGCTCATGATCAGCGTTAGGTCCGGCTTGTAGACTTTGTTTTCGTTCTTGGGATCCACGATCAGATTGGCAAAATAGAAAGGCCGCCAAACCATCCAGTTGCTGCGATCGCGTTCTTCCCAGGTTTTCCCGCTGTCGTCAGAACGATACAGCGCGCTGCGCGTCGATTCGATCAGCGCATAAACGACGTTCGGTTTTGATGGCGCGATCGTTACAGCGATTCGTCCCCAGGGCTTGGCCGGCAGTCCCTTGGCGCTTTTCTCGTCCAGTTCCGTCCAGGTGGCTCCGCCGTCGCTGGTCTTATAAAACGCACTGGCGCTGGCCGCAGTGGCATTCTCTCCGCCGGAGCGGAACGTCCACCCTTTGCGGCGAAAATCCCACATGCCGGCGAAAAGGGTTTTTGAATCTTGTGGATCCATTGAAATCATCGAGCAGCCCGTGGAGAGATTCGCGCCCTTCAGAATCTTGCTCCAGGATTTGCCGCCGTCCGCCGTTTTGTAAAGGCCGCGGTCTTCGCTGTCACTCCAAAGTTTTCCTGGAACGCACGCATAGACGACGTTGCCATCCTTGGAATCAACCAGAATCTTCGCAATGCGCTCGGAATTCTTCAGGCCGACATTGGTCCAGCTGTCACCGCCGTCCGTGGATTTATAAATGCCGTCACCGATCGAAGTACTGTTGCGTGTCCACGCTTCGCCGGTGCCGACCCAAATGGTCTTGGGTGCGCTCGGATCAATGGCGATTGCGCCAATCGATTGCACATCCTGCTTGTCAAACTCCGGCTTGAATGTTGTTCCACCGTTGGAAGACTTCCACACGCCGCCGCTGGCCGAACCGACATAAACGGTGAGGCGTCCGCCTTCTTTTATCGCGGCGACGGCGGAGACACGCCCGCTCATCGCGGCGGAACCGATGTTGCGCGCGCCAAGACCGGAGATGGTGTCGGAATCGAATTTAGCTTCCTGCGCCGTCGATGCAGCAATGCAAATCAGCAGGCCGAGAAGCAGCGTCACGACGAACTTCATGTGACCAAAGATGTTGCGCATATCGAAGAGTCCCTTTTCAGCAGAGTTGAATCCGCAGTTCCGCACTACACCATCTACAATTTGTCCCATTTGGTCCTTGGATCAACTGCCGGCCGGTGAGGCCTTGGCTTCAGGTTTGGACGAGGGAACGGAAAAACGCGCGTCATCCGAGGGCACATTCTGTTCAACTTTTTCGACGCTAATCTGGGAGCGCGAAGAACTGCCTTTGGGAGCCTGCTCGACGGAAAACGGATAATAGACTCCGTTCACCTTTTCGTAATCGCCATAGTAGATTTCCGTTTCTTGCAGCGCGCCGCGGATGGTGGTCTGAATTTCCAGCTTCAATTCCAGAAATGAATCCATGTCCAGGTAGTAGTAGCGGACATCGCCATTTTTCATGCTGAGTTTAACTTTGTAGCAATCTGTGCCTTCGACCGAATCGTGGCCCACCAGCTCGGCGTTGTGGCCTTTTTCTTTGTAATCCACCAGCGGCCCGTCAATATCGGCATCAACGACTAAGCTTTTCAGGTCATCCTGAGACATCAGTTCCGCGTCTTTGCGTCCGCCAAATGGATTAATCTGCCACCCCGCTTTGCCGTCATAGGCTTGCACCTGGGCCATTCCCTGAATGATGAATTCTTCGCGGACTTTTCCCGGGCGTTTATTTTCCTGCGTGACCTCGGCGCGAAAGGGACCCTGGCTGAATTTAGCGGTGGTGCGCACGGTGTTAATGGATTTGAGTTTCTCCACTCCGCCATGCGCCTGGATATTTTTGGCGATGACCTCATCGACAGTCTGTGCTCGGGCGATACACGCAAACGAAAACGCGGTCATCAGCACCGGAACGAAAACTTTCACCATTTTGGAAAACTCCTTGGATTGCGACCAGTGCAAATTTCATATTCAGCTAACTCCCAGCAATCTGCGCGCAAGAATAGTACACCAATTCATGCGGCTCACACTTATCACAGTCGGAACGGGCCATCAATTAGACGAGCCAAATCCGTAAATGGAAGCGGGAAAAGCAGGTCATTTGCAAAGCCCAGCTTGCGAAGTTCTTCTCCAAAGGTCGCGGCTGTGATTAAATTCCAATCCACGGAGACGCAGCATGCCTCGAGCGGGCAAACTTTTCGTCGGGACTTCCGGATACTCTTACAAAGAGTGGAAAGGGAATTTTTATCCTGAGAAGCTTCCGGATCGCGAAATGCTTCCGTTTTATGCGAAGCAATTCTCAACGGTGGAAATCAATCACAGTTTCTATCGCATGCCCACGGAAAACGCGCTTCTGAACTGGGCGAATGCCGTGCCGGAAGGATTTCGTTTCGCTTTAAAAGCCAATCAGAAGATCACGCATATTCAGAGACTACGCGGCTGTGAAAGCACGCTGAAACGTTTCCTGGAAGTCGCCAGTGTTCTGAACGACGGCGATCATCTCGGTCCTATTCTCGTTCAACTTCCGCCTAACTTTAAGTTCGATCGCCCCTTGCTTGAGGATTTCCTCGCTCTCCGCCCGTCCGCTTTCATGTTTGCCTTTGAAGTGCGCCATCCGTCCTGGTATACCGACGAAACGTATGGGGTTCTTCGCCAATACAGAACGGCGCTTTGTCTTTCCGAAACCGAAAAACAAATTCCTCCCGACGTGCTCACTGCTGATTTCACTTATGTGCGCCTGCGGCTGGAGAATTACACGGCAAAGCAGTTGGCCACCTGGAAAACTCGAATTGACAGCTGGCTAGCTCAGGGCATCGACGCATACGTCTACTGCAAACACGAGGACGCCGGGAAGGGACCGGCCTACGCCCGCCAACTGCTCGGAAAGACAGACTGACGCACACTTTCTTCGGGAGAGGACCAAGAAAAACCAACAGAACGAGGCGAAAGTATGGGACCTGGATTTGTCCAGTCGCGAAATCTTATCGAGCTTTTCCTTCTTGCTTGATTGTCCTACACTTTGTTTATGGCAAACGCCTATTTATTAAAAACCGAGCCGACGGAATATTCATTCGCAAATCTCAAACGCGATAAGAAAACCGTATGGGACGGCGTTTCCAATCCTGTTGCCGTACGGAATCTTCGCGAAATGAAAGCCGGCGACCATTTGGTCATCTATGAAACCGGCGATCGCAAGGCCGCGGTTGGTACAGCCGCCGTTGTTTCCGTGAAAGTGACCGATCCCAAGAATCCGCAGGTAGAAGTCGCGGCGGGCAAAGAGCTCGCCAAGGCAATAACCCTGGCGGAAATCAAATCCAACAAACTTTTCGCCGACTCACCTCTGATAAGAATCGGACGACTCTCGGTCGTTCCTCTTACCGCCGAACAATATAAATTCATTACTGAATGACCGTGCTGCCTGGCCCGGTTTATGCAAAGTTTGTGTTACAACCTTAGAACCCCTTATGCATCATGTTTCGCAACAATAGGAGTTTTGCGCAGTGAAGAAGCCAATGCTCACCACCATCTCTATTCTCGTTGCTCTCGCGTTTCTGATATTTACGGGTGCGCAGACACTGCTACGCGGCAACAGTAACGCGCCGGCCGTTGGCTCTGCGGCCCCGGATTTCACATTGCCATCCCAGGACGGGCAAATAGTGAAGTTGTCCGCACTTCGCGGGCAATGGGTTGTCCTGTATTTTTATCCTAAAGATTTCACCAGCGGTTGCACGGTCGAAGCTCATAATTTCCAGCGGGATCTATCGGACTACCAGAAGCGCAATGCCGTGATTCTCGGCGTCAGTGTGCAGGACGAAAAATCTCACAAACAGTTCTGTGTGAAGGAAGGATTGGATTTCAAACTGCTCGCCGACACTAAGAAAGAAGTCTCGAAGTCGTATGACTCCATCCTCAACCTGGGAATCGCCAAACTTTCTTCGCGGCACACGTTTCTGATCGACCCACAGGGTGTTGTTAGAAAAGTCTGGCTTGACGTTGACGTCGCGAAACACAGCGCAGAGGTCCTTGCAGCGCTAGACGATTTTCAGAAAACAGAAAATCGTTAAGCCCCAATGGCTAATTGCCGGTTCGAACGCCCGAGACAAATTTATCGGTTGGCCAGGACTTTCAGTCCCGGCGCTTTAATCAAGCGCTCGTCCGCAGTCACCAGCGTTAGATCAAACACTTTTGCCGTTGCCACCAAAAACCGGTCAGTGGGATCATCATGGCCGATTGCCAGAGTTTGCAATTCTGCTGCGATTCTCCAGGTAAGTGCAACTTCTCTAAGTCGCAATGCCTGCACCGATTCTTCCAGCCAACCGTGAAATTGCTCCGGCAGACGTCCAAATCCGCCAAGTTCGTTGGAACCAGACCAATTGCCTCTGGCACAGCCTTCGGCCAACTCTAAGGTGGGCGCCGATCCTGTGCTGTATCCTCACAGCATAGGACGAGTAGAGCAAAGGCCGCGGGCAAGATAACCCGCCTTCCTGGCAAGTCAATCCTCCTCGAATACAGGCTTCTTTTCATGAAGGATTCTGCGATCCACCGGCCGTTCTATCGACGGATTAAATATCGTCGCTGTCTGGAAGAGGCTCCGGGAGGTGACGGGTGCGGCACCAAAAAAAGCAAAATGTCCGCTTAAGTTCCCGCGTAAAATCTTTCCCAATGAAAACTCTCTTGAGTCCTGGTGATCGGAACGAAATACTCGATCGACTCGCGAAGGTGCATCCAGACAGTCAGCCCTGTTGGGGAACTATGTCCGCGCATCAGATGGTTTGTCATCTGAGCGATTCCTTTCGAGCTTCCTTGAACGAAAAGTACGTCAGTTCCTCGAGCACTTTCCTAAAGCGCACACTTCTGAGGTGGGTAGCGTTATGGGGCCCGCTCCCGTGGCCTCGCGGCGTTAAGACACGGCCTGAAATGGATCAGCAGCAAGGTGGTACGCCACCCGCGGAGTTTGCATCCGATTTGGAGACGCTCCGCATTCTTCTTGAGCGCTTCTGTACTTCGGAGGGCGAGTTCGCGCCTCACGCGATCCTTGGTCAGATGTCGAGGACAGAGCGCATGCGTCACGCCTACCTCCACATGGACCATCATCTGCGGCAGTTTGGTGCTTAGCGCAAACGGTCAAGGCAGGCGACGGACCAGTGCGTCCGTTGGCGATGCGGTCGTCGACCTTACGATGCTCGCACGAGCATGTTCGCCGTCGCGATATGGCGCCGATTGGCGCGGGGCCACTCGCAACAAGAGTGTACTCGCCTCTGCGCTGTTCTTCGAACGGTTACTGTACGCACGCGGAAATTCCCGACGTTTTTTCGCCTCAGACGTTGACGGGGTTTGTTCCACACTCCGACTCTTTTCGAGGCCGGTGAGCCAACCTTTTTCTGCCACGCATTTTCTTGGGCCCTGCTTCGGGCTAATTCCTGCGTCCTGCAGCTTCGCGGCCTCTGCTTTCTCGGTTCCTCCCCGTAAATCTGTGACTTGAACCATCGTTTGGCCATTTCGGAAGGATCGATTGGCCGCTCCTCGGCCTGTAAGTCCTGTAAATCCGAACTCCATCAAAAAGGCTTTTCGGAGGTCTGAAGCATCGGATGGCCAGGAGTACAGAATCGAAAAATGTCCCACCGCGGGCGAGTACGGTTCGCGTAGGGTCGCTCGCCTTGGGAGCAGTATCCACTCCGCCTTCGGGTGCCCCAAGGAAATGGGGCAGAAATGGAGAAACAAATTCTTAAGGTTCGTCGTCCCCATCCACGTCCGACGACGGCGCTTCTCCGCCCCGAGCTTTGGGATCGATCCTTCCCGCCTTCTCTTTTTCCAGCAGCTGATTCAGTGCAGGCACGCCGGTCCTTTTCAATTCTCCCCACCGCTCGACGGTTTCTAGCCTCGCGACTTCCAGTTCCAAGGCTAACGTCTCCATCTGCGTGGTCGGCGCGGCGTCAGCGGCATCCGCAATTGCCAAGAGTCTGCCGAAGCGCTGGTTGAGCGTCGAAAAATTCTCTGGCTGTTTCCCCGCAAGCGGCACGCCCGAGAATCCTGGTACCGCTGCTCCTTCCAACGCGGCAGCTTTCTTGTCGAATTCCGAAAGTTTCTGCTTAGCTTCAGCCGAGGACACTTTGCCCATCGCGGCCTTCACCTGCTCGCGCGCCGACTTCAATTCTGCCAGCGCCTCAAAGCTGTCGTTCATTCCTACCGTGGCTCCCTTCTGCATCCCAAATTGCTTTCGAAGGTCGGCCGCAGGAGTCTTCACCCGCGGATCCATCTTCAGCACCAGCGGCTGCGTGTACGATGCTCCGTCCACCACTAATTTCACGGTATACCGTCCCGGCAATGCCCACGCACCTTGCGGCTCCAGCGGCGTGTCATGCACAATCGCCGAAATCGGGAACCCGTGACCCAGCGATTTGGGAGCCGGCCAGCGTACGTTCCACACAAACCTGTGCATTCCGGCTTTCGCTGACACAATCTTTTCCTGTCTCACCCAATACATCGGAATCGGGTGCTTAGGTGCCATCTCCTCAAGCGTCTCAGCCTTATCCTCGCTCGAGTACACTCGCACTAATGATGTTTCGCGCTCATCCAGAATTTCCAGCGCCACCGGCCCAGCCGCATCCTTCGCCAGGAAATAATCAATGATCGCGCCATCCGGGGGATTTTTTCCTGCCGGTTCTTCCGGCGGCAACGGCGTATCCGGATTCTTGTTCCAGCGCACGCGCAGTGCTTCCTGCGGCGCAAACAGATATGCGCTCGCCTTCGCCACTTGCTCGCTAAGCTGCCGCAGCGGCGTGATGTCATCCAAAATCCAGAACGAACGGCCATGCGTCGCGACGATCAAGTCGTCACCATGAATCGTCAAATCCCTCATCGACGTGTGCGGCAAGCTCAACTGCAGCGGCTGCCAGTGATCGCCATCGTCAAACGAAACGTAAACGCTGGTTTCCGTTCCAGCGAACAATAATCCTTTTTTCACAGGATCTTCCCGCACCACGTTCACCGGAGCGCTGTCCGCAATTCCAGCAACAATTTCCTTCCAAGTCCTGCCAAAATCACGAGTGCGATAAATGTGCGGCCCTAAATCATCCAGCCGGAAGCGGTTCACCGCTGCGTATACCGTCCCCGCCTCGGTGCGCGAAGCTTCGAGGATTGACACTTTGCTCCACGGTGTCAGCTCCGGTGGCGTGACATCGGTCCAGGTTTTTCCGCCGTCGCGCGTCAGCTGAATCAGCCCGTCATCCGTGCCCGCCCAAATCGTGGATTTTTCCAAGTAGGAACCGGCCAGCGCATACACTACTCCGCGATGTTTTCCCTTTTCCGGATCGCTCGCGGCAAACGCTCCAAGACTCGCCGGAGTCTCATAGGATTTCCGAGCCAGGTCCGGACTGATGACTTTCCAGCTTTTGCCGCCGTCAATGGTTTCGAACACCACATTCGCGGCGAAATACAACTTGTGCGGATCGGTCGGGGAAAACATCAGCGGTAATGTGCGATCGTAGCGATATTCACCGCGCCGCACCGGCTCCGGCGCAACGTCCTGCACTTCGCCCAGCGTCAGATCGGTTCGCGTAACCCGCGCGCCGTAAACGTAGTTCTCGTCCAGTGGATCGACGGCAATCGTTCCATACTCCTCAACGCCCGGCAGGCGCCACTCCCGAAAGGTAATTTCCCCGTAGTCGCTGCGGCTCATCGTGGCCGCGGACCCACTTTCCTGCTGCGCGCCATAGACCCAGTAAGGAAAGCGGTTATCCGTCGTCACGTGATAAAACTGCGCGGTCGGCTGGTTATACCAACTACTCCAGGTCGCGCCGCCATTGACGCTGATCGCCGCGCCCTGATCGCTGGATAGCGCAATAATTTGTCCATTGTCGCGATTAATCCAAATCCGCTGGTAATCGTCGCCGCCCGGCGCCCCTTTCCATCCCACAAAAGTTTTCCCGCCGTCGGTCGATTTCCACGTGGTCGTATTTTCGACGTACACCACATCCGGATTGTCGGGTGCCACCGCGATACCCATCGCTCCCGGTCCCCGTCCGCCAATCCGATGATCGTCATTCATCTGCGTCCATGTTTCCCCGGCATCGTCTGACCGATACACTCCCGCCTTCTTGTCCGCTTCCACCGAGGCATAAATTCTCTTCGTATTGCCCGGCGCAATGGCCAGTCCGATTCGCGCAACTCCTTCTTCGGTGCCCGGCAATCCTTTGGTCAGGGGCCGCCAGTTCGTCCCGCCGTCCGTGGACTTATATAAACCGCTTCCGGCCATTTCGATGGAAGCGCCACTGCGCACTTCCCATGGCGCAACCCGCGCCGCCCACAGCCCCGCGTACAGCACTTGAGAGTTGTGCGGATCCATCACCAACTCCGCCACGCCGGTGTTTTCATCCTTATAAAGAACCTTCTCCCAGGACTGCCCTCCATTGGTCGAACGAAACACCCCGCGTTGGGCATTCGGTCCGTACGGGTGCCCTTGCACCGCCACGTACACTCGCTCCGCATCCTTCGGATCGACCACAATCGCCGTAATCTGCTGCGCATCGCGCAAACCTAGATGCGTCCAGGTTTTTCCTGCGTCCGCGGATTTGTACATTCCATCGCCGACGGCCAGGTCCGGCCGCTGCAATCCTTCGCCGCTTCCCACGTAAATCACATTCGAGTTCGAAGGCGCTACCGCGATCGCTCCTACCGATCCGCTCGTGTCCGCATCATCGAAAATTGGTGACCACGTGTTTCCAAAGTCAGTCGTTCTCCAGACGCCTCCATTCACCGCTGCCATATAAAACAGATTCGGCTGCCCTGGGACGCCCGTAATTGCCACCGTTCTTCCACCACGGAACGGTCCGATGCACCTCCATTGCATCTCCTGAAATAACTTTTGGTCGTAGCTCTGCGCGTTTGCGGCAACGCCCCCAATCGCGAGCAGCGTAGCCGCACAGCAAATTTTTCTCACTGAACGTAGCCTCATCCGTGGCCTCCTGAAACTCGAAAGGATAACCCGCAGACTGAATTGGAGCAATTTGGTTATCCATGTTCCTGGCAAGAGTTTCCGGAGCTATCTCGTTCAGAGAGAGGTGGCGAAACACTTCGCTTTTGCGCGGCGTTGCCACGCTCACTACAAGGCTTCATCGTTTATTTTTAGTTCTTATCGCGCTCGGGCGGCGTGGCCGTTGCTTTGTCGAGACGGATTTGATGATGAACTGCCGCTTCTGGCCCGTTGGGATGGGAACTTTCGCGCACACCAGCGCTTTTGCGATCAGCGTCCTTACGGCCGGTTCGTCGAGTGTCACCGCACCTTTCTTCATCTTTATATGACGTGCGACGTTCCCGCTTCCTTCCAGGCGCTTTTCGGGATCCGGCAGCCCTGCGCCCTGCAAGAAACACAAGCTCACCCATTCCGGCATCACCGCGATCGACACGATGGCTTCGCTTGGCCGCGTGCCCGGACAAAATCCCACCACCAGCGCGTTGTAGTTGTCGTACACCATCTCAATGGCGTTGGGAATCAGCTTGCGTAGCTTGGCTAGTGATTTCTCCGCCTCTGCCGCAACGCCTGGCTCGTACTTGCGCAAAAATCCTTCAAACTGCTCTTGAGCATCCATCTCTTTTCCTCTTCTGCTGTCGATCTGTAGCCCGGTGTTAGTTCATTTGTCACCAGCACGCGGAGTTGCCTCGCTGGTGTCCTGTGGCAACGCCGCAGGCGCCGCATCGCCCTTCACGTAGTGGCCATACCACGCCAGATATCGCTTCAGACGGTCCTCGATATGCGACGGCACTTTGAACTCGTGATACTCGCCGGGGTAAACGACGAGCAGCGTCTCGCGTCCCAATGCTTTCAATGCTTGATACATCTGTTCGCCGCCAAGAATCGGCACATTCCAATCGATGCTTCCGCCCATAAACATGGCCGGTGTGCTGATCTCTTTCACACGATGAAAGGGCGCAAGCTTGACCCATAATGACTGGTTCTCCCACGGATAGCCCAACTCCGTAAAATAGTCCTTCTGGTATTGGTCATGCCCGAACAGGCTGGTAAATTCCGCGGCGCCTGCTCCAGAAATTGCTGCCTTGAATCGCTTGGTTTGTCCGATGATGAAGTCGGTCGAAATTCCGCCGTACGACCATCCGCCTACGCCAAGTTTGTCTGGATCCGCGATTCCTTGCGCGATGGCGTAGTCAACCATCGCCATATCATCCTGGAAGTCCTTGTTGCCCCAGTCCGCGAAGATCGCTTTGCAATAATCTTCTCCATAGCCTGTCGAACCGCGCGGGTTCGGGAATAGCACCACGTAGCCATTTGCGGCCAACAGTTGAGCCAGATGATCGAACTCTGCGTAGTAAGCCCAGACTGGACCGCCGTGCGGCCTGAGAATCGTCGGATACTTTTTCCCAGCCGTATACCCTAGTGGCTTATACAGATAGCCCGATACCGTTGTTCCGTCTTTACTCTTGAATTTTACGTATTCGCCTTGCACCAGCTTCAGCTTTGCCAGCACTTCATCGTTGGCGTGCGTGACGCGAGTTAGTTTCCCGCCGGGCGCCGTATAAATCTCGTTGGGGCTGTCCGAGGTTGTAATCTGCGCCGCGATTTCGCCGCTCTTCGAAAGCGAATAGTTATACAACATGAACCGGCCGCCCATCGGCCTGGCTATCTTCTGCGTGGCAATTTCCACCAGGCACAAATTCTGCGTTCCCTCATCGTCGGTGATGAAATAAACCGATTTCCCGTCCGGAGCGAATTTTGGCTGCGTGGCCATCCGGTCGAGCGCCCGCGTCAGGACCTTCGCTTCACCTGGCTTCCCGGCTTCGTCCGGAACAGGAACCACCGCGATGTGCTTCGTCGAATACTCGAATAGTTTCGGCTCAAGCTGACTTGAGTACGCGATCCATGTGCCGTCCGGCGACCAGGCTGCCTGGTGGTCTTCTCCAGGATTTGTCGTAACTTGCGTTGGATGCGCGCCTTTGTCTTTGCTGTCCGCAGGTACCACCCAAATGTCCGTGTTGTACGTTCGGTCGGGGTCGGGCAGCGAGCGATTGCTGGTGAAAGCGATGCGTTTCCCGTCTGGCGACCAGGCAGGCTCCTCATCGTCAAAATCGCCGGAGCTGACCTGTGTTAAGGACTTTGCCGCCAGGTCGAATACATACAGATGTGTCCTGCGCCGGTCCAAATAGCCAATCGTGTCTTGCTTGAACTGCAGCCGATCGACTACCCACGGTTTCGGTGTCTTGGCTTTCTTGTCCTTCTCCGCTCCTGATTTCTCCTTCTCTTTTGTTTTTGCTTCTTCCAGTTCTTCGGGCTTGGCATCGCGCAGCACTAGTACCAGACGCTTGCCCTCCGGCGACCACTCGAAATCGTCCACATCTTGGGGCGTGTCCGTCAGCTTCTGTGCCTCGCCGCCTTTGCGGTTAAGCAGCCACACTTGGTTCTTTCCTTCGTTGCGCGCGGAAAGGAACGCCAGGTATTTTCCATCCGGACTCCATCGGGGATGCGATGACGAAACATCCTGCGCTGTCAGCGGAATGGCCTCTCCGCCCGCCGCTGGCACCATCCAGATTCGTTCTTCGTTCTTGTCTTCCTCGCGGTTCACGGTTCCTATCGCGTACGCGACCCACTGCCCCTCTGGGCTCATCTGCGGATCATGCAGATCTCGAAGCGCGAACACGTCCGTTACGCTGACTGGCCGTGGACTCGTTTGCGTCTGTTGCGCGTTCGCCTCCGCTCCACAAAAACTCACCGCCACGACAATGATTAGTGCCAATCCACGGAACCAGGTCATCAGAGCAGTCCCCCACAGCAAAATGCGTGCGACGAGCGGGCGAAGTTTAGCATAGGCCAGCCGGTCTACACCCCGAACCGCCGTCATTCCGAGCGGAGGAGGAATCTCTCTTTCTTCGTGTTGCCGACACGGTGCGCGTCCGGCATACGAGCTTCCACCTCGACTGAAAAAATATTCATTCACCTGCATTTTTTTTGTTGCATGCAGGTTCAGACCTTGTATTCTTCAAATGCGAACTCGTTAAAAATTCTCGCTACGTCGATAATGAGCGCGCTTAGGAGGACGACGGTACAAATTGAGCAGCATATCGGTTCCCGCCAACTTTCCTCTTCATGGTTTCTGGCGGCACGTATGGGACGGAAGAGATCGTTCATGGCGCTGGTTACGGCCACGGAATCCTGATCCTGCTGTTTCTTCCCATCTTCTGGAGCCTGCCCACCGCTTTCATGATCGGCGAACTCTCCAGCGCTCTGCCACAAGAAGGCGGCTACTACGCGTGGGTCCGCCGCGGTTTGGGAAATTTCTGGGGCTTTCAGGAAGCGTGGCTCTCGCTGGCCGCCAGCATCTTTGACATGGCGATTTATCCGACGCTTTTTGTTTTCTATCTTAAGCAAATCGCTCCGTGGTTCGGCGAAGGAAATCACGCCGTTTTGGCCGGCCTGTTTGTCGTCGCCGCCTGCACAATCCTGAATCTGCTCGGCATTCGCGTGGTTGGAATCACTTCGCTTTGGCTCTTCTTCCTGCTTTCGCTGCCTTTCGCAATGGTTGTGATCATGACTCCGCTGAAACTCGGAGCGTTCGCCGCGCCGCATGTCGCTGCCGCCACGGGAACCAGCCTGGGTTTGCTCGGCGGCGTCCTCGTCGCCATGTGGAACTACATGGGCTGGGACAACGCCTCCACCATCGCGCAAGAGGTCGAACGTCCACAACGCACTTATCCGAAAGCCATGATCGCCGCGGTGATTCTCGTTTCGCTCACTTATGTACTTCCATTCATAGCCGTTTACTTCGCCGGAATTCCCGCATCCAGCTTTGGCGAAGATGGTTCCTGGGCCACCATCGGTGGGCTGCTCGGCGGAAAACTTCTCGGCGTTGAGTGGCTTCGCTTTCTGATCGTTCTCGGCGGCATGATGAGCGCGTTCGGCATGTTCAACGCGCTGGTGATGAGCTATTCGCGTTTGCCTCTCGCCATGGCGCGTGAAGGCATGCTTCCGAAAGTGTTTGCGAAAACCAGCAAGCGCAGCAACGCGCCGTGGGTCGCAATCATCGTTTGCGCCAGCGGCTGGGCGCTGTGTCTTGGCCTCGGATTTCAGCGCTTGATCACCCTGGACATCATGCTCTACGGAGTAAGTCTGATGTTGGAATTCGTCACGCTCGTCGTTCTGCGCATCCGGGAACCAGAACTGAAGCGCGAATTCCGCGTACCTGGCGGCTTACCTGGAGCCATTCTCGCTGGTGTATTTCCATTGGCTCTGTTGCTCCTCGCACTGGTCAAAAGCGGTTCCGAAACTGTGCTTGGAATGAACGGTCTTCTCTTCGGCGCGCTAATTATCGGCTCCGGTTTTCTTGTTTACGCGACGACGCGAAAACTCCGCGCTCCCGTTCGCCGCACTTCCGCGGGCGTCATCGAAGCGACTTAACGATCCCCAAAATCTTGTCGCGTCGGGTCTCAGTTCTTCCGCGGTTTTTCTTCATACAGCGGGGGGTTTATCCCGCCGTCCTTTCCCTAGCAGCCAAGATGCGATTCTTCGTCCCAGCGACTTTTCCTGCCGCAACGGGTTTGTATTCCCATAAGGTGCCAGTCGTCTAATGACAAAGCACGAAAGGATAGACCGATGAAAACTAAATCTCTGATAAATTCCGTTTTGGGGGTCGGGGCATTTTTGTTGGTGGGTACATTCGCGCCAGCAACATTTGCGCAAAACGGTACGCAAGATCAAGCCGCGCCGCCCGCAGCTTCACAGCCAGCTGCCCGAGCGCATGAACACGGCAAAAACCCGTTCGCAGGTTTGAATCTTTCCGATGATCAAAAAGCTCAAATCAAGAAAATCCACGAAGAATCCCGAGCGAAACGGGAAAAGGTGATGGCGGACTCTTCCCTTTCCGATGCCGCGAAACAGGAGAAAGCAAAGGAAATTCGCCACGCTGCAAAGGAGCAGGCGCGCAACGTACTGACTCCCGAACAGCGCGAACAGCTGAAAGCAAATCGCAGCGCACGCCGTGCCGAACGCTCGCAATCCCAGTCGATGTGAACCATGACCTGAAAAGGGACGGGACCGTCCCTTTTTCGCAGCGATGGCCGTGCGCGACACGCAACGCCGGGCACAGATTTGATATTCTGCCTATCGTGCGTATTTCGAACGGCCATCTTTTTTTTCGAATCATTTTGATTTTGTCGGCGATAGCTTTGCTCGCGTGCCTTCCATTTTTTGCTTCGAAGGCACAATCGCCGCAATCCGCGCCTGCACAGCAGCCCGGCGCGCCGATTTCCACTCCGCCCTACCCCACGAGCCCGCCGCCCCAGCCCCAGCGCACCGGACTCAACGTCGTCGTGCTCGATCCCGCGCACGGCGGCACCGACCCCGGCGCACGCGGCGCGCAAGGCATTCGCGAAAGTGATCTGGTCATGGACCTGACCTTTCAAGTTCGCCGCGCGCTCGAAGCACAAGGCTTCCAAGTTCTGCAAACTCGCAGCGGGAACGAAAATCCGTCTTTCGACGACCGCTCGACTCTTGCCAACGCACAGTATGGCGCAGTGTTCGTCACGCTGCACATTTCTTCCACCGGACTGCCGGGCACTGTGCGCGTATACACCATGCCGGACGCCTTTGCAGCCGTGGCCACCGGCGGCGTCATCGGCTGGGACCGCGCGCAAGCTCCCTACGTGACGCTGAGCCGTAAATTCGGTGATGCGGTTCAAGGCCAGCTCGCGCAGCGCTTCAAGGGTTCGCCAAACAATTCCCAAAGCGCCACCATACGGCAGTTGCGAACCACTGCGGCTCCGGCCATCGCCGTCGAACTGGCCAGCGTCAGCGTGCAGGACCGCGCTGACCTGGACAGAATGATGCCCGGCGTCGGTGACGCAATTGCGCGCGGCGTCGCCGAGTTCCGCCCGTCTTACGTTGTGCCCGGCGCAGCGGGAACGCACCCATGAGCGGCAACTGGCGGACTTGGGTAGTGGTAGCACTCGGCGTCGCCGTGGTCAGCGCGGCGATTTACTTTCCGATTTTGCGCAGGCGTGTGAAAACGGCGGCGAAAATCACCGAGCCTTCAGAAGAGCAAGCGCGCCGCGAGTTGACGCAAGCAGTCGCGCCAAGTCCGACCGATCCAGTGGTCAAAGTGAAAATGTTCTGGACTTCAGCCGAAGACGAGAGTGCACTGGCTCCGGTAACCATCCAACTCGCGCTTTCGAAAGATCCGGTGCTGCGCGCGAAGCAGGTGCTAAACACCTTGCTGGCTGGGCCGGTGGATTCGGATCTACGCACGTTACCACCGGACGCTGCCCTGCTTGCCTTTTACTTATTGCCGGATGGAACCGCGGTCGCCGACTTTTCCGAAGCGCTGGCCACTTCGTCCCCCTCCGGGATTCAGAGCGAACAATTAGCCGTGGATTCGATCGCGCGCACGCTGGAAGCCAACGTCCCACGGGTGAAGCGGCTCAAAATCCTGATTCACGGGCAGGAACTGGACACGCTTGCCGGCCATGTCGATCTGACGCAGTTCTTCGTGGTCGATACCAAAGCGGCGGTTTCGCTGGATGTGCCCGTCAATATTGCGGTCCCTCCCGTCGCCGCGGCCAATAACGCTGCAACCGTCCCATCGAAGCGTTGACACTCCTCGCTGCAAACGGCAAACTGACGCAGCCGCGATGAATCGTGAGCAGCGCCAGTAATCGCTGTACCGCGCGCCGTCAGCCCTCAAAACGTTTCGGGAATTGCGATTGTCAGTGACGCCTAGGAGGCACAGTGAGACCGGACGGACGTGGCGCGGACCAGATGCGGGCCCTGAAGATCACGCCGGACTTCATTTCCACTGCTGAAGGCAGCGTGTTGATCGAACTTGGCAAAACGCGCGTGATTTGCACGGCCAGCGTGAACGATGGAGTTCCGGGATTCCTGAAGGGCGCAGGCAAAGGCTGGGTCACCGGCGAATACGGAATGTTGCCGCGCGCCACAGAAGAACGTACCTCGCGGGAAGCTGCGCGAGGAAAACAGTCCGGCCGCACGCAGGAAATTCAGCGCCTGATTGGCCGGTCGCTGCGCGCCATCACCGATCAGGAAGCGTTGGGCGAGCGCACCGTATGGCTCGATTGCGACGTGATCGAAGCCGATGGCGGAACGCGAACTGCCTCCATCACCGGAGCATTCGTCGCCTTCGCGCTGGCGATGGAGCGTATGGTCGCCGCGGGAATCCTGAAAAACTCGCCCTTGATTGATACTGTTGCTGCAACCAGCGTCGGAATTGTGGAGGATCTCGCGCTGCTGGATCTAATGTACGAAGAAGATTCCCGCGCCGAAGTGGATATGAATGTGGTGATGACCGGAAGCGGCGACTTCGTGGAAATTCAGGCCAGCGCGGAAGGTCGGCCGTTCACCGGAGGCGAAATGCAGGACTTGCTGGCGCTGGCTGCGGCGGGAATTCGCCGTCTTGCGGAAGCACAACGCGCGATTCTGCCGGCCAAGTTCTTGGCGCGCGGCCGCTAAATTCAAATTCTCCCGACAATTATGCAATCCGAAAAAAAACTGTATCTGGCATCGTCCAATCCCGGAAAGCTGAGAGAATTTTCCGCCATCGCAGCGGAAATTCACTCGACTATCGAACCGGCCTTGCTGCCTGGTTTTCCCGAACTTGCCCCATTTCCCGAAGATGCTCCGACCTTCGCGGAAAACGCCGCTGGCAAAGCATTGCACGCCTCGGCCATTTGCGCCGAAGTAGTCTGCGCGGACGATTCCGGATTGGTTGTTCCTGCGCTCGGTGGCGAACCGGGCGTTCGCTCCGCGCGCTATGCGGGACCTGACGCCACGGACGCGCAAAACATCGCAAAACTTCTTGCTGCCATGGCGGGAAAAAAGAATGAGGACCGCGCGGCGTACTTTGTTTGCGTGCTGGCGGTTGCGCGAAAAGGAAATGCGCTCGCGATGATCAGCAATCGCGTGGCTGGCTTCATTCTCGAGACGCCGCGCGGATCGGGCGGCTTTGGCTACGACCCGGTCTTCTACTTTCCGCCTCTGAACAAATCTTTCGCCGAACTTTCCAACACCGAAAAAAATCTCCACAGCCACCGCGGAAAAGCATTCCGGCGGCTACTGGAGGTTTTGCCGGGCATGCTGTAGTCTGGCCAACATGGCCAAAGCAAAAAAGAGCAAACCCGCCGGGCAAAAGAATTCCAAGTCCGCCGCGAAACTACGCGCAAAGAAAAATTCCGGAAAAAGAACTTCTGCTCGCGGCGGTACACCTGACCCGACAAATCCCAAGCGGGTGGCAGCGATTCTGGCAAAGCTAGATGAGGCGTATCCAAACGCAACCTGCGAATTGAAGCACGAAAACCCGTTCCAACTGGTAATTTCTACGATCCTCTCCGCACAGTGCACCGACGTTCGCGTAAACCTGGTCACGGAAAAGCTTTACAAAAAATATCCCAACGCAAAAGCATTCGCTCACGCCAATCCCGCCGAACTGGAGCAGGAAATTCGCCCCACAGGATTTTTTCGCAACAAAACCAAGTCGGTGATGGGCGCCAGCAAAGCCATCGTGGAAAAATTCGGCGGCGAAGTGCCGCGCACGATGGAGGAGATGCTGAGCCTGCCAGGCGTGGCCCGCAAGACGGCCAACGTCGTCCTGGGAACGGCTTACGGAATCCCGAGCGGCGTCGTGGTTGATACGCACGTGCTGCGGCTTGCACGACGGCTGGAACTTACGAAGCACACCGAACCCAAAAAAGTCGAGCAGGATTTGATGAACATTCTGCCGCAAAACAAATGGATCCAGTTTTCTCATCAGTTGATCTGGCACGGCCGCCGCGTATGCATAGCCCGCAAACCGAGATGTATTGATTGCAATATCGAGCCGCTCTGCCACTCAAAAGACAAAACCATTTAGTGCCGCGCGGGTAAGCTGTCTCGTAAGTGCAGACCTAAAAGCGGCAATTGGTTCTCGGAGTTAAGTTGCCCTTAAGCCGTACGGCAGATGATCGGTCCGCCAGGCCAGGCCAGGTCCCAGCTCGAAAAAAATCCGATTTCATCGTAACCGACTGTTGCGCAAGGGTTTAGTTCAATCCACTTTTCTTCACAACTTTTTACAATCGTTTGCTTTGCCTTGACACATGGCCTTCCACAGGTCTTTATATTCCATATTCGCAGCTTAGTTCTTCTTGACGGAGCACCGATTTGACGAAGCCAACCATGCCAACGAAACGGCGCTGGACGGATCGCACGCGCTTGCTGCTCACTCTGGAGCTCGCGATTATCTTGCCCGCCGCCTCGCTGATGGCGTTCAGTATCTGGAATCTCCGCCACATTCAGCGCGATAAGGCGATCGAAGCCGCCATTCAGCGCGACTTCACCTCTGTTCTAAGAATCGCCGAGAAGAAGACCTGGCACAAAGCAAGCGACCTCTTGACACCGGTGCGCAAACAGTTTCCTTGTGCCGGCGACGGAGCCAACATCAAAGCCCAGCTAGACGGCATTCTCGCGGCTCATCCCGAATTTCTTTACGCCATTCTCTATGACAAAGACCACGACCTATTCGCCTGGCGCTTGCAACCGGCGCGCGAAGCCGACGAGGCTTTCCGCAAACACATGACCGATGCCATCACCATGACCAGCAAGTGGCTTCCCATGGAGGCCCCCGATATGGTTCACAAAGTGCGCATGAGTGCCGACAAAGAGGAAATGCCGTTCGGATTCGAGAGTGGTTGGGCGGATCGGAACGATGAGCATTATTACTATAGCATTGCGTTCTTCGTCCCTCCGGACGTGCCCAAGGGCAGCGTCAGCTTAGGAATGGTTGCATTTGATGCGGAATATTTGCGAAATACTTTTTTCCCCGCGGTTATGACGGACGTCCTGTCCAGCAAGAACGGCGTGTTGAAAGCTGACGCTAGTCCACCCGCCATGATGGTTCGTCCGCTTAAGAGTTACACGCCATGGATTACTTCTTCGAGCTGGGACGGTGGCAAGCCCGAAATGGAGCGCCCACTTGGGGACATTTTTCAGGGCATGGTTTTCGGTATCAAGTACCCTGGCACTACGATTGACGAAATTGGCGCCAAAATTCTCAGAAACAACTACATCATCCTTGCTGCCCTTTCTCTGGTCATGGCCGGTGGAGTATTCCTCACTTACCGCAATATTTCCCGCGAAATGAAGCTGGCGAGACTAAAGTCGGACTTTGTCGCTAACGTCTCGCATGAGCTGCGAACGCCGCTCGCCCTCATTCGGCTTTATGCCGAGACCCTCGAGCTCGGTCGTCTTACCGCGCAGGAAAAATACCACGAATACTTTCGCATTATTCGCGAAGAGAGCGAGCGCCTCACCGCTCTCATCAATAACATCCTGGATTTCTCCCGTATCGAGGCTGGCCGTAAGGAATACGAGTTCAAGGAGACGAACCTGGCGGAACTCGTTCGAACCACACTTGATTCTTATCGTTTTCAGATCGAGCAGAACGGCTTCGCGTTTGAGGAGCACATCTCCGGCGATATCCCGCCTGTGAACGTTGACCGCGAAGCTATTGCCCGCTCCTTGCTGAACTTGGTCAACAACGCCCTGAAGTATTCAAAAGACCAGAAATACATCGGCGTCAGCCTGTACCGCGCGAATGGCAGCGTCAAGCTGGAGGTCCAGGACCGCGGAATTGGAATCGCGGCCGCCGAACAGGACAAAATTTTTGAGAAATTCTACCGCTGCGGCGATCCGTTAGTGCACAACACAAAGGGCTCCGGGCTTGGGCTGTCGCTTGTACGCCACATAGCGCAGGCGCATGGAGGCAACGTCTCCGTGGAAAGTGTCCCGGATAAAGGCAGTAAGTTCACGATCGCGTTGCCAATCGCCCCGTCAGAGCGAACAGGAGCTGCACTCGCATGATCGCCTCAAACCGCCGGCTATTTCCAGGTTTCCGCTCTTCCGCGAAGGAGAATTCATGGGAGTAACAAAAATCCTGATTGTCGAGGACGAACCCAACATGGTCGCCGGGCTGCGTGACAACTTCGAATATGAAGGCTTTGAAGTCTCGACGGCGCTTGACGGCGTGGAAGGATTGGAACGCGCTCTCAAAGATTCTCCGGACCTGGTAATTCTGGACGTGATGATGCCCCGCATGAGCGGACTCGACGTATGCAAACAACTCAAGTCCAAGCGTCCCTCTATTCCCATCATCATGCTCACGGCGCGCGGTCAAGAAGTGGATAAGGTGGTCGGGCTCGAGCTTGGCGCCGACGACTACGTCACCAAGCCTTTTTCCATCCGCGAACTGCTCGCTCGCGTCAAGGCCGTGTTGCGACGCACCCAGACTCTGCCGAAGGAGATGGATCGCTATACCTTCGGCGACGTCGAGGTCAACCTACGCAGCTATCAGGTTTTTCGCGGTGGCAACCAGGTGGAATTATCCGGAAAAGAATTTGAACTTCTCAAGCATTTTCTCTGTCATTCAGGACAGACGCTTAGCCGGGATCGCCTGTTGGACGAGGTCTGGGGATACGAGAACTATCCGACGACGCGCACCGTGGACACCCATATCGTGCGCATTCGTCAAAAGCTAGAACCAGTTCCCGAGGAGCCTCGCTATTTCCTGACGGTGCATGGCATTGGGTACAAATTTGTCGGTTAGTTTTTGCGTTGGCGGAGGACCGTTGGAAATGTGTCAGACGTGGCAGAGGACAAATCCAGAACCGTTTGCAGCAAGCGCCTCGTTCGCCGGTGAACAGGCGGAGCAGCAGATGGATTCCTATGTGGATGGAGCTTCGGAAAAAATCCGTGCTCTCGAAGAAGAGTTAGAAGTACTGCGCCGCGAACAATCGAAGCTCCACCGGGGCATCTTTGAGGCGGCTCAGATCCAGCGCCGGCTTTGCGCCCCTCGGCAATTCAGCTCCGGCGATTTCGAGGTTGCCGGTGAGATATTTCCGGTCCGCCATCTTTCCGGCGATTTTTTCAAAGTGATGGAGCTCGACTCGGCGCTGGGCATAGTGGTCGGGGATATCGCTGGCAAGGGACTATCGGCAGGAATCTGGCTGCCTCATCTCGTTTCGCTGATTCACCGCTGCGCTCGAGCACATCGAAATCCTGCAGACGCGATTGCGCAAGCCAATCGCGAGCTCTGTGGGGGATACGGCGAGCCACCGCTGGTCGCAGTGTTCTTCGCTCGAATCGACCTGCAGGACGGCAAGATTGTTTATTGCAACGCAGGATTGCCGTCACCCTTGATTTTTGGACGCGACAATGACCGCGATAATGACGTCGTCCGCCTCGACCAAGGCGGGCCTATGCTCGGTGCTATGTCCAACGCTACTTTCAACATAGGAACCGTCACTTTGCATCCTGGCTACGCCCTCATTGCCTGTTCCGATGGAGTGACGGAATGCCAAAACTCTCAAGATGAAGAGTTCGACTTAACACGGCTCTCGGCGGCGGCACAAGCTGCCAGGGGACGAAGCGTCAGTCAGACGCTCTTTTCTGCTCTGGGCGCAGTCCTTGATTTTGCCGATGGTTGCCCCCTCAGTGACGATTTGACCTTGCTGGTCGTTCGACGCGAGGAGGCGATAAAAATACGCGATCGTTCGGCCGATCGGAATTCTTCAACGGTAATGCGGGAGCAGGTTCCTGCCGCGCCGCCTAGCGGTGGGGGCCGGCAGAGATTGGTTTCTTAGCGTGACTTGGAAGACGTAGGCTCCCGGCTCCGCACCTACGCGGACTTGGAGACAAAACTTGGGGTGTGTCCGGCTCACCCCGGAAGGAGCTGTCATGGCGACGACCATGAATTCAGTTTTGTTGCAAAAATCGGGAGTTCCCGAAGCCATTATCAGCGCGGCTTTTCGTAGCTGCCCGCAGTTGCTCGGCTCCCTGTACAACTCTCATTATCGCTACGTCTTGAAAGTCTGCCGGCACTTCTTCTGGCAGCGCGAGGACGCGGAAGATGCCGCCGCCGAAGTCTTCTTGAAGTTGCATACCGTACTGGACAGTGGGGAGCGCCCGATAAGTTCCAAGTCCTGGCTGTCGAAGGTCACGGGCAGGCATTGTATAGACAAGCTACGTCAGGTAAAGGCCGAGCGCCGTCGTCGCGTCGATGATGAACTAGAGTTCGATGCTCTACCAGACACTCTGGCGCTTTCGCCCCTTTCTCGGGTGCTCCGTCGCGAGCAGCAGAGCTGCGTCCGGAAGGAGTTGCGTCGTTTGCCGCGAGACTATCGGATTCTGCTTGTCCTGCACTATTATCGGCAAATGACCTATGCCGAAATTGCGTTCGCTCTCGGCAAACAGCTGCCAGCGATCAAGACCGCAATCTTCAGAGCCAAGAGAATGCTTCGCGATCGGATTCTGGACCAAGAAAGTGAACCGTACCGGAATGTATTGGGAACGTTCTCCTGAAGTCCGCTTCAGGTCCCGAAATCGATTTCAGGTTCGTTGTTATCCGTGTCTCAACTAACGCGAGGAGCAGAATTGCATTGCAGTTAATACCTGCGTGCCGCACGGTAGCGAAGGGTGGCCATTTGAGTTGTTTGAATGCTCCCACAGATTGCTAAGCTCCCCTTGACCCCATCAAAAAAACGGAGGAGGCGGAAAAAGTGGACTGTCAAGCCGTCGACAGCGCCAAAATGCAGCTCTCTTCGAGCTTCTCGCGAAATGGTATACAACGTTTCGGGCTGATCGTCGGCAATGCGGAAGTCATCCAATCGCTTTGCGCGAGAGATTTGTAACAAGAAGTCGGCATCTCGTCAGGAAATCAAGCATTGACGAGATGCGCGTGTGCCGATCCTCGAACCGATAACTTCTAACTTCCTGTTTGCCCGTCATCCTGTCACAATCACGGATTGAACCTGCCGAATCTGCGGTAAACCCTGCGCTCGTGAATGGTCTT
>WNFO01002473.1_pt1 | contig 23285 bp, 20 predicted proteins | sample 5400251 | NCBI WGS metagenome assembly WNFO01 (sample SAMN13153354, study PRJNA577476) | soil metagenome | isolation source: 100 cm saprolite under Madrone tree | place: USA:California | collected 2016-06-14
TTGAACAGGATCTCGGAGTCGCTGGGCGCGAGCTGAAGAACGCTCGTGAAATCAGCGATCCCGCCGGCCGTGTCGCCGAGACGGATGCGTGTCGTGCCACGGTTGGCATAGGCCGCGGCGCTCGGCTGCTCGCGCACGGCCTCGTCGAACGTGGCCAGCGCACGACGGTAGCGGCCCTGTTCGTAGAGCATCAGGCCGCGCTCGAGCGCCGGTGGCTTGGCGCAGCCACTAACCAGCACGACGGCGAGCACGACCAGGGCGAGTCGGGTGCTCATCGGGAGGCGAGCAGGGCTCGCCGCAACAGGTCGAGCGCCGCCTGCGCTGACTGCCATTTCACCGCCGCGCGATCACCGTCGAACAAAAAGTGATGAGCGGCCGCCTGACTATTGACGGCGACACCGACCCACACGGTACCGACGGGCTTGGTCGGCGTTCCGCCGTCGGGCCCGGCGATCCCGGTGACCGCCAGCCCGCAGGCGCTGCCGCCGAGCCGGCAGACGCCGCGCACCATCGCCTCGGCGCACTGGCCACTCACCGCACCGTGGGCCCGCAACACCTCTTCGGGCACGCCGAGCAGCTCATGCTTGGCGCGGTTCGTGTAGACCATCACGCCGCGCTCGAAGTAGGCCGACGAGCCGGGGATACTCGTGATCCTGTGCCCGACGAGGCCGCCCGTGCACGACTCAGCGACGGACACCATCAAGCTGCGCTGAGCGAGCATGCGGCCGACGACACGCTCGAGCGTCTCGCCGTCACGGCCGAAGTAGTCGTCGCCGAGACGCTCGACCACCTTGGCTTCGACCAACGCCAGCGCGTCCTGGGCTGCGCTCGGAGTCACTGCGTGAGCGCGGAGCCTCACCCACACCTCGCCAGACGCGGGAAGCGTGGTGACGTCGACGTCGCCGCCAGCGCCGCGCGGCTTGAGCCACTCGCCGAGCCGCGCATCGATGTCCGCGAGGTCCACGCCCGCCGTTCTGAGCGTCCTCACCGCGACCGCGGGGTGCCCCGTCGTGAGCGAGCGCTCCGTGAGCGAGCGAGCATAGGGCACGAGATGCTGCTCGATCATCCGCGACAGCCGCGCGCCCGGGATCAGCACGACGAAGGCGCGGCCCTGACTCTCGATCAGCCATCCGGGCTCGGCGCCGTCGGCCGTCCACACGGTCGCGCCCTGGGGGACGAGGGTGGCGCGCTCGGTCAGGCGCGGGACGGGCCGGCCGCGGCTCAGCGCCGCCTGCTCGAGCCCCGCCCGGATCTTCTCGCTCGGCATGAGACGGGCGCCGGTCACGTCGGCGAGAGCGCGGCGCACGACGTCGGCCGCAGGAGTGGCAAGCGCGGCAGCGGTGCCTGGCACCGCCAGGATGATCGTGAGATCGCTCGGCGCCGCCAGCGCTTCTTCGAGGGCCACGTCGTCGTCTTCGACGATGACCCGCGCGGTGACGGGCGCACCGGCGGCGGCCAGCGCCGTCGTCACGGCGGCGACCGCATCGTCATCGGCATCGAGCGCCGCGCCGGCGACCACGAGTCGAGCCGTCACGGCCACCGGAACACTCCGCGCAGGACGCCGACGACGGCCAGGGCATAGAGGCCCGCGATCAGGTCGTCCACCATGACACCGACGCCGCCCCGGAGCGATTGGCTCCCGCGCGCCGGTGGCGGCTTCACGACATCGAAGACACGAAAGAGCACGAACGCGACCGCTAGCACGGCCGGTGTCAGCGGCAGGGCGAGGACGGAGAGCGTCATGCCGGCCACCTCGTCGACGACGATGGCCCCTGGATCTTTGCCTCCCAGGAGCGCCTCGGCGCGGTGGGCCGCCCACGTGCCGACCAGTGTCACGACGATGAAATAGACGATCAGCTCGAGGCGTGAGAAGGGCACCAGCCAGAGAACGGCGACGGCGACCAGGCTTCCCGCGGTGCCAGGCGCCACCGGGGAATAGCCCGCGCCACCGACGGTGGCGACGGCGAGCGCCACACGGTCCGTGATGGACCGCGCGGGCACGGCGCCGGTCGGCTCAGACGCCGGCGACGCTGAGCGCCCGCTCGCCGACCAGCTCGTAACCCTCGACCTCGACGACGCGAATGCGGGCGAAGCGTCCAGGCTCGAACGGGCCCCGGAGATACACGATGCCATCGATCTCGGGAGCCTGGCCGGCGGTGCGGCCCTCCCACGTGAACGCGGGATCCTCGCTGCGGCCATCGACGAGGACGTCGTGCTCGGTGCCGATGAGCGCCCGGTGGCGCTCCCAGACGACGCCATCCTGGAGCTCCTGCACGGCGGCCGCGCGCTCGGCAGCCACCTCCGGATCGACCTGGTCAGCGTACGTGACGGACGGCGTGCCCTCCTCGGGCGAGTAGGTGAAGACACCGAGACGGTCGAAGCCGACGTCGGTCACGAACTCGAGGAGATTCCCAAACGCCGCCTCGGTCTCGCCGGGGAAGCCGACGAGCACCGTCGTGCGCACGGCGAGGCCCGGAATCGCCGCGCGAAAATCGCGGACGACGTCCTTCATCCGCCGGGCCGTTACCGCGCGCCGCATGGCACGCAGCACGCCGTCGTCACCGTGCTGCACCGGCATGTCGAGGTACGGCACGATGCGGGCCCGCTGCCACTTGGCGATCAGGCGATCGTTGACGTGGGCGGGATGCAAGTACATCGGCCGGATCCACGGCATGCGCGTCTCGCCCAGCGCAATGAGCAGGTCGCCGATGTCACCGTTGCCCGCGAGGTCCTTGCCGTAGGCGAGCGTGTCCTGGGAGACGAGAATCGCCTCCTGCACGCCGCGCGCGGCCAGCCCTTCGACCTCGTTCACGATGTCGGCGAGCGGACGGCTGCGATGCTTGCCGCGGAACTGAGGGATCGCGCAGAAGGTGCAGCCCATGTCGCAGCCCTCGGCAATCTTCACGTACGCGTAGGGCACGCGGGCGGTGAGCAGTCGCGGCGTCTTCGCGTCGTAGAGATAACCGGGCGGCGCCGACGTCGCCCAGTCGCGCCGGTTGTCGGCCTGGCGCACGAGATCGACGATGCGCTCGAGCCCCGACGTGCCCAGGATGGCGTCGATCTCCGGCATCTCGCGCTTGATCTCGAGGCCGTAGCGCTGCGTGAGACAGCCGGTGACGATCAGCGACGTGCAGCGTCCGCGCTCCTTGAGCTTGGCCAGCTCCAGGATCGTGTTGACCGATTCCTCGCGCGCGCGGTCGATGAAGGCGCACGTGTTGACGATGAGGCAGTCGGCATCCTCGGCGCGCTCGACGAGCGGGAAGCCGGCCTCGGTCAGCATCCCGAGCATCAGCTCGGAATCCACCTGGTTCTTGGGACACCCGAGCGTGGTGAGGTGGACCTTCATCACGTGCTGCGGTAGTTCGTGAACTGGAGCGCGATGGCGAAGTCCTTGTCCTTGACGAGCGCGATGATCTTCTGCAGGTCGTCACGGTTCTTGCCGGCGACGCGCACCTGGCTCTCCTGGATCGAGGCCTGCACCCTCACCTTGCTGTCCTTGATGAGGCGGACGATCTCCTTGGCCTTCTCGGTGGGAATCCCCTGCTGAAGCGTGATCTTCTGACGCTTGATGCCACCGGCTCCGTCTTCCACCGCTCCCCACGTCAACGCTTTGAGCGGCACGCCGCGCCGGTGAAGCTTCGACTGCAGGATGTCGGCGACGGCCTTGAGCTTCATGTCGTCGGCGGACGTGATCGTGATGTCGGTCTTCTCGAGCGTGATTTCGTTCTTACTGCCCTTGAGGTCGTAGCGCGTCTCGATCTCCCGCCGCGCCTGGTCGAGCGCGTTGGTGACCTCCTGCATGTCGACCTTGCAGACGATGTCGAACGAGTTCTCGGCGGCCATGGCTCCCTAGTCTACCGCAGGGGGACGGTGGCCACGCCGGCCGGCGGCACGAACGTGAAGAGCTGGTCGGGCAGGCCGGAGTTCACCGCCAGCCGGGTGAAGCGCATGCTGACCGTGTTCTCGAACTGGTCGTGGATGGTGGCCTTGCGCACCTCCCACGTCTTGGCGTCGAGCGCGAGGATCAGACGCGACATGGTAGGGAGCGGCTGCTTGGGCGTGAGGTCGAGGACCACGTTGCCGTCGGCGTCGGTGGGCTGCGCCGGGTTGAGGAAGCGCACGGTGAAGTGCTCGTGGACCTTGCCGAGGCCGGCCAGGAACGATCCGGCCGGTCCGGCCAGGGCCTCCGGCGCGTCGCCGACGTTGACCTGGTTGAGCTGGGGCGTGTAGACCCAGAGCTTCTTTCCGTCGGACACGATCTCCTGCTTCGTCGGCTCGCTGTACTCCCAGCGCAGCTTGCCACCCTTCTTCAAATAGACCGCGCCCTGCGCCGGAATCGTGGAGTTGAGGCTCTTGTTGAACGACGTCTGGTTGAAATCGGCCTTCAGGTCGATCATCCGGCCGTAGGCGGACTCGACGCCGCGGACCACGTCGTCCAGCGACGGCCCGGCGAGCGCCGGGCCCGCCACGGTCAGCGCGACCAGGGCGACGGCCGCCAGAGGGTACACCAGCACGCGGGGCATGCGGACACTGTACAACATGGTCATCGATAAGACGGCGCAGGGCCGACGGACATTTACTCCACGCGAGGATACTACTCCACGCGAGGATATTCGGGCGGGAGGAGTGCTGACGGCGCTTCAGGCGCTCAGCGAGGACGGACGCGGCGGCCGGGCGCGATGAAGTGGATGACCTCGGCGGCGGAGCGCCGAATGGTGCCGGAGACGTCGCGAAGAAACCGCATCGGCCACGGCGCGTGATCAACGCCACCGTTCGGGTGCGACGTCGGGACGGCGAGGCCGGATGTCGGAACGCCCGGGCGAGACTTCGGGGCGACGGCCGCTGCACCGGCCGCGGCACCGTCGCCGTTTGACCCGGCGGCGCACGTGGCGTGTACACGATCGCCGCTCACGGTAGCGCCAGGCGCTCCATCGTTCGGGTGTCCACACACGGCGCACACGAGCCCGGTCACGCGCTCCGTCTGCCAGGCCTCGAAGCAGGCTGCGTGGAACAGGTACGTCCGCGGCTCACCGGGAAACTCGGCCTCGCATTCGAGCTCGCGAATCGCGACGGGTTGCCCGCACGCGGCGCACGACGTATCGCCCTGGGCAAAGCCGAACCACGTCCGCGATGGCCTCTGGGTCGGCAGGAGACCGTCCCTGATGCCCTGACGTATTTTCGGGCCAAGCGTGTGTTTATCCATGACCGTGAATCCCACCCACGTCTGCCCCTGCAACCGAGTGAACATATAGCAAGCCAAGTGCCAGGCAGTTCCCGCCCCCGGCGTGCCCTCGGTTACTTCGCGAGCGTCATCTCCGAGACGATGAGACGGTAGTCGGGTCGGGGCTTGAAGCTCACACGCTTCGACACGCCATAGATGACGACTTCCTGGAACAGCTCGAGCCAGGGCTTTTCTTCGTGGATGATCTTCGTGGCCTCGGTGTAGAGCTCCTTTCGTTTCCTGGAATCGAGCGTGTAGCGAGCCTGCTCCATCAGATCGTGGAAGCGCTGGCCGGGCTGGTTGCCGATCCAGTACTTGCCGCCGAAGCCATTGGGATGGAACAGGCGCCACAGGCTCCCATCGGCATCGAGCAGCGTCGATTGCGGATTGATCAGCATCACGCCGTTCGGCGGCAACAAGCGCTCGTTGTTCACCTTCTGGCGCGCCGCCATCTCCATCATCTCGATGCGCGCGCGGATGCCGACCTTCGACCACATGTCGGCGATGGCCTCCAGGAGCTGCTTGTCGTTGACGATCGTCCCGATGCCGGCCGACAGCGTCACGTCGATGCCGTTGGGATAGCCGGCGTCGGCGAGCAGCTTCTTCGCCAGCGCAGGGTCGTACGGGTACGGCTTGAGCGCAGGGTTGTAACCGAAGTCGGTATCCGCCAGCCCTCCCGAGAACGGCTTGCCCTGCCCGGCGTAGAGGTCCTTCACGATCGAGCTCACGTCCATCGCATAGTGCATGGCCTGGCGGACGCGCTTGTCCTGCGTGGGCGGCTGGGTCGTGTTGATCCAGAAGGTCAGCGTGCGTGTGGACGACACCGTCAGCGTCCGCACGATCTTCATCTGATCGGGCGGCACATTGGTGATCACGTCCACCTCGCCCCGCTGGAGCGCCGACAGGCGGGCGAAGTCGTCGGGGATGGGCTTCCAGATCACGCGGTCGACCGCCGGAGGCTTGCCGTTCCAGCCCCACCAGTCGCGGTTGGCCTCCATGACGAGCTGGTCGTCCTTGGTCCACGACACGAACTTGTAGGCGCCGCTGCCGATGGGCTTGCGGGCCAGCTCGCGCGCGCCCTCGTCGCTGGCGAAGCGCGCGGGATAGATGGAGCCGCCCATCTGGGCCATGCGCACGGGCACCAGCGGATCGGGCTTTCTGGTGACGATACGGAGCGTGGTCGGGTTCACGGCCTGGACGCTCTCCAGCGTTGCAAATCCCGACTGCACGACCGTCTTGCCCGGCACCATGTTGCGCTCGTACACGGCCTTGACGTCCTCGGCCGTCAGCGGCGAGCCGTCGTGGAACTTCACGTCGGGCCGCAGCCTCACCTCCCACGTCGTGTCGTTGATGGCTTTCCATGACGTCGCCAGCCCGGGGTGGAGCTTGAGCGAGGCATCCCAGCGCGTGAGCGTGTCGTAGAGGTTGAAGAAGTAGTTGACGGTGAGGACCTGGGTCGAGCGCCCGGGGTCCATCGTGGTCGCGTCGGCCGGCTGCGAGATGACGATCTGGGTCGAGCGCTGGGCCGCTGCCGGCCCCACGGCCAGCGCGACGAAACCGAGAATGATGCCAATTCGCCCGCGCATGGTCCCCTCCTTATATATGCACCGGCCAGCCACTATGTCCCGGCCAGCTTCAAGGCCTGCGTTTTCAGGGCCTGCTTTCCAGGGTCTGCGCCGTCAGGCCCGGGCCCGGGACTGGGTCCGCGGATCGAGCGCGTCGCGCAGCGCATCGCCGACCAGGTTGACGCCGAGCACGACCACCATGATGGCCAACCCGGGGAAGACCGACGTCCACCACGCCTGCCGAACGTACGCCGCGGCGTCGCGCAGGTCCGAGCCCCACGACGGCGTGGGCGGCTGCACGCCCAGCCCGAGGAAGGACAGCGTGGATTCGAGGATGATAATCCGCCCGACGTCGAAGGTCGCCAGGATCAGGATGACGGACAGGATCTCGGGAAGCAGATGACGGAAGAGGATGCGGGGCGTGTCGGCGCCCAGCGCTCGCGCCGCCTGCACGTAGTCGCGCTCGCGCAGGCTCAGGACGAGGCCGCGGATGATGCGCGCGTGGCCAACCCAGGAGCCGATGGCCAGCACGATGACGAGAACGGGAATGCTGGCGCCGGCGACCGCGATCACCGCGATGGCCAGCAGCACGAACGGAAACGCGAGCTGGACGTCGATCAGCTTCGTCACGACGCGATCGATGCGGCCGCGGTAGTAGCCGCTGACGAGGCCGATCAGCGAGCCCACGACGGCGCCCAGCACGGTGGCGGCGAGCGCGATCAGCAACGAGATTCGAGCGCCCCAGATGAGACGCGAGAGCAGGTCCCGCCCGAGCAGATCGGTGCCGAGAAGACGCGTGCCGCTGCCGCCCGAGATCCACGCCGGCGGCCTGAGCCGCGCAGCCAGGTTGCCGGACGTCGGCGAGGCCGGCGCCACCCAGGGCGCCAGCAACGCAGCGGCGACGGCGACGATCACGGGCAGCGCCGGGAGCAGCAGAGGCCAGCGCAGTCGCCTCACGCCGTGTCCTCGGTGCGGATGCGGGGATCGAGGACGCCGTAGAGCAGATCGACGAGCAGGTTGATGCCCACGAACGAGAGCGCCAGGACGAAGACCCCGGCCTGGACGACGGGATAGTCGCGCACGAAGATCGACTGCACGGCGAGCCGGCCGACGCCCGGCCAGGCGAAGATCGTCTCGGTCACGACGGCGCCGCCCAGCAGCGTGCCGAACTGCAGGCCGATCAGCGTGATCACCGGCACCGACGCGTTCTTCAGGGCGTGGGCCAGGATCACCGTGCGCTCGGGCAAGCCCTTGGCGCGCGCCGTCGTCACGTAGTTCTGGCCGAGGACCTCGAGCATCGCCGTGCGCGTGAGCCGGGCCAGCGAGGCGGCGAAGTGAGTGCCGAGCGTGATCGCCGGCAGGATCAGGTGAGCCCACGTTCCCCGCCCGGATGTCGGCAGCCAGCCCAGCTCCACGGACACGACGAGGATGAGCATGATACCCATCCAGAAATAGGGCGTGGCTTGACCGACCACGGCGAACGCCATGGCCAGGACGTCGGCGAGACGTCCCCGGTTGAGCGCCGCGATGATTCCGAGCGGGATGGCCACGACGACGGCCAGTACCAGCGCGGCGAAGGCCAGCTCGAGCGTCGCCGGCAAGCGGTCGATCACGAGCCCGAGCGCCGGCTGCTGGTGACGGAACGAGATCCCGAAATCGCCGGTGACCGCGCTGGCGAGGAAGCTCACGTACTGGACCGGGATCGGCCGGTCGAGGCCGAGCGTCTTGCGCAGCGCCACCAGCTCGTCGACCGAGGCGTCGCCCGGCAGCATGGTCGCCGCGGGATCGCCCGACAGTCGTAGCGCGGCGAAGACGAGCGTGACGACACCGAGCGCGACGAGGAGGGTGTGAGCGAGCTTTCGAACGCCGTACTGGAGCATCGCGCGGCGCGCGGAGTATAGCACTCGCGTCCGATCGCCGACGGCGGCGGTTGCTCCAGCCAGGGCCTCCAGCTAGAGTGAGCGCCCCAGGAGGTGTCGCCATGCGTCGTGCCCGTTTCGTACGCGTCGCCCTGCTCGCCGCGCTGACCGGAGTGCTCTGCCTGCCGATGACGGCGCCGGCTCAGAAGCGGGGCGGGACGCTGGTCATGCTCGTGCAGCCCGAGCCGCCGACGCTCGCGTCCTACATCAGCACGTCGGGCCCGATCGGCCAGGTCGCCACGAAGGTCTACGAGGGGCTGCTCGAATACGACTTCAACCTCAAGCCCATCCCCTCGCTGGCCGAGTCGTGGAAGGTGAGCACCGACGGCAAGACCATCACGTTCGTCCTCCAGAAGGGCGTGCGCTTCCACGACGGCAAGCCGTTCACCAGCGCCGACGTGAAGTTCTCGGTGCTCGAGGTGCTGAAGAAGGTCCATCCGCGCGGTGCCGCCACGTTTCGTGAAGTGACCGAGATCGACACGCCGGACGAGCACACGGTGGTGTTCAAGCTGACCACGCCGGCGCCGTACTTGATGATGGCGCTGTCCGGCTACGAGTCGCCGATGCTGCCGAAGCACCTCTTCGAGGGCTCCGACATCAAGACCAGCAAGTACGCCAACGCGCCGGTCGGGACCGGGCCGTTCAAGTTCGTGGAGTGGCAGCGCGGCCAGTTCATGCGCTTCGACCGGAATCCGGATTACTGGCGAAAGGGCCGGCCGTACCTCGATCGCATCGTCGCCCGCTTCATCGCCGACTCGGCCACGCGCACGGCCGCCATGGAGAAGGGCGAGGCCCACATGGGCGGCTTCGCCGCCATCCCGTGGAGCGACGTGAAGGCGCTGGCCAAGCTGCCGCAGTTCGAGACGACGACCCGAGGCTACGAGATGTCCTCGCCGATCGTCCAGCTCGACTTCAACACGCGGCGCCCGCCCTTCGACAACCTGAAGGTCCGCCAGGCGGTGGCCTACGCCATCAACCGGAAGTTCGTCATCGACAACGTGTGGTTCGGCTGGGGCAAGCCGGCCACGGGGCCCATCAGCTCGAACTTCGCCCCGCTCGGCTTCTATACCAACGAGGTGAAGAGCTACAACGTGCCCAATGGCGTCGAGGTCGCCAACAAGCTGCTCGACGAGGCCGGGCTCAAGCGCGGCCCCGACGGCGTGCGCGCCGAGATCGTCCACGACCAGACGCCGTACGGCGAGGAGTGGCAGCGCTACGGCGAGTACGTGCAGCAGGCGCTCGCCGAGATCGGGATCAAGGCGACGCTCCGCTACGAGGACGTCCCCACGTGGCTGAAGCGGCTCTACACCGACTACGACTTCCAGCTCTCGTCCAACTGGATCCAGGGGCTGGCCGACCCCGTCATCGGCGTGCACCGGCTCTATCACAGCAAGCAGATCAGGCAGGGCACCGTCTTCGTGAACGAGACGGGCTGGTCGTCGCCGAAGGCCGACGAGCTGATGGATCAGGCGACGGTGGAGGTCAACCCGCGCAAGCGCGCCGCCCTCTACAAGGAGCTCCAGAAGATCGTCGTGGAGGGCTCGCCGCTGGTGTGGGTCCACGAGCTGCAGTTCGTCACCGTCTACAACAAGCAGTTCAAGGACGTGATCGTGAGCCCGCTCGGGCTCTACGCGTCGTTCGACCGGGCCCATTCAGACAAGTAGGCTCACCTACGCGCTGAGGCGAGCGGCGCAGGCGATCCCGGTCGTCTGCGCCATCCTCGTCCTGAACTTCCTCCTGCTGCGCCTGGCCCCGGGCGACGCGGCGTCGGTGCTCGCCGGCGAGGCCGGCTCGGCCACGCCCGAGTACATGGCGCAGCTCCGCCAGCGCTTCGGCCTCGACCAGCCCGTGCTCGTGCAGCTCGCGCTCTACATGAAGAACATGGTCGCCCTCGATCTCGGCTTCTCGTTCCGCTACAACATGCCGGTCCTCACGCTGATCTTGAATCGGCTGGGGCCGACGCTGCTCCTCATGGGTGTGACGCTCGTCCTCTCCGTCGGCGCCGGCGTGACGCTCGGCATCCTCGCCGCCAGCCGTGCCGGGAGCTGGCGGGACACGCTCATCTCGATCCTCGCCCTCGTCTCCTACGCGACCCCGCTCTTCTGGATCGGCCTGATGCTCGTCGTGGTCTTCTCGCTCAAGCTCGACTGGCTGCCGACCAGCGGCATGGAGACCGTCGCCGCCTTCCATGAAGGCTGGAGCCGTGTCCTCGACATCGCCCGCCACCTGATCCTGCCCGCGGTGACGCTGTCACTCTTCTACATGGCGCTCTACACCCGCCTCATGCGCGCGGCGATGCTCGAGCAGGCCGGGATGGACTACGTCACGACGGCGCGAGCCAAGGGGCTCAGCGAGGGCCGCATCACGCTCGCCCACGTCGTACGCAACGCCGTCCTGCCGGTGGTGACGGTGGCCGGGGTTCAGCTCGGTGGCCTGCTCGGAGGCTCGATCGTCGTGGAATCGGTCTTCGCCTGGCCGGGGCTGGGCTTCCTCGCCTTCCAGGCGCTCTTCGCGCGCGACTTCAACCTGCTGCTCGGGATCTTCTTCCTCTCGGCCTCGCTGGTCGTCGTGGTGAATCTCGGCGTGGATCTGCTCTACACGTTCCTCGACCCGCGCATCCAGGTGTAGGCGCCATGCCCGGCTTCTGGCGACGGCTCCTCGGCAATCGTTCGGCGCTCATCGGCCTCGTCATCCTGGCGGTCGTCGGCGTCACCGCGGCGGCGGCGCCGGTCCTGTTCCCGGGAAATCCGTTCCGGCGCGTGGACCGTCCCTTCCAGCCACCCTTCGGCGCCCACCTCTTCGGCACGGACGTGCTCGGGCGGAACGTGGCGGCGGGGCTGGCCCACGGCGCGCGCACATCCCTGATGATCGGAATCCTGGCCACGACCGTGGCCGTGCTGGTCGGCACGCTGATCGGCGCCACCGCCGGCTACTACGGCGGCCGCCTCGACGACGTCCTGATGCGCACCACCGAGTTCTTCCAGACGATTCCCACGTTCCTGTTCGCCATCATCCTCGTGGCGATCCTGGCGCCGTCGATTCGCAGCATCGTCATCGCCATCGCGGTGGTGAGCTGGCCGGGCGTGGCCCGGCTCGTGCGCGGCGAGTTCCTGGCCATGCGCCACCGTGAGTTCGTGCACGCGTGCATCGGCCTCGGCATGAGCGACCGGCGCGTCATCTTCCGCCACGTCCTGCCCAACTGCCTGTCGCCGATCATCGTGACGGGCTCGCTGACGGTGGCGACCGCGATCCTCATCGAGTCGGCGCTGTCCTTCCTCGGCCTCGGCGATCCCAACGTCATGAGCTGGGGCTTCATGATCGGGTCGGGGCGCACGTTCCTGCGCACGGCGTGGTGGCTGTGTACCATTCCGGGGATGGCGATCCTCGTGACGGTGCTGGCGATCAATCTGCTCGGTGAAGGCCTCAACGACACCCTGAACCCGCGGCTCCGGAATTCCTGAGCCACTCGGGGAGGACACGGACATGCCGATTTTTCGCAGCGACGTCGTGGGCAGCCTCCTCCGCCCCGACTCCCTGAAGGAATCGCGGGCCGCGCTCGAGGCCGGGCGGATGGCGCCGGCGGCGTTCAAGCAGGTGGCGGACCGCGCCGTGGACGAGGCGATCGCGCTGCAGGAGAACGCGGGCCTGAGCGTGGTCACCGACGGCGAGCTGAGGCGCTACGCTTTCTTCGGCCATCTCGTCGAGGCGCTCGACGGGTTCGACAAGTTCGGCGGCTGGGCCATCCCGTTCCACAACGAGCAGGGCGAGCAGATCGTCTTCAAGCGTCCGGTGGTCGTCGAGAAGCTGCGCTGGCGGCACAGCATGTGCGCCGAGGAGTGGGTCTACCTGCGCGCGCGCACGAAGAAGGCCGGCAAGGTGACGCTGATCAGCGCCCAGCAGGCCGCCGCCTACTACGATCCCGACAAGTCGAAGGCCGCCTACCCCACGCGCGACGCCTACCTGGCCGACGTGGTCGATCTGACCCGGCGCGAGGTCGAGGAGCTGATCCGCCTGGGCTGCACCTACATCCAGATCGACGCCCCCCAGTACGCGGCGTTGCTCGATCCGGAGATGCGCGAGGGCTACAGGAAGCGCGGGAGCGACCCCGACCGCATGATCGACACGACGATCGAGATGGACAACGCCGTGATCGGCCAGCACCCGGGCGTGACGTTCGGCCTGCACATCTGCCGCGGCAACAACCAGTCGATGTTCTACGCGAGCGGCGGCTACGAGCCCATCGCCGAGCGGGTCTTCAAGCGTGCGCGCTTCCAGCGCTTCCTGCTCGAGTACGACGACGAGCGCTCGGGCACGTTCGAGCCGCTGCGCGTGGTGCCCGACGATCGCGTGGTGGTCCTGGGCCTGGTGACCAGCAAGAAGCCGCGCGTCGAGACGGTGGCCGAGCTCAGCGGTCGAGTCCAGGCGGCCGCCAAGGTCGTCCCGCTCGAACGGCTGGCGCTCTCGCCCCAGTGCGGCTTCGCGTCCACCATGGAGGGCAACCGGATCTCACGCGACGAGCAGAAGCGGAAGCTGGAGGTCGTCGCCGCGACCGCGAGCGCGGTGTGGGGCTCATAGTTCGATGTCGGGTTGAGTCTCAGGGGCGCGCTCCCCTCGGGTACTCCGCGCACATTTTCCCATCGAGCATTCGGCCTCCCGATTTCGGCGTTCGTCCCCCCCACTGCTTGTGGAAGAATGCGACATCGGCGTCGCGACAGGCGTCCCGAATTTCTCGCACCCATCGAAGGGCGTCGGCTTTTGGCACCAGTCTGCCATCCACCATGTGAACGAGAGCGCGTTTGGCTGAGCCGCCAGACTCGCCTCCGGTAATCACCCACGCGATGCCGGCAAGATTCAGTCCGGCTAACGACCCGAGCAGCGGCTCGGCACTAATGAACCGAATTTCTGCGTCGACCAATCGAAGTCGGTCGACTCGCCACGAGTAGGCTGCCGACTCCACGGAGACGCCGACCCAGACGTGCCGCGGGATGCGGCCGCCGGCGCGATGCCATGCAAGCATGCGGTCGCTCCGCTTCGTGAGCACTTGGAAAGTGTGATGAGACGCTTTGGCCATGACTTTGAAGATCTGCACGATGAATTGATCTGGCACGTGGTCATGGAAGAGATCGCTCATGCTGTTAACAAAAATCCGACGAGGCGTCCTCCACGAAAGCGGTAGCTCCAGGCGCTCCGGATGGAGGACGATCGTGGAGAAACTCTGGCGCCCGAAACGTTCCGTGAGCCGTTCCGCGTAGCAGAACTTGCAGCCGGGAGAAATCTTAGTGCAGCCTGTAATTGGATTCCAAGTCGCATCTGTCCACTCGATCGCGGAGTTCGTCGACATCAGATTCCTCGATTGCGGTACGAATCGAAAATCTCGCTCACGATACGATCCCCGGTGTCGTTCGGGGAAGCGAAAAAGAGATAGTAGAGAACTGAACGCATCGAATTTCGCATCGGCAACGGCTCGGCGACGTGCTTGAAACCGGCGACTTTCTTCAGGCGCTCGCGGAACGCCTTGACGACGCTGTCCATCCCCGCGACCTTCACCGGCTCCTCGTCGCCAAACAGATTAGGGTGGCGGACATATGCAACATCCTGCCATGAGCCGTCGCCCCAGAACGCGTTCATACGAGCAATCTCGCCCGACTTAACGTTCCCCAGCCTGGTCCAGAGAACGTTGCGGTTCATATCCATCGTTGGAAAGTTGAGAAAGACCTCGGTGGTTCGAAGTTGGCCGGCTGTCTGGAGAACCTCCCATCGGAGATCGAGGCCGTAAGGGTCGAGCAGGACGAGCGCGCGCCTGAAGTCGCTGTAATTCAAATGGGGAAAGACTTGCCGGAGTAGGACCTCGTTACAGTTCCCCGAATGGATATGGACGTCGGACCGCTTGCCGATGACAGCGCGAAGAGACTCGATCTTCCGGGGATCGAGATCCACGAGGTGATATTCCGTGAAAGGAGGGTCGATCAACAGCGCATTCAATGGACTGCCTGGGACCATCTGCCGGCTGGTGCGTGACACATGGACGCCACCGCCAGCGAATGCGTCAACGTACCAATGTTCGAAGCGCTTCTGGGCTGCGAGAATTTTGGAGTAGGCGGTGGCGTATTTCCGAACAATTTCGAGTTTCAGTTCTGACCAGTAGCCAATCTCGTCGGACCTCACTGACATGGCTGTCGCCACGATGAACTGCCCGAACCTCGATGCGGCGATCTGTCAGACCTCAACTTAAACAGATGGTCTATTCGCTCGAAATGTCTCCACCAGGGTTGCCACCCAAGTCACCATAGTCGCGATTGCGTGGGCTCCGCAACGTCACCGAAAACGGACACTACTTCCCTACGTCGGGCGAATTACACGTCGATGCGCTCGTCCTCGATCTTCTTCCGCTCCGTCATGTTGAATCGTCCGTCATAGACCGGACGGCCACCGGTCGTCGGGCCCGGATACTGCACGAACAGCATGAGCCCGCCCGTCTCGGTGCGGAGCGGCTCCTCGAAATGCGGGTCGGGATAGAACATCATTGCAGGGATGGTGCGATCCGGGGTCATAGCGCACGAGCCCGGCGTTCGGCTCCGTTGGTCGCTCGGGCCGCGGATGGAACAGCATCTTGCTCCACTGGCCGGGCCAGCGCAGCGTTTCCCACGGGCGCTCGTCGATGTGGATGGCGTCGCACGGCTGGTCGGCGGTCTTGCTGGTCATGGTCGTATGCCCACCTCGGTTGTTTTGCCCCGGGGCTCAAGTGGCAAAATCATATCGGATCTGAAGCCCGCGGTGGACGCTAAGCCGTCGGTTTTCCGACAGAGCGAGCGTCGGAATCCCGATCGACTCGACACGCGCTCGGTTCCCTCGCCTGGCCAACGGGCCGCCAAACGGCTTCCTGGGCCTTGGATCGATTCTTGCTCATCCACGGGCCGTGATGAGTTGTGCCGCCCTTCCCCGTCGACGGGTCGCCATGCCGTATCACTGCTCGTCCACGTGTCGGACGCGCATCCGCCGTGCCGAGCGCCGGCGGTCCGCTCGTTATGACGTCAATCTGCTGGTCCTCCTGACCGGGGGTGTCGGGCGGACGGCCAACCTGAGCGAGACGGGCGTCCTGATGGAGACCGACCAGATGTTCAATCCGATGGAGACGATCGAGTTCGATCTCGTCCTGGAGGAGCTCGATCCCGAGCGCCCCTACTGGATGCGCTGCCAGGGCACGATCGTGCGCATCGAGCCGGCGACGGACGGCTGGCGGATCGCCGTCGAGATCGATCGCTACACGCTGCCCACCCCGCGCGACTGATCGACCCACCGCGATGTTCCGCCGGCGCCACGCGGGCGCCGACGGCACTGACGTAGCGAGACTCCACCGGATCGGGTACGATGCGCGCACTTCGCTGTCGAACCGGGAGGCTCGTGCATGACCTCGCCCTGGCCCAACGGCGCCCGCGTCGCCGTCATGTTGACCTTCGATTTCGACGCCGAGAGCGGCTGGCTGTCCCGCGATCCGTCGCACAAGGACCGACCCGGCGTCATCTCGCAGGGCCGCTACGGTCCCAACGTCGGCGTCCCGCGACTGCTCGACCTGCTGCGCGTCGAGCAGGTGCCGGCAACGTTCTTCATTCCCGGCTGGGTCGCCGAGCAGTACCCGGACAAGGCGAAGATGATCCGCGACGCCGGCTACGAAATCGGCCACCACGGCTATCTCCACGAGCGGGCCCAGCCCGACGATCCCGAGACTGAGAAGCGCGGCTTCGCGCGCGGCATGGGGGCGCTCGACCGCGTGCTGGGCCTGAAGCCTTCGGGCTATCGCGCGCCGAGCTGGGATCTCACGCCGCTCACGCTCTCGCTCGTGAAGCAGCACGGGATGTTCTACTCGTCGAACCTGATGGACAACGTGTTCCCCTACGTGCACCCCGGCACGTCCATCGTCGAGCTGCCCGTCCAGTGGACGCTCGACGACGCGCCGTTCTTCATGTTCCATCCCACGTTCCTCAACCGGCCGATGAACAGCCCCGAGATCGTGTACGGGATCTGGCGCGACGAGTTCCTCGGGCTGTACGAGTGGGGCGGCCTCTTCAACCTCACGTGTCACCCGCACACGATCGGCCATCCCTCGCGGCTCCTGATGCTGCGCAAGCTGATCCGCTTCATCAAAGGCCACGAGGGCGTGTGGTTCGCCAAGGGGCGCGAGGTCGCCCAGCACTGGCTCAAGGTCGCTCGATGACGACGCCGACGCCGTTCAGGATCCACGTGCCCGATACCGTGCTCGCCGACCTGCGGGCCCGGCTCGAGCGCGTGCGATGGCCAGACGAGGCGCCGGGCGAGGCCTGGCGCTACGGCACCGACCTGGCGTACATGAAGGAGCTCGTCGCGTACTGGCGCGACAAGTACGACTGGCGAGCCCACGAGGCGGCCCTGAACCGCAACCGTCAGTTCACGGTCCCGGTCGGCGGCATCGGCGTTCACTTCATCCACGAGCCGGGCGTCGGACCCGATCCGATGCCGTTGCTGCTGTCGCACGGCTGGCCCGGATCGATCGTGGAGTTCCAGCGCATCATCCCGATGCTCACCGACCCCGCGAGGTTCGGCGGCGATCCCGCGGATGCCTTCACGGTCGTCGCGCCCTCGCTGCCCGGCTACACGTTCTCGTTCACGCCCAATCAGCGACGCTTCGGCATCGTCGAGATCGCCGACGTCTTCGCGACGCTGATGACCGACGTCCTCGGCTACCGGCGCTTCGCGGCGCAAGGCGGCGACTGGGGCGCGTTCGTCACGTCGGTGCTCGGCGCGTCGCATCCGGACCGTCTGACCGGCATTCACGTGAACCTGCTCGCCATCCGCCGCGATCTGACCGCGACGAAGCCGCCCACGCCCGAGGAACAGGCCTACCTCGTGGAGATCAAGAACTGGATGAGCGAGGAGACGGGCTACCAGGGGATCCAGGGCACCAAGCCTCAAACGCTCGCGTACGGCCTCACCGACTCGCCGGTCGGCCTGGCCGCGTGGATCGTCGAGAAGTTCCGGACGTGGAGCGACTGCGGCGGCGACGTGGACCGGCGGTTCGGCAAGGACGTCCTGCTGACGAACGTGATGCTCTACTGGGTGACCGGCGCCATCAACTCGTCGTTCTGGCCGTACTACGCGCGCAATCACAGCCCGTGGCCGATCACGGAGGACAAGCCGATCCGTGTCCCCACGGCCTACGCGTCGTTCCCGCGCGAGATCCTGCATCCGCCGCGAGCGTGGGCAGAGCGCGTCTACAACATCCAGCGCTGGACGCCGATGACGGCCGGCGGGCACTTCGCCGCGCTGGAAGAGCCGGAAGCCCTGGCCGCGGACGTCCGCGCCTTTTTCCGGAACCTCAGATGACCAGGGTGACGCTGGGCACCGCCACACCGGGCGGTGGCTTTCCTGTGTACGGCCAGGCCGTGACCGAGACCATCCACGAGATCGACCCCACGCTCGAGATCGAGCCCCGCAACACCAAGGGGAGCACCGAGAACGTGCCGCTGCTCGAGAAGGGCGAGGTCGACATCGCCCTCGTCCAGGGCGAGGTGGCCATCGAATCGATCGGCACGCTGCCCATCCTGACCGCGATGTACGCGACCGCCGGGATGTTCGTCGTCCGAGCCGACTCGCGCTACCGGACGATCGACGACCTGCGCGGCCAGCCGATCGCCTTCGGCGCGCGCGGCTCGGGCCTGGTGATCCTGGCCCGTTACGTGCTCGACGGCCTCGGGTTGGATCAGCAGCGCGATTTCCAGGCGGTGTACCTCGACCGCGCGGGCGACGGCCCGGCCATGGTCCAGGACGGGCGTGTGGCGGCGCTCTGGGGCGGCGGACTCGGCTGGCCCGGATTCATGACGGTGGCCAAGGCGCCAGGCGGCGCTCGCTTCATCGTGCCCGACGCGGATGGAATAAAACGCATCCAGGCCAAGCACCCGTTCCTCAAGACGCTCACGGTCCCGGCCGATGCCTACCCCGGGATCGAGGCCCCGCTGACCTCTGTCGGCTCGTGGAGCTTCGTCATGACGCGACCGACTCTGCCCGACGACGTAGCCTATCGGCTCGCCCGAGCGCTGCACCGGGGTGAGGCCGCGCTGGCCAAGCGATTGCCCCCGGCGGCGGAGACGACGGCCCGGAACACGATCGACGCGGCGCCACGCGCAGATGCGATCCATCCCGGCGTGCGTCGCTATCTCAGAGAGGTCGGCCTCGGTCGCTGACGCGGTCCGAACGCGACGCGCGCGCTGTTCTCCGTCCGCCGCAGAACACCCGCAACGTCAGCGTGACGGTGGAAGAGTCGGCCCCTATATCGTCCTGCCAAGGTGCCGCAGCCAGTGCCCCGCGTGGGTTCCGGGTGCGTTCCTCCTGCATTCAAGAATTTAGGGGGCATACTGAGAAAAGTTCTTCACAGCCGGTGGCGGCAATCGAGCAGTTCCTTCCCTTCGCTGCGTTGGCACAACGGATGCTCCCGTGAAGGAGCATGACACTCGAGATCTTTCTGGTGGGCCTCATCTCCGTCGGCATCGCGCTCTGGGGTAAGTTCGAAGAGCGCCGTGAACAGCGGCAGGTGCAAGCCCACGTCCACCGGCCGAAGCGTAGAGCTTAGCCGGCCGCTCGCCGTCCAGTATCGGAGTCCTCTGGCGTCATGGAGGACTGGCCGATCTTCGTGACCGTTCCCCGATCCCTGTTGCCGTCGAGAGTGTAGGATAGGGCCCGCCAGGTCGAAGTCGAGGAGGGCCGCATGCCGAACGTTACGATCCAGTGGTACGCAGGCCGCACCGACCAGCAGAAGCGCGAGATCGTGCAGGCGATCACCGACGCGATGGTGCGCATCGGGAAGACGACACCCGATCAGGTCCACATCGTGTTCCAGGACGTGGAGAAAACGAACTGGGGAAATAAAGGAAGGCTTGCCAGCGATACGTAGCGGGTTGTAAAAGAGAATGTAGACAGCGCGGGTCCGGGGCGCAGGCCCTCCTGATCTAATCCTTCGGCATAGATCAAGGGGATAGCGACGTGGCTACTTTTCTGCGCCCAGCAAAGCCGGACACGCGGCTGACCCTCGCCAACGAGCGACGCAGCGTCCCCGACATCGTCGATTCGATCCTCGACCAGGCCCTCGCCCGCCGCGCCAGCGACATTCATCTCGAGCCGGGCGCCGAAGGCATGATGGTGCGCTTTCGCGTCGACGGCCTGCTCCAGCAAACCGCCGTCATCCCCGTCAGCGATCGCGCCGCCGTCGTCTCGCGCATCAAGATCATGGCGAACCTCGACATCGCCGAGCATCGCCTGCCCCACGACGGCCGCATCCGTCTGGTGCGAAAGGGACGCGCGCTCGATCTTCGCGTGTCGACGGTGCCGTCGCTCCACGGCGAGAAAGTCGTCCTGCGGCTGCTCGATCTCGACAGCGTGGCGATCCCGCTCGCCGGTTGCGGCCTCGCGCCCGATCATCTGTCGGCGCTTCAAGGACTGACGCGCCGGCCGCAGGGCACGATCCTCGTGACCGGCCCGACGGGCAGCGGCAAGACGTCCACGATCTACGCGTGCCTGAGCGACATCAAGTCCGAGACGACCAACATCGTGACGATCGAGGACCCGATCGAGTACGAGATGGACGGCATCACCCAGATCGCCGTCCACGAGAAGATTGGTCTGACGTTTGCCCACTGCTTGCGCTCCGTCCTGCGCCAGGACCCCGACATCATTCTCGTCGGCGAGGTACGAGACCTGGAAACGGCGCGCATCGCCATGCAGGCGTCGCTCACGGGCCACCTCGTGTTCGCGACGCTCCACACCAACGACGCCGTCGGCGCCATCACGCGGCTCGCCGACATGGAGATTCCCCGCTACCTCATCGCCTCGTCGATGACTGCCGTGCTGGCCCAACGCCTCGTCAGGCGACTCTGTCCGGACTGCAAGGTGGGATACGAGCCGGACGCCGCCACGCGCATGCTGCTCCACGCCGACGCGGCGCCGCTCACGCTCTATCGCGCCGAGGGATGCGCCTCCTGCCACAGCTCGGGCGTCATCGGTCGCACGGCCATCTTCGAGATGGTACCGATCACCGAGGATCTGCGCGTTCTGATCAACGACCGCGGCAGTGAAGCCGACCTGCGCGCCTGCGCTCGCGGCGAGGGCGCGCGCGCGCTCTTCCAGGACGGCGCGCGCAAAGTGCTGGACGGCACGATCGCGCTGGAGGAGCTCAAGCGCGTGGCGGAGCCGGATCGACTGTAACGCGCTGCAGCCGCCTGATCCCACGTCGGGCTCTTCCCGGTAGTCCACTGCACAGAATCGGCGCTCTCGCGGCGTTCCACCCCTGGAATGGTCCTTGCCCCGAATGTGAGCAGCCATGGTGTGGAGCCGCCGCGGTTCGTGGATCCTCGCCGCCGTCGTCGCGCTGGCGTGGGCACCCGCCGCGCTCGCCACCACGGTGGTCCCCGTCGCCGATGCCGACCTGGTCAGCACCGCCACCGCGATCGTGCTCGCCGACGTGAAGGCCATCGAGAGCCGCTGGGATCCCGCGACGCGCCTCATCTTCACCGTCATCACGCTGGACGTTCGCGACAGCCTGAAGGGCGAGATCCCACTCGGGCCGCTGACGATCCGGCAGCTCGGCGGTCGCATGGCCGGCATGCAGGCGTGGATTCAGGGCAGTCCGGAGTTCACCGTCGGCGAACGCGTGCTGGTGTTCCTCTCGCGCAACGCGGACGGGACGCTGCGCGTGGCCCACCTCTATCAAGGCAAGTTCTCGATCGTCACCGATCTGCCGACGGGCGCCAGTCACGCCGTGCGCACGCCCGGGGGTCACGTGCACGTGCTCGGCCGCGGCGGCGCCTCGACCGCGACGAGCGAGCGCAGGCCGCTCGACGATCTCTTGCGCGACATCCGCCTCCACGTGGGCCGTGGGCCGCGAGGCACGGCGGCGCACTCCCAGGTCCCGCCAGCGAGCGCCAGCGGTCAGGTGACCGAGGTCCAGAGCGCATTCGTCTTCCTCGACGTGCCGGCCCGTTGGTTCGAGCCCGACAGCGGCGTGGCGATTCCGATGCGCGTCAACGGGAGCGAGCCGCTCGCGCCCACCAGCGGCCTCGGCCAGGTCCGTGACGGGTACGGCGCGTGGAACGCCGTGGCCGGATCGGCGCTGCGCTACGTCGACGGCGGATCCACCGACGCGCGCGGCTTCACCTTCGACGGGGTCAACACGATCTCGTTCGGCGATCCGCTCGGGCAGCTTGATCCGCCGACGAACTGCACGGGGGCCCTCGGACTCGGCGGTTACTTCCGTGACGACTCGCTCACGCGCGTGGTGAACGGCCAGACGTTCTCTCGCATCCTCGAAGGCGACGTCGTCTTCAACGACGGCTGGGCCGGCTGCGGCTTCTACGAGACGTACGCGAACCTGGCCGAGGTGGCGACGCACGAGCTCGGCCACGCCCTCGGCCTTGGCCACTCGACGAATCCCGACGCCACGATGTACGCCTTCGCGCACTTCGACGGCCGCGGCGCGGCCCTGCGCGACGACGATCGGGCCGGCGTCAGCTTCGCGTATCCCGCCCCGACGCTCACCGTCCAGCGCATCGGCAGCGGGACGGTCACGAGCAATCCCGCCGGCATCGTCTGTGGGAGCGACTGCAGCGAATCGTATGCGCCCGGAACCACGGTAACGCTGACCGCGGCGCCGGCGGCGGGCTCGACGTTCGGCGGATGGAGCGGAGCCTGCAGCGGGACCGGCACGTGCTCGGTCACGCTCTCCGCCGACAGGACCGTCACCGCGTCGTTCGTGGGTGGACTGAGCGTCGCCATCACGGCGCCGGCCAACGGCGCGACTGTATCCGGCGCCGTCACCGTGTCGATGGCCGCCAGCGGCGGGTCCGGTGGCTACACCTATCGACTCGCCGTCGACGGCGCGACCGTGTTCACCGGCACGACGTCGTCGTTCGCCTGGAACACGTCCGGTGTTGCGGCGGGAGCCCACACCCTCACGGCCACCGTGACGGACTCGGGCGGGCGAACCGCGATGTCGAGCATCACGGTGACGGTCTCCAATCCGGCGTCGAGTCTCGGTGTCGCGATGACGACCCCGAGTGCCGGCGCCACCGTCAGCGGAGTGGTCTGGGTGACGGTGTGGGTCGAGGGCGCAACCGCGCCGTCCACGGTCACCCTCAGCGTCTCGGGCACGGTGGTGAAGAGCCAGACGTCGAGCAGCATGCCGATGACGCTCGACTGGGACTCGCGCCTGACATCCGACGGGATCAAGACCCTCACGGTCGGCGCGCGTGACGCCGCCGGCCACACCGGCTCGGCGTCGCTGAGCGTGACCGTCGCGAACGGCACCACTCCGCCGCCGCCGCTCACGGCCCGCTTCATGAGTCCGGCCAACGGCGCGACCGTAAGCGGCACCGTCACCGTCGGCATGGAGGTCGGCGGCGCCTCCGGCGCCTCGAACACCTTCCGCCTGACCATCGACGGGACTCTGGCCTCGACCCAGACCGTCACGGGAACGACGGCCTCGTTCGCCTGGAACACTAGCGGCCTTGCCAATGGCAGCCACACACTCGCGCTGAGCGCCAGTGACGCCGCCGGCCGCAC
>WNFO01001088.1_pt1 | contig 23265 bp, 25 predicted proteins | sample 5400251 | NCBI WGS metagenome assembly WNFO01 (sample SAMN13153354, study PRJNA577476) | soil metagenome | isolation source: 100 cm saprolite under Madrone tree | place: USA:California | collected 2016-06-14
TTTCCCGCCTGAAGACGCTGCTTGAGACCGGGAAGACATTCAAGCCGCATTGATACCAGGTGGGAATGGTCTAAAATTTTTCGCAGGCAGTATGCCCCAAACAATTGCCATTACCGGACAAGCGGAATTCTCTCCAAAAGCACAGGTCCGACTAGCCCTCGTTGTGGTTGGCTCAACGCTCTCTTATTCTTTGCGTTTGGCCTCAGTTCGGCCACAATTGGGGCGTGGAAGGAGCTAATTCCGATGGCAATTGATATCGAACATCTGAAGCACTTTCAGTCGGAACAACTTGAACAGAAGAACATTCAGACCTCAGCGAAGATTCCTGTTCACTCCAGAACGATAGAATGGGCGCTCATCGAGATCGTCATCCTCTTAACGGGAATCAGTGACAGTCTCAAACGGATGGCCGACAGACCCTAGCGTCGCGCCCAGTTTGCTCATGCTCTGCTCGCGCTGGCTTTCGGTAGAGACGCAAGTCGAGCTTGCCATCAAGAATCTGAGATTCAGCCGGCCAATTGCCGGTCAGCGAATCCACATGTGTGGAGTGGCTAACGCAGCACCAGAAGCTATTGTTGAACTAAGGGCTATACCGATCGACGGTTGCGCCAGGGCTGGGAGGGATAAAAGCGATCATGTTCACCCTGTTCCCAAGCGGCTTTCCCAGTCCGGACGGCATTTCTGCAACACACGATCAGAACGCCAGCCGTAGCGCCAACTGAATGATGCGCGGATCGTAGGTTGAAGTAATTTGCCCAAATTGACTGCTGTTCGGATTGTTGCCGACGTTCACGGAGGAGAAAGTACCATCGTTGTTGTTGTTTACGCCGGGGTTCAGGAAGTTTGCATGGTTGAAGAGGTTAAAGAACTCGGCGCGGAATTCCAGCTTTAGCCGCTCTGTAATCGGGGTCGTCTTTGAAAAAGCCATGTCGATATTGATAAAGCCAGGTCCCCGCAGAAAATTCCTGGGCAACGTGCCATAGGTAGCCAGCGTCGGGTTCGCGACCACCTGGGCGTTCGATGGAAAAATCGTCGGGCTCGGCACACACGTTGCGATCGGATTATTAGAATCACCGCATTGTGCGGTACTGAAGCTGTTGGGGTTGAAGTAGTAATTTCCAGCAGTTCCATTAAAGGTTCGCGTGGTGCTCGGGCTAAATGTGTTCGTTGGACCCGTAATATTCGCGTGCAGGTTTGTAGGATCACCGGCACCCGATGGACCTTCAGAGCCTGGATTGAAGCGGTCTCCGAGGCGCGCAAAAATGTCGAATGGAAATCCCGTGTGATACGTAACGATGGGAAACAAACTCCACCCTTGAGTCAAGCGCTTTGGCCCGAAACGCCACATCCGGTCGATGGGCATATCCCAGCCACCACTAAAGGTAATCCGATGTCGAACATCTTGATCGCTGTCGGCGCGGAATAACTGTGGGTCGTAGGAAGGCACCGCACTATTGCGCTGGCGGAAGCCGGAAGCGTCGTCGATGCTATGGGAGAAGGTATACGCCAGCGTGAAATACGTTTTGCCAATATAGCGGGCGTCGGAAAGCTGCCGCGTCAAGCTGGCTTGCAGGCTGTTGTAGTTCGCGTTGGCAACGTTCTTGAATTCTGGCAGAGTAGCAAAACTGCAAGTAGCGGACGTGGCTATGCCGGACGAGCTGTTGCCATCTTCGTTGACGCAACTGCTGTCACCCGTCCCTAAATTCAGCACCCGGTCCGTCGTGCCCAGGACGAACGGATTAATGTCCTGCAACGAGGTCAGCCCGTGGGAGCTGCTTCCCACACAGCTCACTTCCCTTCCCGGTCCGTTTTTGTCTCCTGGGAAACCTGCGTGGCCACGTTTGCTGCCGTAACCTTCACACCCGGAATTACAGCGCCACTTTGATCGGTGACGTTTCCAATAATGCGCCCCGTCGCCTGCTGCGCGTGGGCAACTTCGGACCTGCCGAGCGTGAAAATCGCGACCAGTAGAACGCCAAGTAGCTGTTTCACTGATTTTGCCTCCAGATTAGAATTGCGATAAAACCCCATAACTTTGTAGACTCTCCGGACACGAAAATATTCCAGGTGTTTTTTCTCTGCTCGAAAAGGGAATAAAGCAGCAGGAAGTTTAGTTACTTCCAATAGGGCATCCTGATTGTGATGCTCGTGATTGGTGAAGCACAGAAACACAAGGCGCTGGAACCTGGCCGCCTCAGGTAATGCAGAAACTAGGTGGTCGGCAAGCCGGACTGCGACCTGAAAGCTGTTGCAATGATTGCCTGACAAGGAGGAAATCGATCAGATCGTGCTCCCATCGCACGTAGCCTATGAGGTTGGAGCGGCGCGGCTACAGACGGTTCGAAGCCCTCGGACAAGGGACCCACATTCGCAAGAGTGGCATCGGAACCGTGAGACCGCGGTGTATCTGCCAGCAGAAGGTTGAGCACTGAGGGGTCCGGTTTCTCGGCAACACTGCCGGCGCATAGAACAGACCTAACCTATCGTGTCATTCCCACGGAGCACGGACTGGATGAGCGGAATGCCGAGTGAAGAGAACACACTTGATGGCAATCACATGCTTGTCTTGCCGTGTCCCAAGCCAACAATTTTGGCCAAGTCTAGATGCGGAATCCCGACCTGTTTCCAATCAGCCGTCTACGAGTGATAGACCCAGCATCTAGTCAACACACGAACCCTACAAGTGGAAACGGCCAAAACCAGATGTCCGGTTTCGCGATGCAATATAAAAGGGCTAACCAGAAGAGCGGTCCATGATCGGAGTTTGAACGGAGCTTCCAATCCGTCAGCGCGCGACAACTATGCGAGATCCGCTCTCACTATGCGCGCCGCCTCAGCCATTGCGATGAGCGCCGGTCGCACTTCCTCCCACCGGCGCGTCTTGAGTCCGCAGTCCGGGTTGACCCAGATCTGAGCCGGAGACAGCACGGTCGCCGCTTTCCTTAGCAAATCAACCATCTCCTCCACGATTGGAATGCGCGGCGAGTGAATGTCGTAAACTCCAGGGCCAATCTCATTCGGATAATGGTATTGCGCGAACGTCTCTAACAGCTCCATCTGTGAGCGCGAAGTTTCGATGGAAATCACATCGGCATCCATCTCAGCAACCGATTCGATAATGTCCTGGAATTCCGCATAGCACATGTGCGTGTGAATCTGTGTTTCGTCTCGCACGCTTGATGAAGCGAGACGGAAGGATTTGACAGCCCACGCGAGATATTTCGGCCATTGGGAACGGAGCAGTGGCAATCCCTCCCGCAGCGCGGGTTCGTCTATTTGGATGACGCGGATACCCGCAGCCTCCAGGTCGGTTACTTCGTCCCGAATAGCCAGAGCAATTTGCCGGCAAGTATCTGACCGTGGCTGGTCGTCCCGTACAAAGGACCACTGAAGAATCGTCACGGGTCCGGTCAACATACCTTTCATCGGCTTCAACGTGAGTGATTGCGCGAACCTGGACCATTCGACTGTCATCGGTTTCTTGCGAGCGACGTCTCCGTAGATGATCGGGGGCTTGACGCAGCGAGAGCCGTAGCTCTGGACCCATCCATTTTCCGTCACGGCAAATCCTGCTAGCTGTTCGCCGAAATATTCGACCATGTCATTTCGCTCGAATTCTCCGTGAACGAGCACGTCGAGACCAGCCTCCTCTTGAAACCGAACGGCCTTTTCTGTTTCTTTCCGAAGAAACGATTCGTAGGAAGCGTCATCGCTCCGTCCAGCCTTGTATTCCGCTCGCGCGGTCCGGACTTCCTTGGTTTGCGGGAAAGAGCCGATAGTCGTCGTGGGGAATAAGGGCAACTTGAGACTCTGTTCCTGCAGTTTTCTCCGTTGCGGATATGTGGCCCGCCGCCCCGTCATTCGATCTTCAATGCTGCCCGCGCGCGCCTTGACTATCGGGTCGTGAATCCTGGAAGACCGTTTTTTGCTTTCCATCACCTCCCGGTTGCGTTCGAGAACCTCATGGATCGCGTCTCTGCTTCCGAGAACTGCGCGTTCCAACACGATTACTTCTTGCAACTTCTGTTTCGCAAAGGCAAGCCAGTCCCGCAGTTCGTCGTCGATCTGCTTTTCAGCATCCAAATCTGCTGGTGTATGCAGCAGTGAGCAAGACGGAGCGATCAACACCCTGTCCAAACCGATGGCCGCAGAGGCATGTTCGACGAGGTTAAGAGCGTGCCTGAGGTCTGTCTTCCAAATATTTCGTCCATCGATTACACCGAGCGACAGTTGCATCCTAGAAGGAATGATTCTCAGAACCTTGTCGAGCTGTTCCGGTGCGCGGACCAGGTCCAGGTGAAGCGCGGCCACCGGAAGACCGAGTGCGATAGGGAGATTCTCTCCCAGCTCTTCAAAATAGGTAGCGACAAGAATTCGGAGATCACTCGAACCCTTCGAGAGTCTTCCATACGCGGAGGTAAATGCCTGGCGCGCTTCGTCGCGCGTGGCGAGTGCGAGCGCCGGCTCGTCAAGCTGAATCCAGTCGGCCCCTGCGTGGGCGAGCTGCCGAAGAACACTCTCATAGACAGGAAGAATTCTATCGAGCAGCGACAACGGGTCGAAGCCCGTCTCTTTGGCCTTGCCGAGCAACAGGAAGGATACGGGACCAAGCAAGACGGGCCGGGTATGAACGCCCGCGGCTTTTGCTTCGAGGAATTCTACAATGGGCTTTAGCGCCCCAAGAGAAAAGGTTTGTTTGGCGGTGAACTCCGGAACGATGTAGTGGTAGTTGGTATCAAACCACTTTGTCATTTCCATAGCGGCCACATCCGCTTGACCGGGCTTGCGCGCCCCGCCTCGGGCCATCGCGAAATACGTCGCTAGCTCGACCTGCGGTCTGCGCCGGGTGTAACGTTCGGGAACAGCTCCCACCATCGCCGCTGTGTCCAGAACGTGATCGTAAAAAGAAAAATCATTTGAGGGGATGTGCTCAACGCCGAGTTGCTTCTGCAGAATCCAATGGTTAAGCTTCAGAACTTTGCCGACTTCGCGCAGCCCGGCTTCGTCCAACTTTCCGGCCCAGTGAGCTTCCAGAGCCTTCTTGAGCTCACGATGGACGCCCATTCTCGGAAATCCAAGATTGCATGAAATGCCCATAAAGTTCCTCAGTTCCTAAGCGCGGTCGGCAGGCACAATCGACGCAGGCCGGCCGTGCTCGTCGACTGCCACCAACACAAAACTGCCCTTCGTGCAGAGTTCCCGTTTACCGCTCAACAAATCCTCGGCCCAGAGTTCCACTTCAACCGTGAGAGATGTTCTCCCCGTGCTGAGAACGCGGCCTACAACTTCCGCGAGTTGCCCCTGACGCACCGGAACATGAAAATCGATGCGTTCCGAGCTGGCGGTCACCACAGGCTTCCGAGCATGCCTTGACGCCGTTACGAAAGCCGCCATGTCCATCAGGCGAAGCGCGTCGCCGCCGAAGAGCTTCCCGTAGTGATTGGTCTGGTTCGGAAACACCATCTCTACAATGCGTGTTTCGCGCGGACCAGAACCGTCAGAAGTCGTCATGGAATCCCACTTCCCCTTTGACGGCGATTTGATAGGCAGATACTCGCCGCTCGAAGAAGTTGGTAAGTTCCTGCACGTCCTGGAGTTCCATAAATCCGAAGGGATTCTTCGAACGGAACACCGGCGCGATGCCGAGTGCCTCCAAGCGGCGATCCGCGACGTATTGCAAGTACTCCCGCATGTCGGTTGGGGAAAGCCCACTCACACCGAGACTCAGGACGTCGTCCGCGAACGCCATCTCGCATTCCACAGCGTCTTCCAGCATGACGGTTACGCGTTGCTCCATGTTTTTGTCGAACAAGCCAGGCTCCTGTTCTCTTACGGTGCGGCTCACTTCCAAGGCAAACTGAATGTGGGCGCTCTCGTCGCGGAAGACCCAGTTGGTGCCCGTAGCAAGCCCGTGTAGCAACCCACGCGACCGGAGAAAATAGACATAGGCAAAGGCTGCAAAAAAGAACAATCCTTCGATGCAGCAGGCAAAGCAGATGAGGTTCAGAAGGAAATTACGGCGGTCCTCCAGCGTACGAATCTCCGTTAGTTGGTTGATCGAATCGATCCACCGGAAACAGAACTCTGCTTTCTTTCGAATGGAAGGAATATTTTCCACCGCGTCGAAAGCCTTCTTGCGTTCCTCGGGCTCAGCTATGTAGGTGTCGAGGAGTGTCAGATAGAAGTCCACATGTTGGGCCTCTTCGAATAGCTGACGGGACAGATACATGCGCGCTTCTGGAGAATTGATGTGCTTATAGAGATTGAGAACCAGATTGTTCCCGACAATCGAATCCCCGGTGGCGAAGAAGGCCACGAGGCGATTGATGAGGTGCTGCTCGGCGGGCGTCATGCGCTCCCGCAAGTCAGCCAAGTCTGTTGAAAAGTCAACTTCCTCGACGGTCCACGTATTTTTGATGGCCGCTTTGTACTGTTCGTAGAAGACCGGGTACTTCATCGGCCTGAGAGTTAGATCAAATCCTGGATCGAGAATCATGTGCAGCTCCTTTTCGAAATTCTTTTATTGGCAGGCGTCGCAGGACTCGGGATTTTCCAGAGAGCAGGCGACGGACTGAGTGGCAGAGGCCGGAACCGTTGTTTTGGCGATTTCCGTCGCGGGGCGGGAACGCAGGTAGTAGGTGGTCTTGAGACCCTTCTTCCAGGCGTACATGTACATGGAAGAAAGTTTTCCGATGTTCGGGCTCTGGACGAACAGATTCAGCGATTGGCTTTGATCAATGAATGCGCCACGGTCGGCCGCCATGTCGATCAGCGAGCGCATGGGAATTTCCCATACCGTGCGATAGATGGCCCGGACTTCCTCTGGAATCTCGGAAATATTTTGGATGGAACCATCGGACATTTTAAGGCGATTTCGCATGCCTTCGTTCCACAGACCAAGCTTTTTGAGCTCGAGGACGAGATAGCGATTGATCTGGAGAAAATCGCCGGACAGCGTCTCTCGTTTGAACAAATTGGAAACTTGCGGTTCGATGCACTCGAAAGCACCTACGATCGATGCAATTGTTGCAGTGGGCGCAATGGCGATCAGCAGCGAGTTGCGCAATCCAACCGCGCGAACTCGGATTCGCAGTTCCTCCCATCGCGCCGCGTCTTCCGGTTGAACTCCCCAGAGGTCCATCTGCAGGACGCCCGCCGCTGCCCGTGTTTCCGTGAACGCTGCATGCGGGCCTAACTCCTCGGCAAGAAAGCAAGACATATCCAGTGCGTGGTAATAGATTTCTTCTTGAATGCGCTTGGATAGCTGCCGTGCTTCTGGCGCATCGAAGGGGAGGCGCAGAGCGAAGAAAACATCCTGCAACCCCATGACGCCCAAACCTACCGGCCGCCACTTGCGATTCGAATCGCCGGCCTGGGCAATCGGATAGAAATTGATGTCGATAACGCGGTCAAGAAATTTCACCGCCGTGCGAACGGTTCTTGCTAGTTTCGCGAAATCAAACCGGCCTTCCGACAGGTGCTTGCCCAGATTGATCGAACCTAGATTGCAAACGGCCGTCTCCTGGCGCGAACTGACTTCCGTTATCTCAGTGCAAAGATTGGAAAGATGTACGACGTTGGCCGGCTTCGCAGTTTGGTTAGATTTCAAATTGCAGGCGTCCTTGAACGTCATCCAACCGTTTCCGGTTTCCGCGAGAACTTTCATCATCCGCGCATAAAGTTCGCGCGCTTTAATCTGCCTAGAAAATAATCTTTCTTTTTCTGCTTTGACGTAGGCGCCTTCGAAAGCTTCGCCGACCAGATCTGGAAAATGCGGGACGATCTTCGGATCAAAGAGGGACCAGACTTCATCAGCTTCGACACGCCTCATGAACAAGTCTGGAATCCAATTCGAGAGATTCAAGTTGTAGGCTCGCTGGGCGTTGTCTCCGGTGTTTTCCCGCAGTTCCAGAAACTCTTCAATGTCCGCGTGCCAGCACTCGAGATATACGCAGCAAGCGCCTTTACGTTTTCCCCCTTGATTGACGGCGGCTACGGAAGAATCGAGAGTCTTCAGCCATGGAACAATTCCTTTGCTGTGGCCGTTCGTGGCCCGGATCAGCGAACCGCGCGACCTGACGCGATGATAGGCGAGGCCAATGCCACCGGCGAATTTCGACAGCAAAGCAACGTCTTTGTATTTTTCGTAGATGGCTTCGAGATTGTCGGCAGGCGAGTCCAATAAATAGCAGGAAGACATCTGCGCATGGCGGGTGCCGGAATTGAACAGTGTCGGCGAACTCGGCATGTAGTCGTGAGCGGAGATCAGGCGATAGAACTCAATGGCCTCCTGGACCGTTCGAGACAGACCACAGGCCACACGGAGGAAAAATTGTTGTGGCGTTTCGAGGGCCTCGCGCGTTTCTGGATTGCGCAGCAGGTAGCGATCGTAAACCGTGCGCAGTCCGAAGTATTCAAAAAGTTCGGATCGGCTGTCGTCGATAGCATCGTTCAACTTCCTTGCGTTGGCGGTGGTGAATGAGGCTAGATCCTTCGACACCAAACCGTGGTGTTTGCCCATTGCAATGGACTGGGAAAACGAATGAATGTCTTGATTCGCTACTTCCTTGGTTATGAATCCGTCGAGCAGCCGGGCGGCGAGCTTCGAGTATTCCGGCTCTTCCGCAATCAGGGAAGCAGCCGTGTGAATCGACAGAAGGTCGAGTTCTTTTGTTGTCGCTAGATTGAACAACCCGCCGATCGTTTTACTCGCGATGCGAAGCGGGTCTACAGATCGCAGCCCGTCGCACGAGCGTTCCACCGCGCGCACGATTTTATTCACATCAGCCGGTTCAAGCGATCCATTGCGCTTGCGAACCTGCATTTGTGAGGCGGTGGACGAAACAGGAAACGGAACTACGGGCTGTACAGCGCCAACGCGAACGGAAGTTGCCATGAATGCCTTTTCTGCCAATCACAGAAGGGAAAGGAGATGAATTGGGAAAACGTCAAAAGACGCCAGTTCATCGCCAACCTCCCCTCGGAGGCTCGCACAATTTTCACGCCGGGTTTGGCGTGGTTACTGGCAGGTCTTCGGACTTGCAGGCGTGGCCGGTCAAAATGACCGGTGTTTCTACTGACCCATCTTCCCGGTTTCAGAGAAAACCAGTGGTATCGGGGTGTTCGATCCTGCTTACCGCTGCGGGGCAGTTCCGGATTCGCACCGGATTCCCTTTAAACGTTCCCCCTGGGAACGTCACCAGCAATCGAGCCACAAGATAGAGGGTTGTTCACTCCATGTCAACCCAAATGTTGTGGCCTGTGATGAACAGGCTGCGCCTTTCCTGCCATAAGGGCGCCATCGAGGGCGCGTTTCGTTTTTCAGTTGACACAAACCAAGATAATATGTATATACATCTTATTGTGGATATGCCAATTCATGACCATGGTCCCTCGAGCGCGCTCTTTGCGCTCCCTTGCGCCTGTCAGAACCTTCGGCGCGTCACCCGACTTGTGACCCGCATTTACGACCAGGAACTCCGCAACGCCGGAATCGAAATCACCCAGTTCGGTCTGCTGACCGCACTTGCCATTGTGGGCGAGGCGAATCAGAAGGCCCTGAGTGCCGGCTTTGCCATGGACAGCACCACGCTTACACGCACCCTGGCCCTGTTGCGCAAGCAGGGCTGGATCCACGTCAGGCCCGGGAAGGATCGGCGCGAACGGGTATTTCGCCTAACACAAGCAGGAAAGAGGCAAATCGCGATGGCTCAGCCACACTGGCAGGCTGCGGAACGTCGCTTGCGAAAGACGTTGGGACCTTCAGGTTGGAAACAAATGCAGGCTAGCGTCGCCCGAGTCACGAACGCGGCGGCAGTGACCTGATTTTTTTGCCCATATTGTATGTATATACATATATTGTTGTGGACGGACCAGCTCCCGGAAAGGATTGCTCTCATGCGAAAGGTCGTTTTTTTGTTGGCAGTAGTGGCGCTCGGCGCGTGTTTCCTGGCTTGGGCGGGAACAAATAGGACGGTCAGGGGCGCCAACCGGAATCAATCCGGCTCTTCCCGTCCGGAGCTCGAATACCTGAAAGCGGTAAACAGCGCCGCCCCTCCACAAGATCCTCAATTGCTGTTTCTTCTCATGGGCGCGTACGCCAATGCCAACCGGCAGGCGGAGGGTGCCGAGTTCTTCACCGCGCGGCTGAATGAATTCGCACCCCGCCTCACCGACGCGCAAAAATCGCTCTACCTGAGCGCCGTCGGTTTGTTGCGGGCCCAACACGCCTCCTCGGTTTCCTTGCTCCACCGCATCGGCTACGTGAAAGACACCGTGGCAATATTGGACCAAGCCAAGCAGCTCTCCGGCGGTCAGATCTTCGTGGTGAACTGGATTTCCGGCGTTGTCCGTTCCCAGCTCCCAGGCTTCTTCCATCAGAAGCAAGCCGCGCAGGACGATTTGACATGGTGCGCCGCGAACATCGCCAAAGCGCCCCACATCGGCTGGCTGCGGGAAGTGGAGTTTCGCCTGGGAAAGCTCGCTCTCGCCGATGGCGACCAAGCCAAAGCCCGGGACTATCTCCGCCAGAGCGGCTACAAAAGCTTCGACATGCCGGTAGCGCTCATCACCCCATTTATAGAAGACCCATTGTCCGGTCATGCTTTTGCGCCGCGCCGCATTGCCGAAATTGTTCCGGACCGCGTCTATGCGCTCTCCGGTTTCGAGTTCACCGAATACTATTTCGTCGTTTCCGACGATCGGCGACAGTTGATCGGGATCGACGCGGGAACCCGGGCCGACTCCGCCCAAACGGCATACGAGGCGCTCCGTGCCTATGCGCCGAATCTGCCTCAGCTCACCACCATCTTCGTTACACATTCGCATTGGGACCACATCGGCGGACAAACCTATTTTCGCCGCCTGAATCCGAAACTTCGCTTCTATGCCAGAAGCAACTATCAGGAAGAAATAGCCGGCGAGATCAACGCGCCTGAGTCCATCGCCAAACACTTCTTCGGAGAGCGCTTCAATCTTGAAGCTGTCCGGAATTTTAAGCCGGATGCAACCATCGATCGCCCCACTGAGCTAAAAATCGGCGGAACGCGCATCGAGTTGATTCCCGTGCACGGGGGAGAAACGCACGACGCCATGTTCATCCATCTGCCCGATCTGGGCGTGCTCTTCGTCGGCGATTTCATCATGCCTTACATCGGAGCGCCGTTCGTTGTAGAAGGAGACCTGCAAGGCCTGCTCGATGCGATTGACGTTGTGGCGCAGAAAAATCCACGCTATATGCTGCACGGTCATGAGCCTCTGACGCGGAATTTTTCGTCCCCCGAGATGCTGTCGCAATTGAGGACAAACCTCAGTTGGCTGCGCGATCAAGTGCTGACCGCAATCCGCCGCGGTGACACACGCACTGCAATCCATCAGGCGAATCTCATTCCGCCCGGCCTCCTCAACGGCCGCCCCGACGCGCTCTTGCCTTACCTGATCCTGCGCGAACACGTGATTGACCGGCTGTATCACCAGAACATCGGCTATTGGCAGGCCGACCTCGAAGGCCTCGACCATCTCGGCGATTCCGACCGCGCGGAACTCTTTGTGGATTACCTTGGCCTCTCAGAAAAACAGCTTGTGAGGGCGGTGGAAAAAATGGCCGCCGACGGTAAATACGAACTTGCCGCTTCCTTGCTCGAAGTATCTGCGGCCAGGTTCGGCCGCACCGAGTCCATCGCCAAAGCTGAGCGGCTCGTCTACCTCAAACTGATGGAAAAATATCAGAACACCGACCCCTTTAAATACATTCTCTACTCGGCCAAAATTGGCGAGCAAACCCCGGCGATGACTGCAAGCAAATGATCAATCCGCGCTTCATGGTGGCAAATTGGCTCTATCACGTAGAATTCGCGTATCCGTCATCGAACCGGGTTTCACACGCACGAACATCGCGCAGAACTCGTGGTGTTCTCGCCTTTTGAAGGTCGCCATCAACCGCGCTGGCTCGGGACCCGCCACGCGACTCGGCGTCGCTAACGCGTCGTCGGTGTCGTCTTGGCCGGCGCCGCGGGGGTCGGAGGAGCCCAAGGGCGCACCTCGACGCTGGCCCCGTAGCGCAGGGCCGGGTGGGACTCTGCAGCTTGGGCGGCCTCGCTTAGATCGCGCGCTTCCAGAAATAGGAGTGCAGTGATAGGCCATGCATCGGCTTTAGCGGCGGAGTTCTCCGGCCCGCGATGCGCTCTCTCTGGCGCGAGAATACGGGGATCGAGTTTGTGGCCGGCGCCGTTTTGTTGCCGAGCCCACGCGGCCGTCTCCTCCGCGCGGCGCTGCTTATCGGTGTCGGTGAGCGGCGAGGGACCTTGACGGAAAAGAATGACGAATGTTTTCATGGCGGTAGTTGGTTAGCATCCGTGTCTGACCTTATCGCAGGACCGCCGAGAGGAATTGTAAGAATTCGGCGTTTTAATCCGCTGGGACTTGGCGGAAGAACGCGTCGGGCGCGCTGCCGGTCGCGCGGCGGAAATGGTTGATGAAATGCGACTGGTCGAAGTAGCCTGCCGCGTGCGCCACTGTGGTGAGATCGGCGCCCATCGCCCGCAGTCGCACCGCGCGTCGCAGCCGCACCAGCGAGACGAACTTCTTGGGCGAAATCCCGACGACCCGCCGAAAACGACGCTCAAGTGCACTCTGGCTTAAACCGATATACCGCGTCAGGTCATCGATTCGTTTGGCTCCCGCTCCCTGCTGAAGCCAGGCCACCCCTGCGGCCACGAGCGGATCGGGCACGGAAACACGAACCCGGGCGAGGAGGAAATCTTCCAGCAGCTTTATGCGCCGTCTGTGGTTTTGGACTCCGGAGAGTTGTTCGTGGAGTCGGTCAAGCTCTTCGGGGCGACCGAGAATGCCTGCGAGATCGGTGGTCGTCCCGGAAAATTCTTCAAGTGACGGACGCAGAAAGGCGCTGGCGCCCACCGGCGTAAAGGTCACCAACACCACGGCATGGCCGTAACAGTGCTCGTGGGCTCGCAAAGTTTCGCGGAGGCCCGTGAAGGCTGCCCTCGGCGCCCACTGGTCCCCATCGATGCGGCATCCTCCGTGGAAAGAAAATGCGGCGACCGGGTCGGTATCTGGCAGGTGCGCATCGCGGTGAAGAGAGGGATATTCCACCACCATAAAGCGTTTGATGAACGGCCGCAGGGCTGGCCCGGGAACCTGCTCGAGAACTTGCGTCACGTTGCGCTCGTTCGGACGCCGCCAGAACTGGTCATAGTGCTTGAAGATGAAACGACAGAATTGGCCATGGCTTGACTCGTAGTCCTGAAGCTATTATTTCGAGCTCTTCTGGTTGGCAATCTCAAAAGAAAAGCGGAGGAGTTCGATTGCTCGGTCCACGTCAGACGCTTGCCTCAAATACACACTAACCCAGCCACTGTCGGGAAGGATGTGATGGGGTTCAGCGCGACCAGCTGTAACCAACTCATTACGGGCGTTCTTCGGGAAGGGGATGTCCACTAAGCTGTCGCCATGTATGTGGCCGATTTCTCGTCTCCCCAAGCGGTATTCTGTGCCTCCAAAACGATGCGGTTGGGATGTGATCCCCGACCAGCCTTGCAGAACGATATGGATTCTTTCTTTTGCTCCAGAGACAGCCATTCATTACTCCGGCGAGAACATAAATTTGATGTCAACAGCCAGATGGGAGTTACAAACTCCGAGACGTATAACAGGCGCGAAGTAGGAACGGGTAAACTCCCCTGCTCGCCTGAGAAATTTAGACCCGTAGCAACCTACCGCATGCTGAACGAAGACCGCCGAAGAAACGGAAGCAGCTAGCCGCGCCTCCCTGTCACAACTTGCCCGGCGGTCCGGTCTTATAGGTATGAGACTGTTTGTGATTGGTGCCAACGGTAGAACTGGAACCGAAATTATCGATCTCGCACGCACGCGGGGCCACGAGATCACCGCATTTGTTCGCTCTCCACAAAAACTTACGCCAGCCACCTCCCTGACGGTCGTTCATGGCGATCCGCGCCGCTCAGAAACGATTGCGGCAGCCCTACCTGGCCATGACGCCGTGTTGTCAGCAATCGGTCCGCACCCGCAGGAAGCTTTCCGCCCGAGTACGCTGCTCGCTGATTGCGCACGTGCAACCGTACAGGCCATGGAGGTTACTGGCATCACTCGTCTCGCCATTGTTTCTGCGGCGGTGTTGTTCCCGGAAAAGGGCCTCTATTTTGCCTTCTTTAAGTGGCTTACCAAACATCACGCGCGTGACCTGCGCGCAATGGAGAACATCGTACAAACGAGCAGTCTGGCGTGGACGATTGCGCGGCCGCCTCGCTTGACGAAATCGAGTGACGCGAGTTTCCGCGCGCTACGAGACGCACTGCCGCCTCGAAGCCGGGCCATGTCGTTCCGATCGGTCGCAGCGTTCATGCTGGACGCGGTCGAGCGGAGATCCCATGTAGCGGAAATTGTCGGCTTGGGAAGAGCATCATGAGCAGGCTCTTCATTCCTACGCTCGTGCTGCACGTTCTCGTCGCGGTCCTTGGGCTCGGCTCTGTCGCTTCCGTTCCCATTGTCGCGGCGGCGGCACTGAGAAGCCGCCACCAGACAAAGGAGGTTTTCTCGTGGCTTAGTCCGTTGCTTCGGCTATCGGCGATCAGCCTCGGGGCAATGCTCGTTACCGGTATTCTCCTGGATTTTGCCGCGCAAGGCGGATTTCGACATTTTTGGTGGTTCAGGGGATCGGCGCTGCTTCTGCTTGCAACCGGTGCGTTGCACGGTCAGGGGCGGCGGGCGGTTCGCTCCGGCGCCGCCGGCGGAGGGAACGGTGGCGGCGCCCTTCGGCGGATCGAACGCATCGGTTATGCGATGTGCGCTCTCGTTCTCGCGATTACCGTTCTCATGGTCATAAAACCGTTCTGATGACACGCTCTCCCGCCACCGATCTGGCAGTTTTTGAATCGCATCGCGCGCTCCTTGTTGCGCATGCCTACCGCATGCTCGGCGATCTCGGGCGCGCGGAAGATATGGTGCAAGAGGCGTGGCTGCGTTGGGACGGACGGCGCGAGGAAGTGGACTCCCCGCGCGCCTATTTGGTAACGATCGTCACGCGCTTGTGCTTCAACGAACTCGATTCCGCGAAGGCCCGCCGTGAAGAGAATCGAGGTGACCGATTGCCGGAGCCACTTGATCTCGATGCAGGTGGGATCGGTCACGTCGAGATTCTCGATCAGATCTCCATGGCGTTTCTCGTGGTGCTTCAGCGTCTAACCCCCGCCGAACGCGCGGTGCTGCTGCTCCGGGACGTCTTCGACTTCGATTACAAAGACATTTCTGAATTGGTCGGCAAGAACGAGCCCGCATGTCGAAAGCTCCTTGAACGCGCGCGACAGAACGTCACCAAGGAAAAACGCTTGTTCTCCGCTTCCCCGGAAACCCACGAGCGCTTGCTCACAGCGTTCACACAAGCCGCATCCGCCGGCGACCTCAACGCGATTGTTTCCATGTTGGCGGACGATGCGGTGATGATCACGGATGGAGGCCCGGAAGGCAGGCGAGCCGGAGGAATTCGCAACCTGCAGCAGCCGCTGCATGGCGCGAGGAAGATCGCCGCGTTCGTAGCGGCGACCGCCCGCAGTACCGACCTCGAATCCGAAATACACGAGCTCAATGGCCAGCCGGCGCTTGTCTTCTACGACGGAGGCACGCCATTCGCGGCTCTCTTGCTCGCCGTCGCCGAAGACGATCGCATTCACCGTGTCTTCTTTCACGCCGATCTGGGGCGCTTACGGCATCTGGGTCCGCGAAAACTTCAGTAGCGAGACTGCTTACAATGAATGTCAAGAGTCCAATACATCTAGCAAACAAATTGGGACGGAGCGAACGATCCCGTCGACTGTCATCGCCAGCTGTTTTGCGAACATGGTCTACCCAAACGGCTTTGTGTGAATCGAGAAGGACAAGGCCGCCGAGGAGCGCCACGCGACTATCTAAGCGAGTTCTGCCATCCAAACAGCGATGCCTTCGCCAACCACTTCGAGTGGGAGGAGCGTTATTCGGACGCAAACAAGCGTGTCAGATGCCGGCGTACCAGGCGTAACCTGCCTCTGAAGCCGCAGAGCCGACGCCCTTGCCAAACTTTTTCAGACTGTCCGTGACCGTCAGGCGAGTGATGAATTTTATGCTCTTGTAGCCAAGTTGCCGAGGGAGCCGCATGCGAAGCGGCCCACCGTGGGCCACCGGAAGCTCATTGCCATTCATCCCGTAACAGAGAAACGTCTGCGGATGCAGAGCATCGGCCATATCTATGCTGTCCCACGTATCGGGTTCCATCGAGACGTATACAACGTATCTGGCTTGCGGGTGAACCCCCACGAGATGCAAGACATGGGAGAGAGGCACGCCGATCCACTCGGCTATATAGGACCAGCCCTCTTCACACACGAGTTCGGTAATGTGGCTGCGAGACGGATAGCTCTTGAGCTCGCTTATCGAAAACGCCGCAGGCTGAGCGACCATGCCATCGACGGAGAGCCGCCACTCCGCGAAACCTCTGGCCTGAAGACGCTTAAAGTCTTCCGTGAGCGGCGCGAGCTCGTTGGGAAATGGACGCGGCGAAATCTGGCTGCGCGGGAATTCGCGTGCCAATAAATGACGCGCCACCAGCCGCTGCGAAGCAAAGGTCAGCGTCTCGCCGAGGCCATAGATTCCGCCGTGATCGGGAGGCACCAATCCATACTTCTGCGCAAGACGCGCCGCCACCGCTAACCCCGATGCGCCCGCCGTGGCCGCGAGCCCAGTTAAGATCAGTTTTCGGCGTGAGAGGTCGATCATGTGTGCTCCTTGCGTGAAGCGGTGCGGCCCGTGATCATCGCGCCTGTGCGGCTCCTGAATCCGGCAAGACAAACCATCGCGACATGAACAAGCAGGAACAGCACAAGAGCGACAGAGACAAAGAAGTGAATCGTGCGCGCCGATTGGCGGCCACCGAGCAGAGTAACTGAGGCCGGAAAGGCGGAGATAAACGCAGGCGACAGCGCCAAGCCTGTCCAGATGACCAACGGAAAAAGAACGAAAATCACAAAGAGATAAGTGAGGCGCTGAAGCACGTTGTACGAGGAGGCCTCTGCTTCACTCGGCCGTTCAAGACGCAAGGGTTTTGCAATTGAGGTCGAGAGCGCCCGCCAGGAAAGATCGGCCCTGCTGGGGAGCAAGTCTTTCCGGAAATGCCCTGTAAACAGACCGGAGATTGCATACAGCAAGCCTGTAAGCACCGCAATCCAGGCAGCTTCAAAGTGCAGCGCGCGGCTCCAGCCGTTCTGGTCCGGCAGCACATACCCGTAACCACTCGGCACCAGTGCTCTCGAGGAAGGGATGTGCAGTTGGAACAACGGAGTAGTCAACACGTTGCCGGTTTCGCCCCAGTAGAAGCGAGGGTGAGAGATCAGAATTTCCACACCGGTGAGGAGTAGGGCGAAAAAGCAGAGAGTGATGATCCAGTGAGTAACGCGGACGAGGCCAGAGTGCCTCGGCGGAAGCGTTGAGACTGGGGCGGTCGAAACAGAGCTTGATATGCAAGCTTCCACCGGTACCTGCGCGGATTCGAGTGTCTCCATTTTTGGCCTCCGGTCGGCCCTCTGACTTGCCTCGACAGGATGGGTGTTATCCTACCACCGTACAGGAACTGAGGCCGACAAATCACGGCACCTCTTTATCTACTACATACTAAGGCGAGTCTACTACACAATGCGTTTGCTATGCAATTAGACGCGGCAGGGTCACGTCGGTGAGCGAGGATTATGCAGTGGTCAGCGTTTTATCGCGAAACAGCAGGCCGTGTGTGCGACCGTTCCAAAGACGCCGCCCACGATCACAGCGGCGAACAGCGACGTCAGTAGAAGGCTTGCTGCGCGGTGTGCCGGTTGTGCCGACCCGGCGAGGCGCGCCAAACGATGGCTCAGATGCGACGAGGCTGTCGCTTGGAGAAACATCGTTTCTTCGGGGACTGCAAGTTTGGCGAGCGCTCCAACCAGTGCTTGTCCCTGCGCACGCTGGATGACTGATTCATCGCAGGAGAGCTCGCGATAGAGTGCCATCCGCATTCCCGCGAGCCAGATGAGCGGATGGAACCACAAGGCGCACAACGCAACTTCGTAGAGCAGGCGGATCAAATTGTCGCGTCTTTTTGCGTGGGCCACTTCATGAAGCAGAACAGCATTCAATTCTCGTTGATTGAGTAATTGATCGATACCGATGGGGAGCAAGATATGCGGATACAGGACGCCGCCGACTGCGGGAGCCGGGTGCCTGTTATCGAAGCTCACGGGTATGCCATCTGCTATGAAGCCGGATGTCACATCATGATCGCCGAGGTCGGCAGGGACTTGAACCTCGCGACGCTCTCTGCGCAAACGCGACATCAATCGCACTAGCATGGTAAGTGCGCCCGTTATCCATATCACGGCAAGTACGACGGCCGTCCGACCTTGGGTCATGTCCCACACCGGTCCGCCAATAGCACCGAGCGGTGTGGCCCATGCCAAATGTGGCGCCCAGAGCTTGTCGATTACCGCGCCTGCCGGCACGACGAAATTGAAAACCGTCACAACCCAGATCCAATATTTAGTGGTAGCGCTGGCGCCCCGGAACGATGTCAGCACCCAGGCTGTAGAGCCGACAATCGATGCGTATAGCAGATGGACGCTGAAGTAATACATCGCGCGGGCGATATGCTCATGCACGTTTCCCTCCACGACTGTGGCCCACCTTATCACCCCGAGCCGCACCCTGTAGCGTCTTAAGGTCCCGCAACGTCAGGGCGCCGTTCTCGAGCAGATTCGAAACGAGAAGACGTGGCGATCCGCCAAACAGGTCCAGCAAGTCGCGGACCAGTCTGCTGCGGTATTGGCTCTGATCGACGGCCGGCTGGAAGAGCTGGGCATTGCCAATCTTTTTTACCTTCTTCAAAGCGCCCTTCTCCTCAAGTCTATAGACGAGCGTCTGGACTGTCGTGTAAGCGACACGTTCGTCCTCCGGGAGGCTTTCCAAGACCTCGCGCACCGACGCGATCCCCAGTTTCCAGTACTGCTCCAGAATGCGAGTTTCCGCTTTGGAAAGACGCGGCTCTTTCATGATCTCCTACTTGCTCCGGCGATCCTACTACAAGTAACGGCATATTGGCTATCCTTCGTCTTCTGATCCAGGAGATAACCTCGTAGGTCTGTATCGATAAACGCGCATCTCGTCACTGCTTGATTTCCTGATGAGATGCCCTTCAGGAGTAAAGTCGTCAGCGCGGCCGGGTGACTCGGTGACTTGTGCAATTCCGTGTTTTGTTTCTGCTTGACTAGCTGTATGAAAGAGATAGTTTAGTGTTGCCGACGCTTTACCTTCCCCACAATAAGCGCATTTCCTATCACAATCCTTTTCGGTAGAGCGAATGGCCCTGGGTCATTCCCTAGCGGATGCGGCAGTGCCGGGACGATTGGGAAGAGGCCCGACTTGGCAAAATAAGGAGGAGAACTACGATGAAACGATTCAGCCGGGCCCTGGTCGCCACCTTCGGTTTTGTGTTTCTGGGACTTGTTATTTCTCTAGTCCCACAGAAGAGTGCCGTGGGCGTCAACACTGCGACGCAAAACGTTAACGTCACAAACCCGTCGCTCAATGTCAACGCATCGCAGAGCGGCACTTGGAACGTAGGCATTACTGGCACGCCCAGCGTTAACATCTCCAATCTCCCTAGTTCACAAAACGTCAGCTTCAACGGGACCGCTCAGCCTGTCACTTTGACCAAGCAATTAGTGACCCTCGTTTGCGCAGGATTTACCTCTAATATTTGCACGGACCTAGAACGCGTAGCGGCCGACGGCACGTTGACACCGTACACGGCCCGACCACCTGGCTTTGTCCTTGTTGTGACGGACTTCGTATGGAAGTCGGCATCGGTGACCCCTGGTCAGGTCGCATTTGCCACCCTCCACCACCAACTTACTTCGCCTCCACATGATGTTTCCTTTTCTGCTGTTGTCGCGACTGCTGACGGAGCTGCGGTTTCCGAATCTCACTTCACCAGTGGTTTACAGTTCAGCGACGTCCCGGTCGTGTTTGTGTCTAACACACCGAACGTGGCCATCCTCCAAGGTTACTTGGTGGCGGCACCTTAGCTTGCTGGACTTGAACAGACTTCCTGCTGGTCGATTCATCCGGCACGCCCGGTAGGCAATACGCGGGGACAGCCGACTCCGTCGAGTCCCGCACTCGCCCAGCACAGCCAGGCCGCATCCAGCCCAGGCGCCCCGGAATCGCGGTCCATGAGTCAGTTTCCGATTACTTATCAGGGATTGAGCATGCACAAGGGGCGATTCGCGGTATAAAATCCGCGCTCGTGGATGTCTGAGGCCGCAGCGTGAGGATAGAAAATCTTTCACTGCAACAGGTTGCGGTGGCAGTTCCAATTCTCGGGCTTTTCAACTGGGCTATCTTGCAGTTTGCAGTGCTGCCTGGGATGACAGAGCAAGAGCGCACAGGAATTTATTCTGGTTGGTTGTCTACCCCGTACCTGTATGCCGTTTCAGTTGCTTATATTTTGGCAGCAGTGTGGTTTGTGTTTTCGTATCGCGGTCGTTATTCGACGCACGGAACAAAAATCGCAGCGTTCGGAATGGCGATGGGAGCCTTCTGTGGCATGTTGCTGACCCTGCTCATTCGCCTCTCCTGGCATATCTAGAGCACGCTGGGTGTTAAAGCCACTTCTACGGTAATGCGACTACACGTCCACTGAGCGTGTGGTCTACGTTTCCGCGATGACGGCGACATTAGGAATGGCGACGAGCGGATGTCCACGCAAAAACTAGGAACCAGGCACTGAGCGTGTGGTCTACGTTTCCGCGATGACGGCGACATTAGGAATGGCGACGAGCGGATGTCCACGCAAAAACTAGGAACCAGGTAAACGCGGTTCCCATCAGGCACCAGAAGGCGATCAACCTGAGTGGGATCACCCAATAGGTATCATGGATGTAGATGTCCAACCCCAGGTTTGGGTGGGGCCAGGACCACAGAACAAAAGCCAATGCGATCAACACGCCTATTCCGACGAGGTGCTTCATTGGAACCCTCTCGAACGCGGGAATCATACGTCGGTGCTTGGCAAAACTAAAGATGATGTCCGGTTATGCGACTACATAGGAGTTAGCCCGTCGCCGCCAAGCCGATTACTCACGCGGATCCTTGCAAACGTAACTTAGCCTGGCGTGCTGTTTCCCTGAGCAGTGCATCCGGATGATCCAGGCAGCGGTTCAACTCATGCTCCAGCGATTTCAACCCCAAAATGCCAATCGCGCAAGCTCCGCAAGACTGTAAACTGGGATCATTGCTGGCCACCAAGGCAGCTATAGCCTGTTGCAAGTTCTCAATCTTGGCAGGCACCAATCGGTTAGCGATGGTGACGCGTTCGGCTAAGCTGACCTTACTGTCCAGCAACGTGACTAGCATCTTGCGAGATTCAGTCTTCAGCACGTGGTCGAGGAGCTCCAGCGCATTGTCGCGCAAGGTCATGCTTTTTGATTGGAGCGCAACGTAAGCGCGCGAGACGTCATGGCGCGGGTAGAGCAAATCGAGTACTCCGAAGATGCGTTCCACTTCAAGTTTCATCGTCTCCGACAGGGCAAAGGCCAATGGTTCATCGCTCCGGAGCGTGGTCTCCAACCTCTCCAGAATTTGATAGGAGCGATAATGGCCCAGAATCTCAGCGGACAGCAGCATTTCCAGAATCTCAGCATCACACTTCAGCTCAGGATCGAGACGACGGAGGGTGTTCAAAGCGGACACAATGCGAAGACGAAGCCTGCAGTCAGCGACCAGCAGGTTCCCTACGAGTACATTACAGGCCAATTGCGTGCCTATATTCTCGAGGATCAAGATAACTTGCTGGCGCACACCCATGGGTACGGACGGGTCGCCAAAATGGTCGCGCAGCGCACCGACAATCCTGTCACCGAATGAGCTCAGAGCCTGCACGGCGGCGGCGGCCAGTTCGGGGCGCGCCAGGCGGTCCAGTAAATCAGGTACAAGCCGGCGCTTGTGCAACTTTCCGACGGAGATTATGGCTTCACGCACAACCTGGGTGTCGGGATCGGTAAGCAGTTTTGAAAGCAGAGGGTCGAAATGATCCGGCAACTCTCCCAGCAAGCGGGCCGCCTCCAGACGCGCCTGCTCTCGTCCTGCTTCTTCCGCGTTGACCATCACCTCCAGAATCTTCCTCGCGGTGTACAGGTCTTGGCCTCCGGCCCGGGGAACTGAGATTCAGTCGAAGCTGGGTGCGGGCCGCATGGGCGAAGTGTATCGCGCCAACGACAAGTGCCTGGTTAACGCGCATTGCGGAGAATTGAATTTCCAAAGGAGAGGGGCACCGCAGAATGACGCCCGCCGAATCGGTTCGCTTGTCCGCAAACGCGACTACACGTCCAAGTGGCGTCGCAGGTTGTTCCTATTCCTATCTTTCTCGGAAACACAGAAAGCGTTCCGGTTACGCAAGCGATGGACGAAATGCTAGTGTTAGAGTCTGAAGTACAGAATCCATTTCATTAGCCTTGTGGACGGCGGGCGATGAAGCCAAAAGCCAAGATGCTCCTTCTGACATGGGGTCTCATGCTTCCCTACATGGGCTTCATCTGGTACCGCGTCCTTGCGTATCATCAGCGTCAATTTCAATTTCCAAGTTGGTTTCTGTATGTCGCCCCTTGTTATTTGTTTGCCTCAATCGCTTTGCTCGTAGTCCTAAAGAAGGAAGATTGTGGGCGAAACTCCCCCGCAATACTTGGACCGCCGAAACCTCAAATGGCTCTGGTTCGGCGTCGGACTTTATTCTCTTATAGTATCTTCCTTAACGGCTTACCCCTCGGCTTAGCAAATGCAGGCAAGGTGCCGCTGGTGGCCACAGTTCTTGGCGAAGTTGTCAAAGCGGCAATCCTCATCACACTTATCATTACCCTCCGAAACGTCTACAAAAGAGTCCAACAGACAGGTCGCTTGGCGTCCGACCGGGTCCGCAATCAAGAGTTGTGAAATATTTGCTACCGAAGTAGGCCGTCATAACCGCAAGATCGTGGACAAGATCGAGAAGCTCGGCTCTATTGCTACGCTGCCTCTTTCAGCGCGCGATACATCACCAACGCATCCACGTATCCCAGCCTTGGATGCAAAAATGCATCCGGCAACCGCCCCACAACCTGAAAGCCGCAGCTTTGCCACAGCCGCACCGCATTCGCGTTTGTCGCCACCACAAAATTGAACTGCATCGCGCGAAACGCGCGT
>WNFO01001473.1_pt1 | contig 23265 bp, 29 predicted proteins | sample 5400251 | NCBI WGS metagenome assembly WNFO01 (sample SAMN13153354, study PRJNA577476) | soil metagenome | isolation source: 100 cm saprolite under Madrone tree | place: USA:California | collected 2016-06-14
CAGACAGAACCACCTTTCTTCAAGTAATGGACCTCGTTCGAGAGACTCTCAGCACTGCACGCACTACATAAAGCACGCTATGGGAGATAGATGAGTGTACGTCGGAGGGGTAGTTCGATTGGGTAGAATAGCGTGTGCAATGTAACAGTTTCAGGTCTCATTTATCCTTTGCTTGAGCGATTAATTTCGACCATTCAGCGTCTGAACTCGCCCCTTCCGAATCTCCTTTTGCGCGGTTAGCCTGATATTTTTCAATCTTCCAACGCACAAGGTTCTCCAGCTTTTGTTCCGGCTCTGGTGCCGTCCGAGGATTCATTTCGTAGAGGTAGAACGCTAACGCGCCAGTGAAGATGCCCAGAAGAGGGTCCAAGGCGCTGGTGAAGTAGTTAGGACCGCACTCGCGATCAATGACTGGCTAGAGCTCACCGAGATAGCAGGACTGGAGACATATTTGAGAGTGTGTTACGTATACAAGTGGCAGACCTAGAACGCGTTTGATATTTTATTGGTAACTACAGTAATTGGTTGAACCCGTCCCACCCACAGTCCCGACTCCTGTAGTTTCATTCAATGTCGTCCGTCACCCTCGAGCGTCAGATACGGCCAATCTATGGTGTGTCAGCAGTTCTTTAATCCGGCCCTCGACATCACCACAGCAGTCTCTACCAGACGCTCTGGACAGTGGGTCCCATAAATCTGCTTTAGTGACCTGCAATAAGCTACTCAAGAAACACCCCAAAAATGACCATCTCAAGGTACTCATTCTCTAAACGATTCTGTTCCAATTCTCATATATAATTAGGCACTGAAAGCTCTCGCCCTTACACGCGCGCAAAAGTTTGAGGAAGCTATCGTACTATGTGAAGAAGTGCTGGCAACAAAACCAATAGACGATGGGACTATAAATGCGCTTATGCACGCCCTTCGCCATCTTGGCAGATGTTAGTGCGCAATGCCTGCTGTCTTGTGACCCATAAGTTAATCAGCCAAACGCAGTTGCCGACTTAGTGAAGCTATTTGAAGACGCGTTCAAGCGGCAGCCCGATAATGACGAGTTCGGCCGGCAAGCCTTCTTTGCGAATGTGCGTGCGGGGAATTGGAAGGCTGCTCAACTGGTGAGGATTTCTCGACATATTGCTCAGTCTCAACCACAACTTTATGCAAACAATTCTTCCATTCCGATACCCTCTCGTCTTGTCGCACCTCATTTAAGCTAATTTCACTTAGCTAGCCAACAAATTAAACAAGCAATTTCGCAGCGACCGCTACACCTTTTGGGGTATAACATGCACAGTTTTACAGGTCAGGCTTACTGCCGTTCTCGTCTCTTTGTACTAACGGTAAATTGTAGGCCAATGACCCTTTGACTGCTCCGGAAATGCGTGATATCTTGTTAAAGTTGGCACACCGGCTCATAACGGCTTCTTGGAAACAAGTTGAGGTACATCCAGATGGGCTCTATCTACACACCTCGATATTGCAGCAGCTTGGACTTTATGAGGATGCTCGGGAACTGTTGGACACGGAATCAGGTCGATCCCTCTGCGCCCGCAATCTCTCCTGCGACCACTTGCGGCGGGAGATTATGAAGGCTGGAGGTTGGCAAACGGAAGAAGGGGTAATAGCAGAGCAGAGGGTAGTAGAGAAAAGGTCAGCCATATCACAATGCACCAAATATACCTGCCATCTAAGGCCTTTGCAGGGATCGTAACTGGCTCGAGTTTGTCTCCATTCTTAATGCCACATTTTTACCCGCGGCGCAACACCAATCAATGCACCCTGACCTCGTACAGCATGTGGCAAAGACGCGAGACCTCTTCACAAAAGTTGCAGAGCAGGACGGTAGTCGTGATAGAGCCGCCTGGTTGGGTCTGATGGAGCTTGAGAGGCTTTGTGGAGTCCATGAAGTGCCTACAGGTATGTGGATCCTCATTTTTGACGGAGCCACTACAATATCACTAGAACCTTCTCGTTTGCTGAATCTCCTGAAGCATTACTTCGAGATTTTCGGAGACAAGGCGGCATGTTATGAGGATATACGGTCATATACCGACCTTGATTCTGACGTTTTGTCTGCCTGGACTACAATTCTCGAGAAGACATCCCATACTCCTGTAAGCTTCTCGAACTGTCGCCAGTCCAGTGCTAAAGCCCATGTAGTCCTCAAGTAGTGCTCTTCGACGATCCGTCAATGCCCATAAGTTGCTACGATGTGGCTTAAGTACAACGCAGTTGACCGTGGACCAAGAGGGCACCCGAGCTGCAGATCTTATTCGCGAATATTTCGAAGCCCTACCTCTAGGGAATGACCTTCCGAAATCGGAGCTACAACTGGCGGATGACCTGGCAATTCTCGCCGCCCAGGTATTTGTCAACATGTTCACCTTGGATAATGCGATGGCCCACCTTCACAACGCTGTCGCGATATTGGAGTGTGCCTCGAGAAAGAGCCCCCAATCATACCAAATCCGTCTGGAGCTGGTTAGGGTTTATCGCCTCTTGGGTATGTTTGTATCTTGTATATTTTCGACACTTTCTTTGCAGATGCCTTATTTTTCTTTCCTGTTAGGCGCGCCGCAGCTAGCCTTGGACCACTATCGTCTTTTGAACGTGAAACAAGTCCAGAATGACACCATGTCGTACTTGATCCTTTCTCGTGCCACCAATTTCTCGTTAGCGGCCACAGGCGATCTGACGTATGTTTCCGAGTGCCTGGAATCCAGCCACGTCTACTTTAGTAACTCTCAGGAAGTAAGTGTCAAATCGCTGTTCTCTCGTTCAGTGTCGCCAACAGCTGTTAGACTTCTGAGTTCATTGTCAAGGCTTTTAGCACGGAAAAGTACTCACAGGCACGTTCTGCCCGATTCACGGCTACGTACGAGCTGACTAGTATGTATTAGATTCATGATTTCGTTGTATTCGAAGAGCGACTACACAACTCTCTTCAGCGAGACCTCGTCAAGGTTGAGCATGTTCGACTGCGTATTTCCCATGAACAAATCAGCTCCGAACTGGTAGATATGGAGTTGATCGAACTGAAATTTATCTTTGATCGAGGTGCGTCTTTGTTCGCGATATACCTTGTGCTGCAACTTAACTTGATGTCAGTTCATCATGATAACCGGGACCTAGAGATTCTACCGAACTACCAGCCCCGTGGGCAGCCATCCTTTTCATCACAAACAACTCTCTTTGGAAAGGAGCCAGCAGTAAGCGCACTTTATTCCGCGGTAGCCACATCCACTTCACACGTTATTAGGCAGGATGGTTGTCTGTGTTCCTCAAAATCTATATCAAAGCCTTGTCAGGAGCCAGTGACTTAGATCTCTCGGTTGAGGATGATAAACTACTTGTCGGCGATCGCCCGAGACAAAGTTATAACCCAGACGCAAAAATACCCTTGCCGGAACGCTTAGCTGTCCAGAGTGCGGATGAGCTTTCAGAGGTAAATTTCCACCACCGGTGACTGCTCCACTGCCTTACAGCCAGTCAGCTTACAGAAGACGAAGTCGGTTTGTTCCATTATGTGACCGATTTGACAAACTGGTTGGATCCATTCCATAATTTCCTTCGGCCTCGGGGGGAAGCTGCCAAGCTACCGCCAAAGAACGGCAATTCTTCAAATGACGGGACACATGCGAATGGACATGGAAGAAAACCCGACGAGGCTCCACAAATTACTGAGCCGCCCGACTCTATCTTGTCGTACTTTAAGAGTGAGCAACTTCTATTATTTTTATGTTTCCTGAATCGACGGCCTGGCAGATACACATGCCAAGTTTCTAAGTGCTATCAAAACACCACGTCCAATCTATGAGATATTACATATAGCCACTCTGGCGCAAGAGGCAAGCGGGCTATCCAGCATCCTAGTGGTCGCTAATTGCGCAGACAGGCACTGCTTTTGTTCTTTATCTGCACCAAGCGCTTCAAAGATGCTTCCATTGTCCGAATCAACAAACTTGGCTTAGTAGGTTGAACAGATTTCATCGGAATAGCCTTTGATCAAGCTTTTGTAGCTCGTCCAGCACATCAAAACTTTGCGTGCGAGCGCCATCGATGCCGTCAGAGATATTGGTGCCCCGCTGATAAAGATTAGTGAGCTCGAAGGGACGTCGGATAAGCGGAAGCAGTTCGTCGAACATTGCGTAGCCTTTCAGACCCATGCCGAGGTGAGCATCCACGTCCACTCGTCTGAAAATAGGCGTTCGATTCATTCGCAATTAGATAACTCATGATTACGTCCTTGATGTGGGCAAAAAATTGACGGAGTCTCAGAGGAAGGTTATGGAAGGAGTTGGGAGAGGGATAGAACGTGTCTGCAAGACACCCATGTAGTATGCTCAGCCCTGCCGAGTTGTTGCCACAGTATCGGGTGCACTCGTAGTCATCCATCACGATAGCCATGCAATACTAACAGTACCTCCAAACATTATCGGATCTTTCCTTTTGCCGGTGAATGATACATGGTATGGTGCTGTACTACACTGCGGTCACGGTAGTATATGACCACCAACTGTCACATCACGTGGCCTTAAAAGTATCACGCGTCAATTAGGAGACGCGACTGGTTTGACCAAAACACCAATATCTTACGCGGCATCTGACTTGGATATGAGCCAGTGTGAGTAAAATTTCGACTATTCGATGAGTGCTGATTTGTAGTTGTCCAGCTATCGACTTTCACGGAAATACAGCCGGAGGTGGTTACCTGACTGGGGGATCGCCATTTGGCGGCGCAAGTGGTAGCCCTGGAGGGTTTGGTCGTGTGCGACCTTGCTGAACAGCATTCTTCGTCCTATTCTGACGTCATCTATAGAAGGGCGCGCTTGCTCAGTCCCTGCGGCCCATTACAGTGAAACAATTCATCCAAGCTACTCAAGCCCACGCGGATGCGGATTGGATGTTCGAAAATACTGAGCTCGGCCATGTGCGCTCTCACTTGAACATCGACTCTTTGTTTTTCTCAACGAACTTCAGGTGACGCTCGTCGCGCACGTTGTGTCGGTGCAGAAGCAGGCGACGAATTGCGTTTACATGCTTGATGACGGCACCGGTACCCTGGAGGCACGACGTTGGTCTGATTCAATTAGCCAAGATGGTGAAGATAACCAGGATGAAATTCTGTGAGACTTGTTTCTAACACCGCTTTCCTTCTGTCACTTACCTGGGTAGGCCAAATACCTACGCCCGCGTTACCGGGAATATCAAAACCTTCGGATCAAAAAAATACATTAACGCATCTCAAATTCAACCCGTCCGTGACCCTCATGAAATATTTTTTCACCTGCTGGATGTGATAGCCGTGCAGCTCACTATTGATCGTGGTTCTGTGAAAAATTGTTCTCCGGTTTTCCTTTTACATCTGACTGATCGTCCAACCAGCCAGGCTCCCATATGACTGCCCAGACATCCGCAGCGGGCGGAGCGTCATCATTATCCGCGTACTCTGCCGCGCAGGGCCATCAATCGGGCGTCAAAGATGAATACTCACATCTCCCGCCTGTCCCGCGTAGCATTGTTCATTTCATGCAGAATCAGCCACAGAGGCCAGAAGGCGTGCATGTTAGCGCTATTGCGAAGGCCATAGGGGCAGATGCAGAATCCATCGAGTAAGACGGTTGACACTTTCGAAGGCATTCGGTACTTACTCGGCCGTCACATAGGCAAGCCCTGGAGCGACTGATGGACGATGGCATCATTTTCAGCACAATCAATGAAACGCACTTCCAGATCTCGCGGTAGTTTCGTGTCTGGTCGCAGGTGTAAAACTTGAGCACGCTTTAGTATCATGCTTAATCTCGGTAACTGTCCATTGGACACCCGAAATAGTGTTCTCCGATGTTGTCTGTGTAAATTATATCAACTCCGCACCATGCACCTTCAACCACTCTAATACCTCCCCCCAATTCCGCACCCTCCAAATCCTATCTTCGCTATGCAAGCCTATCGTATCGTCTTTCCACCACTCATTTCCACCCTCGAGTGCCAGTTTGTCGTCGAATGTCCAGGGACCACCTGCGTCAACTCGTTTGTTCCATTCATAGTCCCCGAAGAGAAGCACAGGACGATCAGCATTTCGTCCAAAAGTCAATGCTGTCTCCAACAAATCATCAATGAGCAATATTGATTGCATTACTTCGCTAATCTAGTGGACAGGTTCTCATTAACGCAAAATCCGTCGTGATAAAAATCAAACCTGTAGCTTGTTTAGTGAGGTGCCAATGCATCTTCCATTGTATGCAAGGCTATTACCGTCCTGCGATGAGAAAACGACGTTGGAGAATATTCCTTCATTCTATGAGCCCGTTGTCCCAGACTGTCTCAGACGGGGGTTACCGTTGAAGTGCTTGTCAAGCCAGGCGATTGTACTATTGAGCTCGTACGAAAATGTTCGAGCCGTCACGATGGTGAGGCTATATCCTATCTCACGGAGATGGTTTAGGGCATCCAAAGACCCTGGCACAGGGTCCGCATGCTTGAGCTGGTCGGTATCATAGAACTCGTTGACTTTGTTCATAGTGGTGGCTATTGAGCCCCAACCTGGATTCTACGTCACTTAGATACGCACAATGCTTCATGAGATCATAGTCAGCACTTTATACCAAGTTGAATCTGCCGGTAAGGGACTGTGGGTTGGGAAAATGACAACGATGGAGAAATTCGACTGACAATGGAAGTCTTTGATTTGCATATTCGTCCCGAACCTGCGATTATGCCCTGCATGGCTCGGTGGATCACCCAGTGAGTTGTCGACTGAGTGAGCATTCACGCACACTCTGCAACGCAGGCGTTCGTTTGACACAAAACGTCATCAAGATCCACAGCAATCAAAGGGCGAGTATCTGCCTGCTCAGAGATTTTGACCAGCTTTTCTCGCAGTACGTTCTCGGATATCTGTGGGATGTGGCCGGGCTTCTCGTTGCCTGGGACCGATTCTGACCTGGAGTTCACGTTCAAGTTCGACATTTCTTGGGCATTAAATGTAGCGTGTGTTGAGTGGCTTCAAATGACGGGCGACACTAGGTGACCAGTGACCGGTGACCACCAACTCCGAGTCACCGAGTCTCGCATCTGATCGATCTGATCAGTTACTCTACGTACATCTGGACCTGGTGCGTCCAACTTGAACCTTAAGGTCTCAACCACTTTTCCTACAAGGACATTACACCTTCAATCCTCCATCTCATACTACGCGAAATCGATGAGTCGGCCGGTTCGTGGTCCACCTCGTTGTCATCTCTCCTCCCGGGATATGGCACAGTTATAGCATTCGTTCTCATGATTTCCAGTACCCACTGGCAGGACCTTCCCACTCGAGTGGCCTCTATCCAGCCACGGTTCTGCAGCTCCTGCGTGCTGAACAGCCACACCCAACGTCCAATTTCTTCTTGGATGGAATCAAACTCGATCGGGTATTACGAAAGAGATGTTTTCCGATAACAAACCAAGTTACACGAACCATCTAGGTCACTTGCGTGGCATGTATTGTTGACATCCGCGAATACGATTATACGAAAGCGTACTCTTTAGAAGACGGTAGCGCCGGGCGTCTCGGCGTAAGCTGGTCGTTCGGATCAGAAACACGCAGTACGCTTGAGGAATTCCGGGACCTCAGGTGAGTAGAGGAGAGAGTCTTTCGCTATAAAGCGCTTTAATTGATACAATCCGCTTGACACGAAAGGACAAAAGACTACGTTCGTGTGGTGGGACGGCTCAAAGTTATTAACGGTGTCAATGTTCTGAATGCAGACCACATCCGCCCTATTCTCGATGTGCACGAGATTTTCTTTCATTGTTTGGAGGCCATAGTGACATTCGTATCCAATCAACGAATATTTGTGGGCAACATCCGATGCGGACATCCGATGCGGTCTTGATTAAGCTGACATGTAACTTACCTAGCAGTCAACGCCTCCGGCACAGCTCACGGCGCCAGTGGTGTGGCAATCTCCACCGAGCATGCAGCGACGTGCCACACAGACAGACAACAGGGCTGAAGAAACCCTCGCCACACAGGAGCCCGGGCTTGATCCAGATACCACGTTAGACGGACTTGACAGGTTGACACTGGTTGACCATCACACCAACGAGGACCTACATGGACAAGATTTCTTTCGGCCACCTGAACCCTCGTTTCCTCAGTCACCATCTCGACCTCCATCCTCATTACCCACCGATCCTCCATCAGAAACCGGCAATGAACCGACACTTGTACTCGATCCTTACTCTTCGCTCAGCCCCTTACAAAGAGACATAATAATACAAATCCACCACAATGCTCCCCACTTCCCAGATGGTATACCTATCAAAACTATGTGCAGGCTCGTCGACCGTATCACTGTCAGTGAGTCAGAGATCCGGTAACACCTTCCTTTGTCTTTTTCAATCGCAACACTCACAGAGAGTGGTGCTGTAGGGAAGCAATCGATGGATTGATGGATTGTGGCCATCTTTATTTGACCATCAGTCAAAATCTTAAAATGGTGGATTAGGTCTCAAGGAAAATGGTGGATTTTTAAACATCTACTGCATGTACTGTACCAGTACAATTAATAGCCTGATGTAATGCCCGTTTCCTGTGCACAAATTGCTGACTAAATTTCCTTTTCTGTCCTTCACACGTTAAATTGTGTCAGCCAGAGCCTCTGAGCTTCGCCCCTTCGCAAGCCCCGCTGGCGGCGAATAATGTCTTCCTGGTTGCCCTCCTGGTTCACGTTCCCAACGTTTGATGTCTCTATCTTTCCGAACTTGCAGCGTAAATTCTTCTCTTTCATCCTTAAGCGATTCCTGGGCCATTTCCTCAAGCCTGGGCAGCTGGACGTCGAACAAATAGACTCAGCCATTGGCTCAGGAAACGTCACGATCAATAATTTGCAACTCGAGTGTACTGTGAGTCCACCCATTTGAGTTGGATCACATCTAAGTTATCCTCCGTGAGTCCATCAATACCCTGCTCTCTGGGTTGCCAATACAACTCCACGAGGGTGGCATCGCGTCAGTTTCGGTACGCATACCCTGGCCTAACCCACTCGCAAGCAGCGTGGAACTATCGATTCGGTCTCTGGATCTCATTTTTCATCTCCCTTCCGGGGCGACAAATGATAATCCACCCTCATCGACGAACCTCGCTGACTCCATATCGGAAGCTGCACAACTGTTTGCTCATGAGGAGATCACGCGTGAAGAGAGTACAGAAGCCTATCAGGCTTTTCAATCTAGCGAGACTCTCCACATGAGCAAGAACGATGATTATGTGCCAGGCGGACTCGATGCTCCAAAAGACAACCCTGAGGTCCTCTCAGACGTGGAACCGATGGGGATCTCGATGTTTGCGAGTATGTTCGAGTACCTTCTCTCTCAATTCACGTTCTCTGCGAAAGATATCCGCATAACTGTAATTCATCCGGACCGTTCGAGTTTCAGATTCAAGCTTTCCGAGCTTCATTATGGGAGGCCGACCTCTGGTCCAGGCGAGTCAACTCGAACAATTAATATTTCGGGACTAGAGATAGCACATCGTGGCCTTAGTACATCGGGGTCGCCAGTATCCGGTCGTTCGGAGACTCGTCCCCTCCCTTCTGCTCCCCGCGAGTTCAATGCAGCCTCCCATCGCGTAGACAACGTGTCGTTGTCCCCCACAATTACAATCCCCTCTTCTCCACCACCCTCCTCCCCAGAAGGCAGGTCAGGCTCGATTGAACATGTGCCGCCTGCGGGCTCGTCGCCTCCTGAGGACCGCTCGCGACCGAGTTCAGCCTCAGGTTCAACAAGTAGTAGTATATTTCACAGTGTCCTGACATCACAAGGCTCTAAGCTGGACCCCCGGAGCTGCGAGGCTACAGTCACTCATTCGCAGGATGCTGGAGCCGACGACATGGAGCAGAGCCAAAGCGGCAGTGCAGCGGGAGAGTGTTCGCTATCCCAAACCGATGAAGCGATGGGAGATGGGTTATTTCACCAAGTCTTCTTTTCTCTGGCTACAGAGCCCATTGTTGTTCACATCACGACTTCAGCGCTGGCACCGGTCCAAACCCAATTAGGCACCGACGCTTCTGAATCGGACACATCTGAGCTCGATTCTCGGCAACCGAAACTTGAAATTTCGGTATCCGTGGGAATCGTTGCTTGTGCCTTCACCGCCCCGCAGATCAGCTCTATACTAGATGTTGTCTCTTCGATCGGATCACATTTACGTCCAAGTACTGCGTCCCCGGCGTCTAACAGCACAGACATTGCGGTTGCCCCATTATCCTTGCTTGATCAAGCAACCCTTGCGATACACATTCGTGGCTTGGTCTTGTTGTTACAGTCCGTTCCCGCGCCGCTTTCAAGTTCGTCATGCGACGTCTCCCTCGCTGATTTCTTCACCCACCCACTGACGCCTCCCAAAACCAACCTCGGTTACATCCGTTTCCTCATAGATAGGGTCACGGCGGATTTGTCTGTGTCCACCGCCTTGGAGCAGCTCGCAGATGAACATACTCCGAGTCCAGAACATATGCCAGAGAGGAGCCGAGTACCGCGGGTTGTACGAGGAACGACTTCCAGCCACATCGGATTCTCCGTTGGAGATCTGTCAGCATTCACTTTCTGCAAGGATAGCAATGCAACAGCTTCACATGCGGCCCGCCAAGCCTTTGTGGTACCCATCATATTGACTGACCCACATCTGTTTACCCAATACCGTTCAGAGCACCATTTCCCTTCCAATATGGGCCATTACGACGTTTCTCCCGACTTCCTTCGCAAAGCGGTCCCTGCTTTGCCCGAGTTTGGGATAATGGATTGGACCTCGGAAAGCAATCGGACGTCGCAGGCCAAGCTTTCTCTCTGGCGAGTGCGGCCACCGCCGGGGTATCGGCGCTCTCAGAAAAGTCATGCAGGCGATCCATCCATAACCCCTCCCGTCGCGTCTAGCCCAAAAAGCATTTCTGAAGAAACGTCAGCCAACAAGCCTCAGTCCGCCTTATCCGGGCGGGTGTTATTATCATCACAGAAGGACCCAGGGACGGGTGCCACCCCCGGATCGACATGCAGCATCCACATAGATGTCGTCCCTCTTCACGTCTTTGTCAATATGGGAAGCATTCCGGCCGCATTAGATTTTATTGAGATACTTTCAATTCCACGAAGCAGGTCTGGTTCCCCTGAACCCGAAACAGGGGATCGTGGAGATGCTCGTGAGCGCGACAACAGCGGGGATCTCACTCCACTTTCGAGCCCACACAGGAAAACTATACAACAAATTAGTGAACCGGAGCTGGAAGACCTGAACTTATCTGTTGACTATTTATCCAAAGAGCCAGTTGCGGGAGGGTCGTCGCGGAAGTCGAAAAACGTTTATAAACACACCAAGGTATTTATCAGGGTCGTTTGTTCTACTTTACTTGTTAAGGTGGATGAACAGGACCAATCTCATCGCGACGGCCAAACAGAGTTCGACATTAATTTTGCCATGGTTAGGGTTCAAATACGATGCCCATCGCCCCCATCAATTCTCCAAAGATCTGGTGCCGCGATACTGGATGTTCATGCATTGCGATTGATTTCTCGACCGTCATTGGGGGTCGGGGGTAGGTATCCTCATCGATTCGGTACGAAGACTGACTCGGATTCGACATACGGAGACTCGAACTCACGGAACAATCACGTGCTCACCGCGGAATGGCGGACTTTGTTGTTGGCCTGCTCGTCTGCGGGAGCGGAAACTGCTAGAGGCTTCTGTTCAATTGGTCCATTGTCTTCGGCCGCAGATAATGAAGTTCCGACTTCTCATGATCACATCCGCTTTCAGGAAGATACGCTCCCCTCCGTGAAGCTGTCCAAAAAAACTCCTGTCCCATCGGGACGACAAAGCGGACGCTCTGCTGTGGTCATTGTGGAGATCGATATACCTTCGATTCTCCTAAACCTTTCGAAGCAAATTTTTGACAGTTTGCAGTTCTGGATTGACGATGTGTCACAACTCTTAGAGCGAACGACAGCGGCCTCGGGCGAAGTAGCACAGGAGAACTTAAGCCGAAATCCGAGTTTAGTAGGAAGCAGATTCTTTTCAGCTAGCAAGCAAGGCAGTGTAGAGATCGCCGTGGATGAACTCTCAACTGGTTACAAGTCGTCCACCGAAAGCATTGTCAAAGTGACAATATCAGAAGGTCAGAAGCGTCCTATTTTATTTTCACCCTTTTCTTATTAGACCAGGTTCTGTGAGACTGTTGGTTCCTCGGATTGAAGGAGAAATTCACTCCATCGAGCCCTTTGACATCTTTGTTTCTGATGTCGATATCCTCCTGGAATCCAAACCCGAAGGAAAAGTACGTCCTCCATTTTTCATGCTTCTATACTGACGACCTTCTTCAGGATGAAACCGTGGTCACCCTCTCTATAATGCGTATGACTGTGCAAGACGCAGTAAACCCATTCCCATGCCCGGTGCTTTCCTTAGCAGCTCCGCGCAGTCTGGTAATCTATTTGCTGTGTTAGCTGATGTGTACGCTCATTTGACGTGTAGTTCTCGACACCGAAGCCAATCATTAAGCTGCTGTTTTCTTCCATAGCCTTGCCTGAGAATGGTTCAAAGGAGTCTCGAGTCAAACTGAGCTTACATGGATTTTCACTTAATGTCTTACCCGACATGAAAAGGATAGATGCACTGGCTTCATTCGCAAGGCCTCCTCCGGGCGTAAGTAATCCTTCCGTTGATCTGATAGTCTAATTTATTGCATCAATCTCAGGTATTCGAGTCTGTTATTCCCAGTGAGCGGACCCGGATCACGGTAAAGATCGAGGAGGGATCCGCACGATTATTTGTTCCGCATCATACTGGGGCTTTCGTTCTTCATCTGGGAGATGTCGAATTCGCCACAGAGATGGTTGGAGATTCGCCAGAGATTCGACTACGTATTGCTGCACGGGCGCTGACGACGTTGTTCTCTGATAATCATATCGAAGCTGTGCAAGAGTCGAGTAACCGAAGTCAGCCCGACGTTCAAGGACCACTATATTGGAAGGCACGTCGTTAGCTGTTGATTGAAACTTAGTCCTGACTTGCACGACAGAAATCAGGATATGCACTCATTAGTGAAGTTTCTAATCTTGCACTTACGCTCAGGATATTCAATAACGAGGTGGCCCGATCTGAGGTCCACCAGCATATTAATTCACCGGCGCATCCTCCTAACACACACTTTCTAGATTATCATTGATCGCATCAATATTCGCATTCACCTCTGTGCTGATACAGGATCTACTTTGGGGTTGTTCTTCAGTGATTTTCGAACAGCGTTTGAAACAGAACGTAGTCAACCGTATGTGCTGGGTTTAGAGGAAGTCGGATGCGATGTTTATTATTCGGACAGGAGTATTCCCGATGAGTCCTCGTTAAAGCGTCCAACTGTTGTGTCTGCTCAGGAGAGCTCCTCAGACGAACTCACATGTAAGGACCAAGGACCAACATTACATATTTTGTGTCTTTGACGTCCCTGGTCTAGACTCAATCGATCAGCACGCGTTTCAAGATGTACCGGAAGTCGGTGCAGCTCCGGATATGATCTACGATGACCTTCCCTCCAACCCTGACTATCTGGATGTGTCCTTTGGGGCTGCAGCGGGTCTCCGCGAGCTCGATGACGATGACCTAGATATGGATGATCAGAGCCCGAGTGAACAAATGGGCGGTACAGATTTACCATCTCATTCTGGCGACAGAGGCGTCATATCCAGCGTGGGCGGTGAGACCGTCAGACTTCTCGATACAAATGGGCTACATACCGTCGAAAACTTCTTCAATACATTACCCGCGTTGGTAGAACCTAGTCCCCAGTGAGTATCGCTTGGAGTCCGTATATGCTTGAGATTGTAATCAATTCTAGACTCGAAGATGTGTTAAGTCGCGTCGTCGTGCGTGAAGGCAATATCACATTGTTCCTATACGAGGGCTATGACTGGGCTACGACCCGTAAAGTCATCGAAGATGAAATCAAGAAAATGAAACGACGCCTCACTCGGATCAAACAATTGGTTGCCAGTGGCCAAACATACGACCCTAGCATTGACCCCACGGACGCTCTTCTATTCAACTCCATTCACGTTGGCCTCGACCAGGATGTTGACGAAATGGCGCCGGATGCACTGATCGCAGCCATAGACGAGCAGTTAAGGGAAGATAACGACACAGTTAGCGTCGGTTCATGGCAGTCCCTACAACCCACCTCATCCGGAAGGCCAAACGTCCCACCTGCGAGACTCCACGGCCGACGCCTAACCAGGTCACGAAATCCCAGCATCGAGTTTCACCTGTCTGGCGTATTGACCGAAACTGTTCAATTTGCTCCAAATGATGAAATCGTGTCTAGGACATTCGCCACAGTCAAAGATGTAGAAATCCTGGACCATGTGAAGACATCAACTTGGAGAAAGTTCCTCACAGCTCTTCGGTCTGACTCGCGTGGCAACATTCGAGAGACAGGATCTGATATGGTTCGTATCGAGCTACGTGGCGTCCATCCCGTACCAGGAAAGGCTTTAGAGGAAACCAGGTTACGCGTGCGTTCATGGATTGTGTTGTAGAGCCTTTCAAGGGGGCTAATTCCTATAGGTTAAAATTTTACCCCTTCGCCTTCATGTTGATCAAGATGCGTTGGACTTCCTCAAGAAGTTTTTCAACTTTGTAAATCCCAATAGTCCAATAGAGTCGGGACCCAAGACTGAAACATATCTTCGTAAGCTTTCTTTGTGTTACACGCCACTGCCTTTGACCTTGGGGCGCGGACGGATCACAGAACGGGCGGAGGTTTATCCAGTCGTACTGAAATTAGATTATAAACCAAGACGGGTAGATTACCGAGCTTTACGAGAGGGGAGGACAATCGAACTAATGAACTTCTTCCATTTCGATGGTGCTGAGATGACATTAAGACACCTCACACTTTTTGGGGTGAATGATCTATTTCTTTCTTATGATCAAGAAATAACCCCACGCTCTTACAGGTCGCTGGGTGGCCAAGGTTTTTCGATATGTTGAATGACCTGTGGACGCCTGACGTCAAAGCCACCCAACTAGCGGATGTGGTCTCCGGTGTCTCACCTATCCGCTCAGTTGTGAACGTCGGTTCAGGTGTAGCGGATTTAGTTCTGCTGCCAATCGCTCAGTATAGGAAAGATGGGCGCGTAGTGCGCGGGTTACAAAAGGGAACGAAGGCTTTCGTCAGATCTACGGCGATGGAAGCAGTCAAACTAGGTGCGCAACTAGCAACTGGAACGCAAGTCATCCTAGAACAGGCGGAGAACGTACTGGGAAGCAAATTCAACGAAACTATCCTCGCGGAAACACTTCCACACCCATCCGACGATGCCATGGACAGAAGCTATCATTCGACATCGGACGACGAAACTGCGGATCCCATTAGCAGGTATGCTGAACAGCCGGTCAACATCCAGGAGGGTATACAATCAGCATACACGAGTATAAGGCGAAACCTCAGCTCTGCAGCCCAGACAATTCTTGCCGTACCTATGGAAGTTTTCGAGCGTTCTGGGAGCGAGGCATGTCCTACACCCCTCATTCTTATGCAGATCTACTTAACATCATATAGGGTCCTGTTCGTGCTGTTATTCGAGCAGTGCCGATTGCTGTGTTGCGGCCCATGATTGGCGCAAGCGAGGCAGTTAGTAAAACCTTACTCGGGCTTCAAAATTCCATGGACCCAGAGATACGCCACGAGACCGCAGCAAAGTACAAGCATCGATAGATACTGTAGAATACCAACTCGATCCATTAACTCTTACAGATACATGTCCTCTGTAATTTTTAGCTGTTCTCATTTCACATGCTTGTATCATGATGTCTCTAAACGAAAGTCACCTACGAATAGGCGTATCAATGACTGATAATCGGCCCCACCATCTGATACGAAGGCTAAGTTAGTCAACCTCCATAGCCATAGATCGACCCTCTCCAGCAATAAGAGCACTTCTGGGCTTTTCGAGTTTCCTGACTTTTGTTTTGATTTTCTCGGGTGATGATTGATCAGCCACTGGTTCGAGTAAGCGGACAGAAGTTCGACTTTCCGATGACTTCTTCCGATGTGCTTTGAGTTTTTCCCGGCTTGTAGCCATCCTGGAGAATGTTCAGCTACTTCATTACGTGGCAGCATTATCGAATACCTGTTCTTCCAGAATGCATGTTCTCTTCGTTTCTTGACTTCAGCAACCCGCTTCATTGCGTGGATCGTGGTCTGCATGAGTTCACGGTCATAACGAACCGGGACGTTCCTGCGTTTCTCGAAATCGATAGTAGAATCCTATGACCGATATAGGTAAATACACTGGAGACTAATGGAGGAGAACAACCATATACGTACGATAACCATTTCCTTCCCCGCGGCCTTTCTGAAAGCTTTGGTCCACCTCACTTTGCGCGGGTTTCGCTTCATCCTAACATAGGAATTAGAAGATGAAACCCAGGTGAAGAAACAGACGATCTGCATACTTGAAATTCTTATGGCATCTGTGCAGAACATGACTGTAAGCGAGGCTTATTGGGACCAGAGAAAGCACGACGTACTTTGAAGTGCAAAATCGAAAAACTTTCGCATCATTCCTAACAAAAGCGCTACCTAAGCAGCCACGATGAATAATTGAATACAGACAGGTGGTATATTGTACCATGGCCAGGATACACGCTTTTCGAACAGAAATAACACTTTTCGATCCGCATTTGTGTTCACTGGTTGAGTCGAGAGACGAGAGACGATTCGCTGACTAATCGGTTCGGCATGTGACCGTCCCGTTGTGCCTCACAGTGCTCATTTGTCTACGACAATCTCACCGCTTCATCATGTCCTCGCCTCCTGCGGACCCCGAATATCGAGAAAGACAAGGAGAAGATAATATGCCTCTGGGTGCAGATGGAGATGAACCCAATGACGCCCTTTCTGCAGATAGCTCTGAAGAACCTGAAGAAGACGAAGAGGAGGAGCGTCGAATCAGGGAAGGCTTTATTGTCGACGAGGATGAGGAGGAAGAAGAGACTCAGTATGATGAAGATGAGAAGAGGCGGAAGCGTAAAAGGCGTAAAAGGCATCATCATCGACGAGGTCGGTACAGTTATTTTTTATCGAGATGAAAGCCTGACATGTGCTTGCTGGCCTTTAGCTCTAGATGAAGATGAGGTGCTAGAAGACGATGACCTCGAACTTCTCGAAGAGAACACTGGAGAGACCTTCGCACGTAGCAAGAATAAATTAACCCGTTTAAGACGTGGGCGTGATTCTATCTCTCCACCCGTTGCGTCTACCTCCAGGCGCAAGTCCGTAGTCGAGTTCTCTGAAGATGACCTCGATATAAGGGGCCCAACCGCGTCACGGACAAATGACATCTCACGCATTTGGGACGATGAAAAGGGTGTTGGAGGACGCGAGGAGGAGGAAGACATGGACGATATGGACAACTTTATTGACTACGACGATGAAGAAGAGGGCCATGGCGACATGGACGAGGAGGAAAGAGAAGAACGAAGGAGGGAGCGCCGGCGGTTGGAAAAGGAGCGGCGAAAGGCCCTCGGTTCTCATCCAGAGCTGACTGGTATTGACGCAAAGTGGGTTTTGACATCCCATTGTGGTCTCTGAGTACTGATCATTCTTAGTGCTTGGGATGAAATCTACGAGGTCTTCGGTGATGGCCGGGACTACGAGTGGGCGTTAGTAGACGATGACGACAACTACCATGATATCCTGAAACCTGACACGAGTTTCCAAGATGTGGGTTCCACTCTCGACTTCTGTCTTCTGTTCTCATGAGTGCCACCAGGTCTTCGAGCCTTCCGAAATTCGGGACAGGTTGCTTACTGAGGAAGACGATTTAATTCGTTACCAGGATGCTCCAGAGCGCCACCAACTTGCTGCCTCGACTCTCACGCAATCATCGGGTCTGTCTGCGCTTGTGCCATTGACCCTGGATGATCTAGATGACGCCTCAACTTGGGTCTTAACTCGATTATCAGAGCGCAAGGAGCGGGACTATTTCCGTCAAGATGGACAATATTTCCATCTCCTTGAGGAGCTTGTTACCTCAATCACATTCACTCTCCGGTGCTTGTTTATTCAGGAGTTCGAGGTCCCATATATTTGGGTGCACAAGCGTGACTACATTTCGTATTTCAACGCTCAAGATATTCGAACACGTGTTGAATTGCTATCACTGGGCGAATTGTGGCGTGTTTTTGACCTTGGCCAGAAATACCGCTCGCTTCTTGAACGAAGACGAGTACTTGAAACTTATTATACGCGTCTAGGGGTCACCGACGAATACTACGAGATGGAGATTCGGCGGAAGATAGATAGCGTCGAAATGGTCTCGGACGCCACCGAATGGCTTGGCCTGAAATACAAGAACTCGGACAAGAGTCGAGACCAGTTCGAATTACGCTTTCATGACGATGAAGATCAAGCGACGAGTGTTAGAAAGAAAAAATTGCCCAGTCGGATCTCTTCATACGAGTTAGCGAAACACAGTGTGGTTTCGAAACTTGCCGAGGTATGGCCGCATTCCTCGGGGCCTTTCCAAGCTGATGTGTGTAAAGGGGTTTGGCATCAGGACTTGGCACCAGAATCGTATGCGGAACAGTTCGTAGACCCTGATCCTGCCAAAGCACTACCAGCTTCGGAACTGCTTCGTCGTGCTCGCATGATCATTGTCACGGAGCTAGGAAAGGACCCGCTCTTACGCCAAGTGGTGCGGCAAAAGTTCAAGGCTTTCGCACGAGTCTCTGTCCTACCGACCGAGAGGGGTTTGAACAAGATCGATGAGCATCACCCATATTTTGTACGTCTTTACTCCTTTATGTGCCACAGGTACTTATGCTATAGTAGGCGTTCAAATACCTTCTTAACAAACCAGTGGGAGATCTCCGCTCAACCCACCAGTTTTTGAACATTCTGGCAGCTGAGGCAAACCATTTCGTGACCGTCTCAATTACCCTGTCAGATGACGAAAAAAACGACTTCGAAAATGAACTATCCTCCGCGTTTGTTTCCGACAGCTTTAGTGACACAGTCAACGCCTGGAATGCCGAGAGGAGGCGAGTCATCACTGAGACCATCGACCAACATCTCCTGCCCCACGGCGCCAAATGGACCCGCGAGTGGCTTCGGGAGGAAGTGGAAGACTTGCTGTCTCGTCGATGTGGCGATTCGATGCGCGAGGTAGGTTCACCTATGTAACCCGCCAATCACTAGCTAAAAATTCCCAGAGGGTAGACGTAGCACCTTTCAAAGTCGACGATTTCCAACCCGGGGAGACACCGGCCGTTCTGTCTGTGTCCTGGGGCAAAGGTGACCCCCAAAAAGATCACATCACGCTCGTCTTTTTAGACGAGGCTGGACGTCTTCGCGAATACACTAGGATTGACAACCTCAATGACCTTGAGTTCCAGGACGAACTCAGGGATTTCGTTCGCCGGCGTAAGCCTGACGTTATCGCAATCGGAGGTTTTTCCGTGGCTACCACGAGGTTATCCTCGCAGATCAAGGAAACCCTACATGTCACTCTGGCCGAAGATGGTACTTTTGTTAACCCCAGTGACGCTCAAGAATTTTCTCGAATAGCTATTACGTATGTATTCGACGAGGTCGCTCGCAAGTATCAGCACAGCAACCGTGTGGGTGACGAATTCGCATCGTTTTCTCCGATCATCAAGTACTGCATTGGTCTCGCTCGCTACTTGCAAAACCCGCTGTGCGAGTACGCTGCCTTGGGCTCGAATATTACTGCAATCACTTTGGAGGAGGAATTCCAGCACCTGATTCCCACGGAAAAGCTCTTAACGGCGTTGGAACGAGTATTGGTTGACTCTGTCAACCGTATCGGGGTCGACATCAACCGTGCTGTGACTGACCCTTACTACCAACACCTCCTTCCTTTCGTTTGTGGGTTGGGCCCCAGGAAGGCTCAAGCCTTAGTTAAGAAGATCGGTTCACTGGTCAATACTTGCGCAACCTTGTGTTCTTAAACGAAGTGCTAATCTTTTTCCAGGGGGGGAATCTTTCCAACCGCGATCAATTCGTCAAAGCTTCTTTATTGACGACGAAGATTTTCCTGAACGCAGCTGGTTTCCTTCGCATCCCACAGGAGTCATCCTTTTCCAAGCCATCCAAGTCAAGGAACACAGACGATTCTGACGTACAGGATCCTCTGGACAACACACGTATGCACCCTGAAGATTACGACCTTGCGCGGAAGATGGCCACAGACGCCCTTGAACTCGATGAAGAAGACATCCATGGAGAACATCCTTCGCACGTTGTAGCGCTCATCATGGAAGATGATGACAATGTGAAGAAGCTGGATGAACTTAACCTCGACGAGTTTGCCATCAGCCTCATGGATTCTGGAGGGGAGCGCAAGCGTCATACACTGAATCTGATCCGCTCTGAGCTAATCAGGCCTTTCGGTGATAATCGACGCTCGCTTCCAAGACCCTCTGACTGGGAAGTCGTCACCACGCTTTCGGGCGAAACAGAACGTACCTTGCGTGTGGGCCTCATTGTGTCTGTTTTGGTTTTATGGCTTAGGCAAGGCATCGTTGGCGTCCGCCTTGATTCGGGCCTCGAGGGTGTCGTTCAAGCTCCCTATCTCACGGATGATAAGACAGCACCAGTACGTGTTGACAATTATGTGAAGAAGGGACAGACCATAGCTGCGGTCATTGTTGCTGTCGGTCTCAAATTGGCCCATGACAGCATCATCGTTGAGCTTTCCGCTCGACCTGCTGACGTGCAAGAGGGTGACAGTCAGTTCCGTCGCGTGAAACATGATGAATGCTGGAACTACTCGAGACGAGAACGAGATAAAGAGTTGCAGGAGAGGAAGAAGCGCGCGGAAGTTGATAGGTCACGTCGTGTCATCAAACACCCGAACTTCCATAATTTCAACTCTCAAGAAGCCGAGGCATATCTCGACCGACAAGAGCGAGGTGATGTCGTAATAAGACCTTCATCCAAAGGGATGAACCACCTCGCAGTAACTTGGAAGGTAGACGACAAACTATTCCAACACATCGGTAAGTCAAGATGCACACTGCCATTAATTCATCCTTATACTTTCATCTCATCCCTCAACATAGACGTCGTTGAGCCAAACGCTGACCCAACCGGGCAAAGCATTGGAGGACAGCTTGTAGTTGATGGCAAATACGAATTCTCGGATTTGGACGAACTGATCGTCAACCATGTCCAAGCTTTGGCTCGTCGTGTCGAAGAGCTTATGGCATTCGAAAAATTCAAACCGGGTCCAGAGGATGAACTTCGTCCGTATTTCTTTGATCCCTGAAGTACCCATCTCATCTGCTTGACTCATTAGATCTTTTCTTGAAGAACTTTGTCGCTGCGAACCCATCAAAGAGCGCATATGGGTTCACCCTCAACCGGAAGCGTCCTGGCCACTTCAACCTTTGTTTCTTGGCCAACAAGAGCTCAACGGTTCAAACTTGGGTGCGTGTCTTTGCTGTCAGCTACACACGGCCGTCTTAATTTCTGTTAGCCTGTTCGTGTTACCCCTGAGGCCTTTTACCTCTTCGAAACTCCTGCGACTGGTGTTCCAGAACTCTGTGACGCTTTCAAACTTCGTCAGATACACGATTCTCAGAATCTGGGGAGCGGTGCTGGTGGAAAGACTCCATATACGGCGCGCACACCAGGTCGTACGCCAGCTTTGTCAGGGATGGCAACCCCGGGGCGTGCATCTATACGGCAAACTGGGCGTACTCCAAACCCCTATGGTGGACAAAGCGTCCACCCTTCTGCGATGGCAGGACACGCAACGCCAGCCCAGACCGGATATGCCCAGACGCCCCTGGCCGGATATCAAACACCGTTTGGCCAGAGAAATGCACCACCCTCCGCTGGATTTGGACAGTCTGATCCGGTAGGGATGAACCAGCAGCGAGCAGCGCTCATCCAGAACGATGGCGGCTGGGGAACAGGGTCGGGTGGATGGTGAGGACAAATGTAGTCAGGAACGACTTTATTGTCATATATTTAGTATTGCATGTGTCCACCCTTTTTCTTTGTATCTGCTACATTTGTATCTGCGGCATGTGACGCGACGACAATGTGTCGTGTGACTCCACTATCATGACATAACGCGCAGCAGGAGATTCAAGTTAGCCATCCATCACTTCCCTCATGTCCTCAGAATTCGAGCTGGACGATTTATCCAACAAGCGTCGAGCATCTTCAAGCCCACTAGATGCATTTGTAGATCCTGGCCCAGTACCACTTACAACAAATTCTGAAGATTTCAGGGAGGGCACGACTACTTCTTGGACCTGGGCAGCGTCTGGCATGTTCGTCGTGCGGCTATCGGTTGATGAGCAATTTGACAATCTTGATCCATCTCCATGACTCCAGCTTGTTTTTATGGTCGTGTGCCCTCATATTCTTCCCCCGCATGCTGCTCTTCGCCATTGGCCAATCTCAACAGATAATGACGCCACTGGAGTCGTTTTTGGCATTGCATTTCGGCCTTCTATTGGCATTTTCGGCCGTTGGCCTCGTTGTCAATGTGACCTCGTTTCATTTCCCCCGGAATATTCTCAGTCAGCCCCTCCCTCATACTAAAATGAAATTATCTGCAGATTCCTTCCCCTTCCCCAGCGGCTGCCCTGCCTCAGCGCGACAAGAAGGGACCGCCAACTCACCCACTTATCGTGCCCATAGCATCTTTCTCACTTCTGAGCGCCTTCCTCTCATATAATACCACTGGCGCCGGAAGTCTCGCCATAATTTATTCAGCATGCACGGGTTTGGTGGGCGTTTGGGGCCTCTGGGTGGTAAGTGGCTTTTTGAAACACTAACTAGCACGGTCCGTAACCCCGATCTTTGGCGATATCCAAGATCACATTTGCAGGCCCAACCGTGATTTCTAGAAAAACTGGAGCCGACAAGCGCACGAGTGCTTTCATATTCGGCAACAAATCTTCTGCGTCAGAACAGAAAAAGCGATGGAAACGAGAGCAACAGAAGAGGGGAGAGACTGGTTGATAGCCCTCGAATCGTGTATATAATCTTCCTCGCTGTTGTGGACCGTGTATAATGTGTATCATGATATCGGAGGGGCGTACAAGTACAATACCTACTACCTAGATACGACACCGCGATTTTCCGCCGGCACGTAGCCTGTGGGAACACCAGAAGCTGCCTTCCCCCTCCGCCCCTGCCCATTCCCATCAAATTGAACATGTCACTCATATTTGGCATCCCTCCGCTC
>WNFO01000867.1_pt1 | contig 23261 bp, 15 predicted proteins | sample 5400251 | NCBI WGS metagenome assembly WNFO01 (sample SAMN13153354, study PRJNA577476) | soil metagenome | isolation source: 100 cm saprolite under Madrone tree | place: USA:California | collected 2016-06-14
TAGCAGCTCGTGTGCGGCTAGCTCGATCTCCTTGTGACGCCACTCCGCAGCCCGGTACTGACAGGCGATCAGGCCGGTTCGATGAACCCGCCGAAAGTCACCATAGACGAACGAGTACCGGCTCTTGGTCTCGTCAGTCGCTTCCTCGTTAAGGCCGATGTGCCATTCGCCGTACTCATGCCAGGTGTGTCCTTTAAGGAACGCGTTCTCATCGTGCGCTCCAGGCTGAACTTCGCCCCAGTTGCTGTCGAGCACGTACTGGCGAGCGTCGATTAGACGGCGAGCGTGCACGATGGCGCGGTCATTGACCAAGTACGTAGCCATGTCATCAGTATGAGAAGGCCTCAAGACTTAGCCGATGACCAAGACGGTTCCTGTTCCCGACCATGATCCGCTGAGAACCGGGACTCCCCGGCGCGAAGCAAAGGTTTGGGGAAAGCGGGATCAGCCGCAAAAAGCCTGCGCCTCGGCGGAGGGAAAGGTGTCCGGGTTCCTACGGCAGAGGGTGCGGCGGCGTCCAACGGAGGACGCCGCCACAGGTCATACCGTCACAGACCGGGGCAGGTGCCCGGATCGGGAACGCGACGGATTTGTAGACGGTGAGGTTACCCTGGTGGACCACGATAATCGCTCCACCTGGATGCGAGTGCCATCCAGAGGAGCCCACGGGGATCACCGTGATCTGCGACATGACGATGTCCGTTCCCTCTTCAATCGGGAGGGTCCCCTGAGACTGGTCGGTGCCTCGAGCGAGGAGCACGTTGTTCAGGCCGGACGGTGGTGTGGCCAGGACGTCGCCGCCGGAAGCCGCGAATCCCATGATGCCAAGCAGAACTAGGGCCCAAGACAGTTTCGATTTGAAGAATCTCATTTGCTCTCCTTCTTCTCAGATGTGACGGCTTCGACAACGCGGAACGGATCGAGGTCGGCGCGCTGCGCCGCAAGCGCGGCGTAGCCGCCCGAAGGTGCGTCGAAGACGAAGAAGCAAATCTCGTCTTCGGGCACATGGATCGAGCGCTCGAAGAGGACGCGGGTTCCCTCTCGAGTCAGTTCATCGGCCGCCGAGCGCGCACGCCGCGTGCGAGCTGTTCGCTCTCCCGCCCGGCCGCGCGGGAGATACGTCTCGACGAGGTAGCTCGGCATGCGGCCAGGCTAGACCCCCCGGCGACGCGGAGGAAACGTAAGAACTGCTGATCTTTAATGCATGCGGCGCGCAAGCTCGGTGCGCGAACGGACTCCGAGCTTGGCGTAGATGTGCGTCAGGTGGCTCGCGACTGTGCGCTCGCCGAGAAACAGCGAAGCGGCGACCTCCTGGTTGGTGCGGCCCTCGGCCACAAGCGCGGCGACGCGACGTTCGGCTTCGGTCAGCTCATCTTTGTTTGCCGGTGGACGCCCTCCGATGCGAGCCAGCTCGGAACGCACTTTGGCCGCCCACAGCGGCGCGGGCAACCGGTCGAAAATCTCCTTGGCGCCTTCGAGGTTCGCGCGCGCCGCTGCACGCTGCTTGGCGCGTCGCTGGGTGGCGCCGAGGGCGAGGAGAGTGCGGGCGTGCTGGAAAGGGTCCTGCGTCCGCTCGTGCTCTCGCAGGGCTCGCTCGAATTGCTGTTGCGCGCCGGTCATGTCACCGCGCGCCGCCAGCAGGAGCGCGCGGCACCGCGCCGTGATCGCAAGAGCCCAGGAACGGTCGAGCGCGCGGGCGCGTTCCTCCCACGGCGACAGCTTCTCCTCTGCTTCCTTCAGGTCGCCGACTGCGATCAGCGCTTCGAGTGTATCCGCGAGCTCGAAACGGTGGCCCGGCTCGAGTAGCATCACGGTGTCGCGGATTTCCCATCCCCTTCTTAGATACTGGAGTGCCTTGTCGGGTTCGCCACTTGAGAGCTCGATGAAGCCGAGGACCGCTCGATGCCCGGATTCGGCAATGCGAACACCCTCGGCCTCTGCTCGCGCGAGGGCAAGCGTTGAGAGCCTGCGTGCCTCTTCGACCATCCCGCTGTAGGCCGCCACCATCGCGGCTGGAAGCTCCGCGATCGGCTGTGAACCTTCGATCCCAAACTCTGTCCGGATGGCAAGCGACGCGGCGGCGTGGCGAGCCGCCGGCTTCCAATTGCCGGCCCGTAGTTCGAGCATGCTGAGGTACCAGAGGGCCTCTTCCTGCTGGCGGCTGTCCGCGGCGGCCAGCTCGGCGCGCCATCGTTCGAGCACCCGCCTCGCCTCGTCAAGCCGGCCCGACCAGATGAGCTGGTAGACGAGCGCATTGGTTGCCGCACTTGTCTTCTGTGACGGAGGAAGTGACCGCTCGATCGCCAGCGCCTCCTCGATCTCATCGTCCGAGGAACCGAGGCCGGTGCGCGAATGGAGGAGGCAATACATCGCGAGCGACCGGCATCGCAGCGCGGGTTCACCCGCTCTCGTTGCGGCCTGCGCGGCCAGTTCGGAATGCTCGAGAGCGAACTTTCCGTCCTCAGTGTCCATCATCAGATCAGCGAGACTCAGATGGATCTCTGCCAGGAGTGCTGCGTCGCCCTCGGCTTCCGCGAGGGCTGCTCGAAAGCGGACCACCCCTTCGCGCGCGCCGACGAAAGACTCCTCGGCGCGAGCGAGGGCCACCAGCACCCTCGCCCGCTCTACTCCGGGCGGCGCGGTCTTGCGTGCTTGGTCCAGGAGCGCGATCGCTCGTCGGCCGTCGCCCGCGTCGCAAAGCTTCTCGGCGTAAGCCAGCATCCGTATCCGCTTGTCTTCGTGATCAGCATCCGGAGTCACGCGCAGCGCCAGTTCGGCCAACTCAGCGCTGGCCATCGTTGCCCCCCGGAGGTTGGCTGCTGCAGAGGCTGCATCGAGCGCGTCGGCGATCTTTGCGTCCTGCCCGGCAGCAGCGAGTGCGAGGTGGCGAGCTCGCGCTATCGGGTCGTCTACCGTCCTCGCCAGCGCGCTGTGCGCGTTTCGCCGGTCCTCGGGTGACGCGCCGGCGTAGACAGCCGACGCCAGCAGGGGATGGGAAAAGCGAACAACACCCTCGGACTCCTCGACCACGCGCGCCTTGAATGCAGGTGCCAGCGACTTCATCGGAAGCTGCCGCGCCATCGGCCGCCCATGTGTAGCCACAAGCAGCAGCGCATCGCGCGCAGCCTTGGGTAGGCCCCTGAGCCGGACCTCGAGCAGCCGCTCCAGGCTCTCCGACATCGGAATCGGCTTTGTCAGCTCGTCGGTCACGTCTAGCGTCCGCACAAGCTCGAGTGCGTAGAAGGGATTGCCCCCGGATGCCTCGTGAATGCGCAGGACGGCGGGCCGCGGCAACGACCTGTTGAGCCGGTCGTGCAGGAACTTCTGTATCGCACCGAGGCTGAGTGGGCCGATCGCGATGCTCTCTGTGTCGATCGCCTGTTCAAGGTGACTGACCTGGGTGCCGCGCCGAGCAACGAGAGCCAGAACCTGTTGGGTGCCTATGCGACGAAGGGCGAATGCGAGCGCTCGGGCCGATGAGTCATCCAACCACTGGACGTCGTCGATCGCGATGAGCAGCCGCTGGTCTCGGGCAAGAATCTCGAGCGCATCACGAACCGCGACCCCGAGTGCGCGCGAATCGTGCCGGTCGTCCTGCGCGTTCTCGTGGAGCAGCGCCGCAGCGAGGGCTCGTCGCCTTGGTGGCGACAACCTCGGCAGCACGGTACCGGAAACGCCCTCCAGAAGATCACCGAGACCGACGAATGCCAGGGCGAGCTCGGCTTCGGCGGGGCGCGACGTAAGGACGCGAACTCCACGTGCGCGGGCATGCTCGACCCCCTCTCTCCAGAGCGTCGACTTGCCGATCCCTGCCTCACCCTCGAGGACCAGCCCTCTAGGCGCGCGTCCGGCCGCGTCGATGAATGCATCGACCTTGGCGAGCTCCTGCTCCCTGCCTATGATCTCGGCGGCCATCCGACCGGCACATGGTGACACCGGGAGGCTGAGCTCGCCGGTCCCAATGGACAACGCGGCTAGCGCTGATGGTTAGGTCGCACCTTCAGCTCCCATAAGGGCGCCAGCGCCACGCGGCTGACAGACGTGTCGAGACCCATAGTCGAGATTGCGATTCGGTAATCAGAACTGGCTCCCCTTAGTTGACGCTCTTCGAACTTTCCTCCAGGGCCCCACCACTGACCTGTATGAGTTCCTGGATCAAGTGGTGAGGCATGCGTCCAGCCATGCGGCTCAGTTCCGCAGCGTGACGGACAGACTGGCGAGCAAGCCGCCGTCGATGACAAACTGCGCTCCCGAAACGAAGCTGGCGCGGTCTGAAGCCAGAAATGCGATGAGCTCCGCCACCTCCTCGGGTTTCGCGACCCGCCCCAACGGATGCATGCGGCCCCACTCAGCCATCTGAGATTCCCGGCTCAGGTCGCCTCGGAAGAGATCGGCCGCCCAACGTAGCATCGGGGTGTCCACTGATCCAGGACAAACGGCATTGACTCGGATGTGGTCTGGCGCATGGTCGATCGCCATCGCTCGGGTGAGCGCGAGTACGCCGCCCTTGCTCGCCGTGTAGGCAGCCACCTTCGGTTGAGTTGCCAGTCCCTGAACAGAAGCCACGTTGACAATTGCTCCGCCGCCTCGGCGGCGCATCAACGGGATGGTGTGCTTGGCAGCAAGGAACTGACCTTTGAGATTTACACCCAGGACCTCATCCCATGTTTCTTCAGCAGTGTCCACGGCGGTTCCGTAGCGCTGAATGCCTGCGGAACAAACGAGGATATCGACCCCGCCATATAAGTCAGCGGTGAAGGTGGCCAGTCCCTCAAGATCGGCCGACGAGCGCACATCGGCTGGCCTTGCGCGGACCTGCAGCCCCGCCTCGCGCAGTTCGCTCTCTTTTTGAGCGAGGCCCTCGCCCACATCGCCGATTACGACCGCAGCTCCGCCGGCCGCCAGCCGCTCGACCGTCGCCAAGCCGATGCCCGCTGCGCCACCAGTGACTATTGCGACCCGATTTTCGAATTCCCGCTCAGCCATCGCAAACCTCCAATCCGAGGTGAAACGCTCGCGAGGCATGGGGTGCCATCTTCAGGGCTGTACCGTTGGCCGCCGCCTCCTCGAGTCCATTGGTTGGATAGCTGGAGAAAGGCTCCAGGCCGACCGCATACAGGCCGCCATACCAAGGATGTATTTGCGATGCCCCAAATTCCTGCCAGAACCAGAGGTATGGCATGGTGTGCAGATCCCACTCAACGCGAAGGCGAAGGCCATCGTCTGGACGAACCATCTCGTACCAACCTTCGGTGAACCCAGTCAGATAAACGATGTCGCTCTCGGTGCCATGCTTCGGCACGACGCTGAGGTCTACTGTGCCGCCACCGGGCGACGGGAGCTTTGGCCACGGGAACCGGCCCGCCACTACTCTCCTGCCAGCGGGGTCGATAGGGACATCGTGTGTGATGACCTCAGTTCCTGGCGGCAGAGTGATTCGGCAGGCTTCCTGAAGGAACGGTGGTCCGTACGCCAGGTGGTGGCCCCACATCACATCGAGCGCTGCACCGCTCAGATTCTCTAGGGTCTCCTTGATTTCTACGCGTGCAGTGCCGGCTCGCAGCCTGATCTCTTTGCGAAGTCGCAGCGGAACGCGCTGGGCAGCCACGCTTAAGGCGACCGCAACCGCTTTAGGATCGTCTTCGATCAACTCGTAATCCCACGCCAGTCGCCAGACCTCATCGTGCTGTCCAAACCTGATGCCTTGATAGGTGCACGGAGCACCTCCGTTGGGGCACACCTCTTGCCAGCCTCCTGAGTAGAGGTCGATGAAGGCAAGCTCGGGTGTTGGAGATGCTGCGATGGTGCCCAGCGGTCGCATGCCATCACGAAACCGCGGCGCGAGGTCAAGGTCGCGCGGCTTATAACAACACTCGAATACTTCGCTTCCTCGATCCGCGTTGATACCTATCCGGATCGCTTCGTTTTCCAGAAAGACCAGGCGCATACCCTGGGATTCGTATTCACGCATTCGCGCGCCCCAATTCCGTCCTGAGGAGATACCACCGATCACGCGGGCAACTCCATCTCTGTGATGTGCCAGCGTCCGAGATTCGCTGCGAAAAGTGTGCTGTCTCGGAAGGCGATGTTGGTTGGATGGCAGAGCAGATGGGCTTCGGGATCGGCAAGCACGCATTGCACCGAACCATCCCGATCGATGCGCAGGATCTGGCTGGGTTCGTAGCAACCGATGTAGAGCCTATGGTCGGGACCGAACGCGATGCCGTCCGGAATCACCCCTTGGAACGTCGCGACCGGCTCACGCGCGCCAGACGAACCATCTTCGAGAATCGGAATGCGAAAAACGCTATGACCAAAGCTTTCGGCGACATAGAGGTAATCGCCGTTGGGCGAGAGCGCGATGCCGTTCGCGAAGTCGATCGTTGCGCCATACCACATCGTCCCTGACCCGTCCGGATCAAACCGCATGACTCCTGGCCCAGGGTCATGCCCGCCGTGACTATCCGAAACATAGATCCGGCCTTTTGCGTCAATGACGGGATGGTTTGGCACGCGCATTCGGTGGCCGGGCACCGAGTCAGCAAAACGTCGAACTTTTCCTGTGCGCGTTTCGATGTGGAAGACCGCCGCATGCTTAAGGTCGCATACGTAAAGATCATCGTTGGCATCGAATGTGAGGCCCAGGCAGAAGCCTCCCGTCGAAGCGACCTCCTCCAATCGCGACCCGTCGGCCAGCAGGCGGTAGATCTGACCTCGCTCGCCACCACACCAGACGCTGCGGTCGCGATGCACGGCCACGCTCTCTGGGTGGTCAAGTCGCGGCTCGGTGATGGCGCCGTCGTAGAAGATGCGAGCATCGCTGGCTCTGACGAGGGCTTTTGTCATCTTCATGGCGAAACCTGATCCTCGATATCGACGACGACGGCGCGATACTCACCCGGCCAAAGACGTCCTCGCACCGCTCCATCCCGCACCCGCAGTCCGGGGAACCGGAGCTCGAACTCGACCGGCTCCGACGCCAGCGAGGTGAGGTACAGAGTCAGTCCGCGATCTCCTGCGGGGGCGAGGGTCACGATGTCCACTCCAGATCCAGTTACCTCGCAGAAGGAGCCCGTCGGCAGCAGACTATTCGTGTGATCCGGCTTCGGCGGGCAGAGCATCCCAACCAGCGGGCGTGAGAATCCTGCGGCCACCTGCATGCCCAGGCGGCGGGCATCGCTCCCGACGGCCGCGCTGCCGACCGCATAGCGGAACACGGTCTCCCCACCCTGGCGGCCGGGAAAATTGGTGTCCCAGATGTTGTTCATGGCCCACGAGAAAACGGTTGCCTGGTCGGCGGGACCGCTCTCAAAGGTCCGAGGGAACGGTGAGTACGGGAGGTGTAGATCTCCGATTTCGATCAGAGGGGCTTCTGCTGTTGCCCAAGCCACCTGACCTTCGCCATCATCGAAGGTGATCCAGTGACGAATCGCACGCATGTGACGGGCCGATCCGGGAACCCGCGGCGAGCCAGTTGTGTCGACGCCACCGGTTATCTCGCAAGCGACATTGGGTTTGTCTGCTCGAAGCGGGAAGGCAAAGTACACGCTTTCCTTCTCTCGCAACGGGAGTTTGTGAACGCGGTTGCGGATGTCCACACGGCGGACCTGACGCAGAAGTTCATACGTGGTCTCGATCCAGTCAGAACCCTCGCCGCGGAGCCGGATCCTCACGCGGTCGGCCAGCGAGGTTCGGGAGCACTCGACGACTACGCCTTGCTCGGCTACCGATCGCCGGCCGAGTAGCCACATGCCACCCCACGGGATGCGTCCCGAGAGATGATTGAAGTTGCTCGCGCTGCCGTACTGGTCGTAGACGTACTGGTTGAAGGCGAAAGGGCTGTCCACTTGCAACAGTTCGCGGCGAGCAGCCAGGTCAACGAGGCTGGAAAGAGTGCCTCGCTCGACGTCGACCTCAGCCCGATAATGGGAGCTCTCCAGAGTCGTGGCTGCTGCTGACTCATCGACGACAGCAGATGGTGCGTTTCGTAGCAAATAGCGTCGGTAGCCCAGAGGGGGCACATCCTGAGCCACAAAGCGCAGCCAACGCCCGCGAGGTCGATGCACCGCATGAGCCTGTTCCGTGAGCTCGTAGGCTTCAACGCCGCCGCTTGCCTCGTCAATCAATTCGAACCGCTGATCCTGTGCAACGCGCGTGGCGGGCAGGAACACTTCCAGAATGTCCGTCCGACCCCAACCGCTCGGATTGAAAACTGCCAACTGAGCCAGAGCGCCGAGGGCGCGGTTGGGAGCTGCTAGCAGGCGGCCGAGCCGCATCGTGGCGTGCTCGTGTGTCCGCACTGCAAGGTCGCGGGCCTGCCGTGCAAAGTCCGACTTGCGCTGCCACTGCAGCGCGCCGGAGTCGTACTGCTCGAGGCCGTCTGTCCACGGATTCGCGGCGCCCCAGGTGTGCTCATCGAAGAGTCCCATTGCCTCGTAAGCCGCTTCTACGCCGTGCTGCCATTCGCTCTCTTCTCCACCGAGCGCATCCGACAGCGTGTGTATAGCCTGAGCGACAGGGGTCAGCACTTGAGCAGAACGATTGAAACCAAGCTCGCGTGCTGCGGAGCCAACGCCGTCCGCCCACCAGTCGGTCCAGTCGCCCTCGAAAGTTTCGACACGATCGCCGAGATCACGCTCCGCAACTTCGAAGAACTCGCGATTGGTTGCAAGCCTGATATGCGGGTACTCCCACTCGGAGTTCCATTTCCGCACGATCTCTGACAAGACCAGGCTGGGCGGTGCGTTGTCGGCGAGTTCCCCGTTGACGCGAAAGTGCAGGATGTCGTGCGGATAGGGTGGCCGCGCCAAGCTGGTGCCGGGCGGCGTGCCGGACCAGCCGAACGCCTCCGCGCCGACGTACGGATAGGGTTGTTCGGCCAGCGCGGCGAGATATGCGGGGAACAGCTCGATCGCCGCCTGATAAGCCTCCCCGAAACCGACGAGGTTGCCCTCCATATAAGCCACGCCATGGGGCGTATCGGTGTACCAGGTCAGGAGGCTCTTACCGCTGGCCGCACGCCAGCGAAAAGGTCGAGTCAGTCGCTGGCCATCGAGCAGGTGAGGAACGGAGCGCCCCGCGTAGTTGTGAGCGACCGACAGGTAGCGGACACCAGCTTCGGTGAGGAGGTTAAGCAGACCAACCGTGGATCCGGGTACATCGGTCTGCATCGCGGTGTCGATCGAAATCTCGTACTCATCTCGCAGCCGCTGCGCAACGGCAAGCTGGCGGGCAAGCTCATCGATCGAGTAGATCTCGGAGTGCATGTTGAATGACAGGGCGGCGACCTCGATTCGACCTGCTTTCGCCAGGTCGAAGAATCGGCGCCGGTCGGCAGCCGGCCGCGTCCGCAGCCAGTAATCGAGTGGCCATGTAGCTTCGACGTTCCACCTGAAACGGGCATCGTCGGGCAAAGCGTCAGACCGTTCAGCGAGATCCAGCACTGCGTCGAGGAACGCGGCGTGGTGGTGGAGAATCAAGTCCTGCGGATCGGTGTAGCCGATGTCGAGGTGCGATTGGTGAATCAAAAAGATCCGCCAATGGCGCTGAGGCCGGAGCTCCAACGCAGCACTTGCGCGCGATTCGCCAACCGTGATGTCAAATGTGCAGGGCGTCGTCTTGTCGACCTCACTGACGAGCAGGTATTCGACATTCCGCCCCGCGGCAGCCTTCACCGAGCGTTCGACGAGCACTTGCTTGTCAGTTCTCAGCGTGAGCAATACACGGCCAGCCGATGCAGCTTCGAGGTCGACTCGAACTACCTGCTGAAGACCTTCGGCTGTGCGCTTCACAAGCGGGATGCTGGTGGCGCGCAATCGCACTCCCGCGACTGTTACCTCCAAGTCTGCGCGCGCCCGCAGCATGGCGCGGGCTGCGTCATGGAAACGTCCGCCCAACGTGAGCGGCCGCGAGACGCTAGTCACTACCAGCCCTTCCGGCGGCGGTCAGCGTCAGACCACGCATCATGTACCGGCCAAGCAGCAGGAAGAGCGTGATCGTAGGCAAGGTCGCGAGCAGCGCAGCAGCGAGAACGAGCGGCGGTCCGCTGTGCGCGAACTGTCCCTGCAGTCCGGCCAGGCTGGGAGTGATCGGCCGCACCCCATCAGACGTGGAGAGGACGAGACCGAAGAGTAGATCGTTCCAAATCCACGTGAACTGAAAGAGAAAGAGGACCGCGATCGGACTCCACGACAGCGGCATGATGATGCGCCAGAAGATGCCGAAGTCGCTGCAGCCGTCGATGCCTGCCGCTTCTTGAAGTTCTCGTGGGATGGTTGCGAAGTAACCCCGCATCACAAAGAGACAGAACGGGAGGGCAATCGCTGTGTAGAAGAAGATCATCCCGAGCTGGGTGTCGTAGAGCCCGGTATCTAGATAAAGCTTGAAGAGGGGAATCAGATACATCTGGAAAGGAAAAATCGTGCCGCTAAAGACAAGCACGAACCAGAAGAAGGGCCAGTGGATACGCAGTCGTGTGATGGAGTAGGCGCCCAAGGAAGCGAACAGGATGGCCAGCCCCGCAGCCACCACTCCGTACAGCAGGCTGGCCATAAAGCCGGCTCCCATGCCAGAGGTGAACCAGGCGTCCCTCACATTGGCAAACAGCTGGAGTGGATTCTCGGGGAGCGACCACTGGCTCGCGTCATGGAAGTATTCAGGCGTGGTCTTCATGGAAGTCACCACGACCAGCCACAGGGGGACCAGCCACACGACCGCCAGGATCCCAACGAGTACGGTCACTGCCCAGCCGCCGGGACTCGTTTCTTTCAGACGTGCTGTAACGATCGCCACTTCACTGCACCTCGAGACGCTGGAACATGGCGCGGATGTAGAAGACGGCAACGACAAACGCAACCACTGTCAGCACCACCGCGACGCTGGCCCCATAGCCGAACTCAAAGCTGACGAACGAGTCCCGGAACATGGTCACGGCGAGCGTTTCGGATGAACGATAAGGACCGCCCTGCGTCATCGTCCAGATGATGTCGAAGACCTTGAAACTGTTGATCAGGTTGATGCCAACCACCACAACCGTGATCGGACGAAGGAGTGGCAGGGTGACGTATCGAAACACCTGCCACGCGTTAGCTCCGTCGGTCTGAGCCGCCTCGATCGGATCGCGAGGGATTGTCTGTAGGCCGACCAAAAACAGGATGATGGTCGGTCCCAATCCCTGCCACACCGCAGCCACGATCATCGAAAAGGTGTTCAGCGGCGGCGTAGTGAGCCAAGCCTGAGCGAGGGCGCCCAAGCCGACGAAGCGTAAGGATGCGTTCAGGATGCCCAGCTGATTGTTGAAGATCGCGTACCAGATCACACCGATCGCCGCCCCTGAGATCGTGGCCGGCAGGTACAGGATGCGCTTGTACAGTGCAGCCAGCGGGCTGGTGTTGAGGAGCACGGCAAGAGCGAGCCCTAGCACCACCTGTAGCAGCATCAGTCCTGCAATCCAATACACGGTGTTCAGAGAGGCCGTGATGAACACCGGATCCGTCCATAGGTTCAAGTAGTTATCGAAGCCAATGAAAGTCGGCGGATAGATGCCGTTCCACTTCGTCATGCTGAGCCAGATCGTGTCGGCAGCCGGATAGATCAAAAAGACTCCGACCAGCAACACCATTGGAGTGACGTAGAGATAGGGAGCCGCGGCCGCGGCCAACCGACCAAAAGGACGGCTGGCCTCCGCAGCTACCTCAGTTCCTTCCGGGGCGGCCGCCTTTTCCGCCTTGGCCTTCCGTGGCTTGGCATCGGACGCCATAGATCACTTAATAGTGGCCCAGACGCTGTCGGCTTTCTTTTGGATGTTTTGAAGGATCGGCATCGGGTCGCCCGGATGGAGCATGAACTTCGCGAACTCGTCGATCGCTGTCTCGACGATGTCGTGGGGCGTCGCCTCCCAGTAACGATTTATTTGCTGATAGCCACCGGCCTTCATGTCCGCAAGCAACTGTTGGTCGATAGGCGATGGTGAAGCGACGTCGGACCGTGCGGAGGTGAAAGCGGTCGCCTTGATCCAAGCTTCTTGGCCTGCTTTCGACATGAACCAGCCAAGAGAATTGATGGCGTCTGACTTGTGGGCGCCATTGGCAGCCACGACGAGCGGCCCCGACTCGATGATGACGCTGTTCTGGATTCCTGACTTGGCGCTGGGGAAGATGAATCCGCCGAAGTCAACGCCGGGCTTCATGCCTGCTCCGGTGATGGTGGGCTCATACCAGGTGCCTATCTGAAGCATGGCGGCCCTGCCTTGCGAGAATTCGGTGAGGAAGGTGCTGCTCCCGGTTCCGAAAGTGACCGACGATGGATCGGTGAAATAGCCCGCCTGGATCAGCTGACCCCAGAGGTTCATCGCTTCCACAACCCCCGGATCGGTGTACTTGGCCTTGCCAGCCATCAAATTCGTGTACAGGTCCGGATTGGTGGCCACCAGAAAAGTCTCGAAGTAGATAAAGGCCGGCCAGCGGCCGTCGATCGTCGCTCCGAGGGGGGTCACGCCCTTGGACTTAAGTGTCTGCAGCACGTGTTGCATGTCGTTCCAATTCTTGGGCGGCTGCAGCTGGTATTTGTCAAATACCTGCTTGTTGTACAAAGTCACCCAGGGTCCGAAATAAAGGGGCGCACCATAGGTCTTGCCGTTAAAGGTGAACAGATCTCTGAGTCCCTTGTCGTAAGCGCTACTTTCCTTGTCCCAAAGCGAGCTCACGTCAGCGGCGAAGCCCGCATCGACAATCTCCTTCATCAGCCAACCCGACCACCAGGTGTAAAGGTCCGGGACTTTGGAAGAACCACCAGAGGTCCGGATCGCGGCCTGATAGGTACTTGTGTCGGCATATTCATTGAGTTTCCAGGACAGACCGCCGGCCGATTTCGAAGCGGCACCTTGCTGCTCGAACCACGGCTTCCAAGTCACTTTGTCGTTGCTCAACTGAAGAGCAGAAGCCCCGGATGGCGTTCCCCCGCCGCTGGTGCAGGCTTCCAGAAGCCATGGCGGAAGGGTGCCGGCGATGATCGCGGCGCCTCCAAGCTTGAGAACAGTGCGCCGGGTAAGGGTCTCCATCTCTCCTTGTCCTCCTCGTGCTGTTGAAGTCGCTTACGTGGGAGTTGTGGTTTCCTTCCAGCGAGCGCTCAGAACTCGCCTCACGTCCTTGAGGTGGTCATGCATGCGTCGCTGAGCGAGCTCGCGATCCCGCTTGGCGATGGCCTCGAGGATCCCGAGATGCTGACGGTGGTCTCGTTCGCGGTTGCCGTAGAGGCGCATGACCACCAACTGCTCCTCTTCGTACACCGCCGTCAGGGAATCGACAACTTCAGCCAGCACCGAGTTGCCGGACACCGCAGCCACCTGACGGTGGAAGTTCATGTTGAGGCTGCCCAGCAACCGATCCTCGCCGGCGAGGTTGGCCGCCGCTGCCGTCAATGTTTCCTTCAGAATGCGAAGAGCGGCTTCAGTAACTCGACCGGCCGCGAGGTAGGCAAGCCGGGGCTCAATAAGTAGTCGCGCGTCGAGGAGGTCGAGAACGGTCTTGAGCGACAGCCGACTAGCGTGAGGATTCGGCAGCACAATGGGGTGCGTCCGGCGCTTGAGATAGATGCCAGAGCCGTGTCGTATGTCAATGATTCCGATGGCCTGCAGTCTTCGCAGGGACTCGCGCATTGTCGGGCCGGCCACAGAAAACCGTCTGGCCAGCTCCTGGACCGATGGCAGGCGGTCGCCCGGCTCGAGACCTTCCCGCCTGATCAGGTCAACGACGCGCCTCGTGACGTAGCTGGAGACAGAAGGGCGTTCGTCCTTTTCCGGCAACCATGCTTCCCGTGCCACCGTGCTCAACTTCGCTTTCAATATATCATAAAGTGATCAGGTGACTTGGTCTGTGGAACCGCACCGGTCTGGTGGCCCATCAACGGGGATGAGGGTTGCGCTCGGTCAAGGACCGACCCCGAGCGATGAGTACCTGGCCTTTGCACGACAGCTGGGGCTATCCGGCGTTCAGTTCAACACGCCTCTACTTCCAGGCGACAGGCGCTGGGAGTTGGGTGACCTGGTTGCCCTTCGCCAGCGCTGCGAGAGCTACGGACTCCGGCTTGAGGCGATAGAAAACGTACCCAACACTTTCTACGAGAATGCCATGCTCGGCGTCGCGGGACGCGATGAAGAGATAGAAAACATGCAGTCCACGATTCGCAATCTTGGTAAGGCAGGTATTCCGGTCCTGGGCTACAACTTTCTTCCAGGTTCGGTCTGGAGAACCTCAATCGCCGGAAGTGGACGCGGAGGAGCGCGGGTATCGGGTTTTGACCTCGCGGTAGCCACCGACCCAGCGAGGTCGGCCGAGATCTTCGTCTCCCGTCGGGATCGACGCATCGAGGGTGCCAAGGATTCATTCGTACAGGGCGCTCATTTTCGCCGCGATTTGGAACTCGATGATGACGCGATGTGGAGCAACTATCGGTATTTCATCGATGCGATTGCGCCCGTGGCTGAAGAGGCGGGGGTGCGACTCGCCCTCCACCCCGATGATCCGCCGGTTCCAACACTGGGCGGCATCGCGCGCATTTTCCGTAGCGTAGATGCGCTCAAGCGTGCCCTTGAGATCAATCCCAGTCCCGCACTCGGACTCGATCTGTGCCTCGGAACTGTTTCAGAGATGGGCGGTGAAGGTAGTGTCCTCGAGGCAATCGAATATTTCGGGAAGCGTGGCCAGATCGTCTATGTCCACTTTCGGGATGTCCGCGGAACTGTTCCCCGCTTCGAGGAATGTTTTCTTGGCGAGGGTAACTACGATCCTCTCCGCGTAATGCGGGCCCTGCGAAGCGCCGGGTTCACAGGCTTCATTCTTGATGACCATGTGCCTCACATCGTCAACGACAGCGATTATTCACACCGCGGTCGTGCCCATGCGATTGGTTTGATCCAGGGACTGCTAAGGGCTGTTAGCCAAGAAGCCGGTCAAGCGGTCGTCTAGGCGAAGCGACTGCGCATCATCTCTAACAGCCGCGCCGAGTCGATCTTGAATGTGAGGTTGGCTCCATAGATTTGGCTCCGGACCAGGGATTCGAACCCTGAACCTTGCGGTTAACAGATCGCTGTGTGCCGTTCAGAAATGACGACTCGAATTCGCTGCGTGCCGCTGAGTGGCGCCAATTGGCATGGTTTATCGCCGCCGTTGCTGTACCCTCAAGTCTCCGTTGTTGTAGTATTACACAACAATGCTTACCGTTCCCGAGGCCGCCCGCCGGACGAGGCGTGACCCCGAAACGGTGCGCCGCTGGATCCGTTCCGGCCGACTAAAGGCGACGAGAATCGGTACTCAACACCTAATCGACGAGGAAGATTTGGCCCGCGTCGTCAGCGATACGCCATTACCACTTCCAGCATCTTGGCAAAAGACAGCCACCGGGGAGCGAATGCCGCAGGTCTTGGCTGCGATTCGGTCGTCGCGCGCCGGCCGCTGACGTGCTGGTTGTTGATGCTGCTGTCGTAATCACAGTTTGCCTGTCGGAGCGTGGCTGGAAGTCTTTAGGCCGAGAAGAGCTGGTCGCGCCTCATTTGATGTGGTCTGAGGCGTCGTCCGTGATGCATGAATTGCGGTGGCACAAGGAAATCTCAGGCGAGCTAGCTGCAATCGGGCTCGACCGACTCGCATCAGCCGACGTCAGCCCGCGGCGCCCAAAAGGCCTCATCGAAGAGGCATGGCGCATTGCTGACAGACTGGGATGGGCCAAGACTTACGACGCTGAGTATCTCGCCCTAGCGCGATTGTTGAGATGCCGTCTGCTGACGACCGATGCGAAGCTGAAGGCTTCTGGGTCAGATGTCGTCGAGGTTATCGGGCCCGCAGACCTCTAGCAACGCTTGCTCATCTTGGCCGCCTGCTTGCGATATGGGGTAGTTATCGACAACACCTTCAGGCGCGGTCCCTCCGACACGAGTGAAGGACGCGCGCGATAGGGTAGGGCAGGCATGATCATCACCGTTCGAGTGCACCCCCGCGCGTCGCGCCCGAAAGCGAGTTGGAACGGAAATCTGCTCGAACTCTGGGTTACAGCGCCCCCTGTGGGTGGTGCCGCCAACAAAGCTGTGATGAAGGCGGTCGCGGATCAGCTTGACGTGCCTGTTTCCGCGGTTGTCCTGCGTTCGGGTGGGCACTCGCGCACGAAGGTGGTGGAGGTTCTCGAGAGTCCTGGTTGAGCTCAGGACCGGGGATGGCGAACGGTTCGAGAACTGTGGCGGCCAGAGTAGGGACAGCCTCGAGGCAGAGCGAACCGCTAACCGTTCAGAAGCGGCGATCCGAATTCGCTGGACGCCGTTGAGTGCCACCAAATGACGCCGTTTGCACCGGCGTTGATGTACGAAGCGCGCTTGCCCGTGACCGTGCGGGGAGGTTCCACCGTCCCACGGTTTTGAAGATCGACGTTCTAGCGTCCGTTTAGGGTTCCAGACGTCCGCGAAATCCGCCGATGCGCATCTTCGTATCCGCCGCGGTTGCCATGTTGGCTGTCAGTTTGGCTGTCAGTTCGGCTGTCACGGGGCCGCCTCTAACCTGCGCCGCGCCGGTCATCTCCGTTGCCGCCGAAAGCGGCCCTTCCCAACCGCTCCCGATAGCTGCATCATTGGCCTTATCGCCTTCGGGGGCTCCCTGAGCCCGGAGCTGGATGTGGCTGGCAGAGGCAGATAGTCGAGGAGAACAACCGATGCGAATGTTCAACCGACGCTTTCTGAGGGTCGCATCAGCCCTTGGCGCAGCTTGCCTTGCACTGACGGTCTCGATCCCGCTCTCGACCGCCTCGGCCGCTCCACTAACCCTCGCTCCCGGGGGGCCGGGCGGGCTCTCTCATTTCGACCTGGCACGGAAGGACTGTCTCGGCACGGCCGCCGACACCGCGTCAAAGGTCTGGTACACGGTCGCGGGCGGCGTCCTGAGCGACGTCTACTACCCGACCATCGACAACACCAATGTTGAGACGCTTCAGTACATCGTCACCGACGGCTCGACGTTCACCGATCTGCAGAGCCGTGACATGACGTACAGCGTCCGCGCGGTAGACCCAGGTGGCATGGAATGCCAGGTCACCGCGACCGCGAAGAGCGGCGCGTACCGCATCGTCACCGACTACTTCACCGACCCCGGTCGCAACACGCTCCTGATGCAGGTTCGCGTCCACAACTTGACGCACTCCGACCTCCAGGTCTACGTGCGCTTCGATGCGAGCGTGAACGGCAACGGAGGGGGCGGCGCCGGCAATGGCGGTGCCGACTCCGCGACGGTCGACAGCTCGACCGGCCATGCCGTCCTCGTCTCATACGACACGCGGACCGCGACCAATGCCGTGAACCGCGACTACGCACAGCCGGTCTTCGCAGCGCTCGACGGTCCGTTCGACCAGGCGACGAGCGGCTTCGTGGGAACGACGAGCGACGGACTCAGCGAACTCGACGCTTCGCATGGTCTCGCGCAGCTCTACAAAGATGCTGTGAACGGCGACGTGGTGCAGACCGGACGTCTCGCGCTGTCACCGCGCGCCAACGGGTCGGTCACGCTCGCACTGGGCTTCGGCCGGGACGCGACCACCGCAATCGCGAGCGCAGAGGGATCACTAAACTCTAACCTCGACACCGTACGCGGTTCTTACGAAGTGGGTTGGCAGGCCTACGACGCCGGACTCAGTCCGCCACCGCATAACATCTCTGGCCTGAGCGAGGCGGCCGTGCACCAGTTGGCCGCCGAGTATTACCTGAGCGCGAACGTGATCAAGGCTTCAGAGGACAAGACGTTCTCGGGCGCGATCGTGGCGAGTCTTTCGTCTCCGTGGGGCCAAGCGGTCTCCGCCGGCGATCCGAACAACACCTTCTTCGGCTCGTACCGCGAGGTGTTCTCGCGCGACCTGTATGAAGCGTGGACCGGACTGGTGGCGGACGGAGACCTTGCCACCGCGCGGGACGCGGTGACGTTCCTCTTCGATCGGCAGCAGCAGCCCGACGGCTCGATGCCGCGCAACAGCCTGGTCAACGGCAAGCTCGCGCCCGACTCTTTCAACACACAGTTGGACGAGTGCTCGTACCCGATCCTGATGGCGTGGACGCTCGGGATGACCGATTCGGCGCTGTACACCCAGCACATCCGCGCGGCCGCGTACTTCGTCGTCTCACATGGTCCGAGCTTCGGCCCGGAGCGGTGGGAGGAGCAGGGTGGATTCTCGCCCTCGACAATCGCAGCGGAGATCGCCGGCCTGATCTCCGCGGCGGACATCGCCGAAGTCAATGGCGACGCGGCCTCGGCCCGCGTGTTCCGGGCCACCGCCGACCAGTGGCAGCGCTCGATCAAGGGCTGGACGGTGACCACGACCGGGCCGCTCGCATCGCACCCGTACTTCATCCGCCTTTCGAAGACCGGCGACCCCAACGCTGCGATCTCGTACAACCTCGGCAACGGCGGGCCGACGCTCGACCAGCGCACGGTCATCGACGCCGGCTTCCTCGAGCTGTCGCGGTTGGGCGAGCTGGCCGCGTCCGACTCGGCGATCCAGGAGTCGCTGCCCGTGGTCGACGCCAACATCGAGAGCACCACGCCCAGCGGGCCGGGGTGGCATCGCTACAACGGAGACGGATACGGTGACGGTTCGGGTGACGGTCACCCCTGGGCGCCCAGCGGGAAGGGCACCGGCCACCTCTGGCCGGCGCTTTCGGCCGAGCGAGGCGAGAACGGGCTTCAGACAGGCGACGCGACGGAGGCGATCGCGCTCCTGCAGGACATGCAGAGCTTTGCTTCCGGCGTCGGCCTCATCCCGGAGCAGGACTGGGAACTGCCTGACCTCGCACCCTCGCCCTATGGCACCGATCCCACGGTCGCCTCGATCGGATTCGTCGACGGGAAACCCGCGGGATCGGCGGCACCGCTCACATGGTCGGCGGGCGCGTTCGTCCGGCTGGCCGCCGACATCGGAGCCGGCACGGCGCTCGATCAGCCGGCCAACACCACCGACCGCTACGTGACCCACCACCAGGGCACCACGACGCTCGCCATCACCTCACCCGCCAACCAGTCGGCGATCAGCGGATCGCCGGTCACGGTCACGGGCACGACCGCGGCGGGGAACGAGGTTTCGGTCGCAGCGACCAACGTCGACACGTCGTTCACCACCGCCACGGCGGAAACGACCGCGGCCGCCGATGGCTCGTTCAGCGCTTCGGTCGCCGTTTCGCCGGGCACGACCGTGATCACGGTCGCGGCGACAGCGGCCGATGGAAGCACAGCTCACGCGAGCCGCACGGTCGTGTGGGACTTCGTTCCCGGGACCAAGATCCTCGACGTCGGCGACCCGACCGGCGATGACAACGGTCCAGGCAATTACGCCTATCCGACCGCGAGCGATTTCCACGCAGGAGCGTTTGACATCACAGACTTCCAGGTCTACGACGACAGTGCCGCCAGCGGGAACATCATCATCCGCGTCCAGACGCGCGACCTCTCTCCCACCTTCGGCAGCCCGCTCGGAGCTCAGCTGGTCGATGTCTACGTCCATGATCCGGGCGCCGCACCTTCCGCCACTTCGACCGCCGCATCATTCCCTCAGCGCAACTACCAGATCGCGCCGTCCGCGGCATGGAGTCGGCTGATCGAGGTGCAGGGTTTCGGTCAGCGATACATCGACGCGCACGCCACGACGCTGGGCACGATCTCGATCCGGGCGAACCAAATCTCGCGCTACATCACGTTCAGCGTGCCGGCATCGAGCCTCGGTCATCCTGGAAGTGGATGGGGCTTCGCCGTCGTCCTGACCGGGCAGGACGGATTCAGCCCAGACCAGGCTCGGAGCTTCGCGCCCACACCCCAGCCCTACCAGTTCGGCGTGTGCGCAGCGCCGAGCAGTGATCCGCACTGCACGGTCGACCCGTCGACGGTACCTAAAGCAATGGACGTCTTGACGCCGCCGGGCGTGCTGCAAAGCGACGAGCTCGACTACACATTGCACAACCCGGTCGTGATCACCGACGTCGTTATCCCGTGATGCGCGGCTCGCACTCGGTCTTCATTGACGCGGGGGGCGGCCCGGCGGCCGCTCCCCGCGCGTTCACGCCGATTCCTTAGCAGCACCCGCAAGTAACCGCTTTCGTCGGGCCTTCAACGAGGTGGCTGCCTTTGGCTGCTCCGTGTTGGACGGCAGCACTCAGCGGACGAAGCCGATCTGTCGGGTGCAGAAATGCGGGCTGGAGGGCGACAGTAGTCGGACGCCGCCGGCGAAACCAGGCCGCGCCCTACCTGTCCGCTGGATAAGAAGCGCCGCCCGCCGAAGCTAGTCTTCGGGCCTCCTCTAGGGCAGAGGATCGCGCCAATCTTTCGGCTGCGGCAGGGCCTGCGTGCACGAGCCTGCGGTGCGGCCGACCCAATGTGAGCCGACACGCCTCCTCATAGCCGTGGGTTATCCACACCTGCTACCTTCGGTCGCTCCACTAATAGAGAACGCGCGCGATCTTAATCGTGGGGAGGTCGCGATAGTTGCCTCTTATAGAAAGCAACCTGCAGCTTCTCTCTCGTCGCTAAGCGCAGTGGCGGATCGCTTCCGGGACTTCAATCAAGGAACACTCTCAAAGTCTTCTTCGGTCGGTTGTCTCGAAGCTGCCGCGTAGACAAACATTGAGCGGGTGTAGCCGGATCGTCTTTATTTACTGACTGGTGTTGTCCGCGATTTGACTCGTTAACTGGCTACTTTTATCCCGGGTTGCGGAGTCCGTTGCCGTCGAGGTTGCGTTCAGTCCCAAAGCGATGCGTCATGTGGGCAATGGCGGCCGCCCTGATGATGCTCATTACACCGATTACCCCGGCCGCGGCAAGCGGACCTCAAGCGTCGCTGAGTACGAGCTCGCTCAATTTCGGGGGAGTCGCCTGGCTTCAGTCAGCAACCCAGAACGTAGTCCTGACCAATACCGGCGACTCGCCGCTCACCGGTGTTGTCGTCGACTTCAGCCAGGTCTATGTGCCAATCGATTTCGCGTTCATATCAGGCAGCTGCCCCGGGAGCGCTTTCACGCTCGCGCCTGGTGCCCAGTGCAGCATCGGAGTCAGGTTCCAACCGCAGTCCGGCGGGCCCCGCTCTGCCGTGATGAGTGTTTATGACAACGCTTCTGATTCGCCCCAGTCGGTCGCCCTCAGCGGATCCGGCACCGGGGCGGTCGTCACGTTCAGCCCGGTCGACCTTCTGTTTCCGAACGTGCCGGTCGCCGCCACCAGCGCGCCGCAATCATTTAGCGCGATCAACGCGGGGGATGGGCCGGTCACGATCGCAAGTGTCGTCCTTGGGCCAGGGCACTCCAGCTGGTTCGCCATTACCTCGGACGCATGCACGGGCAGAACGCTCGGCCCGGGCCAGCGGTGCTCGATGAGCGCCACCGCGACTCCGGATGCCGTCACCTCCGACGCTCAAGACGTCACATTCACCGACAACGCAGGAACCGGCCAGCAGATCTATGACTTCGCGCGAAGTCGGGAAGGACTGCTCGCCAGCGGCGGCGGCCCGCTGCTCGATACGTTCGGCCCGATACCCTCTTTTATTGAGGACGTTGGCACTCAGAGCCAACCTACGAAGGTGCTCGTGCACGACTCCGGCACGGATCCGCTGCAGATCTTGAGCGTGGTCGTAGACGATCCATCCAGTGGCTTCCGGATCAGCGGCGACACATGCACGGGCGCAACGGTGGTGGTCGACACGCTGTTCAGTCCGCCCTCGAGGTGCGAGGTCGACCTCACATTCGCCCCCAGCGCGCCGGGGAGCTTCCAGGCGAACCTCGTCTTTCACGACAACGAGTTCGGCGGCCTACACAACGTTCAGCTGACGGGTGCAGGCCGAGCTCCCGCTGCCGAGCCGTCGACGCGTGCGATCGATTTCGGTTTCCAGGCAGTTGGCACTGTCTCCGCGCCACAGTTGGTCACCCTCAGCAACCCGACCACCTTGCCGCTCACGGTGACAGGTGTCATCTTCTCGGGAACCAACCCCGGAGCGTTCGGACTGGCGAGCGACACCTGCTCGGGTCAGACGGTGCCCGCTGAAGGCACGTGCGCCGTGGGTGTGACGATGACGCCCCCGTTTACATACCTCTTCACGGCGACGCTTTCCTTCAACGACAACGCGCCTTACCCTCAGCCGACGGTTGCGCTCAAGGGCGAAGGCCAGTCGCCGACCTTCACCATCACGACGTCGCGCCTCGACTTCGGCAATGTACGCGTAAGCGCTCAATCCAGCCCCATGACGTTCGGGATCACGAACACGACGTCTGGTCCGCTCTCGATCGGATTCCTGCCAGGTCTGGCCAGCGGATGCCCGAGCTCGCTAGCGGCCGGCGCCTCATGCATGGCGTCGGTTAGCGTGACGCCCACAACTCTTGGCGCCCAGTCCACGCTGCTCAAAGTCTTCGATCCCTCTTTCAACCAGCAGGTAGTGCAGCTTGACTACGCCGGTGTCACCGCAGAGCCTCATCTCGAGTCGACTGGCAACACGGTGTTTCAACGCGTCGGGGATACGTCTGTCATGTATGCCTTCCTTCGCAATGGAGGCCAGGACGACTTGCACGTGGGAGCGGTGACGCTGTCGACCAGCTCGGTTACCCAGATCACCGACGACCTGTGCTCGAATCAGACCGTGGCCGCCGGTGGTCGCTGCATTATCACGATCACAATCCACCCGACGGTGGCAGGCAGCTGGGGAGCGACGCTCAGCGCGCCCACCGACGCGGCGCTGGGCCCGAACCCCACCACGCTGGCCCTGCAGGGGATCGCATCGCCTCCCCCGACGGCGATTTTCGCGCCCAGCTCGGTAGGATTCCCCGCAAAGCGGGTCGGAGCTCCCGAGACGACTCGTGTCGTCTGGCTGAGCAATGGCAGCGTGGCGAAGCTGGGCTCGCTGCCGACGACCGTCGGCGCGGTGACCATCAGCGGCCCCAACGCATCGGCGTTCCGGATCGCCTGGGACGGATGCACTGGAGTCATCGTCGACCCGAATTACTCATGCCCGGTTGCCGTCGGCTTCGATCCCGACCAGGGCGGCACCCTGACAGCGAGTGTGCTTTTTGCCGACGATGGCGACAGCTCGCCCCAGGCGATACCCGTGAGCGGTGTCGGGCTGGCGCCGGCGGTGATGCTTGGGCCCGCGACATTGGCATTCGGGAACGTGGTCGTCAAGACCAAGTCTTCGCCCGCAACCTTGACCGTGACCAACACCGGCAATTTCGCGCTGGTGATCAGCCGGGTGGCTATCTCGGGCCCGAACAA
>WNFO01000835.1_pt1 | contig 23249 bp, 15 predicted proteins | sample 5400251 | NCBI WGS metagenome assembly WNFO01 (sample SAMN13153354, study PRJNA577476) | soil metagenome | isolation source: 100 cm saprolite under Madrone tree | place: USA:California | collected 2016-06-14
CAGGCGCAAGCCCAATCTGAGCTCAACGTAATCGCCCAGCGGCTGCAGCAATACCCAATCGAAAGACGCAGTCCTGGTCATCGATTGGGTATTGCTGCTGCAGCCGCTGGGCGATTACGTTGAGCTCAGATTGGGCTTGCGCCTGCGAGGTGCCTGGCTTGAGCCGAGCCATCACGTTCAGATAGTGGTTATCGTGATCGGCGAGCTGTTCCGCGCTGAACGCGGCTGGAACCCAAAGATCACTGCTGCTTAGTAGAGGATCGAAGCTCCTGGGCATGACGCCGAGGACGGTGGTGGGCAGGCCGTTGATGCGTATCGGCTGGTCCACTATCGAGGGGTCTGCATGAAGCTTCGTGCGCCAGAGTCGTTCGCTGATGACAACGACCGGCGGCTGGCCAGGCTTGTCCTCATCGGCTGTGAAGACACGCCCTGCGATTGGTGGCACGCCGAAGGTCGTGAAATAATTCGCCGTGGCGATTTCGCCGTCAACGCGCTCTGGGAGTTCCCGAGCCTAGAGATTGAAGCTGGCGTCATGCGAAGCGCAAAGTTCCGCAAAAGACGTGCTCTGCCTTTTGAGATCCGCGAAGTTGCCGACGGCAACACCTGGGAAAATATCCCGCCACGTCTCCTGCACGAACACGACATGCGATGGGTCTTCCATGCCTAATGGCCGCAGCAACACAGCATTCACGACGCTGAATATCGCGGTTGTGGCACCTATGCCGAGGGCCAGTGTTAGCACAGCCGCGATCGCGAAGCCCGGACTTTTGCGCAGAACACGCTGTCCATGTCGCAAATCCTGCCAGCACGTTTCCAGAAAGGATTCCCATCCGGCAGCACGGACCGTTTCTTTGCAACCTCGAGACTCCCCTGCTCCAAACGTACAGCGCGAAGCGCATCCGCGCGGCTCATCCCCTCTTTCATCTTTTCCTCCTGGCTGACCCGTTCCTTCCGGAACAGCGATCGGAGCCCGCCCGCCATGCTTCGCAGCAATGACATAGTTTGCTTACGACACCTCCAAGATTCTGGCGATCGCCGCCACTTGCCTTCCCCATTCTCGTGTTTCGCTGTTGAGCCTCTTTCGTCCTTGGTCTGTTAGGGCGTAATACTTCGCGCGCCTGCTGTTCTCGGTGGCTTTCCATTCGCTTCTGATCAGTCCATCTCGTTGCAACCGCTGAAAGGCGACAAACAGCGAACCGGCGTTGAGGCGGAAAACGCCTTTGCTCATCTGTTCGAGCCGGACGGCGATCCCATATCCGTGCATGGGTTCGAGTGCCAGCGTTTTCAGAATGAGCATGTCCAGAGTGCCTTGCACGAGATCACTCGGCTTGTCCGCCATGGACGCATTCCTCCTGGTCCTCAGGAGGAAGAATACGCCTCTCCTACTGATTGTCAAGGGGAGAGCTTGGAGAGAATTTATGCTGGCGGGGGAACAATTAGGCGGTCAGTGTGGTTAGCTTCTTGGCCGATTGGCTTTCGTTCTTCACTTTGTTTTTGGCTTTCGACAGCTCCGCTCGGACGGTTGTGGCTATCTTTGCGGCATCGACTTTGTACCGCGCGGCTGCAACTGCGGGGATTGCGTTTTTCTCAAGTGATTGCCTCGGGTCTTGGTCGGAACAATACAGGTCGGAAACGAGAGCGCAGATGACGAGAAAACGATGGACGTCTCCGGGAGTCATGGCTGGCACGGCAGCCGCTGCTATCTTCTCGTAGTCCACAGTTTCAGCACTCCACGAGGCTTCGCTCTTCTTCTCTTCCTATGCGTAGTTTGCGCAAATGAATTGTCAAAGACGGGCTACTTTGCAATGACGAAATCTGCACTCTCGCCCTCTGCGGAGCTGCGACCGATCCACACGCTGGCACTTGCCGGCTCAACCAAATCGAGCATATCAATGTTCCAGAAGGCAAGCTCATCGCGTCCCACGGCGAATTCGACCCGCTTTGATTCTCCCGGCGCGAGAGTAAGCCTTCGAAATCCTTCGAGTTGTCTTGTCGGAAGAGCGACGCTGGTTCCCCGAAGGCGGACGTAGAGTTCTACAATTTCATCCCCAGCGCGCGATCCAGCATTCCTTACCGTGGTGGACACATGCAGCGGTTGCTCGGTCTTCTCGTTGAGCGCGCTAGCACTCAACCGGGAGGTGCTCAGCTCCAAAGGAGAGTAACTAAATTGGGTATAACTGAGCCCGTAACCAAACGGAAAGAGCGCCGCATTCTCTTCGTCCACGTAGCGCGAATGATATTTTTCGCGGTTGTTGGCCGGTGGTCGACTGAGATCAACGCCATCAGCGGGACGGCCGGTATTCAATGCATCATAGTAGAGGGGTTCTTGGCCCACGCTGCGAGGCACGGAAACGGTAAGCTTCCCGCTCGGACTCACATCGCCAAAAAGTGTTCGTACGAGCGCCGGTCCCGCTTGCACTCCCGGAAACCAAGCCTGCAAAATTGCCGAAACGTGATCTGCGGCCCAAGGGATGGCTAGTGGCCGTCCGCTGAAAATGATCAACACTAGCGGTTTCCCCGTCGCCGCTACGGCCTCCAAGAGCTGCTGCTGGTTCCCCGGAAAACTGAGATGGGCTCGGGAAGCCGCCTCGGCGGTCATCCACAAGGAGTCTTCTCCAAGAGCCATCAAGACAACGTCAGCCTGTTTGGCCGCCGCAACGGCTTCCGCAAAGCCGTTATCTTCGGCAGTTAGAATCTCCGTGCCTTTGGCGTAGAGTACTCGCCCGCTCGATTGCTGCACGCGCGAGGTCAGGGCTGTCCGCAACGTCACTACGTCTGCTGCATTGCCCCTTGCGCGCCACGGACCCAGCATATCGGAGGCACTATCGGCTAGAGGGCCGATGAGGGCGATGGTGTGGACGTCCGGACCAAATGGGAGAGGCGCCTTCCCTCCCGCGTTGCCGTTCTTCAGAAGCACAAAGGAACGTTCCGCAACGGTGCGGGCGAACTCCACGTCGGCAGGATCGAGTTGAGGCTTGCCGCCGCTTGCCGGTTCGGGAGTATAAGGACGATCGAATAATCCGAGCGCGAATTTTATACGAAGCATACGGCGCGCAGCTTGATCCACGGCGGCTTCCGGCACGTCTCCTGACCGCACCAGTTCCGCCAAATAGCGGGAATACTCGTTGCCTTCAAGATCCACGTCGAGGCCCGCGAGAATCGCTTTGCGCGCCGCTGTTTTGCCGTCCACGGCAATGCCGTGGGCGATCGTTTCCCGCACCGATCCATAGTCGCTGATCACCACTCCCTGAAATCCCCACTCTTGGCGAAGGATGTGCGTCAGCGTAAACCAGTTGGAAGTAGCGGGCACGCCGTTTAGCGTATTAAAGGCGCTCATGACCGACCCGCTTCCAGCTTCCACGGCGGCGTGGAAGGATGGCAGATAGACTTGACGCAACATCCGTTCGGACATGTCCACCGGGTTGTAATCTCGCCCCGCTTCGGCGGCTCCATAGCCAACGAAATGCTTCATACAGGCCAGCATGGATTCCGGGTCGTCCAGGCGAGCGCCTTGATATCCGTGTACGTAAGCAACGGCCATGGCGGAGCCCAGGTATCGGTCCTCTCCGGCTCCTTCCACAATGCGTCCCCAGCGGGCATCACGCGCGATGTCAACCATGGGCGAGTATGTCCAGCGGATGCCTTCTTTGGTGGCTTCCTTGGCAGCGATGCGCGAAGCCCTTTCCACCAGCGCGGGATCCCAGGTCGAGGCCATGGCTAGCGGTACTGGGAAAATGGTGCGGTATCCATGGATTACGTCCAATGCGAAGACAAGTGGAATGTGCAGCCGGGTTTTTTCGACTGCAAGCTTCTGCAAGGAATTGGTCTCGGCCGCTCCCGTGATGTTCTCGAACGAGCCCACCCGGCCTTGGGCGGTCTGCTCGCGATAGTCGGCATGAGGCGAACCCGGTCCGGTGGAACTATCGGCGAAATGAACGGTTTGGCCGATCTTTTCTTCCAGTGTCATTTGGCCAAGCAATCGGCTGACGCGCTGCTCGATTGCGGCATCCTCCAACCGCGGCGGGGACTGCCCCCTGAGCAAACCGTAGGGCCACGCGGAAGCAACAGTCAGAAGCAAAATACGAACCGAACACATTTTGGACGCCATGCTCCTTCTCCGTCCCCTCATCGGACCGCCTCGGTCAGGCGGACGCTGATTTCACATGCGAGTGCGTACTACAGTGTCGTAGCAAAGCACCGAAAGTAGTGGGTATGCAAATAACCCGTCCGGTCTTTGGGCGTTGGCAACATTCAGCGCGGGACGCCTATTCAGAAAATCGTCCCCTATCAGGGCGGATGCTACTAGAAAACCGGTATTCTAGCAATCATTAAGTGAAGTGAAGCGGTGGAAGCCACAGAACTAGCGCACTCGCGGTCTGCCCGCGTGATTTCCAATCCGAAGGTGCCTTCGAAAATAGTTTTGTTACCCTGGTACCGGCGGAGAAACACATGCAGATTTCTGGTGAGTCAGTGCCGTGGTGCTGAAACGGGCCGCATCCGTTCGCGTGACACCACTCCTTCTCCTTCTCTCACCCCGTAGATGTGATCGGCGGCCAGATTCGTTATCGTCTCGGTTTTCCCCGTCGGCCAGAGTATTTCGACACGGTCCAGTCGATCGTGTGATCCCAATCCGAAATGGATTCGCAGATCGTTCTGCGAGAGATAGCTTCCACCGCTGCGGACCTCATCCACTTGAACCAAATCTCCGGCAATGGCCTTGACGCGGGCGTTCAGAGCCAGACGATTGCTCTTCGTCCCCGCGAGGTCGAATCCGACCCAGTGGTTATGGTTCACGCCCACGTTGCGAAGAATCATAGGTTTGCCGTCTAAATTCTCGACCACGATGTCCACGCGTCCATCATTGAAAAGATCCCCGAAGGCCGCGCCGCGGCTGACCTGTGGCATCTGAATCGCTGGGCCAACCTGTTCGCTAATGTTGCGAAAAGTACCGTCGCGCTGGTTCAGCAACAGTAGTTTTGGCTCCCGGTATCTGGCCCCCACGTCGAGAGTGTCAACCTGCGGATAGACGTGCCCGTTCACCATGAAAATGTCCGCCCAGCCGTCGTTATCAAAGTCAAAAAATCCCGTGCCCCAGCCAACATAGGGAATCGTCGGAGCCGCTACGCCCGCCGCAAAGGAAACGTCGGAAAAGCTCGTTCCCCCATCATTTCGAAACAGGTCCTTGTACTCCTCCGTGAAGTCCGTAATGAAAATGGAAAAACGACCAGTATGCATATAATCGCCGAGAGCCACTCCCATGGCGCCCTGCTCGGAGCCGTCCTGACTCACGGCCGTCCCAGCCAAGAAGCCCACTTCCTTGAAATGGCCCTTGCCTTCATTGCGATAGTAGAAATTCGGCGTGGAATCGTTGGCCACGAAAAGGTCCAGCCGTCCGTCGCCATTGAAGTCCGACCAAACCGTGCCCAAGCCGTAGTAACCGTGCGGGTCGTCCACGCCGGCCTCCTTGGATACATCGGTGAACGTACCGTCCCCGTTGTTGTGGAAGAGCAGATCGCCAGCGCCCTTCAATCCTCTTGGACCGCATTGCACAGCCAGACCGTGATACTGACAGCTCTTGCTTGAACCAAATTTGGGAAGGTCATCGAGGTGGAAGTCTACGTAATGGGAGACGAACAAATCCTCCCAGCCGTCTCCATCGTAATCCCCGAAAGCGGCGCCGGTGGCAAACTGGGTATCGTTCAGGCCAGCCTGTTTGGTAACATCCGTGAATGTACCGTCGCCATTGTTGCGGTAGAGCACAACTCCGCCCAGACAAGTAACCAACAAGTCCGGCCAACCGTCGTTGTTATAGTCACCGACTACCGCTCCCATGGCAAAGCAGGGATAGCCCACGCCGGCCTTGTCGGTCACGTCCGCAAATGTCCCATCGCCATTGTTATGGTACAACGCGCTGCGCGCCTTCTTCCCCGCAAGCGCCATCTCCACGGTCGGTGCGTTCGTAAAGTAAATATCGGGGAGTCCATCGCGGTCATAATCAATCAACGCCACTCCGCCGGCCATCGACTCAACAATGTATTTCTTATCGGATGACGACAAATGCTCAAATCTGATGCCGCTGGAATCCGTGATGTCCACGAGTTGCGGCAGTTGCTTTGGCTGTGATTCGCTTGGGACCTGCTGGCCGAGGAGTCTCACCGACAGGCCAAGCAAGGCTAAGAACGCGGCCAGCACACCAAGAAAGCCCGGACCAGTTAACACGCCAACGGGCGGCAGGCTAGTTCGGATCACGACGGGGGAAAGGGCGGCAAGGACGAGCCCGGCCTTTCTCCTGGTGGCACCGGACCTGGATTCTCTTTTTCCTTCAACTTGTGGAACGTCTCCATCTCTTGCTGAGCGCGATCGCGCTGGTTCAATCGCGCGAAGAGCAGGCCCAACTGGTAGTGAGTATCAGGAAAACCGGGCGCCAGTTCAGCCGCGCGGACTAAATGTTCCTGCGCCTTCGAGTAGTCGTGCTGCGATAAGTAGAGCGCCCCCAACGAAACCTGCGCCTGAGCGTGCCGAGGGTCGATGGCAATCGCTTTCTCTAAGGAAGAGATGGCGGCACGGTTGTCACCCTGGTCGCGAGAAATAACACCCAACTGCACGTAAGCCTCCACTTGCTTTGGGTCCAGCTTGATACATTGCTCGAACTGCGCGCGTGCGGCGGAAGAGTCGTGGAGGCTAAGCTCAACCATGCCAAGGGCGAGGAAGGCCAGCGGTTCCTCAGAGCGCAACTGCGCGTAATTCTCGAGCGTGCTCTGGGCCTCCTCCAGATCGCCATTCTGCAGTTGCGCAGCCCCAAGCAAATACAATGCCTCGGGCTCATCGGGCCGGAGCTTTGCAAGCTGTTGCGCTGCTTCTACTGCGATCGCGGTGTGTCCCGCGTGCAGGCTAGCTGCCGCGAACTTGCGCAAGACGTCGGGCGAGTCTGGAGCGGCGGTTCGGGCACGGCTGAGAATGTCCATGGATTCTTGCCAGTGCCCCCGGCCAGCCAGCAAACGCGCTAGAGCTAGCAGGGCGTTTACAGAGTTTGGATTCAGCCTCGCAGCGCGTTGAAAGTCCTTTTGGGCTAGCATGAGTTCACCCTTGCGTTCGCGAGCCCGGCCCAGCGCAAAGAACAATTCAGAAGTAGGCGTCTGCTGCTTTTCGGCAGTTTCCAGGATGGCGAGAGCATCGTTTGCGAGATCAAAATCCAAGAGCACTTCAGCAAACTCCACGCGAAGCTCCTGATTTTTTGCCGCTCGCCCCATGATCGCTGGAACCAACGATCGGGCTTCCGCAATTGACCCCAAGCCCAAGTAGCAGGCTGCCAGCAGGGGCAACGCGCTGTCTGGAAGACGAGCACGAGGGATTCGCTCGAGCCTTTCGAGTGCATGGTGAAAATCATTCTCCTTCAAATACGCCGCTGCCAGGCTTGAATTAGCCTCCGCATCGTTTGGCGCCAACCGCACCGCATCTAACAGGACGACGATCTCCTTGTCTGTTTCTCCTTGGTCGCGGAAGACGCGCGCTAAATTGAGGCTGGCCGGCAGGAACTCCGGGGCCAGGCTGGTTGCCCGGCGCAGCAATGTTTCGGACTCGGCAAAGCGTTTCTGTCGCAGGCGGACGGCGCCAAGCAAGTTCAGCGCTTCCGCATTCTCGGGATCCCTCGATAGCACCTCCCAGAGCACTCCCTCGGCTTCGTCGAGTTTCCCCGTTCGAATCAACGTGGTCGCGCGGCTAACTTTTTGCGAATCCTCATCCGCAGCCAGCATGGCCGCGGGAAACACAAGCATCGTGAGCAGTGCCAGCGTGCGAACTGCAACGTCCGCGCTCGCGGTTCGAACAGCACGTCCCTTCCAAGGAGACCTGCTTTCACCGATCACGGTCGATCCGTCTCCCGTTCTTTCTCTTTCAATTTTTGATAAGCCTGCAGAACGCGTTGAGAGTCGTCAAACCGCCCATCGCGGCGGTAGGCTATGCTCAATTGAAAGTAGCTGTAGTCTTTACCGGGATCGAGGCGCACGGCGGTTTCGAGTCTTTCGATGGCGGCCTTTATTTCTCCCCGCTCCAGCAGAATTTTGCCGAGCTGATACTGAGCCTCCGCGTAATCCGGCTTGTCGCGAACCACAGCAGTCAGCAGAGTAAGGGCTTGATCCTGCTGATGCTGAATCAGCAGGACGTAGGCCAGGTGATACTTGGCCTTGACATCTCCGGGATGCGACTCCATCTCCGCGCGAAATTCCCGAGCCGAATCATCGAGCTTCCCCTCGTGAAGCAAAATCATCCCCCGGCCAAAGTGAGCTCCTTCTGCCTTGGGATCAAGTTCCAGCGCTCGCGAAAACTCGTCGAGGGCGGGGGTGTACTGATTTTGGTCGGCATCAGCTCGTCCCAGCAACACGTGAATCTCAGCCACGTTCGGGTTCTTTTCCAGCATGCGCCGGAAGACCTGTGACGCAGTCGTGGAGTCACCAGTATGGACCAGGGAAACTCCCAGGGCGTAAAGGACTCCGGGATCGTCCGGAAGATTCGCCAGCTCAGGCTGAAAGGTCTCGACCGTTTTTCCGAACTGATTCGCCATGAAGTAACTCACGCCGAGGGCGTCCCGCGCTTTGGAATCGCTGGGTTGGCGGGCAAGCTGTCGGGCCAGCGGGCCGGCAGCTTCCTCGAACCGCTGGGCGCGGAAGGCGGCCAAACCCCAGTTGCGGTCAAGCCCTTCCAAATCCGGCGTCCATTGCCACGCTTTTCGAAAGTAGTCCGATGCCTGAACGTACTTTTCGTGTCTTGCCCGAATCACTCCCAGGTTGTTGTAGGCATTCCCCAGAATCTTCGTCAGCGCCGCGCGGAGCACCGGCATCTGCTTTTGGGCGGCCGCGTCGAGCTGAGCACGGTTTTCAAAAAAAGAGGGTTTTTCCCGCGTGTTCCGAAGCTCCGGCAGCGGATCGTGCTGCGCGTTTTCCCGGGCCTCTTGCCCCTCTTTGTCGCTTTGGAATGCCTGTGCGCGCAGCTCCTGCGAGCGCTTCAGCTCCGTCTCTCCTTCCTCCTGCTTACCGGTCTTGATCAGGATCTGCCCCATCATGGAATGCGCCTTCGAGACCTGGTAGTTGTTGCGGGCGGGGTCGGCAGTCAAATCGATGGATTTCTTCAAGGATTCGATGGCTAGCTGCGGGCGGCTCGTCTCGAAGTACACTTGGCCGAGATAAAGGAGCGGGTCGGGGTTGTCTGGCTGTAAGCGCAGCGCTCTTTTCAAATACTCTTCCGCGGCGGGGAAATTACGGTCTTCGAGATAAACTACACCCAGGAAATAAGTGCTGAAAAATTCTTGAGGCTGAATCGCCAATTCTTGCTCGAAAAGGGCGCGCGCTGTCGGAATGCGTTCCTTCTCTCCCTGGGCCAGATACGCCAAAGCGAGATAGTAATGAACCCTGGGATAGCGCGGGTCCATCTCGATGGCCTTCTTGAATTCGCGGATGGCTTCATCCAGGTAACCCGTCTCGCGGTACGCACGGCCCAGCAGAACGTGGAGCTGCGGGGTCGAGCCCATGTCGTTCAATATCTCGTCGAACAGCAGCTTTGTTTCGGCCATCTTCTGAAGACTGAGGTAGGCAAGTCCCAGCGAGTATGCCGTGTCGAAGTCCCCCTGCAAGCCCATGGCGGTATGCAGGTCATCGGCTGCAGCGGAAAAGTTGCCCAGTGCGAATTCAATGTTCCCTAAAAGGTGTAAAGCCCGGGCATTTCGCGGATCGTCTTTGACCGCTTGAGAAGCCTGCGTCTTCGCCCTATCCAGACGTCCCTGCCGGAAGTAGACTGTCGCCAAGTCCACCCTCGCATCCGTAGATGTCGGCTGCGCTTCTACCGCCTCTTCGAGCAACTGGACAGCTTCATCAGAGTCGCTCTTCTCCGTCGCTGCGAGATTCCCCATGCGTTGTAACGCGAGGGCCAGCACTTCGTGGTATTCCGTCTCCGCTCGGTCCAAATCTCCCGCCAATTGGAATGTTTGGGCGGCGCTATTGTGCCGGTCGAGGGGGTCCGCCTCGTGTTGTTGGGCGGCGCCAGTGCCGGATAGCAAGAGCAAACTGAATACTAGTAAGGGGATAAGACGGGTAACAATAACCTGGAACCTGGAAAAAAGGCACACTTGAGATGTCCATCCAAAATAATGAGAGGCGAGAACCCTTTCGGGTCTCGCCTCCATTAAACGCTGACGCAACTTCTCCGTCAAGCCTCAGAAGGTGAAGCGGAGTGCGTACTGAATCTGACGGGCCGGCCTGGTGAACGTGGCCTGGCCAAACGTTGGAGAGACCAAAGTCTGGCTGGCAGCGGAGGTGCCAGGCCCAGTAGCAACGACCTGGAACGCATTGTTCGGTATTGTTTGGCCGAGGGGGTTTCCGTTCAAGAAGCAAGTGTCGCCGGTTCCCTGCAGGGTGGTATTTGACGTCGTAACGGCGACCGGCGTGCCGGTCTTGTCGGCAAAGCAGAGCTGCGACGGCCCGAGGCCGCCATTTACGCCTTGGAACTGGGTTTTGTTGAAGGCGTTAAAGAATTCAAAGCGGAATTGCATGTTCACCCGCTCTGAAACCTTGAACTCCTTGTGCACGGCGATGTCCCAGTTGTTCACGCCTGGTCCGTAACAGTTCCCCAGGGAAGCAGTCCCGTTGCTCCCAAGCACGAACCCGTTGATGGTGAAAGCATTCGGATTCAAGAGTTGCTGCTTCACGCCAGGAACGCTGATGCTGCAAGGCTGGCCCGGAACCCGGTTCGGCCGGTCTAAATTGGTTGACGTTCCCGAGAGGTCGGGGCCTATTCCCGGGGTGATGGGAGTGCCGGACTCGAAAGTGACGATGGTATCCGCAAACCAGCCACCCAGAGCGTTGCGCGCGATGGCGTTTGAGCTGTTCACACCGGGCAGAGCGTAAATCAAGGATCCGGTGAAGATATGCGGACGATCGAAGCCGGCGGGTCCATAGTCGAGACGTGGATCGGTGTTGTCCGCGACGCCGGCGCCATTAAGTCCATTTATCCCCTGGATCGAGAGCAGCTTGGAATACGTGTAAGAGGCCTGATAGATCGAGCCTCGCTTGTCAATCTTGCCGCGCCAAAACCCCTGCAAGGAGTGATAGGTTGAAGCACCTTGAAAGTTGTCTTGGGTGATCGAGTTGGCTGTGTTCAAGCCGAAGTACCCGACGTAAGGACGGAATTGCAAGCCCGTGGTGCCGCCACTATTGAGCCTGTTGATCGCAAAGAACTGGCGGCAGGTATCCCCCGGCGCCCCTTGGGCAGTCGGATTAGTGGTCACATGGGGACCGCTGCAATCGGGGTTCACCTGACCAAGATCCTGGTAGCTTTGCAAATGAATGCCGCGGCTTCCCACGTAGCTCACTTGCACTGTGTGGTTCCGGAAGATCTCATGCTCCAAAGTCAGGTTCCATTGCCACGCGTTGGGAATGTCTGTAGTGAGACTTCGTCCCAATACAGGGTTCCCAAATCCGGTGGCCACCGGGAAACCCCCATCCAGCACTCGAGTGCCGCCGGTGTTCTGTACGAACGGTGCGTTCTGCGATCCCGAGATGATCGAAGGATCGAGTTGGTATCGGATGTAAAATTGTCCAACGCCCGCACGGACGGATGTCTTTCCATCCCCGAACACATCGTAGGCCACCCCGAGACGCGGGGCGATGTTATGGTAGGAATTGCCCACGATGGAACGGTTCGAGGCGGTGGCAAAGCCCGCGGTTGCGCCGGTGGCCGCGCAGGCGTTTTTGCTGGAAGGGGCGAGCAGAATTCCGTTGCAGGAATTCCCGCCTGGCAAAGCGGGGTTGAACAAGCTCGTCTCGAAGAAGCCGAGTTGATTGTCCGCAACATAAGGCTGCATCAACAATGACCAGCGAACGCCATAGTTAACCGTCAAGCGGCGGGTAAATTTCCATGTATCGGCGGCGTAGAATTCGTAGTCCTGGTAGCGGGCAGCGGCATTATGCAAGCTGCTGGGCTCGCTGAAACCCCATATTGTGCCCTTCAGGAGCATGTCGGCAACGGCATTTCCTGCGGTACCTCCCCAGTTGCCAGGGGGATTCCCGCTATTACAGGCGGCGCCATTAGAGGGCTGGCATGTCCCTGTGGCGCCCCAAAATGCAGGCGACTCGTTGAAATCGCCATTGTTTGCTTGGTCTTTGGTGTTATGTGCCAACAAGGCGCCCAGCTTCACCTGATGTTTACCGATCACTTTGCTGTAGTCGTCCGTCCAAGTGTACCTATCTTCCCGGTTATTAAATGGCGCGATGTTCCAGAGCGTTGAGTAGCCACCCGGCCCCCAGAAAAGCGGGGGGGAAAGCTTGCTCCCCGCGGCCTTCTGCGACAAGGGATAGACTGTGCTCAAAGCCCCATAAATCTGCGTGGAAAGCCCGGGATTGGTTCCGCCAGGAACGATAACAATCGTGTTCGCCGTGTAACTGAACTGAAAATCGTTGACAGCATTGCTTCCGATCGTGTGGCTGAGCCTCGCAGTGACAATGTTGGAAGGCTGCGTCCAAGCGGAATCCACGGCGGGAAATCCGTCTTCTCCCCACTCCGCCCCCGCAAGGCTGGGCGTGCCCTGATACCAGTGGTCACGAGTATACTTCACGAAGATATTCGTTGATTTGTTCAACGCGTAGTCCCCGCGCTCGTTGGTTTGGTAGTAGTACGAGGGGGTATTCAGAACCTGCTTATAATCGGGATTGGGGCAAGGATTGGAAGCCGTTGGAGTGACGTTGGCCGCAGGAAAGAGCTTTGAAATCAGTTGCCCGCCGGGGCTGAACCCCTCTTGGGTCTGGCTGATGTTTTGAATCTGGCCCGGGCCGGTCCCGAAGCGCGTGCCGTTGGCGGGATCTTGCACGGGAAAGTCAAAGACGCCAAGGGCAGGATCGCTTGCGTTAAAGAAACAATTCGTTAAATGGGTGCCTGGGACTCCTGGAATCTGTGCGCCCGCAAAATTTCCGGAAAGTTCCGCGGCGCTGGGAGTTTGTCCGGCATGGAGAGTTCCCGCAATTTGACGGTTCCACTCTTCGGACGCAAAGAAGAAAAGCTTGTTCTTTTTAATGGGTCCGCCGAAGGAGCCGCCAAAGTCGTTCCGGCGCAATTCGGGATTCTGCAATTCCGGCGCCGTGCTCTTGTTGAAGAAATTGTTGGCGTTCAAGGCGTCGTTTCTGCCGAAATAAAAGAGCGAGCCGTGCCAGTCATTGGTGCCATGCTTGGTGATGATATTGACTTGAGCGCCGCCGGATTGCCCATACTCGGGACCGTAGGAATTTGTTACGATTTTGAACTCGTCGATGGAATCCAGGGCAGGATAAACGAAAATGGTGCGCTGCGAGCCGGTGTCATTAATCGGGGCGCCATCCACCGTGAACAGGTTCCCGGTGCGCTGCCCGCCGCTGAAGGAAATATCGGTGCCGCCCTCAAGGCCCTTGGCGGTAGTATTGAATCCATCCTGGGTCGAAGCGCCCGGAACCAGCAGCGTAAGCCCGATAAAGTTGAGCCCATTCAAAGGCAGCTCGCGAACCTGCTGCCCTTCCGTAAGCACTCCCAAAGCTCCCGAGGTCGTATCCACCTCAATGTTAGTGGCTTCCACCGTCACGGTTTCAGCGACCGCGCCGACCGTCAGGTTCGCGTTAACGACAAGGACCGAACCAAGGTGCAATTCAATGCCGCTGCGGTTCTCGGTCTTGAAGCCGTCCTTTTTCACTGTTATGTGATAGTGGCCCGGAGGAAGTTCCGTAAAGGCGTACAGACCCTCGGAACTGGTAGTTGCAGTTCGTGTAAAGCCAGTTTCATCGTTGAAGGCGGTGACCTCCGCTCCCGTAACGTTTGCCCCTGCGGCGTCAAGGACCGTGCCCTGAATGGTCCCATTATTCTGGGCGTTCTGCGCGAGTCCCGCCGGCGCGAGAATCAATACCAGACAGCTAAACAGCACGCCAAGCCCCGTCCTTCTCATAAAACCTCCCGGGAAACACGCATCACCGTTTTTGTTCGGCTCGATTAGTATTTTTATACTACCCCATATCGGAGGCATTTAACGGCAACCCATTTGCGTTGTCAAGCGAAAAATACCGGTATTCTAACTTCTGTTTGCATAGGATACCGGTATTCTGCGACACTCTGGCGGCATACTTGTTCGCTGCCCGGCTGGGTTCAAGTGGGGTAGAATGTTCACACTGAGGTCGACCGGCATGGTGCCGTTCTAAACGCCGTTTTTTTAAGGGCGTCAGGAGCGAAAGCCGATGAAAGTTCAGAAGAAGGGGAAGAGCAAAAAGCACTCTCCCGTGACCTTGAAAATGATAGCCGAGCGCGTGGGTCTTACTAAGGGGACCTGTTCCGCGGTCCTGAACAAATCTGCTGCATCGCAATCTGTGCCCCAGCACACACAAAAGCGAATCCTCACGGCTGCGCGCGAGCTGAATTACAGGCCCAGCTTCTACGCCCGCAACTTGGGTGTAAAACGTACATACATGATTGGCGTAGTCACCCAGGAGATCGGTGATTTTTACGGCTCACCGATTATCAGCGGTATTGAACGATACCTCCGAGAGAAGAACTTCTTTTTTTTGACGGTTGCTCACCGTCACGACCCAAAGCTCCTTGAAACCTATTCGCAGATTCTCTGCGACCGCGGTGTTGAAGGTTTCATTGCAATCGACACATTCGTCAACCATCCGTTGCCGCTGCCGACGATTGCTATTCCCGGACACTGCCGCGTGAAAGGCGTTACGAATATTGTCCTGGATCATCGGCGAGCAGCATGCCTGGCCCTGAATCATCTGATCGAACTGGGTCACAGGGAAATTGCCTTCATGAAGGGCTCTCGCTTCAGCCCAGATTCGGAGGACCGGTGGAAGGCCATCCGCGACGTTGCCAAAGAACTCGGCATCCCCATGCGTGCCGAACTTATCGTTCAGCTCGAAGGCGACGATGCCACACCTCAACTGGGTTATCCCTTCGCGAAAAAGCTGGTCGCCCGTAAACAGCCGTTCACGGCCCTGTTTGCGTATAACGATATCTCCGCGATCGGGTCTATCCAAGCGTTTCAAGAAGCCGGGCTGCGAGTTCCCGAAGACGTTTCCGTGGTGGGATTCGACGATATTCGAATTGCCGTGCATAACAACCCAAGTATCACCACCGTGCGTCAACCCCTCCAGAAAATGGGGGAGATAGCAGCGCGCACTTTGTTGAACCGAATCGAAGGCCGCGAAGACTTCGTGCCGGAAATCGCCATTGAGCCCGAATTCGTGGTGCGCAATTCGACCGGCAGGGCGCCCGCTCTACCTTTGGCCTCGCGCGTTGGAGAGGATGCCTTGAGAAGCGTTCCGATCGAAATGTAGCCGAAACGTGGCTAGTGCCAAATTACCGATGACCGAATGGCGCCTCGAAATCCGACAGCAGTGATCCATTATATTCACCCAAGTGAGAGATGCCGTCCATGATACGTCGGCGGGCGGGTAGCAAGCGCCTTCTCTTGCATTGCGCTGCGCTATGCGTTCTGTACTCGATCTGTCTGCCTTCTTCGGGCCTGCTGTGGGCGCAGATGGCTACAGAGGATCGGCTCCTCTACCGAGGTTGGTGGCCAAGGCACAGCACCCCATCCAGTGAGGAATATGTCGGGTCAGCGGTGTGTGCCGCTTGTCATCCTGGGAAAGCGGCGACGCAGAAAACTACGTCTATGGCTCGCACTGCCGTCCACACCACCGGCTCGGGCACTTTGGCTGGACAGCATCAGTCGACTTTTCAGGCGGGGCAATTCCATTACCAGATCGCAACGGCGGACGGCAAGAGCGTCTACACAGTCGCAGATGGCACGCACAGCATTTCCGCACCTTTGACTTGGTCGTTTGGCGATGGTCATGTTGGCCAATCGTACCTCTTCGAGCGGGAAGGAAACTTCTACGAGAGCCGCGTCTCGTACTTCGGACCTCTAGGAACTCTCGACTTCACACCGGGCCGCAAACTTACAGAGCCGCAGAATCTTGACCAGGCCATGGCGCGGCCTGTAAGCGGCGCCGAGCTCGTTCGTTGCTTCGCCTGCCATACGACCGGTTCTACGGTTAACGACCGGTTCGAAAATACTCGGATAATACCTGGAATTACCTGTGAAGCGTGTCACGGACCTGGTCTCAAGCACGCGACCGCCCAGAAAGTGGCGTATCTACAAGGACAGGTGTGGGACAGCGGACAGGAGGGGGATCTGATCTTCGATCCTGGAAAGCTCAGCCCCCTTGATGCCGTCGATTTCTGCGGAGCTTGTCACGGTACGTGGTGGGACGTCAGGCTTGCTCCTCCGGCGGGGATCGCGAATGTTCGCGCGCAACCGTATCGCCTGGAAAAGAGCCGGTGCTGGGGAAAGAAAGGCGACCCACGCCTCACCTGCGTGGCCTGTCACGACCCGCACCAAGAACTCGTGCGCGATACCGCTTCCTACGATAAGAATTGCTTGAGCTGCCACCTGGCAACGACTTCCGCAAAGCCCAGCGTCGACCATCTAGGTCCCGCCTGCAGTGTCGGCACGCGAAATTGTGCTTCCTGCCATATGCCCAAATACGACCTCGCCGAGTTTCACTACAAATTTGCCGATCACGACATTCGAGTTGTGCGGCCAGGTGATCCCTATCCCGACTGAGCTAAGCAGTAAAACAGCGTAAGAACCGCGGCCCTCTTGACTCCCTCGGAAAGGGTGTGATATGCGTCTACAATACCGGTATTCTATGAAGGAATACCGAAGGGCAGGGACGAGGCCAGGGGCGTTCCGCATCATTTCGAGGGGCAGAGAAAGACGATGAACACTTTTATGAAGTATCGTTTCTTTTTCCGCAGTAGCTTCCTTCTGGCAATTCTGTTTTTGTTCTTGGCCGGCGGCAGCCGCGCTAACGCGCAAGGCAGCGACTGCACCAGCAACAGTGTACCCAATGATGTCAGGGGAGCGGTGACGTGGGTGCCTGCCTTCTGCCAGGAGTTCAATAGCGTGGCGTTGACTGCCATTGATACGACCGTGTGGAAGTTTGAACAAGGCAATAACAACGGATGGGGAAACAACGAGGTGGAAGTCTACTGCGGGCCCCCGAGTTACCCGGGCAACGACCCAAAATGTCCCAATAGCCTGAGTACATCCAATAACGCGTACATTGATGGCAGCGGCCACCTGGTGATTCAAGCTATCAACAATGGGGGGACATGGCTTTCAACCAGAATGAAAACGCAAGACCTCGAGAGCTTCACGTACGGGCGAATCGAAGCCAACATCCAGCTCCCCGATACAACAAACCAGGGGCTGTGGCCAGCTTTTTGGTCGCTGGGAACCAACATCACCACCGTAAATTGGCCCACCTGCGGCGAAGACGACTTCATGGAGGTCTGGTCCCCGACGTTAGGCGGGGCTGGCACGGGCGGAAACATATCAACGATTCACACCAAGAATACCGATGGCGCTGGCGTTCAGACGAATAAACATACCTTTACCTTTCTATCTGGAATGGCGAACAATACGGCCTTGCACAAATACGGCGTGATTTGGTCCGCGAACATGGTCCAACATTACGTGGACGATCCCACCCATCCCTTCTATATCGCCACGATCAGCGACCTCGGTAGCGGTGACTTGTGGCCATTCAATGCCAGCAGCTTTATTCTTTTAAATTTGGCCGTTGGAGGCAATTTGGGTGGCAGCATTACCGGGCTTACGAGTCCGACGCAGCCTTATTTGGTGGACTATGTTCGCCGGTATCAAGCGTCCACTGCTGTGCCTAAACCGACGCTGGGGAATCCTTCTTCGATCACCGTGAAAGCTGGAGCGACGACCGGCAATTCCACTATGCTTACTCCTGGACTTACGTCCGGCACGGGCTTCGTCTATCTTTCTTGCAGTACTACTGCTCCGAAGGCGAGTTGCGCGGTCGCCACAAATGATCCTGTCAACCCGTTTGTGGTCAATTCCAGCCCGTCAGGTGCAGCGGAGACCGCCACGGTCACGGTTACCACCATGGCAAACTCGCTTTTGCCTCCGTCCCTTTTTTATCCCCGGAGGCCGTTACGGTTCCCTGTCGTCATCATCGCTGTGGTTCTCCTGATTGTCGTCGCAACATTGGCGCTGCGCCTGCGAAGGCGCGTGTCGAGTCTAGTCTTCGCCACGGCAACTCTCTTGATTCTCGCGGGGGTGACAATAGCCAGTTGCGGCGGCGGCGCAAGCAGCGTGGCCCCTCCTCCACCACCTAATGGCACCACTCCCGGTTCCTACACGGTGACCGTTTATGCGTTCACCGAAAGCAATGTGAGCGACGGAACAAATGCCAACGCCGACGCCAGCGTCCCCATCACGCTGACCGTGAACTGACGCCTCGCAAATTGGCAATCGCATGAATTTGCCGTGATAGGATTCCAGTGGAATGTCCCGGAAGCTCTTAGGATCGTTTTTTGCCGGCAGTGGAGTCCTTATCTGCGCTTTCCTGGTCCACTCGCAAACCAAAACCACCGGCTATGGCGGTCCGGCATTTGAAGACGTCACCCGGAAAAGCGGCCTCACCGTTCCGCACCAGTCCTCTCCCGACAAGCGCTACGTGATCGAATCTATGAGCGGCGGCGTCGGGCTGTTTGATTGCGACAATGACGGCAAGCTGGATGTCGTCACGGTCAACGGCTCCACCGTCGACCGCTACCGCGAGGGCGGCGACCCGCTGGTTACGCTCTACCGTCAAGAGCCGGACGGAACCTTCAAGGACATTACCACCGCGGCAGGCCTCACCAAACGAGGCTGGGGAATGGGCGTTGCCGTCGCCGATTTCGACAATGACGGCCTGCTGGACCTCTACGTCACCGGCTATGGCGGCAACGTTCTGTACCGCAACCTCGGCAATTGCAAGTTCGAGGACGTAACCGAAAAAGCCGGCGTGCGCGGCGGCGGATTCAGCACAGGTGCAGCGTGGGCTGACTACGACCGCGACGGCCATGTGGATTTGTTCGTCTCACGCTACGTGCACGTCGACATTAACAACTTGCCCGAATTCGGCCGCGACAAATTTTGCCGATACAAAGGTGTGTTGGTTCAATGTGGTCCCTGGGGACTCCAAGGCGAGAGTGATCTCCTGTATCACAACCGTGGCGACGGCACATTTGAGGAAGTCTCCGTCCGCGCAGGCGTTCACGATTCGCAAGGCCGATTCGGGCTAGGAGTTGTCTGGGGCGACTACGACAACGATGGCTGGCCTGACCTATTTGTCGCCAATGATGCGGGCGCAAACTATCTGTACCACAACAATCACAACGGGACGTTTACCGACGTTGCCATGCTGGCAGGAGTCGCTTTGAGCGGAGCAGGCCTCGAGCAGGGCAATATGGGAGTGGATTTCGGTGATTACTCCCACAGCGGGCGATTCGATATCATCGACACGACGTTCGCGGACCAGCCCAAAACGCTTTACCACAACCTCGGTCACGAGGGTTTCGACGACGCAAGCCGGACGGCACAGGTCGCGCAGGCGAGCCTCCCGTACGTGGCTTGGGGGACCGGCTTTGTGGATTTTGACAACGATGGTTGGCCGGATATTTTCATCGCCAACGGTCATGTCTATCCGCAAGTAGACACGATAAAAGAGGGTGCGCGCTATCGTCAGCCACTCTTTTTGCACATGAACAAGCACGACGGGACATTCGAAGATGGTTCCGCAGCCGCGGGGCTGGCGGGTATCCCTCTCGCTTCGCGCCGCGGTGTGGCGTTCGGCGACATTTGGAATGACGGCGCGATCGATGCCCTCATTCTGAACGTCGGTGAGCCTCCCACTCTCCTGCGCAACCACTTGACTAACGGAAACCATTGGGTCGGATTCAAGTTGCAGGGCACGAAAAGCAACCGCGCCGCCATCGGCGCGCGCCTCACCATTCGTAGTGGAAAGCTCGTGCAGTTCAACGAAGTACGTGGTGGCGGCAGCTACCTCTCGCAGAACGACCTTCGGCTCCATTTTGGCTTGGCTGCCAACACAGGGATCGATTCCGTGGAAGTCTCCTGGCCCAGCGGCCTGGTCGAGCAGTTCAGCTTTCCCGCTGTCGACCAAATCTATACCATTCTCGAGGGAACGGGGATGCTCCAGCAGAAACATTCCCCCTCGCCATGAATTGCCCCTGTCGACATTTCTCGGCTGTCCTTTCTCGTTGGGCCCACACGTCCTTCCGTGGGATATGGGCCGTGGGACTCGTGGCGATCAGTCTAGCTTGGGGAGAGTTCCGCATGGCGGAGGCACAACAGACTGGCCAACTAGTTCGCGCTCAAGAGATACCAGCACCCAATTACCTGAATGCCCAGCCCGGAGTGGAATATGTTGGGGAGGAGGTTTGCCGGTCGTGCCATCCCTCGGAATACGCAAGCTTCAAACAGACAGGGATGGGTAGATCCGTGTCAATTCCGTCTCCAAACGATCTGCGCGATTTGGCGCAGCCCGTCACCCTTTTTAGCAAAAAACTGAACCGGTCTTATTCCGTCTATGCACGCGACGGCAAGATGTTCCACGAAGAATCCGAGCGCGACGCCAAAGGCCACCTCGTTTTCACCGAAACTCATGAAATTGCCTATGCCGTGGGCGCCGGCGATTTTGGCAAGAGTTATCTGGTGGCCAATGGAGACGCCCTCTTCGTCTCACCCATTTCTTACTACACGCGCATTCATGGATGGGATCTGTCGCCTGGCTACGCGGATGGCTTGTTCCGGGGATTCACGCGTCCGGTGGTCGAATTGTGCGTTGACTGCCACACGGGAATGCCTCTACCAATTCCAGGCGCCCACAACCGCTTTCAGCAACCTCCCTTCCGCTTTCTGACAGTCGGATGTGAGCGCTGTCACGGGCCGGGTGCAATCCATGTCGAGCAACGCAGGCAAGAAGCTCCCTTCGATGGATCAATCGACTTTTCCATTGTCAATCCCAGGAAGTTGCGCCCCGAAATTCGGGATGACGTCTGCGCGCAGTGCCACTTTCCTGGAGATGCTCGCGTCCTCCAGCCCGGGAAGAATTACCTCGACTTCCGGCCCGGAACCCCGCTCGGTGAGGTAGTGGCTATATTTTCGGTCCCGCCAACGATCAAAGGAAATCGGTTCGTGGCGCTCGATCAGTTTGAGCAATTGAAGATGAGCCGCTGCTGGGCCGCAAGCAACGGTCGAATGGGTTGCATCACGTGCCACAATCCCCACTTTCAACCCCACGGCGATCAAGCGGCTGATTTTTTCCGCCGGAGATGTTTGACGTGCCACTCGACCGAGAGTTGCCGTGGGCCGCTCGCGCAAAGGCAAGCCTCCTTGCCACCCGACAACTGTATTCTGTGCCATATGCCGAAACGGCCGCCCGAGAACATTGGCCACTCGTCCCTAACAGACCACCGTATTCTGCGGACTCCATCCGAAATTCCTTCGGTACTTCTAGGCGGTGCGCCTGCGCCCGCGGTGGATTTGATCTACGACACGAGACCTCCCGACTCAGGCGAAACACAAGCGAACTTGCGAAACCTTGCGCTGGCTTATGCGCAGGTTGCCGCGCACTACCCCGAACTCGGCGAGAAGGGCCTTGCAATTCTGGAGCAAGCTGCCGCTCGGATCCCGAATGACTCCGGGATCCAGGCTGCGCGCGGGCTTTTTCTCAGTGTCGCGCGTCCGAGGGAAGAGCAGCGCGCCGCCGAGGCCCTGCAAAAGGCCATTGATCTCGGCTCAAAATCCGCAGAAGTGCGAACGCAACTCGCCCGCTTACAGCTTCACAAGGGAGAGGTAACATCGGCAATCAAGCTATATAAAGAATCTATTCAAATGGAACCCTACTACACGCCGGCATATTTGGACCTTGCACACGTTTACTTGATATTGAAAAATCGCGAGAGCGCTTTGGATGTACTGGAGAGCGTCTTGAAAATAGACCCGGGGAACGATGCGGCCCGTCAGGAATGGGTCAAAGTAGGAGCTGTGCCCGACAAGAATAAATAGGCGGTCGCTCAATGCTCTGAACTCTCCTTCACTAGCGACTTTTCGGCGTGAACGTCGAAATCCCGCCCACGCTCAAGCCTGCTTACAAACGAAGTAACGACTGACGATGCCGTATTTTGGATATTCACGATTGCCGCTGAAATTCCGGACTAGGCTGATCATCGTTTTGTTTCTTTGACATTGGCCCTCACTCGTAACGCAAGGCCACGATGGGATCAACGCGCGTGGCGCGTCTTGCCGGAACCGATACCGCAAGAACGGCGCAAGCCGCGAGAATCACGGCAGCCAACCCAAGTATCATCGGATCATGGCTTTTGACGCCATAGAGCTGGTCCGCAAGCACGGGGCCCCCCGCCAGCGCCGCTGGTACGCCGATGGCAAGGCCCAAGCCGAGTTGGGCCAGCGCACCACGCAGCACTAGGCCAAGCACATTCCTGCGGTCGGCGCCCAGCGCCATGCGGATGCCGATCTCGTTGCTTCGCTGAGCGACCGCGTAAGCTGATATCCCGTACAGACCGACACAGGCCAATATGAGTGCCATGTCCAGAGTGCCTTGAACGAGGTCACTCGGCTTGTCCGACATAAGCCTGCTTCCCCTTCCCCCTGAGGGTCAAGAGGAAAAATGCACCTCTCCTTCTGATTGTCAAGAGGAGTGGCTGATATCCCGAACGAAATACTAATCTGGCGGTTATTTCCTAGTCGCAGATGAGTTCCTAACTCGAGCGTAGAACGTCCATGGGATTAGCGGAAGCGGCGCGGGATGCGGGAAGAGTCGATGCCAGCAGCGCCATAATTATCATAATTAGGACGCACAGTATGTAGATGAGAGGGTCGGTTGCGCTGGTGCCGAACAAGAAGGAGCTGACCAGTCGAGAGAGGGCTAACGAGCCAAGAACACCGAGGCCGCATCCGAGGAGCGTGAGCCTCACGCCCGAAACAAGTACGAGCTTCGCAATGCCGGCACGCTGCGCGCCCAGAGTCATGCGAATGGCAATCTCTTGCGTCCGCTGGGACACGGAGAAGGCCATCACCGCATAAATCCCAGTGATCGCCAGGAGAAGAGCGCCCAAGGCGAAGGCCGTGATCAGGTCTGTGTTGAAATGTCGCGGTGCCTCAATTGCAGAAACCGCATCCGTGACAGGCCGCACCTCCTGCAAAGCCAGAAGCGGATCGATCTCCGCGACGGTCGACCGGAGTGTCTGGATCACGTACTGAGGATCAAGGGCTGAGCGCATTGTGATGTATCCACTCGGCGGGCCGCTGAGGTTTCCCGGAGTTCCCGAGCCGTACAGAG
>WNFO01003366.1_pt1 | contig 23234 bp, 17 predicted proteins | sample 5400251 | NCBI WGS metagenome assembly WNFO01 (sample SAMN13153354, study PRJNA577476) | soil metagenome | isolation source: 100 cm saprolite under Madrone tree | place: USA:California | collected 2016-06-14
CATTATCATTGTCCTTCGTTGTCATTCATTCTGGAATGTCGCTGGCAGAATGGACAACGCTTGTACCTTCCCCGGGCATCTGCTTACAGTGGAGATGCTAGTTAGTCTGGCGCGGGATGGCTGCTCCAATGATTCGACCTCTCATGAAAATTCTGCCATTCATTCTAGGGTGCTTGCTGGTCTCCGCTGCTCTGCCAAGTCCTCTTCCTGCGCAACTCGTCCGCGAAAATACCGCGCCGCCACCGCAAGTTGCCGTCAAGCAAGACGCGCAAAACGCCGCTTCTACGCAAACGCCCACGGGCAAAATGCGTCTTTCGCAGGAAGTTCAACTGACCGGCCAAGAATCATGGATTGATACCAGCATAGATGTTCAAGCCGGCGAACACGTGTTCGTGACCGCCACTGGCAAGCTCCGTTACGCCGACGGCAAAGATGACAATGGCCCGGACGGCCTGCCGCGCGGCTTCAAGGACCTTCTCCGCGTTTTGCCTTTCAATGAAGCTGGGAGGGGTGCACTCCTGGGGCTCATCGGCGATAAAGATGTCGCTAGACCCTTCGTCATTGGCGCTCGTCGCGATGTAGTTGCGCCCGTCTCGGGCCGGCTCTCCGTTGGCATCAATCAGACCGCCGATGATACCGGAGACGGCACCTACGTCGTACGCATCGAGGTGTATTCCCCTGAAGGCGGAGCGGCGCGCGTGGCCGCCAAGCAAGTCAGTTCGCTTCCCGGCATTGACAACAATCTGTTTTCCAAAATCCCGCGCCGCGTTGCCGACAAAGAAGGCAACGCCGGCGACATGGTCAATTTTCTGATCCTCGGCTCGGAGGAGGCTATGCAGCGCGTGTTCACGAACGCCGGCTGGGTGAAAGTTGACGCCGACGTCAAAGCCACGGTTCTCCATGGCCTCATTGAGAGCCTCTCCAAGGAATCCTATCTCACCATGCCGATGAGCCAGCTCTATCTATTTAGCCGCCCGCAGGATTACGGCTGGGCCCATGCTGAGCCTATCAGCGTCGTCCGGTCACGGAACCATCTGCGCATCTGGAAAGCGCCCCTCCAGGTTAATGGCGAAACGCTTTGGGTTGGCGCCGCTACTCACGACATTGGATTCGAACGCGACCAGCGCAACAACGGCGTCACTCACAAGATCGATCCGGATATCGACCTCGAGCGCGACTACGTCGAAAAAACGCTCACAAGCACTGGCCTCGTCACAGAAATCTCCCACTTCCTCCCTGACAAGCCCATGAAAGAAGCCAAGACCGCCACCGGCGGCACGTTCCATTCGAACGGCCAGGTCCTCATTCTGAAACTCGACGAGGCCGCACCTAATCCCTGAATCGAGCCGACCTCTACTCTCTACTTCGCGGCTTCCAGTTCGAGCACAATTACGCGATCTGGTTCTTCTGGTTGCGCCTCCGGCAGTTTCAGCACTAACCCTCCCTTGACAGTGCTGAACTCCACACTGCTTCCATCGCGCAGGAGCCGCGCCAAATGAACTGGCCTGGGAATTCCTGCGAGCGCGAGCATGGGCTGATTCCAATCCAATACGTGGACGTAAACGGTCGAGCCTCGCTGCGTCGTCACGCCCCACGGCCCCGCGGCCGCAGGCCCTCCCCGCGTGCCATAAATCGAATCGCCATATTGCTTCGTCCACTTCCCCATTTCTGTTAAGCGCTGTACAAATTCGGGTTGGATCTCCCCGCTCGGCATCGGCCCCACATTCAGTAGGAAATTCGCATTCGACCCCGCGGCACGCACAAGGTATCGAATCAATTCCGCTGTGCTCTTGTAGTGCTCATCCGTCAGATTAAATCCCCAGGAGTTATTCATTGTTTCCGCGGTTTCGAGTGGCAGCGTACTGACCGATTGTTCGGGGTTGAAACCAGTCGTGTGCTGGCCAGGTAAGTCCTTCTCAAACATCTGGAAGTCCTCTCCGGGAAAAGGATTCTTATGATGATTGCTGCCCACCATGGCCTGCGGCTGCAATTGATGGATGAGCGCGTAAGTTCGCGCAAGATGCCAATCCGCTTCCGGTTTGTCCCACATCCCATCGAGCCAGATGCCGCCAATTTCTCCGTAGTTCGTCAGCAACTCCCTAAGTTGTCCGTCCATAAAATTGAGGTACGCATCCCAATTCCCGGAATCCGGGCGCCCCGTGCGATGCCCCGTACTCCCGCGCGGAAAATAATCCGTCGAATGCCAATCCAGTTGGGAGTGGTACAAAAACAGCTTGATGCCCTGCTTGTGACATTCCGCCGCGAGCATTCCAATGACATCTTTGCCATACGGAGTCCGCGCCACAACATTCCAATCCGTCAATTTTGAATCGAACATCGCGAATCCGTCGTGATGTTTCGACGTGATGGTGATGTATTTCATCCCCGCCGCTTTTGCCAGCGCCACCCACGCCGCCGGATCAAACTTGATCGGATTAAAGAATGCCGGCAACTTCGCGTATTCCGTTCGATTGATAGGCCGCGTCTCCATATTCCATTCGCCATCGCAGAGCACGCTGTACACTCCCCAATGAATGAACATCCCGAACTTTGCGTCCTGGAACCAGGTGCGCGCCTTCAGATTTTCGGGAGAAGGGACGTAATTGTCTTGCGCGGTTTGCGCTTTGATAGCCTGCGCTCCCGCAAGCGTCGAGAGTAGGATGGCCACCGCAAGAGCCACGAGTCGTATACGCAGATCCATCTTCATAGCGAGCCCCCAATTAACCAGAAGAAGAGAATCCCAAGCGCGTGAATTCTAACGACTGTGCGAATGAAGTCGAGAGGCATCTGCCGTCGTGACGCTGCGTGAATCTAGCCGGCGTGCTGTTCCTCTACCGATACCGCAAACAATAGCGTTCCGGCAACTCCAATGAGCCCAGCCACCACGAATGGAATTTCTGGACGCACTTTCCAGAGCAACCCGCCGATGGCCGAGGCGGGCGTAATTGATAAGCTCCGCACCAAGTAATACAACCCCACGGTCCGTCCCCTCAACTGCTGCCCTGCGAAGTCCACAATCATCGCCTTCCGGGATGGCTCGCCAATCTCCCGCAGGCCCCCGACGATAAAGGCAAGAATTAGTGCTCCGAAGTTGTGCGCGAGAATAACAGTTATTGGATACAGGGCGAAACAGAAGAACGTCGCAATCACGAACGGTTTCCGTCCAACGCGGGCCGCCACCTTAGCCGACGGCACGTAGATGAGAATGGCTGTCATCAATTGAATGGCTACAAGAACTCCGTACTTCGGGATCGTGATGCCTGTGACGTTTGTCACATAAAGAACCACAAAAATATCCGCCATTCCCTCGCACATTCGAATCACTATGTCAGAGGCCAGCAGCCGCTTTAGGGTGGGATGAAAGGATTCCCACACTCCGCTCATCTTCACGGCGTCGCGAGTGGTCGCCGGCAATCGGAGTGACAGTAGCAACGCTCCCGCCAGCGCCGCTAGAACAAGTGTCACGTGGAGTCCCGTTCGAATGCCTTTTTGCAGGCCGAGCGCGCCGATCATCGCTCCGCCAATGAGCGGCGAGGCCACCATGGGGATACGCTTCAGCATCGATTGAACGGTGAAGCCCATTGCACGCCGTTCCTTCGGCAGCGCGTCTCCAATCGTCGCAAACATGGCGGGGGATCCCATGGCCTGCCAGGCCATGACAAACGCCAGCCCCAGAAAGAGGTAAGGCCAAGCGGGACTCGAAAGATAGATGAAGTAGCCAACGACGGCCGATGCAAGAAAAATAAGGAAAGCGCGCTTCCGGCCCCAGTGATCCGCAAGCCAGCCTCCCGGATATTGGTAGATAGCGTCGAAAAAATCTTCTGCCGTACCAAACAGGCCGACCGCCGCGACGCTCGCTCCCAGTGATTCCAGATATTTCGGGAGAAACTTTTTCCAAAGTTCCTCGCCAAGCCCCACCAGAAACACCGCGCCCGAAGCCGCCGCGACGTTACGCTCGATTCCCAAGGAGTCTGTTATGCGTTCCGCGATGTTTGCCCCCCGTTTCCTGTTTCCTGTTTCGATCGTTTTCATTTTGCAGGTCTCAGCGGAAGGCTCCATTTGGCTTCCCGCACTTCACCATCTCTTGGCAGTAGGCGTAGAGCGCATCGTAAACAATCCACTCGGCCGCATTGATTTCGTAGTCATCCTTAAAATTCAGACGGCGAAACCCTTCTGCGATAGCGTTCAGCCCCGCGCCCTCCGGTTGCTGCCACAGTGTGTTGTCGGTATCCGCCCCATTCACGATCTTCCCAAGCAACGTCAGTGCGGCGTTCTCCGTCAGTTTGTATTTCTTCAGAATCGCTTCAAACGAACATTCCTTACCGTGGTGGCCCAGTTCCACCGCGGGGACGTCAAACGGCGTGGCCCCCAGTTTCTGCGCCTCGCTCATCACCCGCTCCGCCGGAACAAAGTAGAACTCCGCCTCCGCATCCACAAACTTCTTGATCAGCCATGGGCAAGCCACTCGGTCGACCTTTACGTGCTCACGCGTAATCCATTTCATTCCCGTTCCCTCCAAATCCACGATACGAATTCTCTTGACGCGCCAGATGCTCGGTTTCAGAGTATGATTTCACCCCGGCGGGCATCCGCCCCGGAAGAGAGTATCGCGCAGGAGGTTGCTCATGGTCATCACGAAGCCAGCTAACGAAGAAGCCCGCCTCATCGCCCTCGATAAGTACGCCATCCTGGACACTGACCCCGAGCAATCCTTCGACGACCTCACGCTGCTGGCTTCGTATGTTTGCAAGACTCCTATCGCCCTGATTTCCCTGGTTGATGAAGATCGCCAATGGTTCAAGTCTCGCGTGGGCATGGCAGCTTCAGAAACATCGCGAGACATTGCCTTTTGTTCCACGGCAATCTTGCAATCCGATGTTTTCGTCGTCCCCGATGCGCTCGCCGATGAGCGCTTTCGTGATAATCCACTCGTCGTTTCCGACCCGTACATCCGCTTCTATGCCGGCGCTCCCCTCATCAACGAGGAAGGCTACGCCCTCGGGACACTCTGCGTCGTTGATCGTACTCCTCGCGATTTGGCCCCCGATCAAAAGGAAGCGCTGCAAGCGTTGAGCCGCTTGGTTCTCGCCCACCTTGAATTCCGCCGCAATCTGATTTTGTTAAAGGAAGCCTTGAGCGACCGCACAAAAGAAGAACATGAGCGCCAGCGCGAGCTCGTGCATGTCCAGGAAACCTTGATGCGCGTTCTGGGGTTGCGCCAACCTCCCAAATCCGCGAGCGCGGGCTGATCGCGCTTCGTTTCATAGTCAGCAAGAGTTTAGCTGTTGCCGCTTTCGTCTCGTTGACTTGCCTCTTCGCGCAGCCTAAGATGCGCCTGTTCCGAATTCCATTCTTCCAGTGCTTTGCGATTCTCGGCCGGAGGGTTTTGTGAGCGATTGGAAATTTGCTCAAAAGGATGTCTCCGAAGAGCTGGCTTTGCTGCATCATTTCTCGTTCAAGAAACCGCAAGGAACCGGCGAGGTCCGCTTCGTCATCACCGTAAAAGAATTCGCTGCGCCTCCGGAGGGTCAATTTGCGCGCTTCTTCGCGCAGGCAGACAAGCACGTCAATCAGAACATTGCTCCGATTCTTCCCACCGGGTGGGGAAATTCGCTTCTCGATGCCCTTACCGCCTGCGTGCGAATGATTCGCGAGTTTCCCTGCGAAGGGGAGGACCCGGTGGCAGCCAAGGGCGCACCTGGTTCCTGAGGCATGTTCTTGTGTCCACAGGATCGCACTTGAAGACTTCAGCTAGTCTTATTTAGAATAGCCCGTTTTGCGAAAGGCGCTTGTGCACATCGTCAAAAAAGAGTTCAAACCGGGGATCATCATCCTCGAGCTGGGCGGCCCGCTCCAGATGGGCGTCGAGTGCAAGCAGTTGGAACTTGCCTTGGATCAACTGCTCAGTGACGGCCACACTCGCGTTGTCCTCGATCTTAGCAAGCTAACCAAGCTTGACAGCGGCGGCCTCGGGAAAATCGTCAACTGTTTCTCGCGCCTGAAAACCGCTGGCGGCGCCCTTTGCCTCGCCGGCACCACCGGGATGATTGATGGCGTGATGAAACTAGCTCACGCCGATCGCTTTTTGAAATCCTATCCGACCGCCCGCGAGGCCGCCGAGAGTTTTTCCGATTCCTCGGCTTCGTCCGCCAATTAATTCAGTCCTGACAAACTGTCTCATGAAAATATTTCCAGCCCGCACTTCACTTCTTGCTTCGTTGATTGCGGTGATTTCTCTAGGACTGCTCACGAGCACAACTAGAATTGCTTCCGGATTCAGGGCACCCAGCCAGGAGCAGCAGGATTGGTCCGCATACGGTGGCGCACCCGAGAACAATCACTATTCCACACTCGCGCAGATCAATCGGAACAACGTCAAGCGTCTCGCTGTCGCGTGGAGTTTTGACACTCAGGAAGAAGGCGGTCTTCAGACAAGCCCCATCATCATCGACGGCGTGCTCTACGGCATTACGCCGACGCAAAAAGTTTTCGCGTTGGATGCCGCAACAGGCAAGCTCCTGTGGAAGTTTGACTCCGGAATCCGTGGCACCCAGCCGGATCGCGGTTTGGCCTACTGGGCCGACGGCAAAGACAAGCACATCCTCGTCGGCGTCATGAACTTTGTCTACGCTCTGGACTCCGCCACGGGCAAACCGATCCCTTCTTTTGGAAATGCAGGCCGCATCGACCTCCGTGAAAATCTCGGCCGTGCGCCTGCTGCTGCCCAATCTGTGGATCTCACCAGCCCCGGCATCGTTTACAAGGACTTGGTGATCTTCGGTGGACGCAACCCCGAAACTCTCCCCGCGCCTCCCGGCGACATTCGCGCCTACGATGTTCGAACCGGCAAGTTGCGCTGGTCGTTTCACACCATTCCCCATCCCGGTGAGTTCGGCTATGACACTTGGCCAAGGGATGCGTGGAAGACTAGCGGCGCCGCCAACAATTGGGCTGGAATGGCGCTAGATTCCAAGCGCGGAATTCTCTACGCTCCGACCAGCTCCGCCGCATTCGATTTCTACGGCGCCGATCGTATCGGTGACGATCTCTTCGCAAATTGCCTGCTCGCCCTGAATGCGCAGACCGGCGAACGAATCTGGCATTTTCAAGGCGTCCACCACGATCTTTGGGACCGCGACTTTCCTGCTCCGCCCGTTCTCCTCACCGTAAAGCGTGGCGGCAAACAAATCGACGCCGTTGCGCAAACCACAAAACAAGGTTTCGTCTACGTCTTCGATCGCACCAACGGCCAACCGCTCTTTCCCATCGAGTCCCATAAATATCCCCCGAGCATTGTACCCGGCGAAGTTGCGGCTTCCGAGCAGCCTCTCCCCACTCGCCCTGCGCCCTTCGCGCGTCAGCTCCTCACCGAAGATCTTCTAACTACGCGTACGCCCGAAGCGCACCAGTGGGCCGTGGAAAAATTCAAAACTTTCCGAAGCGAAGGCCAGTTCGTTCCTTTCAGCGCCGGAAAAGATACGGTGATTTTTCCCGGCTTCGATGGCGGCGCCGAATGGGGTGGCCCCGCCGTGGACGTGGAGACCGCCATCATCTACATCAATTCGAATGAAATGGCCTGGACCGGCGCCCTCGCCTCGAACGCGGGGGGAAATAGCCCGCGCGCCATTTATACGAGCCAGTGCAGCATCTGCCACGGCGAAAAAATGACCGGTTCGCCTCCGGCGATGCCGTCCCTGATCGCCGTGGGGAGCCACCTGACTGGCGCACAGATTGCCACGACCATCAAGAACGGAAGAGGCCGCATGCCCGGTTTTCCAAATCTGACGGACGATCAATCGGCTGCGCTCGTTAACTTCTTGATGAGTGGCGAAAGCAAAGAACTCGCCAGCTCCACGCCGCCTCCCGCCGCGATGAGATTTCGCTTCACCGGCTATCACAAGTTTCTCGACCCGGAAGGATATCCCGCAGTCGCCACTCCTTGGGGCACGCTGAACGCGATCGATCTGAACACCGGTGAATATGTCTGGAAAATCCCGTTGGGCGAATACCCGGAACTCGTGTCGAAAGGACTGAAGAATACCGGCACGGAAAATTACGGCGGTCCGATTGTCACTGCGGGAGGACTGCTTTTCATTGGGGCAACCGACTTCGACAAGAAATTCCGCGCCTTCGATAAATCCACCGGTGACCTGCTTTGGGAAACGACTCTTCCCTTTTCCGGCAACGCCACCCCTGCTACCTACGAAGTGAATAGCCGCCAGTTCGTCGTCATTGCGGCAGGTGGCGGCAAAGATCCTAAGTCGCCATCTGGCGGTGTCTACGTCGCCTTCGCCCTGCCGCAGGAATTATCCACACCGAAGGCCAGTTCCGACCCGCGGCATTAGTCTAGGGAATTGGAATCAGGATGGACCGCCACTTCGAGCCTGCTTTTCCGATTTCTCTCCGCCTCCGGCGGGTTGACTGCGCTTCAGCGGCTTTCGACTGATCGACGAAACGCCTGCTTTATTATCCAGGAGCCGACTCAGCAGGTTGGCGAGCTGCGACTCCTGTCGCAAGACTGTCTCCTGATCCGCCGCGGAGCCGTCGCCTTCAGTCAGCCGCGCAAGCTGTGCCGCCAAGTTGCGCACGGCCACATCGTTCGGCACATACGTTCGGTCCGCGGGTGCAACCGCCTCCCAACCCGATTCCGTTTTGCGCAGCTCCCAGCGAACTTTTTCGCTTCGCCGCTTATAGTTCGCCACACCATCCGCGAGGGTCGCCCGAGAATCCATTTGCAGATGCGCCCATCCGTGATTCCGCTTGATTTCCAGGCGCTCCACTTGGAACCGCTCGAAAATGACCAGCGGCAGCGCCAGCCTTGAGGGGTCATCCGAGCGCAAGATTTCTCCCGAGGCATTGGTCAAATCCGAGATCGCGTCAGCGACTTGGCTGTTCGTTGGCTGCTTGCTGCCTGCGGCGATGACGATACTCTGCGGAATCTCAAGAGGGTTGCTCTCAACCACAGGCGCAGGCAGCGCCTCTGGAGCATTCACGACCTTCGTCCGCTCGGAAACCGTTTTCGGCGGCCGGTTTGGATTGGGAGCAGCCACAGGAGATTGTTCTTCGACCAGCGTTGCGGCTTCGCTCGTTTTCTTTGAATTCGCAGCTCGCGGTGCTGCCGGAGCTCGAACCGCGGTCAGCATTTCTGCCTTCTCAACTTTGTACCGATAGAAGCGCGGCCTTCCGCGAGCCTTCCAGTAGGTTCCCAGGTAATCCTGGGCCTCCAAACCCGTGCTCACCAGGCTGTAAAAACTGTGCTCAATAGGATCCAGGACTATGCCAACATGCCCGCGCCATACAATTAAGTCTCCAGGCCGCGGGTGTCTCACCCGCTGAAAATTCTCGTTCCCTGCGTAGAGGTCGAACGAGCTCGCGTACTGGTATTCAAAACCTGCATCAACGTACGTCTGATGAACGAAGTGAGAACAGTCCTGCGGGTCGCGCCCAACCTGGTCCTGATCCCTCGCGACGTCCACGATGGAGCGTCCCTCTTTCGTATTCAACAATCGGAAACTTGGCGCCGATCCCTGCTCAGCTGGCACGCCGAGAGCCTTCACCTGCGCGACTGGCGCAGCCTGAGCTCTTGCCGGCGGGTTCCCGGCCAGCCAGCCGCCCGCCAGACACACCGCAACCGTAATTCCGCGTGCCACTCTCCAATTGAACCCGGTTTTTGCCTCGCTCATCGTCCATCCGCCTTTGGTTGCTGCCGGGAGACAATTTCCCCTTCTCTTAGCATCCATTTAGGGCCAGGCGGAGCAATGGAACTTGCCCTGAGCGTAATTGGCCAAATGGCCAGGGACCCAATACGCTTCAAAGTCCGCTGGGCCTCAGGGCTGCATTCGCTGGGAGGGCAGGGTTTCCGGGAATCTTAGTTCACTGTTACTTGGACCGTCGTGGCGTGGCTGAGGTTGCTTGAAGTTCCGGTTATTGTGAGTGTGTACGTGCCCGCCGGAGTTCCTCCCGAAGACGGGTTAACAGTGAGGGAGGCCGTTTTGGTCACACCAGCATAGGACGCGCTGATTGTGACCGATGTGCTCGCCGTTACCGCACTGGTGTTCACCGGGAACGTCGCGCTGGTAGCTCCACTGGCCACGGTCACACTTGAGGGCACCGTGGCCGTGGCTGCAGACGCGTTGCTGGAGAGGTTCACAGTGGCGCCGTAGGTAGGAGCCGGCCCGCTAAGAGTAATCGTGCCGGTCGAGGAAGACCCGCCAGTAACGCTGGTTGGGCTGAGCGCTACCGACGAGAGCGTTGGGCCACCCGCACCCGGCGGGATGCCGTAGCCGCCGCCGCAAGCATAGGTGCAAAGTGAAAGTGCGAGGAGCCCGGCTGCCGCAGCGAGACCAGGCCGTTGGGGAAGAGCGCGGCTGAAAGTGCAGAACAACAGCAAAACCGCAAGCCCGGCGAAGCATGCTTCCAACATCACCCATATAGGCATCGGCGGCGCATGCCGGGGCAAGAACATTGGTGGTGCCAACGCTCGTGCCATCGTCGTCAGCGTGACCGTCGCCGTCGCCGTGCTCGACCCATTAAGCATCACAGACGACGGCGAAACCGTGCACGTGGCTGCTGCCGGCGCGCCCGTGCAACTCCATGTCACAGTCCCACTAAAATTATTCACCGGTGCGGCAGTGACGGTGAAATTCGCAGGGTTTCCCGCGGCGATCGTCGCGCTGGGGGGTGCGGCCGACATGCTGAAGTCCGCCGCTCCGCTCACCACTGGCAACGCTCCGAGTGCCAACAGCAAGTCCAGTCGCCCATGGTTCAGCCCCAGGACGGGATCGAGTGCTTTCGCCACCGCAATCGCATTTGCGGCCTCGGTTTCACCAATCGTGGTCTTTAGGCCCCTTAACAGCGCCGCACCGCCTGATACAAACGGCGCGCTGAATGAAGTTCCCCATCCCGCCGCATACGTGCTGAACGGGTACGCGCTAACAATTGCTTCCCCTGGCGCCGCCACCCACACAAGAGCGTTCCCATAATTCGAGAACGAGGAGCGTGCATCCTGATTGGTTGTTGACGCCACACCCATCACATCGCTTTGCAGCGCTGCGGGATAAACCAGGTTTGGCGGGCCCTGGCCGTCGTTCCCCGCCGACGCGGCACAGATCATAGTGAGCTGCCCGGCGTAGGTCAGCGCATTGGTAAGCTCCTGCGAGGGCGTCTTGAAATCAAAGCTCATGTTGATCACGTTGGCGTTGTTCTGCACTCCGTAATAGATCGCTCGCAGAATGTCGGAGAGCAAACCTGTCCCATCCGATTTGAATGCCTTCAAGGGCAGCAGTTTCGCCGTTGGTGCCACCAGGTGGATGACGCCCATCACCATCGTCCCATGACCGAATGCTGCGTACTTGCTTCCGTCAAGAATGGCTGCTGACGACTGGTCCAAGATCGCTGCGCTGGACTGATTCACCTTGGCTGCCGATGGACAAGTAGTGGAGGTGCAGGCGGGAGGCGGATATACAGGAAAATCCGATGGAGCCAAATCGTTCAATTCCGAACCACCCGCCTGGTTCCGTGTGAAGTCGAAACCCTGCAACAAAACCCCTTGCAACGCAGGATGGCCCGGATCCACCCCAGTATCAATGTCTGCGACAATCCCCGTTCCGGTCACATGGAATGTGCTTTGCGCATTCTGCACTTCCACGATTGCCGCGGCCTGCTGGTTGGCATAGCTGTTCCACACCATCGTCGTAGAATTCGCCGGGTAAGCCACCGTACTTCTGTCCGACATGAGCGTGGCAGAAATTGACGTGGGAACTAGATTTGGACCGACCAGGTTGAGCCCCTGATCCACCTCGGCGGCGACGAATCCCGTCAAGCTGCTAGGCAACAGACCCAGAAATGTCTGCAGTGGGAGCGGCGTGGTCACAAGGAAGACTTGGCCCAACGTGCCGTCCAACCCCCCAACCACGGTGCAAGTCGTCGGAAGGAGACAGAACGTCTGAAGCGCTGGGAGCCCTCCTGTTGTCCGAACGATGACGCCCGTGTCTGCCTTTGCCGGCGCGGCCCATAGCAGCGCCACCGATACCCACGCCAACCACATTCGGCGTTTCATGACTCGGCACCCCTTCAGTGGGATTGTGCCATTCCCAGAATCCTGGCTGGCTGGCGTCAGAACCTTCGGACTGGCCAACGCACCTCATCCCCCCTCGGAGGCAAATCCTCTGGAGGCCGCTGTGCGGACGCCAGTCCGGCTCGTCCCGTCTAATAAGGGTTAGTACGGGAAGAAAAAATAGGAGGGAAATTCCCCAATATCGGCTAAGGTAAATACCTTACTTTGGTTTCGCTTCCCCTGGGTCTTTACTCGTACAACTACCAGAGGAAGCCGAAGCGTGGCGCTACGCGCAGCCGATTGCCTGCTTGAGCACCGCGTGCGAAATATTCGCTCCGCTCACCACTAACGCGGCGTTATCCCCGTAGCCTGCGCTGGATTTCAGCAGTGCCGCTGTGCTCGCGGCCCCGGCCGGCTCCGCCAATACGTGCTCTTCAACGAGCAATGTCTCAATCGCGCGCAGCATTTGCTCTTCGCTCACCAACACCACATCATCAACGAGTCTTTTCACCTCGCGCACGTTCGCCGCTTCCGGCGTTCGCGTCGCCAGCCCATCAGCAATCGTGTCGCACGTCTCGGTGCCTACGACTCTGCCTTCCTTCCACGATAGGTAGTAAGAGGGCGCCTGCTCCGCTTGCACGCCAATGATCTTCACATGGGTCGCGAGCTGCTTCACTGCCGCCGCGATCCCGCGGATTAATGCCGTATCCCCCATCGGCACAAAAATCGCACTAGCCTCGGCGAGCTCTTCCAGAATTTCGCAACCAATCGTCGCGGGACCGGCAGGCAAATCCGCATCCGTTGCGTCGTTCAGAAAATACACGCCCGGCCGCTTGGCATACTCTGCGGCCAGCAGAAACGCAGACACGCAATCGCTGCCTCCGCTCTCCACAATCGCCGCCCCCAGCGCCTCGATGCGTGCACGCTTCACACGATTACAGTTTGCCGGCAAAAATATCCTGGCCGCAATGCCAAACTGCTTCGCCGCAGCGGCCACCGCCGCTCCATGATTCCCGGTGCTGCAAGCCACTACTTCCCGTATCAGCCCCTTCTTCATCCTCTGCGCCAGCGCCCAATACGCTCCCCGCACCTTGAACGATCCCGTCGGCAGCTCCATCTCCAATTTCAAGTAAACGCCTTTGCCCGTCGTCTTGCTGAGGAACGGCGCGGCGATCAACCGCGTCGGCGCAAAATACTTGGCCAGAAACTCTTGTGATTCTCGAATCGTCGAAATGCTCGGAACAATTTGCAATCCAGTCCCGCTTCCCGAAGAGTTCATCGGCCTGCCTCCAGTTTAACTCCCCGCCATTTCCAGCGCCGCGCCGGAATCCGTAGTCAATTCCTCCGCCGCTCGTCCCGGAAGTCGAAGGACCATCCGAGCCAGCGCCAGACTGTCGTTCGCCACTTCAAATCGCCCCGAACAATCCGTCTTCACATACGGAAGCCGGTGCACAAATCGTCCCCGCCCGGAAACGACACTCACGCCTCGCGCGCCGCATTCCAGTTTCCATCTAAGTTGCCGCGAATCGCGTTCGCTCTCGCTGAACTTGCGAAACGTGTACTTCTCGCCGTCGTGCCACAGCACCGCCTTGCGAAACATCATGCCAAGCGGCATCTCATAAACCAGCGCCTCAAAAGTCGTTCCTTTGCCCCTCGCGCCCGGAAAATGAATGTGCGTCCAGGTCCAGAATTGCCGGTGCCGGTATCCGCAGTTGTGCCCCTGCATCCCAAAGCCGAGCGCCTCCCCGCGAAAAGTACGGTCATTCAGCGCAATCTCGCCCGAGAAGACCGCATCCGAATGCGGCGTTCGCGAAAAACCAATCCAGCCCTTGCTGCTGAGCTCCGCGCGAAATGTCGATCGATATCGCAAATCCCAGGAGATCCTTTGCCCGCCAACCTCCATGCGCCCACGGCATGCATTCTCACCAATCCGGCTCTCCCCAATCTCCAGAAAAAAAGGGCTGGCACCTCGCTTGCTCAATCCCCTTCCCTTTGAACCCACACTCTCAACTGGGAATCCCTGAATCCAAGTCTCCGGCTTTCCGTCCCGCGGAAACCAGGTCGCCCATACCTGCACTGGCTGTCCCTGAGCATCCCCTGCGCATCCTCCGCGCCCCGGATTCATCAGCAGATACCGCAACCACCAAGCCCCGCTCCCATCGTTTAGCCCCATCCGCAAAAACCAAACCTCATATCGCCGCCGCATCGATAGTGCTGTGAACACCTCGTTGAGCGTCTTCATCGGAGGGAAAGAATAATACCAGAGCGGCCAGCACAAACGCTCAGCTCTTCGCCCTGCTTCGCGGCACGCCCACGAGTCTGCCGCCTTGTCAAATTAATACCTTGAGCATCCAGAATAGTTCGTCGCAGGGCCTCAACGGCACGCAAGCAGTATTTGAGCTTCCCAGCGGCGTGACCTTTGTGGCCTCCCCCGACGGCACCGCGACGCAAGTGGGCAACCAAGTCGTGGTCACCATCGGCCGCCTCGACGCCAGCGGCAGCGCCATCGTCCACCTCCAAACCCAGATAAATGCCCCAGCCGGTTCTGGGCTTGACGCCAAAGCTCTGCTTCGGTCGAGCACCGCTCTTCCGGTCCCCGCAAACACAGCACACTCCAGCGTGGGCCACTAAGCCTCCATAGCACTGAAACAAGACGGGGACGCAGCCAAGAATAAGCCGTTCATTCTTGGTCGCGTCCCCTGTCTGTTCAGGTAAGGAAGGGCTCACGCGCTCGCTAGTTCGGCCCTGTGAGCTTCGTCCGCTTGCTGACGTACAGGTTCCGGCAGGCAGGGACGAGGATGCCGACCTTACAGCCAACGGTGTTAGCTTGAGCCACGGGAACCCTGAAAAAGTACAGCTCGGTACCGTCCCAGGAGAGCGCCGGTCCTCCGTCGAAATCCGGGGAGTTGACGAGCGGCCCCTCGGGATCCCACGCAGGGCAACCGGGCATGGAGTCGCAATTGACGGGCACTGGGGGCAACCAGTTTTGGTCCTGCGTTGTGGCGCGCGTGGAAACCCACAGATTCTCGCTTGCCAGGCTCCCCGGACGCCCGGAGGAAAGGATCATCTCCAGGCCGTCACGCCGCCGGATAGCGGTTCGCGTATTGCGGTACTCCTTGTTGTCCGGCGTGTTGTTCAGCGCATCCACCAATGTTCCCGGTCCCCAGAGCTGCTGTTTGTTGCACGCGGCGAGATCATCCGTGCAGGTGCTCACGTAGATGTCGAAGAAGGTATCACTCGCACCGACAGGCTGGGCAGTGAAATAGAGGATGTTGGTACCCGTCGCATCGTCCTCGAAGTAGGTAGGGCCTGCCGTGACAAAGCCGGGCGTGTTGATCGTACAGCCCAGGTTAATTGGAGCTTCCCAGCTGAAGTCGTCGCGCTTGTCCTTCCGATGAGAGGCGTACAAATTTGCCCCTTGGCCGCAACCTGGAATCACAACGCCATCCGCGTTCACCCAGGTGGGTCGGGTGCTGTGGAAGTACAACCAGTGGCCGTCAGTGGTTAGGTTCGGAGCGAAATCTTGGAAGGCACTGTTCACCGTGGGTCCTAGGCTACGCGGTTCTTGCCAGCAATCGTCCATGCTGTCGCGTTGGGTGACCCAGAGGTCGTAGTTGCCGAGGCCGACTTGGCCGGTGCTGTCTGGGCCCGGTCGAGTGCTGGCGAAGATAAGACTCAAGCCGTCCTTCGAGAGGGCTGGGTGTGTGTCGTTGAACGCCGAGTTGACGATCGGCGGGCATTGGGTTCCGTCGCTCAGTTTCATAGTGTTGAGATTCATCGGTGGCGACCAAGGTCCGTAATTCTGTGCGCGGGCCGTTGGCACCATCGTAGCTAGCAACAGCGCCACAGTTCCGATTATTCTGCCAGTTTCTCTTCTCATTTTTGTCCTCCTCCGAACTCATCTTGGGTTTCCAAGTACCTGGTGCGCGGACCAACCGAGAGCTCCCAGCGACAGCTGGTGCTGACATCGGAGCGTAACCTTAGTCGTTATCGTTATCTTCATCGGCATAACCATCGTTGTTAACGATCGCTTAGCTGCCAATCTTCATCGCTTCCGGACTGCTTCTTGAACGTGCCGCTTGCAATCATGATGCCGGGGTGGTCTGTTCGGATGAAGAATACCTGGGCCCCGCCCGCGACGATTACCCAATCAAAGGTTCGTCCGTCTGTCCAGCTTTGAGTGCCGGTGCAGTCTGAATTCACCGTGTACGTGGAAAGGACGTCTCGGGGCACGATACTGCCGGTGTTGGAGACTGTGTCGTGACCGGAAAGATTCCCCGCTCCGCCAATAATTCTGATACCCACCGATGCAGTGGGTGATGCAATGGGTTCGGTGGGTTCGGTGGGTTCGGTACCTAGGAGATAGCCATTTGCAGCGAGTCGATAGGTGCCCTGCACCGTTGCAACTGTGCATTCTTCCTCGGGGATTCTTTGTGCGACGCCGGTCTCGACCGTCCCACTGTTTGTCACGATAAGCGAAAATTCGCTTCCATGAGCGCCAGGGATAATCATGAAATCAAAAGTCAATCCCGCGAAGTCGCCTGCGACTGTGGCGGAGCCCGTGCAGTTTGGATTCACAGTGTAGCTGCCCGCGCCCATTCTGCGGCTGATCGCAACGCTGTTGTTAAACGTGCCTTGTGCGTTGAGAATGCGGCCCTCTCCATCAAAGGTGAGGACGCCGACTGCAGCGACAGGACGAAGAGGACTGACGAGCCATCCGGAGATGGTATATCCGTATCGGCCCTGCAGGTTTTCGGCTGTGCATTGAGGATTGTCAGAGGGTGGCTGGTCGGAATCTTGTTGCGCGCTTGCGGATGGTGCGCATCCAAGCGCTAGCGCAATGCTGAGGCAGAACCCAATGCTTGCAAACCGAATCCATCTTTGGTTTTTCATGTCATCTCCCTCATCGCAAGTTGAAACTCTTGGGAACGTTGCGACTGCGGCGACTCTGGCGCAACCAGCGGAATGAAGCAATCCCGCAGGAATCTCTCATTTCACCTATGAATCTCCCGACCTATCTCTCTGAGAAGACAGTCTTTGGCAGTGACCAATGGAGAAACGCTTATCGCTTTTCAGTCACTATCTGGAGTGATAGACTCGCTGCCACACCGAGGGCCCGCCATGCCCATCCCCACTGCGTCCGTCCCGCCCGTGCGCTTCGGGCCGTTTGAAGTTGATTTCCGCGCAGGTGAACTCCTCAAGAGCGGCCGGCGAATCCGCCTGCAGGACCAACCTCTTCAGGTTCTGGCGATGCTGCTGGAACATCCCGGCAACGTGGTCACACGCGATGAATTCCGCCAAAAGCTCTGGCCGAACGACACATTTGTGGATTTCGATCACGGCTTGAACAACGCCATCAACAGGTTGCGCGACGCTTTGAATGATTCAACTGACGCGCCCAGGTTCATTGAGACCCTCCCGCGGCGCGGATATCGCTTTGTCGCAGAGACGAACGGTGCCGTGAGCAAAGATTCTATTGAAACGGGAGAAGCTTTCACTTCAGTGGCGGCAGAGCGGGCCGCCGCTGCCAAGCCTTCGCCCGTTCCTTTGTTCCGCTATGCGCGAAAGTTCGGGCTCGCTGCTGTCGGCGCAGTCATTGCAGGCGCTGTCATTCTCGGGTTGTACTTTGGCCGCGAGTGGCGCTTTGGCAGCAACGCAACGATGAGGATTCAGTCCGTCGCCGTGTTGCCGCTCGACAATCTGTCCGGCGACGCATCTCAAGAATACTTCGCCGATGGAATGACAGACGCATTGACGACCTATTTGGCACAAGTGCGCGGGATTCGAGTCATATCGCGCACATCAGCGATGCATTACAAGGGGACAAAAAAAGCCCTGCCAGAGATCGCCAAGGAATTGGGCGTTGACGCGGTAGTCGAAGGTTCTGCCTCGCGTTCAAACGGAGTCGTTCACGTAAACGCGCAATTGATTTATGCGCCCGGCGATAGCCACATTTGGGCGCACTCTTATGAGGGCGCTGCCTCGCGCCTGGCGGCCATGGAGAGCGAAATCGCAAATGACCTCGCTCGTAGGATCGACACGACAACCCCACAGAAGCCCAGCAAGGATCTTTCGGGAGCGATTTCAGGGAACCCGGAGGCTTACGAACTCTACTTGCGCGCTGAGCCATATTACGGTCTGGAGGCGCGCGAAGCCAACGACCAAGCCATCCGGCTTCTTGAAAAATCCGTTGAGGTTGATCCCCGGTTCGCAGCCGCCTATGCTGCATTGGCGACGGCTTACCGGACTCGGGCGTTCAGCGTAGAAACGAATGAGGCGAGTTGGATTGAGAAGTCAACCGTAGCAGTGGGAAAGGCCCTCGCCTTGGATCCCAATCTGGCTGAGGGATACGTGTCGCGCGGTTACTTGCTGTGGTCACGTGCCAACGGCTGGTCCTGCGAGCGCGCCGTTTCTGACTATCGACATGCTCTCGACCTCAACCCAAACCTTGCAGAGGCTCATCATCAGCTCGCCAATGTGTATAACCATGTAGGCCTGCTGGACAAGGCAGATGAGGAAATCAAGAAAGCTGTAGCGTTGGATCCGTTAAATTCAGGGATCCGCTTTAGAGTCGGGATCAATTTGCTTTATCAAGGGAAATATGACGAGTCCCTAGTTGAGTTGCGTGATTCGGAGAAATTTCTTCCACCTTTTTGGGCATTTCAGACGTCGTTCGCTCTACAACACATACGACGACAACAAGAAGCCCAAGAAAAAGTTGATAGATATCTTAAGGCCACGCCGCTAGACCGGGGCGGTTCGCTTACGGCTATGCAGGCCTTGCTAGCCGCGGACGCTGGTGATGTTACCTTGGCGGAACGCAAGATTCAGGAGGCCACTGCAAAAGGCAAGGGCTACCAACACTTCCATCATGTTGCTTATGCTGCGGCATCCGCCTATGCCTTGCTTAACAGGCCTGACCAGGCACTCCAATACCTGCGGACGACAGCCGATGACGGGTTTCCGTGCTATCCCTTATTCGAACATGATTCGAATCTGGATCACTTGCGCAGCGACCCGAGGTTCATCAGCTTTATGGCGGAACAAAAAAGGCAGTGGGAGTATTTCCGGGCTCACTTGTAATTTTTCCGATGCATTCGCGAAGTTTGGTTGATCGGCGCGGCGGCGGGAATAAGCTAGGGATGGCCAGGGAATTATCATGCCGGTTTCTGCTGGTGTGTCTGCTGGTTGCGTGCATCTGCGAATCCGTCTCTGGACAAACCACCGGCCGGATAAGTGGCGTGGTCAGAGACTCGTCCGGCGGAGTCATTGCGAATGCGGACGTTCAGGCCGTCAGTAAAGCAACAAACGAGGCATGGAGCACAACGACAGACCAGACAGGCAATTACTTGTTTTTGTTGTTGCCTCCTGGACTTTACCGAATCGAAGTGGTGGCGGCAGGCTTCAAGAGAACGGTTTTGACGGATGTTTCCGTCAGAATTACAGAGACAACCATCGCTGATGTTACCCTGGCCATTGGGGCTCGCGTCGAGACCGTCGTTGTAAAGGATAGTCCTCCCCTGGTCCAGACGGACGGGCCACAACTGGGATCGGTAGTCGACTTCCAAGCAGTGGCCAATCTTCCTCTCGCATCGCGCAATTTCACGCAGATTCTGACTCTTTCACCAGGTGCAGCAAGCTATCTGCCCGACAGCACGGCCGTCGGCCGCAATACGCAGGCCATCTCCGTTAACGGCGCCCGAGTAACACAAAACTTCTTTCAGATAAACGGCATTGATGCAACTACCATGGGCACCAATGGACCGATTCTCGTTGCCGTTCCGGCTCCGGAAACAATTGAGGAATTCAAAGTGCAGACTTCCCTCTACGATGCCACTTACGGTCGCAGCGGCGGCGCCAACATCCAGCTTGTGACGAAGAGCGGCGGCAATGAAATCCATGGAGACGCTTATGAGTATTTCCGAAATGAAGCGCTCAACGCGAACAATCCTTTTTTGAAGGCCGCTGGCCTGGCGCGCCCTTTGTTGCGGCGAAATGTTTTCGGCGGTGTTTTCGGTGGTCCGATTCGGAAAAACCGAGCGTTCTTCTTTGTTTCCTACCAGGGATCGCGTGAGCGAAATGCGGCTTCCATCATCAATAGCATCTCCTCCAACGTTCTCGTCGCGCCGGTGCCCACCAACGGCCGGTCGGGGCTCACCAACGACCGGTCTGCTTCAACCTTGGAGTCGACCTTTGGTGTAGCTACGATTCATCCCGCTTCTCTGGCATTGCTCAATGCAAAGCTTCCCAACGACCAGTTCGTGATTCCAACGCCCGATGCGAATGGGTTCTTCTCGAGTTCTTCGCCATCCAGCTTCCAAGAGAATCAGTTCAACGCGAATGCGGATTTTCGACTTTCCAGCAGTAATTCTCTGGCAGTGAAATTCTTCTTCGCCAATACTTCGCAATTTCTGGCGCTACCAAGCTTTCGTGGCACGGGGCCAAATGTTCCGGGATTCGGAACCGACCAGACTTTCAACAATCGCTTGATCAGCATTCAGGATATCCACTCCTTCCATCCGAAACTGACCAACGAGCTCCGCCTCGGTTATGCGTTCAATAGCAACAACACTTTCCCACAAGAACCGGTCACCGATGCGGAAGTCGGCATTTCGAGAGCGAATTCGAGCGAACTGCCGGGGCTGTCCTTAATCCGTATTGCTCCTGCAGCAGGCGGAGTGATTGTCGGCACTCCGACAAACATCAGCCCGGCGAAGCCATCGGTGACCACTTTGGCCGATTCGTTATTTTTTCTGAGAAGAAATCACACGCTGCGCACGGGACTTGAAATTCGATACGACGAAGTCAACTTCACCCAGGGAGCTTTCACGCGGGGCCAGATTGATTTCCAGGACTTCCACAGCTTCTTGGCGGGGACTACTCAGGTCACAACGTTTGGCAATGGCCTCGGTGAGCGCAGCCAACGAGCTTGGGACTATAACTTCTTTGTTCAAGACGATTGGAAGGTTTCACCACGATTCACAGCGAACTTGGGGTTGCGATACGAACTCGATCTGCCCGTTTACGACACCCGCGGACGGCTGTCCACATTCGATCCAGCTCTGTACGTGCCCCGCCAACAGGTGGACCAGAAGGGCAACCCGGTCGGACCGCCCATCGGCGGATTCGTGCAGGCTGGAAACGTGATACCCAGTTTCAGCCTGCCCGGCGTCCCGCACGTCAGCAAGTATGTGGTGCGGAGCATCGATCCAAATAATTTCGCGCCGCGCATTGGATTTGCCTATTCTGCTCCGGGTTCGAACCGGTTGGCAGTGCGAGGCGGCTATGGTATCTATTACTCGCGCGCGACGTTCGCTTATGCGTCGATGAGCGCTCAGTTGCCTCCCATGTTCGCCGTGGGAGTTCGAAACGCCGCCCCGTTCGATAACCCATTTTTCCCTATCCCTGCGCAGAGTCAGTTTCCAACCTTTGTGCCGGGCGTCCTTCTAGCAGGGCCTGCATTCGATCGAGGGTTGCGCACTCCTTACCTTCACCAATACAACCTCAGCGTGCAGTCTGAATTTCGGAGAGTTCTACTGTTCGAAGCCGCATACGTTGGGGCAAGAGGACGAAAGCTTTTTCGCCAGGTCGCGATCAACCAGGCCCAGTTGGCGACTCCACAGAACCCAATTACCAACGCGGTCACCGGTCAATTGTTCAAGTCAAACGCACCAAACGAGGCTCAGCTGCGGGCGCCACTCCAAGGTGTTTCGATCAACGGATTCAGCATGAATGAGTCCACTGCCGAATCATCCTATGATTCCCTTCAGCTCAGCTTGACAGGTAGGATTTCTGAGCGCACGCAGCTACTCGCCGCTTACACGTTCGCCAAATCCATCGACAACGCCTCTGGCGCAGGCGGTGGCCCCGGAATTACGGGCGTCGTCAACACGGGCGCGGTGAACGATAGCAGTTCCATCCTTGGGAATCAGAACAACCCAAATGCCAATCGCGGTGTTTCCGACTTCGACCGCACGCATCGATTTGTGCTGAACTATTTATTGGATTTGCCAAAGCCTCACTTTGCCGCGCAGTCTGGCTTTGCTCGGTTGGCAACGTGGAACTGGCGTTCGTCGGCCATCCTTACGGCGATGTCCGGTCTTCCCATCGACATTGTCGACACCGGTGCAGGTTCATTCTATGGGCTGTCGAACGGGGCAAGTCCGCTCGCTCGTCCCAGCTTGGCGGCCGGTATGACATGCAGCAACGCAAATCATAACGTGCCCACGGGTTCTTTCTTCAACACGACTATCTTTGCCAGACCAACCGTGCAGAGCGGCCAGCCAATTCCCAGCTCCGGTGGCGCAGCGACAGCTTCGGCCAAAGGGACGGACATCGGGAACGTTGGTCGAAACTGTTTGCGAGGGCCGCGGCAAGTGAATGTGGATTTTGCGCTCGGAAAGCTCTTCCCTTTGGCCGAATCTCGCAATTTCCAATTTCGTGCTGAGTTCTTCAATCTGTTCAATCATCCGAACTTCGCCAATCCGATCAGCAACTTGAATGCCCTCGTTGCCTCAGGCGGAAGCATAGATCCCACAACGGGGCAGGTTCTCAATCCGGGCAACTTTGGACGCATCATTTCCACCAGCAACAACCCAAGGATCGTTCAGCTTAGCCTGAAATTCTTGTTCTGACGGACAACGATCGAATGGGTTGTCCTCGGCGCTAACGCCTTGCGCAGCGGCAACTTCTTTCTTTTCCGAATGCAGCCTCGAAAGTCAACCCGACCATTGGATGATGTGCTTCGACCTCACAGGGTAGATTACCGAGGCAGGCCGCAACCTTGGACGCACTTCAGAGCTGCTGCACGTGCGGCGGCCAGGCACGTTGGATCGCCGTTACAGGCCTTCACCGCGCTCGTATAGGCCTGCCAGCACGCATTCGCGCATAGATTCGGCGGCCCCTGCGCCGCAAGGAACGATGCGAACAAAATCAGTGCCGCTGGGACAACAACCATCGCAAACCGCTTTCTTAGTCTTTCTATAATCTAAGACCTCCTTAAAGATTGTTAGCATCCATTTGCGGACGCTAGGTTAGTGAACCCTTGGCCGCATGAAATGCGAAAAGATTAAAAGCAACCACCATTGCAGCTGGTATTGACACACTGCAAAGCGGTTTGGTCGAAATGACATCCTCCCGAAGGCGGAAGTAGCGGTCTATCGCCCGAGTGGTAACAGCG
>WNFO01002332.1_pt1 | contig 23232 bp, 32 predicted proteins | sample 5400251 | NCBI WGS metagenome assembly WNFO01 (sample SAMN13153354, study PRJNA577476) | soil metagenome | isolation source: 100 cm saprolite under Madrone tree | place: USA:California | collected 2016-06-14
TCACGCCGCTAAGGGGACTCCGAGAATAAATATCGTCTTGCCATCCGTACAATTCTTCATCCCCTTTCATAGAGAGATAGTACCGTTTATCTCTCGTCTCAAGGAGCAAGCAGTAGGGTTTCAAGTCTGTGCGTTCGATATTCGACAGGTCACGGAGTTGAATGATACTCTGGGCCGGTGATGCCTAATAAGAGAACGAGTTAGCCTCATCCGTGCTAGATTGCTCAGAATTTCTAGAGAAACGGGGGTCGTCTAGGCGTCTAGAGCGAATGTGCGTAAGAAAGGACCCGCATCGGCAACAGACTTCACATTAAAATTGACACAGAGACACCGAAAGACCCTAGAGCTAGAAGGAAAGCTCACCTCATTCTTGTGGACCGAGAGAGATTGCTCCCGAAGCACCAACCACTTCTCCCTCCAGATCCAGCTAGCGAACGCATCCTCCTTAAAGCCAACGGAACCTTGACGGACGATACCTGACATGATGGTACTATCCGAGCCGCGTTTCGGAAACCCGCCGATGTTTGGCGTACCACCGATGCCAGAGTAAGAGGGAACATAGGAAGAAGTCGAGACTAACGATGGAGCAAGTGTTAAAGAAGAACTGCTCGTGAAAGCAGTGGATGATGAACTTGTGGATGCTTGGCGGATGGGAATCGGTGGTGCGGGGCGGGAGGGGGTGAGAGAAGTTGCAGTGACTTGATGGAACGCCATGAGAGGCGGTCAAAGCGAACGGACGAAAAGAATGGGCTTAGTTGCTGAGTTGAAGAGCGAGGAAAGGGGGAGCGTGTTGGGTTTCGTTTGACAAGGGGGAGCAGATGCGCGAATATGATGACGGCAACAAAGTGCACTGCGACACAGGCTGTGCCTGAGCGGAAATGATGGTAAACAATGGGGTGAAGGCGGTGATGATGAAGACGAAGAGGATGATGATGATGATGATCTCGTCCAAGGGCCGTAGCTAGGGCCGAACAAAGTCTCTTGATGAATAATGGCAGTACATCGCTTCGCTCCAATCTACCACAACCTCGGTCGCCGGGCACAACTGCACCACAAATCATAACATTGTTCCATCCCGAACACATAGTCACCAAGGAAAGTCATGCTCTAGATGCCTTCTCTCGTTCGAAGCTTCCTCGAAGGCCCAGAACGGCCTGCGTGCCATGACGTGGCAGCGCTGGACGAGGGCCACATTTTACTCGACGTAGCCTATCAATTTGGTGGGATAAATCCTATCGCGAACAAGTCCGAGCCCCGAATGGGGTTCAGAGAACAACTACGGTAGAAGAAAAGGTGGAACTATTCTAAAATGTACCCCAAAGTGAAAGGAGGGAGCTCGGAAACCAGCGCTTACTTGTTCTTTGTGTGCCTTGCAACCCCAAGGATGCCATGTCAGACTCGCGAACGGTAAGAATGAGTAAACACACGCACTTATATACAAAGCGCTTCTTCGTATGCGAGAATTCTCCTAACTTGTGTCCTACCATGTCCTGCGTTACAGTCACTGGGACGTAGTCCTTCCCGTTGTGCACGAGAAAGCGAATTCTGCATGTCACGCAAAATATGTGAAATATAAACATCCGTCCTAGAAGGAGCAGAGACGAATCGAAACATACCCGACGAAATTCGGGAGGATGGTGCAAGAGCGCGCATCCGTTTTTATGAGGGTGTTGTTCGCAAGTGCCTCGCGGATGTTGGGAAACGCGACAAAGAACGGCCCTGCACGTTACTCAGTCACCATGAATTATACAAGCACTTCAAGCTAACCTTTCCATGCAGATCTCCCTGAGCGCAGGATGGCCGAAGGGTACATTTGGTTTGGTTATGAGATATACTGTAGTCTTAGTTTTACCAGCGCATGTCGATTCCCACGCCTGAAAGGGTTTCGACTTAGTAATCAATCTATCACCAAACCTGCGTCTGTACAGTATAACCGTCCAGGCAGGCAGCCGTTGTCCGGCAGTATTCTCGTTACAGTATCGCTCAGAAAAACGTCTCAAGATCTGTACTTGGCATTTATAGTAAATCCCTTGGATTAAGATTGCACCTCTTGGGCCAGCAGAACTGCCGTCGTCGGGAATACCACGTACGTAAAGATAAAGAATAAACGTATTTTTCGATGACCTGTCAACTTATGTGTATCTAAACTTAATGAACATATATACACCGCTCCGAATTAAGGGCTTCGCGAAGGGACATTCAATAAAGCACCTTGAGCGGCTGCGAGTTGTTCGAGCACGCCAATGACTTCCTCGCGGCCGACTCTCCACCGAGCGTCAGTGCCTCCAGTGCCCGTTGAGCATGTCTCGGCGTTGTCCAATTCTCCTAGCCTACGTAACAGCTTTTCATCCTGGCCGATAGCAAGCACAAAATCTTTTGCGTGTGCAATGCTCTCGCCTTCCTCAGGGAGAATCCAAGGCGCTCGCGGGGAGTAAGTTGGGCCGCCGGCATGCAAAATAGCACCTACGGCTGTTGATCGCGAGATGTAGTTTGGTAAGACAAGAAAAGCATTCTTTCCGGGGATAATGCGGAGTCCGTAACGCTCTCCAAGACTATATACGCCCTCAGTCATGGATGGTGAGGAAAATAAAACAACGAACCTATCGAAAATGTGGTTCTGTGCCTCCGCGGCTTGACGACGCGCCCAAGCGCGATCTCCTGCGTCGACCGCTTCATCGCCACTAAAGTAGCGCCATACGATACTGGCATCTCGGTCTTCGATAAATGAGCCAGGCGTGCGCTCAGTGAACTGTGATCAGCATGTCTTTGGTGAGCCCACGCCACAGTTTCACACACACTGGTCTAACGCACAAAATTGAGGATCTCAATGCAGGCATTCTTCCACGTCAAGTTAAAGTTCGCTACCATCGTTATCCAAGATGACTCGCCACTTTTGCCGGGGATAGGCTTCACAAAGCAACCGTTCTCGGCCCTATATTCTCTCCAATAGTCAGCCCGATTGCATATCACTCATCCAGGGAGACTGCTCACACAAACCCGACTTTGGGTGTGTCCTTTGCAGCGCCATCCAGTGTCTTGACTGGAAGCCCGCTCAAAAGCCATATTTCATTCCTACTGTCCTCGGACAACCGTTTGACAACCTCGATTGCCTCAATAGGGATGCCCTCGCCTTTGCCTTCGCGCTGGCGTCGGGGATTTCGTTCCCAAAGGGTGTCCTCGAAATCGATGAGTAGGAGACGCCGTTGCGAGTGACGATAACGGGGAAGCAGAAGCGCAAGGTCGAGGGATGCAACCTGTGCGTCACCCTGTTGGTGTTCAATATTCACGCGCAAGCAGCGCGTGAGAAATGAAGTAACGAATGTTTGTGCTGTTTGGGTGACCACATGGTTATGCAAGTCCTAGTGATTAATGTAAAGTAAGCGGATGACGAGATATAGATGAGGTAGTATGCTTACGTCCCAGCGCGAAAAGGCTTCGTCCTCATCCATTGTTAGTGCCTGGTAGATTGCCTTCGCGGTATTTCGCGTATCCCAAGGGTTTACCGCGATGCACGAACGGAAGCCGCTGTAGCTGTATGAACCAGTAAACTGTGGACATTGAGAAAAAATAGCTTAAAGATTACAAGTCGACACACCTCGCTCAGGATCAACGGTCGATGTCGTTCTTCCTGACATACAACGAATTCATGAGTGCGCAACGCCATGCCTTCGCGCATGCTTGTGACAAGAAACGCATCTGCAACCGTCAGGAGAGCAAGGTACTGACTGAAACTGAGGTCCTCGGTGTGAAGAAAGACAACAGGCTGATATGTGAGCGTGGAGAATCGCGAATTGATGCGTGCAACGAGGTCTGCGACCCCACCGTGCGCCTCATTTTCTTCAGATGTCTGAAGGGCAACCTGAATGAGGACGACCTTCTGATGGTATTCTGGGTGTTTGTCTAGAAATGCCTCGAATGCTAGAAGTTTATGGCGTACACCCTGAACGGACAAGTAAATCTCCCGGAGGAGGAGGGAAAAGAGGGACATACCTGAACTTCGTCAAGCTTGTCACGACCAACAACAAGTTTCACGCCTGCATACCGGTCCGTCAGGGTTTGAACCCACTGCGCAACCTCAGCATCACGCCTGTCAGGTGTCCCCATAGCGTCACAATACCAAGAGAAAAAAACAAAAACCATCACTAACCTCTTCCCTTTGAGAGCCCTGACATCTATGCCGACCGGGAATACGCCAACATCAACGAAATGATCATCCAACTGAATACCTTTTGGGAGCGTTTCTAGAGCTAAAATGCGGGAAACAGTCTGGCGGAAGTGACGTGCAAAGTTGGCCGTTTGGAATCCGATAAGATCCGCAGAAAGCATTCCACGTAGCAGGTACTCGCGAACTGACAAACAACGGAAGATTTCGGAAGAAGGGAATGCTACGTGTAGGAAAAACCCGATGATAGCAGTGGGTAGTTCTGCACGCACAAGCTGGGGCACAAGCATCAAGTGGTAATCATTGACCCAAACTAACAAAATCGTCAGCGCTGAAAGATATAATAAACAGACAATCATACTGATATCGCCTTCCTGGTAATTTGCGATAATTGTGTCCGCAAAACGCTGGTTCACGGATACATATTGTTTGTAGCTTGAGCTCTCATAAAATGATTTGGTCTTGGGTGCATCTGGGACGACATAGTGCAAGCATGGCCACAGGACCTGGTGGCAAAAATTGTCATAGTACTGAGTGAATTCGCCATCCGGAATCCAAACTGGGGAGCTCTCATATTCCTCTGCCATACGGTGATCAATGTTCCGACGTAGTGGCTCTTTGAACGAGTCTGTGTTTGTACCAAGAGTCCCAACCCAGCGTTTTCGCTTGAGGCGTCCCTCCAAAGACTTTACGGCGTTAGTGAGTCCACCGTTACAATGTGGGTTCGATTCAACATGATATTGGCGACCAATTGGCGAATCAGAATGGGGCCGACGGGCAATTGAGCGTGAATTCTTGCGTTGAGAGCGAAGCGGGATGTGCGCATAGTGATCCTCAGTTGAGCGTTGGCGGATGGGAGGTGAAGATTCCGGAGGATTGTCGGAACCATGGTGTGCAGATATTTTACTTTTTACATCGCCGAACCCTGACTGTTTGAGTGGTGACAAGGTCGCGAACAGTGGACTGACATGCTCCACGCCGGGAGTGACGGCGGGTGAGCCAGAGCGAGACTGACATGACAATGTTTAAATGAGCATCGGACCGGACGTGCCGCTCCGCAGAGCTGAGTGATGTGCAAGACTGTCAAACCACACTTGCCTTATCTTTCAGATCCTCTACGATGCTGAGAATTGGTGCAGGAGTTCGAGCTTTTGAGGGGGGCAAGGCAAGCTTGAACCCTTGGTCCTTGGCACTGGGAAAGACATTCGGTAAAGGTAAGGGCGATTGAACGTCAGGGGTAGGAGGATACGACTCTCCCAGCACGGCTGTATTAGGCAGGAAGAGGGATGCGATCACGACACGGTGGTTTCTGAGTGAACTCATCGCAAGAATGGGTGGAGAGTCAGACAAAGGGTTGGGTCGGGTCATCCAAATACCTCGCGGAATCAGTCTTTTAAGTGGTATAGCTTGGCCGGAGACTGCCGGCGGTGTATCCGAGTGCACCCGAGACGCCTGCCCCATTTTTCTCCAGCTCTGACCGCCACGTAGAAACCGACTCATACACCTCACCTCCGGTTACGACTAAAGGCCCAGGCGCTTCTCCCACCGAAGAGATTTGTTAGCGCACTAAGTTTCTATGGACTAGGTTACCATCGGCCTCATAACATGCACACGCCATCTGGAGACAACCACCTCGTGTATGTACATACCACATCCTCAACCAATCGTGGTGCATTACCGTCTCAATCATGAGTGTTTTTGTATTTTCATATATGTTGCAAGTTATAAATACAGATTTAAAAAAAGAAATAAACTGCCCCCGAGATGCGGCGCCGGAGCACTTCGTTTCATCTAGACTTTCTTTATCACTTTCTTAAATCAAGATTATATCTCCCAACAGAGTATTGAGCCATTTTTACCGGTTAATTTGTCCTCGTGTGTCTTCAAAAAGCCATCGATCCGTTGAACCCCGATCAATCGTTCACTCATTCGCAACATCGACGGTAAATTGGCGGAATTATATCGTCCCTTGGATGATCATCGGATGATCATCCTACTGATTTTCTTCTCGAACTCTTGAGCTGTACCTATGAAATGCCGAGCATTTGCAAGTCAAACGTGCACACAAAGTCGACGGTCTGTTTGGGCGTTGACGAACGTGATCAAGTTCGTGCTGAATAACTGAAATTACTTCTGGGTTCTAGGCACAGAAAGCAGCGTAGCTATCACAGACATTGATACAGTAAGTTACAGGCGCGATCACAGGACACGTAATAATCACAATGTAGCGGTACGGTCCCCCACTCTATGTTCCAGGCACCCTACTACAATTGGCAGTTGTCCTCCGACGCGGTGATCCGGTCAAGCATCTCACCCAACACATGTCCGTCCATCCTGTTACGACAGGTTATCTCCACTCCATCATGGGTTGCATGCTCGCGTGAGTTGCACTGCCAATGTGTTAGCGAGCCTCACGGCAGCTGGTCTCTGGGCGCGGATGATGACTTCTCGACAGTGCTCTGCGCTCGCCGACGAAGCAATTTTTGCCGCTTCATGGACAAGCCGCTCTAATGTCCGATATTCATAAGCCTCTGTCTCCTACACCTCTCAAAACCACTGCACACGACAACACCCCATTACCTGAGAAGCGGTACGCACCTCGACCACCCGATTCACAATCGTTGCATAGTCAACCTCGTTCGAGTGCTGCACTTTCTCGAGGAACCATATATCCATCACGATGCGTTGCTTCACCCTTTGCTCCTGGTTCGCTCCACCGAGTAACACACCCAGCTCGAGCCCATGTGTAGATGCGACCACTTCCTGGGTATGTGCGCCATGTGGTGTCGTGAGCTCCCACCTCATTCCACCTGTAGCGCGTGGGTGACCATTATGAGCCTCTAGCACTATCCGTAGCTCCTTCACAGCGTCTCCAACGTGCATGAACGCAACACCGGTTATGGCCCGGGCGAGAGCACGGCCGCTTGTCCACGGCGCTCCATCATTCACGCGCTCTAACACTTGATCCTCGAGGTCCCAGTAACGGATTGAAAATCTCGAGTCATCCGTCGCAGCGGCGAGCAGTAATGATGTCGGGTGTAGGTGAAAGTGGATCGCGAGAATGTGTGGTTGCGGCAAGGGTCTTCCAAGGATATCTAGGCCAATTGCAGTATGAACTGGAAGGCCTTCAATAGAGAGGATATCGGGCGATGGTGGTTGCATTGTTCAGTGGGTGCGGACATGCGTTCCATATCATCAAGGTCTCATTACAAAGCACCACGTGACCAAGCAAAACAATAGGTAGGCACGAATTGATAAAGAGCAGTCCCATGGGGTGCTCTTGGACTACCACCACCAGGTAAAAGTTTCCATGGTAATCCATGGCCAAGATTGGTTCATAGAGCCCATACACCATGGCCCCAAAACACAAAAATGATGAGTGTCACATCCTGATCATGGCCCCCCTGATCATCTCTTGATATTATACCATCACCATGCAGCTACACTCTCGCTCGCTCCCCCCTCTTCCACTGAGGGAACCCCCATGGCCACTCCCCCTCCTCCAACCGACTCAAGATTCACATCAGGTCAGCAGAGTATTCACTTGGCTCCCAAAGCCAAATGACACGATCCCGCAGTTATAAGTTGGCCTCAAGGAAACATGGATACATACGTGCGTGAGAGATTAGAACCTGGCTGAGGCAAGGATGCGGTATAGTGCGTTAGCTTCTTCGAACCTGGAGTAGCGTAAGGTGAAATGCGCAATCTCGGCTGAGTCGGCATCGGAGGCAGCATCGACAACATTGAGTTGGAGAAGAGCCCTGTAGAAACGGCAGAGCTAGATCTCTAGTAGTCAGTCACTAGTATCGTAACATATGAAAATAATCACATTTTGCACGCCCTTGGCAAAACGGTCATCGCTGATGAGCCCTTCACGCTCTTCACGCTCGGCACGATCCAACCACAGGATGCATTGATGGATGAATGGCCCTAGCACCTCCATACGCACGACATCAGCAACAGCAACCTTCCCTCCCGTAATGGACTCCGTTGAGGGAGTTGTGTCATTTAAAAGACGTCCAATAACATCGAACGTCTGCAGAGTAGGAGGAAGTTGTGCCAGAACATCCAGGTACGCAACCGTGGCATCGGAGGGTGGAAGAGTAAGGAGAGATACAACGAGGGGGGTGGCAATAGCCGGATTGTGCGCGATGATAGGCGGAAGGTCAATGGAGATTAACACAGAGGGCGAAGTCAGTTGCGGGATGAGAGGGCAGAGGAGCTAAACGGGTAAATCAGTAGCGATAAGCTGGGCGAGAGGTGTACCCACCCGCTGCTCGGAAAGTGTGAGCACACGCCCACGAGCCGCTAGAAGGAGAGTCAGCCCTTGCGACAGGAACTGAGTCTTTGTATCGTCTTCAGACGAGACTGTTCCATTTTCTTTTCGTTCTAGCCCTTCCCCTTTACCGTGATCTTTCCAGTGAATAGTATCAAAAGGATGTGAGACATCTTCTGAAGATCTGGATGTAATATGGGGACACGCAAACGACGGCTGGCCAAATGGAAGTATCTCACGTGTCAAGAGGACCCTTTTCTTCATCTAGGACCAAATTTCCCGCTCTTAGTTTGGATGGGAGTGACTCTCGTGCCAATGTGTTTGGTGGATATGGCCCAAGCTGCACCGAGAATATGACAAGCTATCAGGGGACAGGGAAAAGCACCGCTTACATGATCTCCGTCACCTTTGAGAACTTTCCAAAGAACCCAGACTAATTGTTCATTGTCGCTCGTCTTTCCTTCCTCAGCTAGTTGAACGGCGGCATTGCGCTCTTTGGTGAATGCATCAAATAAAACAGACTTGAAAGGATTAATAGCAATTGGGTGTGGTGCGTATAAGGAATATAGTATATATGCCACAAGGATTCGTCGCGGGAGCTTCAGCCGTGAAATAAGAGGATAAAGGTTAACAGATCAGCAAAAAGATTCTGCTGGTAATGCGACGAGGACTAAGAGGTTCACTGACCTCAGATCGTTGAGAGTCGAGAATAGGTAGGAGCGCATCGAGAGCCAGCTGGAAGCGCGCAGTGGGCTGTACAAGTTGGGCGAAGGCCTGTGCAGCGGTAAAGCATGTATTGGAGCAGGCCTTAGAAAGCAAATGGCCGACAGAGGCATAGAGCGGGTCGGCATGGCCCTGGGCTGCAGGCGGAGGTTGAGTGTGATAAGCGGCTGCATGCATAACTTGGCAGACTGGCAGGCAACCGACACACAGACAGCGCCGTCGAAAACGACGATGAGTGGGGAAGTTGGCTGACGATAATTTGTTGTTGTTTATTTGGCTCTCGAGCTCTTTTCTCACTTCACCATGTCCCATTTGCACTCTCAGCCGTCCTCCTCTATCAGCACCAGGGGGTTTCGGTCACGTAGAAGACGAGGGCGTGGATATCGGAATAGGCCTCCGGCTCGGTATCAAGAACAATTGCTTCCCGATGGCGAGCAATCTGAGCAGCTTGATGAAGCTGAAACTGCGGAGCTTGAGGTACGCTACGACAGGCGTACCATTGGTACCAATGCAAACCGCTATGAAGAACCTGAGCCAGAGATCGGGCCAGATGGTATGGTCAATATAGAGCTATACATCGTCAACATAATGCGATGCAATCTCATCTCATCACAGGACTGCCAACTGCAGAGCCTGAGGTAGACCTTAGTGCGTTTCTAGAGCGGCAACGAATGGAGGATCCGCCAGGATTCCCTCTCCCTGCCCATGCGGATGATGACGACATTGACCACTCTCTTGCGCACATAACTTCTAACTCACTCGCTGACCATCAATCACGAAAAGGGAAAATACAACACATCAATTGGGATGCCTCCTTGGAGGAAATGCAGCATAATAAGAATATCGCACGTGCACAGTCTGGTGTGTACTATCCAACTTGTTTGTCACTGACTATATCTGAGCGACTGTTGAATTTCTCTCTTCCAGACCTAAAGGAGCGATTGCGAATTAGTACCGCTCATCAAATGGGAAAAACGGCCTTCAGGGAACACGCACGTCGTCAAGGTTGAATTTTCGATCTGCGTTCACCTATGTCACTTACATTCTCATATTTTCTGCTCAGTGATGCCTCTGAAAGAGGCTCCCCCCCTCCCACAGGATCCTCATCTTGTTGCCAAATCACCAAAAGCCAAAATGGAAGATTTTCTTGATGATCTACTTGCTTGAAAGGGTTATGGGCCCAGACATCTCTTGGATAAGTCAATTCAATAATTTTGTTGAGGTAAGGTCCTTTTCCTCTATGTAGCTGGCTTTCAGTCATGTGGCTCCATTAGGTTTTGTTCTTTCATTTTTTGCTTGGCTATTGCACTCTTTTGAGTTAATATAAAAAGCACTACTATAGGAGTGCTATTTCTATGTTTAAGCTAAAGGCATTGTATGTACAGAGTGGGAAATGTGCCTTGTGCTTTGGGGCTTGGCTGAGACATGAGAGGGGAGCCTGCCTGCTGTGGTGCCCTCCTTTGTAGTTGCTTTTTGATGTGGTGTGCAGGCAGGCTCCCCTTTTTTAGGTGGTGAGGGACCTCTCTTTGAGTTGATTATCTGATGACCAATATCTGCTCTTGAGAGATCCTGTGGTGCAAATCTGGGTTGGCTTGTACATAGGGTGCCAGTATCTGCATATGCTTGTGTAGGTATCTGGAGAATGAGTTGCTCAACCATCTTCCTAGGCTTTTCATGGCCTTGAATGGGACTCCTCTTAGCAGGTATTTAAGGGTGGCACCAATGCAAATACTGTGGCCATGCTTTACAGGGAGTCTCATGTCTTTTAGCACCCTCTTTAGGCAGGCTAGGAAGGTAGTTTTGGTTAGCAGCCTGTACACTCCATTGTGCCTATAGGCAAATAGATGGGCAGTTTGCACTGGCTGGTTCACTTCTAGGTGATTGGTCAGGGTGGTGCATGGATCGGCAGGGCCTTCCTGTTGTGCCCAGAAGAGGGTCTCACCTCCTTTATCTTTTGGGATGATTTTTGTTTGAGGTATGTGGAAGGTGGTGACTGTATTGCCACTCCTGTCCTCTACTTCATGCCAAATGTTGGTGACTTTGACCTGTGTTTCAGGGTTGAAGCTGCTAAGGTTCTTGACTGTGAATTCCCCTAGGCATGCAGCAGTGAAGAATGTGCATCAGAAAAACATCATTTTTCTTGAAAATAGCTTGATTTGCCTTATTTTCCCTTGAAACACTTGAAAACATGTTTCAAGCAAAATCAAGGACTTCAAGCTGTTCAAGAGTAGGTCTGAAAGACATCTTGAAAGCCCTTGATTTCACTTGAAACATGTTTTCAAGTGTTTCAAGGGAAAATAAGGCAAAAAAGCTATTTTTAAGAAAAATGATGTTTTCCTGATGACTGGTGGTGAGGCATGTGAAGAAGGCAGTGTTGAGTGGTTGTAACAGGTTGAGGTGGGCCTGGATTGCCATCATGTCTTTGACTAGTAGAGGCAGGTGTTTAAGTAGTCTAAGCATCTCTAGTGTGGATTTTTGGGCACCTTTCAGCAAGGTCTGAATATGTGGAGATTTCAGATCACTGGGTAGCTTAGTCATAGTATATATGAGGCATTCCCTGTGTAGCTAGCTCTCTAACCTGACCTCCTTCATCCCTTCCAGCTAGTCTGTTGCCTTACAGCTGAAGATTAGTTCATAAGTGTCCTGTGCCCTCATGCCAGCCTCATTTGTGATCAGAGGCAAGTCTATACCTTCCAGGGGGCACTCCAATAGTGTTCCCCTTCCTTGTGCTGCCAGTGCACTCAGCCAGTGTACTTTGAGGCACTGCCTAGCTCTGGGCTGCTGCCCATGCCATCAGTGTCATAGACCTCACTGTTGAGGATAGCTCAAGCAATGACAAAGAGCTGCAGTGGGGCCTAACCCCATTTGAGAACTAAATGTGATTACTAATTACTGTACTAATAGGATGACTGATTGTGTCATGATTCTGACACACTTCCCCTATTTATTCCTGACTCAGCTGGCACCCAGGACAGTCACTAAGAACTGTGGACTGGGGTAAGTACTAGAAACTGGCCCCTGACTTGAACTGTTGACCCTGAACCATGACCATGACCCTGTGACTTGTAACATAACAGGAGTGACCATAATGTCACTCCTTATCTATGGTCCAGAGCATGACATCATAGCTTATCTATGATGTCCCTTATGACCTCATCTTTTAGACCCTTGCCTTATGGGCTTTATCTCTGACTCAGTGCCCTAAGCCCTGACTCCACACCCTGAACCCTGACAGACTTAGACCTATGACATCAGACCCTGTACCCTGATGTCCTCTTGTATATAAGAGTAGCCAACTGGAGCCCTATCACTCCAGTTTGTTGTTAGTTCATTCACAGTCTTACATCTACCTATCCTAAGGATGGTCTTCCTGCCTAAGTGAAAGCTTGACTCCAACCTACTTGGCTTATGGGTTTTGCCTGAACAAACCCCAGAATGACCCCATGTGGTCACCCAGTCATGGAAGCCCAGTCTTCGGCCTGTGACTGGACAATAGAAGACTCATGCCATGGGCATGGCATGGTGTGGTCACCATGAACCTGCTAGATAGCAGAGGCTAGTACCCTGGCTGCACATACCCTAGTAGGATGACCAGGAGATATTGGGTAACAGACACATAGATTGACCCTGTATGGGATGGGATGGGTAGGCTAGTGGGCCAGAGTAGCCATGTCAATGCTAGACTACAGTACGTACATACAATGATAGATACAGTTCATAGTCTTGCAACTAGATCCCCCTTTACATCCTCCTCTTCCCCTTTAGATGCTCCTCCTGCCTAAGTGGAGGCTCTTGCATCACATCACACTTGACTTATAGCTCAGTCTAAAGGAGCTACAGACCTTCTAAGAGCCATTAGTGCCTTTGAAGCAATCTCCTTTGAGCTATTGGAAAGCCTTTGAAGCCTTGGAATGTCATGACCCTGCAAAGTTGTAACAGATTGCTTACTGATTTGCTGACTTGCTGATTACTTCTTTGCTTACTTGCTTCTTAGAGTAGCTGACTGATACTTACTAAAAATGCTTATGAAAACCCAAGTCTGTATAAGTACTTATAGCCCTCCTTGCAGTCCCTAAGACAGCAAGTTGAGTCTCCTGTCTTACTAACAGAAAGCCCAATTACCATCTCTGTTTTCCCTCTCTCACTTCGTGTGCTCTCTATCTAAAGTTGGGTCTTGTGGTGCACTGCAAGGTGGGAACCAACTCTTATTAAGCAATCTAGGAGAGGCACTCTCTTAGCTCATCTATATCTTACATGTGTACCCTCACAGTCTAGTGCCCAGCATAACTGCATTTAGTTGAGCCTTGCTCCTGTACCATGTGATCTCTTTAGGGCTGGTGCCATCTCAACTTCATCTTTCACTCACAAGTCACATGACAGCTTTAGGGCTGGCATTATAAATGACTGTCTCTTAGTCTAAAGTCACAGCAGTGACATTAGACTCAACTTTCTATCTACACCACAAGAACAATGCAATGTACTTTAACAGAACCTGTCATAGACCTTGCTAATGAGGATAGCTCAAGTGATGACGAAGAGCTTTAGTAAAGGTCTTGGTAATGGGTTATCTTGCCACTTATTGATTCTCTCCTTTGATTACTTGTCAACTATCTCTTTTACAAAGCATGTTTCTAATCACTTACTTATCCCAAAAAGCGGCTTAGTAAATCCTAGTCTTGTATGATACAAATAGCCCTCCTTGCTGTCTCTAGGGTGGCAAGTTGAGTCTCCTGTCTATACACCCAGAAAACCCACGATCTACTTGTCTCTCAACTTCTCTATCTTTGTCCACCTCCCTTCTCTTCATAGCGGGTCTTGTGACGTACTGCAAGGTGGTAACTGCTGCTCTATAAGCATTCTAGGAGAGGTGCTCTCTTAGCTCACCTCTCAGATGCTTGAATGCATACCTTTACAGTCTAGTGCCCATATACTCCACTTTGGGTGTACTGAATCACATGACCACTTTAGGGCCGGCGTCAACTCAACTTCAGATCTTGTCTACACATCACATGACTACTATAGGGCCAGCTTAACTTCAACTTAGCTTTTCAAGTCTAAAGTCATGGTGGTGACATTAGACTCAACTTTCTATCTACACCATGGCTTCTACAAGTAAAGGGAAGGCCAGGAAACACCAAGAGGAACCACATACCTTTCTATCAAGCCTCAACATCCTACAAGTCAGACAGAACTATTGTGTAACTCTCATCAAGGGAGCAGATAAAAGAAATCCACTAGGCAGAGACTTCCTAGCATATGTGTTATGACACTACAGGGTCGTTCGATGACAAGGCTCGGTGAGGCGCTTGAGCGATCCTCGGGGATGACACTAAGTCGTATGGACTTAGTGTTGTCTGTTCGTGAGAAGTGCTCGACAATGTAAGGTGACTCCTTAGTTGCTTTAATAGCTCACTTAAGGGTCTGATCCTTAGGCAAGAAGTAGAGGATAGAGATGAGAGGAGAAGGCGGTTCGGATTGCAGTACTATGAACGAAGAACACTCTGAGGACATCCCCCTCAGAGAGCTTCCCTTATATCCTACAAGTAAGTCGCGACATCATCGTATAGTAGCGGGTCTCAAGTCGTAAGTATGACGGAGCGAGGTACGTCATAGTGGAGAACGACGCGTCATGGTGGAGTCAAATAGTAAGTAGTATGTCGTCATAATTGTCGTAGTCGTCATAAGGCCAGTTCCAGAACTTATCCTGGCACAGGTTGTACAAGCTAGACCTACCAGGGGCCGGATGTTTGTAACGGTTCTCGAAAAGAAAGAAGAAAAGAGTTTGTAACAATATGTATGACCTGCAACAGACAACCTACCAGAAGAAAATTTCCCAGTTTGCCTCTATCAAGGAGTTTGGCACAAAATCAGATACACCCACTCTGGAGAAGACAAGCTTGTCTACCTATTGGACCCCTGTCCTGACATACATGACTACGATGTAGAACTCCCCAAACGAACCACCAACACATCAGCTAGCGACTCTGAAACCGAAAAAGACCCTTTAAATGTCACCATCTGCAACAGCCCAGCACTACTAAAAGAACCTTTGGCACTTGAGACACCCATTACCCCTACCCCATTCTTCGCTATTGCAAGGAGCGATCTCTCACAACAACTAACTATGACTACTCAAACTACCACCCAGACAACAGCAGTCATGTCCACTGCCATTGCTCCTCAATACCCTCTCATAGTGGCAGAATTAGAAGCACTTCTTGACGTTGCCATGGGAGAGCAAGGAGGAGGAATGGGAGGAGGACCACCAGGAGGAGGAGGCCCTGCCGCTGGTGCTCCAGCACAATTACAACCCATTGCAGTGGCCACTAACATTAAAGCCATGGGAAAGGACCCCCCTCTCTTTGCAGGACAAAGGGAGAAAGCCGACACCTTCATGAATGAAGTTGAAAAGTATCTAACCCTCAACTATGACGTTGCAGGCTTCAACTCCCCAAAGAAAAAGGTAGCCCTCGTGCTAACCTTCATGCAAGGACCAGAAGTAGAGGAATGGACCAGAGGAATGCTATAATGGATTCAACAAATCAATGACCAAAGTAATATGGACAATATCTGGCAGATATTCTGCTGATGGTTCTACACCCAATTTCAGGACACTCAGTCGGACTCTACAGCCAGGAAAGACCTCACCCAACTAAAAATGAGATTTCCCTATATAGATTCCTACATTTCCGACTTTGAGCAACTAGTCAGGAAAGCCCTCTACTGACTAGGATCCCATGAAATGAACCAACAATTCCTGTCCGGACTACCAAGGGACGTAGCCAAAGACATAATGTGCTACCCCACACCTATCACATACCAAGAATACTCCCAAAAAGCCCTTGCCAGTGTATGATCAAAAGTACTCCTCAAAAATGTCTTTAAAGGAGGAAATAGAAACTTTGGTACCTTCACCCCTTAACAACAATGACCGCAGTGGAATAATCCTTGCCCACAAGGACAAAATGCACCCCAGTATAACTCATCCAATGCTCCACAATGGATGAATAACACCCCAGTCCCTATGAACATTGATTGAAACAGAGTGCCAAATTGTGGACAAGGGAACTACCATGGTCAAGGAAACTACTGCAGCAACAACTTTCATGGACAAAGGAACCCCAACCACTATCAAGGGAACCAGACCCAATACAACCCTTAAGGGAACGCTACCACCACTGCAAACTCCTCAAACACCTGCTTCCAATGTGGAGACATAGGACACTTTGCCAGGAACTGCCCAAAATGTCACCAAAACAACCAATACAATTGAATGGCCAATCTAATTGATTTTAACGACAATCAAAGTTATACTGACACCAACGCCATCGAAGAAGATCCAGTCAAAGCACTTCAAACCCAACTCAACTCTCTGTCAACCCAGGACAGAGAGAAACTCACTATTGCAATGGAGGGAGGAGACCAACAGGATTTTTCCTCAGCCTAATTAGATCGGCACTAATTAGGCCTAGCAATTCCAATGTATATATATCCGCTTGAAAGTCAATGACAGTCCATGTTTTTATCCATTCAAATAGCAAAAGAGCCGAAACCATATCACTTCTCGATTTGGGGGCCACCAAGAACTTCCTCAATATCAACTATGCAAAATGGTTGAATCTCCCCATCAAAAGACTACCCTTCCCAAGAAAACTGTTTACAGTGGATTTAAGAAACCTTGTCATGCACTGTTTTCAAAAAAAAATCTTGGCTAATTGCTGGCAAATGCCAAGCACTGTAAATTGTGGGATAGTTGGCTTAGTCATTCACACACAAGTGGTTTACATGTGGGAATTCTGGTTTCCCACCTGCAGGAGTTTGCTGGAAAATTAGCTGAGATTTTTTTTTAAAAACAACACGTGACAAGGTTAAGTGAATATGCTGTAATGTGGATGGCACAGAAAACAAGGTGGGGCAACTTCAGTTTTACACTGACCTAGCGATATGAATGGGAGCCACCACCACCAACATGAGATTCTTCCTCACTCACTTAGGAGAACACAAAGCAATCCTAGGATACCCCTGGTTCACAGCTGTTCAACCTAAAATCAATTGGAAAAGAGGATGGATTGATCACACACAACTACCCATCATATTCAAAGCCCCTAATGCAGCCAAAGCACGATTCATACCACACTCCATCAATAAACCTCAACTGACAAAAATAGACCAACTCCTGCTCTGCAGAGCTACGATAGGAAATGCCCAAGAAACAGACCCAACAAAAATCCCACAAGAATATGCTAAACACAGTAAAGTCTTCAGTGAAGAACAATCACAGAGGCTCCCCAAGCACACTATATGGGATCATGCCATTGAACTACTTCTAGAAGCCCCCTTTATAATGCCAGGATGCCTCTTACCCTTAAACCAAAAAGAAATTCAGGAGGTTCACAACTTTGTCCAGGAACACTTGAAAAGAGGGACTATCTGGGAATCTTGGAGCCCATACAATGCTAACTTCTTCTTTGTCAAAAAGAAAGATGGAAAACTCCGACCAGTTCAAGATTACCATCCAATAAACAAATGGATGAAGCGTAATCAAAACATCTCCCCACTCATTCCACAAGTAATTGACTGGTTAAGGGGTTGCACCTTATTCACTAAAGTAGATGTCCACAGGGGCTACAACAACATCAGAATCAAGGAAGGCGATGAATGGAAAGCTGCCTTCCTAACACCTGAAGGCCTGTTCAAGCCAACGGTAATGTTCTTTGGACTCACAAACTCCTCAGCTACCTTTCAAATGATGATGAACACCATCTTCCGTACTGAAGTAGCCCAAGGATGGCTCTCAGTATATATGGACAATATCGCAATCCACACCAAATGCAAGCCACACAAGATGGAGCAACAACACCTCAAATGACATTGCCTGTATACCCACCATATGCTACACAAACTCAAACAAAACAATCTCTACCTTAAACTAGAAAAATGTGAATTTGAAAAGAAGGAAATTGACTACCTCAGTGTCATTGTCAGCAATGGTTGAATACAAATGGACCCCAAAAAGCTCAAAGGTGTCGCAGACTGGCCAAAACCCAAAATGCCAACAGACATACAAAAATTCCTTGGCTTCACAGGCTACTACCGCTACTTTGTCCAAGGTTACTCAAAGATCACACACCCACTACTGGACCTCACCAAAAAGGCTGTCATATGGGAATGGGGTGAATGGCAACACAAAGCTTTTGAAGAGCTAAAAACACACATGTGCTCTCGACCCATCCTCACACAACCTGACTTTGAAAAACCATTCTTCCTACAAATAGACGCATCGGCATATGGTGTGGGCACCATACTCTTGCAGGAGGGTGAACACCATGCAGTCGCCTCCCAAAAACCCAAATTACACCCAATCGCATACTACTCTGCCACCTTTACACCCACCAAATGGAACTACGACATTTACAAATGGGAACTTCTAGCAATAATGAAAGCACTCACCCACTGGTGACACTACCTAGGATGGACAAAAACCCCATTTACTATCCTCACTGACCATGCCAACCTCCAATATTGGAAAGCCCCTCAGAAACTGAACCATTGTATGGCATGATGGCATGCCAACCTCCAAGAGTATGATTTCATCATCAAACACATCCCTGGAAAGATCAACACCCCAGCAGATGAACTATCATGTCCACTCAACTCTGACCAGGGCAAAAACGACAACCAAGATCAAACTCTCCTTGAACCAAAACTCTTCATTAATGCCACCCACCTATCAGCAATCCCTAAGTCATCAAAAAGAAATCTCATGACCCTCATCCACGATCACCCCACAGCCAGACACCCAGGACACAATGAAACAATCAGAAAAGCTATGGAGATACTACCATGGACTGGGATGCACCAATGGATATTGGACTACGTTAAAGGATGCATGATCTGTCAGCAGAACAAAATCCTTACTCATTGGCCTAAAATACTGCTCTATTAAATCATGACAAAAGAAGGCACCCTCCCCTTTCAACAAATTGCAATGGATCTCATTACAGGACTTCCGCAGCATCATGGATACAATGCCATCCTAACCATAGTAGACCACGGATGCTCACACACAGCTATCTTCTTGCCATGCTCTAATACCATCACGGGCCCTGGAATCGCCCAACTATATTTGAACCATGTCTACCAATGGTTTGGTCTACCCACATGAATGATAAGCAATCGAGACCCCAGATTTACCTCTCAGTTTGGAAGAGCACTCACCGAAAAACTTGGCATCCAATGAAATCTATCCATGGCGTTCCATCCCCAAATGGACAGACTTTCTGAATGAAAGAATTAATGGGTAGAGCAATACCTATGGCTGGTAACCTCAAATGATCCCAGAGGTTGGACCCATTGGCTTGCACTAGCCATGGTAGTACACAATAACCACGTCAACACCACCACTGGACTATTGCCCAATCAAATCCTCTTTGGATACAACCCTACACTCAACTCTGACAAAGTGTTACAAACCCATAATGCCCTAGTAGAATCACGCATAAAAACTATGACAGAAAACCATGCAAACACCATCCGAGCACTTAACAAAGTTGCCAATCAGAAAGGACCTCCACCATCACAATTCAAAATCAGAGAACAAATATGGCTAGATGCAACCCACCTGAAACTCCCTCATCAGAAGGCAAAACTAACCCCAAAGCATCTTGGACCATTCAAAATAATACAAGAAATATCCCCAGTAGCCTATCACCTCGAACTACCAACCAATTGGAGGATTCACAACGTATTCCATGCCTCACTGTTAACACCCTACCATGAAACACATGCTCATGGCCCTAACTTCACCTGTCCCCCACCTGACCTCATCAACAGAGAAGACAAATACAAAGTTGAACAAATAGTTGCTCACTGACAATTTGGATGATCAAAGAAGCTTCAATATCTCATCAAATGGAAGGGATACCCTGAAAGTGACAACACATGGGAACCTGCTGACCAGGTCCATGCCCCCTTGATTGTAAAGCATTACTGATCCGCAGCCAAGCATCAGTCAGCAGTCAAATCAACCCATCAGTCAGCAACTCTCCTCGCATGTATAAAGACCCTTTAAAGGGATCCCAAAAGCCCTATCAAATGCCCAACAATCCTCCCCACTTCCCTATTAAACACCTCCCAAAGGACTTCCCCATTGACAAGCTCACCCTGCTCAAACAATCCAAGTTTGACTTCGACCCCTCTGAACCACAATTGCTTAGCATCTTTTGTTTCCACTATAAAGTTAGCTTGTCACATGCCCTTGATCACTGGTGCTTCTGCAAAATCGACGACTGCCCCTACCACTGCTAGACTATGTTGGATTATTCCCTCAATGCCTCTGCTGAATCACCAGCCAACTCAGACAGGAGATCCCCTTCCCCTACTCTTGTCGATACGCCTCTTGAGGAGTTCCCACCTGCTCAGCCAACTGCCTTCACCCCAACTCCCAGAGTACCTAGACTCCTTACTCCCACTCCCAACCCTTCAGTACCCATCAGAGAAGACACTGCCCCCCTCAATCAACTCCTTCTCCTCAGATGACTCTCCCTGCGATCCATCCAAAGTGCCATTGCCTCACACAACCTGGACCCCTCTGCCTACTGAGCCATCATCAATGGGTTGGTCATCACCTTGGAAGCACACTTGTGTCAACATGACCAACAGTTTGCCACCCAGGAAGAGGCCCATAAGAAGAAGTTGGATGACCTCGACAAAACCATTGAGTTCCTTGAAGCCTGCCTCATCAGTTATATTGACACCTTTAGCCAACCACCTGACAGATACACCAAGAACAGCCGACTCTCTCACTTCACTATCCTCTGTGGCAATGGGCTCTCCAACCCAGCAAAGTGGATCAAAAAGCTCGACAACAGCCACATGGCCAGTTATTCAAAGGAAGACAGTCCTTATGACCTCCCCCATGTCTGCAAAATTTATGCGATGCCCAAGTACACAGCTGACCCTGCAGAGCCTATACCCCATTGGCTCCATGAAACCCTTCAAGGGCCAGCCCCTGGCTATGCTGTCCTCCTTGATGCAGTCAAGGACACAGACAATTGGGGTCTCGAAGCTGACATTATGCAGTATAGAGATCTTGACAAGTGCTTCATCCACTACAAAGCCCAGCTCGACCACACTCACAGCGAGCTCAAAAGTGCCATCATTGCCCAGGATCAGTGTAAAGGCAGGTTGGAGTGTGCATGACTTGCCAAATGGGTTTTGCATCTGGTGGGAGAACCCATGTGCATGCCCACCAACAAATGTGCTCAAGGGGGATGGAAGGAAGGATGAGGATGTCACTTCTAAGGGGGAGTGTGATGTCATAGACCTTACTAATGAGGATAGCTCAAGCGATGACGAAGAGCTTTAGTAAAGGTCTTGGTAATGGGTTATCTTGCCACTTATTGATTCTCTCCTTTGATTACTTGTTAACTATCTCTTTTACAAAGCATGTTTCTAATCGCTTACTTATCCCAGAAAAAGGCTTAGTAAATTCTAGTCTTGTATGATACAAATAGCCCTCCTTGCTGTCTCTAGGGTGGCAAGTTGAGTCTTCTGTCTATACACCCAGAAAACCCACGATCTACTTGTCTCTCAACTTCTCTATCTTTGTCCACCTCCCTTCTCTTCATAGCAGGTCTTGCAACATACTGCAAGGTGGTAACCACTGCTCTATAAGCATTCTAGGAGAGGCACTCTCTTAGCTCACCTCTCAGATGCTTGAATGCATACCTTTACAGTCTAGCACCCATATACTCCGCTTTGGGCATACTGAATCACATGACCACATGACCACTTTAGGGCTGGTGTCAACTTGACTTCAGATCTTGTCTACACATCACGTGACTACTATAGGGCTGGCTTAACTTTGACTTAGCTTTTCAAGTCTAAAGTCATGATGGTGACAGAACCAGTAAACTACTCAGGACTCATCATTTCACCATGCGAAGCAGCCAACAGAGTACCAAATTCCAGGGTCAGAGTAATTGAAGCAGGCAATAAAAATAACAACTTCGGATATGAATTCAATGTCTTTTGTGACTCAGACAGCAAGAATATCAACAAGAACTCCCTCTCCATCTGCCTATATGATTACATGTGGTATTGAATCAAGAAATACCAAGATGAGGTCCAAATAGTAGCACTGCTCCCACATGTCCATAACTTCAATCTAGATGACCCTTTTGAACAAGCACTGATCACCACTACTAGCACTTCAGCCCTATTAAATCTAACCAGCCCAATCCAAAGTGAAAGCATCCTACTAATCACCACCAGCTCATTGTTGGAAAGCAGCATATCTAGCACATCCTCAGTCAACCAAACTATATGAAACACATCAGCAGTCTTGTCTACAGCAAATAGCCCAAAAGTCTCCACACTAACCCAACTACCAACAATGGCAACAACTACTACATCATAGACTCAAGCCACCACTCAAACAACTGCTTCTTTTGGCTCCACGCAACCCCTCTCTGCTGCTGAACTCTGTCAACTACTCCACATGGCTGTACAAGGTGGTGGAGGTGGTGGTGGTGGCAGAGGAGGACAACCAGCAGCACAACAACCCCTATAACTAGCAGCAGCAGCAGCAGCAAATGTCAAAGCCATGGGAGCCAACCCTCCCCTCTTTACAGGGAAATGTGACAATGCAGACAACTTCATATCCAAAGTTAAAGAATACCTACTCCTCAATAATGATGTAGCAGGATTCAACTCACCAAGGAAGAAGGTCGCACTCACCCTCATGTTCATGCAAGGCCCTGAGGTAGCTGAATGGACCTGAGGCATTAGAGCCTGGCTACTCCAACTCACACCTGCCCAAAACACCAATGACATATGAAATGAATTCCTGGTAGAATTTGAGATGCGCTTCCAGGACACCCAATCTCATCAGAAAGCTAGGGACAAGCTGAACTCACTCTGCATGAGATTCCCTAAAGTAGATGCCTATGTGGCTAACTTTGAACAGTTGGTCAGAAAAGCCAACTTCACACTAGGATCCTGCAAGATGAACCAACACTTTATTGCTGGATTACCAATGAATGTAGCAGAAGACATACTCAAAGACCCA
>WNFO01000957.1_pt1 | contig 23223 bp, 20 predicted proteins | sample 5400251 | NCBI WGS metagenome assembly WNFO01 (sample SAMN13153354, study PRJNA577476) | soil metagenome | isolation source: 100 cm saprolite under Madrone tree | place: USA:California | collected 2016-06-14
GTGGCTCGCGCCATGGCATCACCGCCATCGCAATCACCGGTTGCAGCGCCGTGGTCTCATACTTCACGCCATAATTCCCGGTCAAGTGGCGATGCTGGTCCGAATAGATGGCCTGCATGGTTCCTTCCCACGGAAGGATTTCCTCAGCAAAAATTCCACTCACGTTCGAAACCGGATGCAGATGCAAGTTTCGCCCGATATGCTGATTCTCGAGTCCGGAGCGCAGCAGCAGCGCCGCTGTGTGAATCGCTCCGCACGCAGTCACCACGTGTTTGCATTTCACGACGACGCGATGGCCCTTCTTCGACCATGCCTCCACGCCGCTCGCCACTCCGCGCTCCACGCGCACTTTATCCGCGCGCGTCTCGACCACGAATTTCGCGCCGTGCTTTTGCGCATCCGCCAGCCAGGTCTTTACCGCGGATTGCTTCGCACCAATCGCACATCCGTAACCGCAATAGCCACACAACTTACTTTGTTCGCATCCGACGACGTTGCGCGGCATCGCATCCACGTGCCACCCGAGCCGCTTCAACCCGCGCTCCAGTATTGCTTCCCGTTTCGAAATGCGGTTGTGCTCGATATTCACAGAAAGCCGCTCGCACACCGCATCCAGGCTTCTTGTGTACTCGGACCCGCTAATCCATTCAACGCCTTCCTCGGCCCATTCTTCGCGAATCTCGTCCGGCGTTCGGAACGACGTGCAGTAGTTCACTACTGTTCCGCCACCCAGACACTCGCCGGCAAGAAAACCGACGCTATGATCGCGGGTCGAAGCGAATCCGCTCTCGGCATAGAGTCTCTGAAATCCTTGCAACTCAGCACCGTCAAAATCCGCGTCGTCAAAATATCCTCCGGCTTCAAGCACAATCACGTCTTTGCCGGCCGCAGCCAGCGCCGCCGCAGCAACTCCTCCACCCGCGCCGGAGCCGATCACGCAGACGTCGGACTTCAGCGTCATCTCCTCCAGCGGCACGATCACGTTCAGCTTGTGCGGCGCGTTCGGCCGCTGCACTCCAATGGGTCCGGAATACCCAATGTTCGCCCAGACCGGATTTATTTCTTCCGCCTCGCCCGGCAACATCACATACAAAAATCCCACGGCTTTACGTAGCGCCTGGAATGCCGCGCGCCGCAACGCCAACCGGCTATCCGCCCACGACAACATCACTTTGTATTTGTCTTCTTCGACAAGCTGGGAAAATTGCACCCAGTGGCCCACTTCGATGAAGGAATGAATCGAGGAATCCCACAGATCCAGCAAATTCAGAAATTCCCAGCGGTCCACCGCGCGCGGATTAAAATCCAGAGCCGTGGCCAGTGCATCGGGAACGCCACGCTCGACTGCCGAAGGCCATCCCGGCGCGGCAGGCAGAAACGTATCGCAAATCGAACAAAGCGCTCGATGCTGGCGGGGCGTGAGCTCCACGTTACTTTTGGCTCAGGAGATATAAATCGGCGTGCCCGCCGGGTCGTGCGTAGACCACCGTGGAAAGATCGCGCGAGAAATCGTAAGCATTGCCGCCACTGACAAGCGGAAACGCAAACGGAAGTTTCAACGCAACTTGCGGCTGGCCGAGCAATTTCCCCGCCTGCCAATTTTGCCGGTAAATCGTTACGTCGCTACGCGAGGGTACCGCATACAGAAACGACTTGCCGTCGGGCGCGAAATTCAGGCCAAACGTGAGCACCCCCGGCAGCAACGACGTGCATTTCCGCTCGGCCAGCGAGAACTGGTAAATTCCCACCCGATTCCCGCCAGCGATGAGGCTCAGCAGATACTGGCCGTCCGGCGACGCGTCGAAGGTGAACCCACATCCCTGGGCCAGCTTCTCCGGTTCCGACCCTTCCGCGCTCTCCTTCCAAATGCTGTCCGGAGTAGCGGTCGTCCCTTGAAATGTGTTCATAAAGACGGACTTCTGATCGGCGCTCCAAACCAACGCCTGCACCGCACCACCGCTCCAGTTCAGCGTGCGCAACCCGCTTCCGTCTGCCCCCACCACATACACTCTGGTCGGCTTGCCCGGTTCCTCCAAGCCAAAAGTTAGATGAAAGTTGTCTGGGGCCCAGCTGTAAGTCGCCAGCTTGCCAGATGGCGCCAGCCGGACCTTGTTGCTCCCATCAACGTTGGACACCCACAGCTCATTCCGGTCACGCGAAGGCGCCGTTAGATACATCACTCGCTTGCCGTCACGCGACATTGCCGGCTGCGTCGGATTTTCAGCGCTGATGTCGAGAGTTTGTTTCGTCTTCGGATTGTATGCGGTCAACATTCCGGCCGCTTTGCCATTCACGATGTACAGCCCTTTTCCCGCTGGGTCCGGCATCGGCCAAAGGTCCGGTCCGGTCCCAAACGTGACCTGGCTCACCGATTTGTCCTGCAAAGTAAACTTCCAGATGTTGGTCAGTCCGTTTACGGTCCGCCCGAACAGCGCACTCTTTCCAGCTTCGCCCCAATTGGCTTGAAAAACGTCGCCGGGCAATTCACCCAAGTCATTTTCGGTTCGGCTCGCAATCTCCACAATATACGCATGAAAGATTTCCAGGCCCGAAACGGTATCTGCCGTCAGCACCAGCAGGCGTTCGCCATCCGGAAATGGCAGGATTCGCTGGATCGGATGCGCCGCGGAACGCAGAGTGAACAGCTCCTCCTCGCCCAGCCCCGTCCGGTTCACGCGGAACACCGTGCGCGTCGCAAGTTTTGTGAAGTACAGCGCGCTTCCATCCGGCGACGCTGAAACGGCGTGGCCTAACACCAAGCGGTTCGCTTTTCCGCCCAGCGTCGGCACGGACCAGCTTTCATCCCGCCCAAACACCCTCTGGTAATAAATTTCCGTGCCATCCGGCGAAAAGCCGGTCACATTCTTATCGCCGTCGTCGCTGGTGAGCTGCAGCGGCTCACCGCCCGTCGCCAGCATCACAAACACCTGTGCCACCCCTACAACTGGCGAATCAAACGCTAGCGTATGTCCGTCAGGCGACAGTTTCGCATCGTCCATGGGTTTATCCCAATGGCTGATCTGCGCAATCTTTGCGGGCCCACTGGTCGGCTTGGCTCCAACTCCAAAGTGGTACGCCGAAAAACCAACGACTGCCAACGCTGCTACCGCGCCCGCGATAGCCAAATAATTATTGTTTTTCTTGCCTGCATCCGACACAGCCTGCGCGGGGATCGCCAACCGCGAACTGCTCGCTTGCTCCGCAGCGGCCTGTGCCGCCGCACTGCCCGACGACAAAATTCGTCCGGAATCCGTGTCCCTTCGCAAGCGCTTCAAATCCGTCTGCATGTCAGCCGCCGAGCGATAACGCAGATCGCGATCCTTTTCGAGCGCCTTGTTGATGATGTCTTCGAGCTTTGCAGGAACACTTGGGTTCAACCGCACCGGCGCGGCAAACGGCCGGTTCATGATCGCGTCAGAAATGACGCCGGAGGTTTCGCCGCGAAAAGGCAGCGCGCCGGTCGCCATTTCGTAGAGCACCACGCCAAAAGAAAAAAGGTCCGTGCGCGGGTCCAATTCCTTGCCGCGTACCTGCTCTGGCGACATATACGCCACTGTTCCCAGCGTGCTGCCCGGACTCGTGAGCTGGTCGGTATCCACTTCCACCGTGGCCAGATTGTCCAAGCCGTGCGAGCCGCTCTTCGCGGCGGCGACCTTGGCCAGGCCGAAATCGAGAATTTTTGCGTGACCACGCTCCGTAACAAAAATGTTTGCCGGCTTGATGTCGCGGTGAACGATGCCTTTAACGTGGGCTGCATCAAGCGCCTCGGCAATCTCGATGCACAGCGCGAGAAGCGTTTCCATTTCCAGCGGCCGTCCGGCAATGCGATGTTTGAGCGTCGCACCTTCCAGAAGCTCCATCGCGATGAACGCTTGCCCATCCTGTTCGCCAATGTCGTAAATCGTGCAGATGTTCGGATGGTTCAACGCCGACGCCGCTTGCGCTTCTCTTTGAAAACGCGCCAGTGCTTGTGGGTCTCTGGCTACGTCGTCCGGCAGGAATTTCAGCGCGACGAAGCGATGTAGCCTGGTGTCTTCTGCCTTGTAAACGACACCCATGCCACCGCCGCCAAGTCGTTCCAGGGTGCGATAGTGCGAAAAAGTTTGACCAATTAGCGAATCGATGCCGGTCATGTGCCGCTCATATTAGGTGCGGGAGTCTGCCAAGTCAACGCAGACGCTGAGCTTGTCGCTCGGGCCGTTTCGACGCACTTATCGCGGTCGTACCTGATATCCTTTCCGGGATTTAACCGGGTTCGGAGGACTCAGCATGCGCCGCTGCTTAAAATCATTCGTCACCGGATTTTTGTTTATTTCGTTCGTGGCAACACAGAATGTTGCAGGACAATCTTCCAGGGAAGAAAAACCAATGAACAGCAGCAAAATTGCGCCGGACGGGACAGCATATGTCACCCGCGTGGTGCCGGTGCCTACTACCATCAGCCCGGAAGCACAGCAGATGCTCGCACGCGTAGAGTCAGACGCCGCCGTGCCGCAAACCCTCGAAGAGCGTCGGACGGGCACCGACAAGTGGCAAGCAGGAGTCGGCGAGCAATTTAAGAAGCTCTATCCGGTCAACATCGCGTCCGACACGATCGCTGGAGTGCCAGTGCGCGTAGTCACTCCTCTCACCATCGCGGCTGACAAGCGCGACCGCGTCCTCATTAATCTTCACGGCGGCGGCTTCAATTCCGATTCCGGCTCGCTCTCAGAAACCATTCCTATCGCCAATATTTCTAGGATAAAAGTGATCGCGGTTCTCTATCGTCTCGCGCCGGAGCATCTATTTCCCGCGGGTCTCGACGACGCCGTAGCCGTTTACAAAGAACTCCTGAAGACCTACAAGCCAGAGCACATCGGGATTTACGGCACTTCGGCTGGAGCAATTCTCACTGCTGAGGTCACCGTAAAGTTGAAACAGTTAAAGCTGCCGCTTCCCGCCGCGACTGGAGTGTTTTCAGGGTTGGGCGATTTCAGTCAGGTTGGAGATTCGATCGCGCTTTTTGCCTTGAACGGATTTTCCGGTCACCTCGAACCGCCCAAGCCCGGTGCGCGCGACTCCGAATATTTCCCGGCTTCGACCGATCCCAAAGACCCGGTGCTTTCCCCGCTGTATGCCGATCTCACGGGATTTCCGCCGACGCTCTTCATCACCAGCGGCCGCGATCTCCTCTTGAGCGGTACCACCATCTTGCATCGAGCATATCTGCGGGCTGGAGTGGACGCTCAATTGGTGGTATTCGAAGCGCTGCCGCACGCCTTCTGGAACAATCCCGCGCTTCCCGAATCCAACGAAGCCGATCAGCTTATGGCCACGTTCCTCGCCAAACATCTGGGCAGGTAGCCGCTATCACTCTTTCAGGTGTAACCGAACTGTTTTCCGCCAGCCATGCTTTTCTACTTGTTGAGATATACTCCCAACTCTTCAAATATTTTGCGTGAGTGCTCTTGTAAAAGGAGACCGGAATGGTGGGATGGCGTCGTGTCATTTGGCCGTTAGCGTTATTGGTTGTTGGCTGTATCGCCGGGCTCACTGCGCAAATGAATGCCACGCCACAGAGTGCTCAACACGTCGACGCAAAATTTTTCCAGGACTTGCGCTGGCGCTCGATTGGTCCCGCGCGTGCCGGACGTGTTGTCGCAGTGACAGGAGTCCGGGGCGAACCTGAAACTTATTACTTCGGATCGGTGGGCGGCGGCGTTTGGAAAACTAATGACGCTGGCCGTACGTGGAATCCTATCTTTGATTCGCAACCGGTCGCATCCATCGGCGCCATCGCAATCGCTCCTTCGAATCCTGAAATAATTTACGTGGGCTCCGGCGAAGCGGACATGCGCTCCTCGATCTCCGCCGGAAATGGCATGTACAAATCCACGGATGGCGGAAAAACGTGGGCGAACATTGGCCTAGCTGACTCGCGGCAAATCGGACGTATTCTCGTTGATCCCAAGGATCCCAACAAAGTTTTTGTCGCTGCTCTAGGCCATGCATACGGCTCGAACGCAGAGCGCGGGGTGTTTCGTTCGAATGACGGTGGAAAAAACTGGCAGCGCATTTTATTCAAAGACGAAAATACCGGCGCGATCGATCTCGCGTTCGAACCGGGTAACCCACAAACAATTTACGCCTCGCTTTGGCAAACGCGCCGTCCGCCTTGGAGCATTTATCCGCCTTCGAATGGCCCGGGCAGCGGCCTGTATCGTTCCACAGATGGCGGCGATCATTGGGAACCGATTACCGGTCACGGGCTTCCCTCCGAGGGTCTGGGCCGCATCGGGATAGCGATTTCGCCCAGCAACCCGCAACGAATTTATTTGATCGTAGACGCAAAAGACGGTGGTCTCTACCGTTCAGACGACGCAGCGCAAAATTGGAAGCGCGTTTCGAACGACCGCCGCATCTGGCAACGCGGCTGGTATTTCGGCGAACTTAGCGTTGATCCAAAAAATCCCGACACTGTCTACGTTCCAAATACCGCCGCCTACAAATCCACCAACGCTGGCGTCACCTTCAACGCCTGGAAGGGTGCGCCCGGCGGCGACGACTATCACGAATTGTGGATTGATCCCGACCAGCCGCAGCGCATGATCATGGGCTGCGATCAAGGCACCATTGTCACGCGCAACACCGGCGAAACCTGGAGCTCCTGGTACAACCAGGCGACCGGCCAGTTTTATCATGTTGCGACCGACAATCGATTTCCCTATTGGGTCTATGGAGCGCAACAGGACAGCAACTCCATAGCCACGCCCAGCCGAGGGAAATACCGCTCGCTCAATTTTCACGATTGGCGTCCCATCGAAGCCGGCGACGAAAACGGTTACATCGCGCCCGATCCCCTGAATCCCGGCGTGATTTATGGCGGCACTGTCACGCGACAGGATATAGAAAGCGAGAAAATTCAGGCGATGCCGCCGACGATAGCGCAATCCGGCAGCTTCCGCCGAACCTGGACGCTGCCGCTGGTTTTTTCTGCTATTGATCCGCATGTGTTGTATTTCGGTTCGCAGATTCTCTTTCGAACCGCGGACGGTGGCAGCTCGTGGCAGGGAATCAGCCCGGATCTCACCCGCGAAGATCCCGGCGTTCCCGCAAATCTGGATTCCGCAACCGCGAAGGACGCTCCTGCGAACAAACGGCGCGGCGTTATCTATACCATCGCGCCTTCTCCCATCCACGCTGGAGAAATCTGGACCGGCACCGACGATGGCCTAATTCACGTCACGCAGGACGAAGGCAAGACCTGGTCCGACGTTACGCCTCCAGAAATTACTGCGTGGAGCAAGGTCACTCACATCGAATCTTCGCATTTCGACGCCGGCACTGCTTACGCAGCCATCGATCGTCACCGCCTGGAAGATTTAAATGCTTACCTCTATCGCACACGGGATTTTGGAAAAAGCTGGACGCGCATATCGCGCGGAATCCCCGACGGCAATTTCTTGAATTGCGTGCGCGAAGATCGCGTTCGAAAGGGTCTGCTCTACGCCTGCACCGAAAAAGGCGTCTACATTTCGTTTAATGACGGAGACGACTGGCAATCGCTGCAATTAAATCTGCCCACCACTTCCGTGCGCGACCTGGTGATTCACGAAAACGATCTAGTGATCGCCACCTTCGGCCGCTCCTTGTGGATTTTGGACGATGTCACGTCACTGCGGCAGATCGATTCGCAACTCGAATCGAGCGACGCCTGGCTCTTCGCTCCGCAAACTGCTTACCGCGTTCGTCCCGGCTACGATCAGGGCACGCCCGTCCCGACGGACGAACCACTGTCCGCAAATCCGCCCGACGGCGCTGTTTTCGATTTTTACTTGAAAGAAAAGCCTTCGTCGCCAATTCAACTCGAAATCTTCGACTCCGGCGGAAAGCTGGTGCGCCGCTTCGCAAGCGATGACAAATTGTTTCGGACCAATCCGGACTCCGTCCCGTTGACCATGAACTGGGTTCGCGACCCACAGCCACTTCCCAACGAAACTGGCATGCACCGCTTCATTTGGGATCTGCATTACGCGCTGCCCGAAGGCGTGCAACGATCGTACTTTTTCTCCGCCGGACCGTGGGTCGTTCCCGGCAACTATTCAGTCAAGCTCACCGCCAACGGCAAGAGCACCACGCAGCCTTTGATTATAAAAATGGATCCGCGTTCGAACGACACTGCCGATTCACTTCAACGCCAGTTCGCCGTGGCTACACAGCTCGGTCAAACATTGGGACAAGTCTCGATAGCCTTGCAACAGGCGAAAGATCTGCGCAATCAAATCAACGAGCGCAAGAAAGATGCCGCCGGAAAATCAGAGCTCCTCGCCGCACTCGATGATTTCAATCGCAAAATGGAAGTCTCGGTCGAGCTCGACACCGACAATGACTTCATGATCTTCGGCCTCGCTCTTCCGGACAAATCTCACGAGTCGCTTCCTCACGCCCGGTCCGCACTCAGCGGCTTGTTGATTGTCGAGCAAAGCGCCGACGTCGCTCCCGCTGCAGATATAGTCACCGCCGCAAATGCCTGGGAAGCGTCGAGCAAAGATTCCCTCGCGCGCTGGAAAACTGTCCTCGAACGGGACTTCGCGACGCTCAATTCCAAATTGCAAAAAGCAAACCTAAAGCCTTTGGCCTTACACTAGACAGAGCCATCCCCGGTAATCGCGCATACTGGTGACGGGCTTGCGTCGAAACTACGTCGCACGAGAGGAATCATTCCATGCGCAACCACAGAAGCGTCCGCGGTGTCGCATTCGCTGCCATGCTGCTCACCGTCGCAACTCTTCTTTTCGCATTTCCGCTCGCAGCACAATATTCCACACAGCCAGAGCAGCAGGAAATCCCGCCGCCTCTGCAGCCTCCCGTCACCGAAAAACTCATTCTTCAGCTCCACGGAAAGGGCAACCAGATTTATTCCTGCAAAAGCGAAAGCGGGCTATTCACTTGGACTCTGAAAGCCCCTGACGCCCAGCTCTTCGACATCAAGGACCAGCCCTTCGGCAAACATTTCGCCGGACCTACGTGGCAATCCAACGACGGCACCCGAGTCCAGGGTAAGCTCGCCGCCACCGTGGATTCGCCCGACGCCGACTCAATCCCCTGGCTGCTGATCAAAGTTGTCAACCGTACTGGCAACGGCATCCTCTCGCGCGCGACCAGCATTCAGCGCATCCACACCGAAGGCGGCAAAGCTCCGTCCGATGGCTGCGATTCCGATCACGTTGACCAGGAAGTTCGCGTCCCCTATTCGGCCGACTATCTTTTCTACGCGGCAAAATAATTTTTGTCTTCTTGGCTCTCCTAACCGAGCGGTCCGCGCCTAACTAACACGGAAAATCCCTTGCCGCCATCAGCCAACGCCAATAATATTTCTTTCGCAGTTCAATGAGGTGCACCATGAAGCGTTCCGCATCAATAATCTTCACCTTGATTGCAATCGCGTTCGTCGCACAGTCCGTCAGCGCACAGGAGTGGTCGCAGCCCTGGGCTCGTGAACGCATCGCCAAATCTCCCCGCCACAGCGAATGGGTCACTCTCAAGCACGACGGCCGTAACGTCGAAACGCTCATCGTCTACCCTGAGTCAAAAGAAAAACGCCCCGTGGTTCTCGTCATTCACGAAATTTTTGGTCTTAGCGATTGGGCGCAGGAACTTGCCGATGAAGTCGCCGCGGCCGGCTACATCGCCATCGTTCCCGATCTGCTCACCGGCATGGGTCCGAATGGCGGTCGCACCAACTCTTTCACGGCAGGCGGAGTCACCGAAGCCGTAAGCAAACTCAATCCCGACCAAGTGACCGCCGACCTCAGCGCCGCCGCCGATTACGGCAAAAAACTCCCGTCCTCCAACGGGAAATTGTTCGTAGCAGGTTTCTGCTGGGGAGGAGGCCAGTCTTTCCGTTTCGCCACCAATCGCGGCGACGTCTCAGCGGCATTCGTTTTCTACGGGCCACCACCAGCGAAAGATGCCATGTCGCGCATCAAAGCGCCCGTATATGGCTTCTACGCAGGCAATGACGCGCGCATTGACGCCACCATTCCAGACACCGTCGCCGCGATGAAAGCCGCGGGAAAAACTTACGATCCCGTCACCTACGACGGCGCAGGCCACGGCTTCATGCGTGCCGGCGAAACTCCCGACGACCCAAACCCCGCCAACAAAAAAGCCCGGGAAGAGGCCTGGGCCCGCTGGAAATCCCTACTCGCCAAGTAACTGGTCCGCACAAGATTGCGCTGCGCATGATTTGTCGCCCACGCATCACCGTCATTCCGAGCGGAGTGAAGCGACTTTTTCTTCCATTTTGCTCCTGCAAAGAGTGTCGCTTCACGTAACGAGGAATCTCTCTTGTTCCGAGCGCATAAACTCGGTCCGCGTATCTTGCGCCGTACTTGCATGAACCCTCCATTCCGTGAAGATGCATCTAAACAAACATGGAGAACGCACCATGAAAATCACCGAATTGTTACTCGCCGAACTCGACCAGGAAGCCATCGGCATTCGCAAGACATTACAAAACGTCCCGGAAGGAAAGAACGACTGGAAGCCCCACGAAAAATCCATGCCACTCGGAAACCTGGCAACCATCGTCGCCACCATCCCCGCTTGGCTCGACATGGTGGTGAACATGGACGAAATAGACATCAATCCGCCTGGTGGATCAAAATTCAAGCCGCAACCGTGGAACACTCGCACTGAGCTGCTCGAGCAGTTCGAGAGCAGCTTAAAAAAAGGCCGTGAAGTGCTGCAGAAAACCAACGACGATCGTTTGCTGAATACGGAGTGGCGCATGCTGGCCGCGGGCAAATTGATGACGGAGCAGACGCGCTACGAAGCGATTCGCGAGGGCGTCCTCAACCACATGGCGCACCACCGCGGCCAACTCACCGTCTATCTGCGGCTCAATCAGCAAAAAGTCCCTGCGATATATGGTCCATCAGCGGATGAAGGCAAAACCTAACCATCCAAAAAATCCCAGTTCCACATTTGGATCACGGAGCAAGACTGTCGTCCGCAGCCCTGTCATCGAATTTAATGAGCAAAGAAGACCCCGTTGCGCTCGTGCCCGACTTGCGCGGAAAGGCTCGACGAGCTTTCCTCAGGTCCCGAGAGATAAGTTTGTCCCGCACTTTCCACTGACCAAGCCATCGTCACGGTATTCCTAATGAATGCGCATTAATCACGTTGAAGTAATCTTCCACATCCAGGTCTTTTATAGACTAGCTGCCGAGAATCTCAGTTGCGCCAAGGACAATATTGAAGTCCGTAATGGTCGCAAGCTCGGGCGAGGTTCCCGGAAGAAATGGGCGTGGCCACCCGTTCTTCCCAACGGCTTGCGTTGGATAACTAGCTGTTTGGCGATGAACCAGCTGCTGCCGGACCAGAATGGGCGATGCTGCAAGGAGACGGAGTCCTATTGTTTCTACTTCTTTTTCAATTTTTGATGGGGGCGGCATCCCTCCGTAGAGGCATGCCTCAAGGTTAGAATGACGGTAAACCTATTTAGTATTGAATAATATAGTGACATTCAGGATTTCTGCTGTTATTGTTCTGCCATGGGAAACCCAGCAGGAGTGCGGCGAGACTTTGAAGCGTTGGAGCAGCGGCGTTTGCGGGCGGCGCGGCTGCTGCAAAAGGGAGTCCATCAATCCGAGGTGGCGCGACAGGTGGGCGCGCATCGACAGTCGGTCAGTCGCTGGGCGCAGCAACTGGAGGCGGCGGGAGTCTCAGGTTTGAAGAAGGCGGGACGCGCCGGACGCAAACCCCGCCTGAGTAAGGAAGACCTCAGGAAGATTGAGCGCGGATTGAAACGCGGGCCGGAAGCTTTGGGCTATGAGACCAGCCTATGGACCTCGTGGCGGGTGGCGCATCTGATCGAGGAGGAATGTGGGGTCGGCTACCATGCATCGCAGGCTTGGCGCATCCTGCGGCAGTTGGGATGGAGTTGCCAGCGCCCCACCGGACGCGCCCTGGAACGGGATGAAGAAAAGATCCGGCGGTGGAAGCAGAAGCGCTGGCCCGAGATTAAAAAAAAGCCCAGAAAGAAGGCCGCACCATCGTCTTCATCGACGAAAGCGGATTGAGCGAGCGGCCGCACCGCTGTCGCACTTGGGCACCGAAAGGGCAGACGCCGGTGCCGCAATATCATTTTACCTGGAAGACGCTATCGGCGATGGCGGGGGTGACCTGGTGGAATTTTTATTTCCGGCTGTTTCCGGGAGCGATCCGCAGCCGGCAGATCATCGAGTTTCTCACGCGTCTGCTGCGCCATATTCCCGGCAAGCTACTGATTGTCTGGGACGGTTTGCCGGGTCATCGTAGCCGAGCGGTGTGGGACTTCATTCGGCAGCAGCGAGGGCGTTTGTGGGTAGAGTTATCTGTGGTCGCACCGGAAACAGCCTGAGTTGCCGAATTTCTGTCCCACTACGTTCAGACAGTTGAGTCACCACGCGCGCCAGGCACTCCGCCGCCTGCGACGCCGGCCTAGTCTGGTCTGCGCCTTCTGGGAACAGCCGGAACTGTTCCCTCTGTAGCTATTCCGATAGGGGATGGGGACTAGAATTGCACGCCACTGTCGATCACGACTCTCGGGTGAAGACGACGAGTTGCGAACTCCATAGTTTCAGGGGGAAACACACTTCCGTACCATCATCATCCCCAGCCGCCAGAAGCCGCGTTCAGGCGCCGAGAGCGTGTTAAGGGACCTGCTGTTGCTTCGATTCCGACGCAGGTGCTCCCACAACCATCACCGTTCCGTTCTCAAAAACGTGCGAAGGCTCTTGTAAAAAGCCTCTGGTTGCTCCAGCCAGGGAAAGTGGCCACTCTCATTGAGAAATAGAAGCTGTGCATTCGGCAGAGTTGCTTGGGAGTCAAGGGCTACACCCTCTGGCATGGGATCCTGATGCCCCTGAATGATCAGCACCGGTGGATTGAAATGTCTAAGCTGATCGTGAACGTTGTAGTTCCGCTGGAGATCGATTTGAACCAGATGAGCCAACTGCGGATGATAAGATTCCTTTTTTGCCGCAGCCATGAATTGCTCTCCGCGATCCCGATCAAAGAAATAGAGCGGCACCAGCAAACGAAACAGATCCAGATAGGCAGTCTGCAGGTCCGAGGCACTGCCCATCGCGTCTTGTACTTGACGTATTCTCTGCCGCTCAATTGTGGTGGCACGCATAAGGATGTTGTCCATGAAGATCGGTCCGAAGCTGCTGTCCATCCCCCCTGAAGCAACGAGCAGCAAAGAGTCGACTCGATCTGCGTGCGCAGCTGCGTAGGCCATCCCCAGCATTCCACCCCAGGAATGCCCCAAGATAACGAGCTTATTGAGCTTCATAGAATATCGGAGAGCTTCAATGTCTTCCACCATCACTGCCAGGTTGACGTTTTCAGGGGTCAACGCTGGTGGCTGTGATCGACCTGTGCCCCGTTGTTCGAGCAGAATGCATTGGTACGAAGCACTTAATTCCTGGGCTAAGGGCATCATGTAATCCACGTCAAAGCCCGGGCCACCACTCAACAACAGTAGAGGCCGTCCAGTTCCGATCGTCTTGTAGTGAAGCGTGAAGCTTTCTCTGGCGACAGTTCCATCATGGCCGGTCTGTGCCAGCAGAGAGGTAGGGGCAACACTGACGACAAACAATATCGTTGAGCGCAGAGACGACTTCGAGTAGGAGAAGAAACGAAGCATTTCAAAAGCTCCGCTAGAGAAATGAGATCGGTCTAGCATAGTCTTTGTTCCTCGCCGCGCAATTTCGGATTATGCAACTCCTTCGTTCAACCGGCGGAGGGCGAGCGCCCCCGTTCCAGTGCCTGACAGTCTCGCCGCATGCCCGTCCGCTTTCCCATGCAGGCACCCTAGCATAGAATCACTGAAACGTCACTATATTATTCAATAGTTCTGTGTTCTGCCGATGTCAAGGGGCCGTAATCCACCGAATCCACCGTGACCGCCTGGCCAGCTCCGCCTTCACACATTCATCTTCTGCATTCGCTCGCGGAAATATCCCTTCCAATCTTCCGGCAACGCTGCAACCTGCAAAGCCCGCCGCAACGACGCCAGCTCTTCCGTTCCCCACCGTTTTAATACGTACAGTCGCGTAATCTCGGAGACCGGCACCGCATTCGCATCGCGCGAAATCACTTTGATCTCGTCGCCCGCGCCGACTTCACCCGCACTAGTGACCGCCAAATAAAAACCGCCCCTGCCGCTGGCCAGAAACCGCTTCACCATGTCGTCCGACCCGAACCTCACGCCCAGTTTGTAGCAAGGCAACCGCGGCTGCGTCACCACCACTTCCGCTGAGCCCGCCGCGAAGCGATCGCCCAGATGCACCTCATTTTCATTCAAGCCACTGGTGGTGAAATTCTCCCCAAACATCCCCATCGGCAATTTCCGCCCCGGCAATTCTTTGTTCCAATACGCATAATGCTCGACCGGATAGCAATACACCGCCTTGTACTCGCCTCCATGCACAGCCAAGTCCGCCTGCCGATCACCATCCAGATTCAACTTTCGCAACGCCACCCGCCCCGCCACCGGTTCTTTGTAAATTCCGGTAGTTACACTTCTCCCATGCCACAGCACTTCTCGCGGCATTCCAACATTAAGCGAAACAATCTTCATCTTTCCCTATTCGTCAGCGGCTTAGGGCCTTCAGATGCCGGTCTCACCATTCTTGTTACATCATTTCTCGTGGCAGTTCGGGCCAGAACGATTTAATTTCTTGTCGCAACGCAATAAGAGCAAAGGAGCAAGCACCGTGGACTCACCCAACATCGCTCGCACCCAGCAATATCTTCAGGCAATCGCTTCGATGGGTCCGTTCGAAAAAGTAGCTGATTTCTGCTCTCCCGATATCGCGGTTCAGGAATTCCCAAACCGCATTGTGCCGCAAGGACGCATCCGCCGCGCCGCCGATCTCAGTGCCGCCTATGAGCAGGGCCACAAAATTCTGCAGTCGCAAATTTACACAGTGCGCGCCTCTTCGAAGCCGGCGATGAAGTCGTAGCCGAGCTGGAATGGACTGGAATTCTTGCCGTCCCGGTGATGAACCTGCCCGCGGGAAGCGAAATGAAAGCCTTCGTCGCGATGTTCCTCACATTCCGCGAAGGGAAAATCGTCTCGCAGCGCAATTACGATTGCTATCCGCCCTTCGAATCACAGCCCGCGTCGGCCAACCCTGGATGAATCGCTGTTGCAAGATCACCGGCGGCGGGCTGCCTTTCCACGATTCGCGTTTTCCCCTTCTTACTGCTTCGCTGGAGCCGCTCCACCCGGCGTGTATTCACCCGAACAGATATAGTCCAGGCCGCCGTCGGCATTCGGGCTCAGCTTGCACGTGCCCGATCCCTTGATGCCTTTCATCTTCCCGGTGCCACTTGAAATCTGGTATTTATTCTGGCCACTTTGCAACGCGCCATCTTTCAGCACTGTGCTGCCTTGATAGGTATAGAAAATCTTGTCGCCGCTGTCGAACGTTTCCACATAAACGCCCCAAACCTTGCTGTGGTTTCCAGAAACCTCTCCGTGCTCGGAAAACGCGCCTTCTTTGCTCGCTGCGCCGCCCACTTCCCCCTTTGTCTCGCATTTTCCCTGCGTCAGCACGAAGACATGGCCTGGCGAGTCGCCGGCAGGAATATTCTGCTGGACGTCGGGCTTGCCGCACTTTCCCGACGTCGAGATTTTGGTTTGCGCTGGGGCTATCGCAACAACAAATGCAAATACCACACAACTGCAGAAAATCTTGTATTTCATCACTTTCTCCTCAGTGTTGAACTCCCGGGTTGTTCGGAATCTACTCCGTGTGAGACTCAATGTCCACCGGGCATCTCAGCGCGGGAATTACTCGTGGGTTTTTTGCGGCGCGCTACGCGGCTGCTCGCGCTTTAAGTTTCTCGTATTTGGGAAAAACGGAGAGAGAAGAGAATACTTGATGTGCTGAAATCTGATTTGAGGTACGAGGTTCAGTCCCGCGCTTTCGCTGCTTTTTTCTTGTCAGCTCGGCTGCCCACTTCCTGGAAGCGCTGCTCCAACCCGCCTCGGGTGAAAAAGTTCGACGGCAGATTCGGATCGTAGTTGCAGGAATCATAAAACGCCTGGAGCACTCGCCGCCCTTCGCGCGTCCGTGCAACCTGCAGTGGTGTAGCCACTCCGCCGAGCATGTGATAATTCGCGAACGAGGTCACTTCTTCAATGCGCTGCTGGGTGTCCGGATCTTTTATGATTACCGTAAACCGCACCATCAAATGGTTGTCGCGCTGGACGGCGATCCGGTAGGTTCGCTCTTCTCGGTCCGACAATTCCACCCAGTCTACCGGCCTCAAATCAATCAAATCCGTTCCGCCATACCGGTACACCATGCCTTCTTCCTTCAAGCGGTATCGGAAAAGATGCGCCGGGTCGTTGAGCAGCTTTGCCTGGAATTCATCCACTTTGCCGGCCGGCTCTTCGTTTACGCCGTCATGGTCCACCGTCCAGCCTTCTTTTCCACGGTAAAGGTCGATAATGTTTCCCTTCTTTCCAAAGTCGATGCGGTAGTTGTCGGGAAACTGCCAGTATTCTTTGAATTCCAGGTAGGAGGTCAGGGCGCTGTTATGCCCAAACTCTGATTTCCGCCCAGTGCACTCCGATTGGTGCACGTGCAAATACACCGCGCCGCCCATCGCATCCAGCATCTGCGCCAGAATCTGTTTGGCCTTCGTCGCGCTGGCTTCCGGCATCATCGTTTCCGGATTCTGCCGGGTTTCAGGGTTTGCACTGCCAAACCCTGACATGAAAAACGCCGCGCGCCGCGCCGTCGTCACAGTGGCGAGCAGCAGCACGATACTTGTCAGGACCATCGTCTGCGCCAGACGCGTCATTTGTGCAAACTTTATCCGCAAAGCACCGACCCTCCGTTTACATTGATGATTTCTCCAGTCATGAAGTTGGCCAGGTCGGATGCGACAAACAGGATTGGCCCCGCAATCTCTTCCGCCGTTGCGGCGCGCCCCAGCGGAATCGCCGCCGCCACCATCTTCTGCCCGGCCTTCGAGTCCAGCACCTCGTTGGACATGTCCGTGGCTACCCAGCCCGGAGCCACCGAGTTCACCAGAATTCCATGCCCCGCCAGCTCCGTCGCCAGTCCTTTTGTAAGAGCGATGATCGCGCCCTTGGACGCGCCATAGGCCGTATGCAGCGATTCGCCGCGCTGTCCTGCAGTTGAGCTGATGGGAATAATTTTTCCGGACTTTTGTTTGATCATGTGTGGCGCGGCAAAATGAATCACCGAGTACACGCTCTTCAAATTGATGCGAATCATGTCGTCCCACTGCTTTTCCGTCATTTTTTCGATTGGCTGATCATCTGGATTCCAGACTCCGGCGTTGGCCACCAGAATGTCGATACGCCCCAACCGTTCAATCGTTTGTTCGACAAGTTTTTTGTTGTCGGCGTGTTTGCTGACGTCAGCCTTAAACGCTTCTACACGCGTTCCGTGTTTTCGCGCTTCACTTTCCACCAGCGCAGCGGCGTCCTTCGCTTTGTTGTAGTTGAATACTACGTCCGCGCCAGCCTGTGCGAACAATTTCACCGTGGCTGCGCCAATTCCACGCGAACCTCCGGTGATCAGTGCCGCTTTCCCCGCCAAAGAAATCATGTTTCCCCCGAGTCAATTTTCAAAAAACTCTTTCAGACGTCCGTCGCACTCACCGCGAAAAAAAACACAGCTGTCATTCCGAACCTGGCTGCGGTAGGCAGGCGAAGCCTGCGGAGTGAGGAATCTCTCCGAAAACACCTCACCGATTCGCCGGCGTTTCCATGCGCGCCTTGCGCGCCGCGCGCACAAGATCCGCGAACAACTTCTGCGCAAACGCGTCGTCCGGCATGCGTTCGGGATGCCATTGCACACCGACGACCCAATCGTCGGGCGATTGCAGCTCAACGCCTTCGATGATGTCGTCGGTGCCACGCGCGGTGACACGCAGCTTTTCTCCCGGCCGATCGATCGACTGATGATGGCTGCTATTAATCTGAACTTCCGTCGAACCCGCGAGCTTCTGCAGGTGACTACCTTCCGCCAGCGTCGCGCCGTGTTCCAAGTCCTTGGTGGTCGCGCTTGCCGCCAGATCCGTTTTCCCGTGAGCATTGGTCCCTGGCTTTTCGGCTGGAATGTCCTGCACCAGCGAGCCACCCTGGTGCACGTTCAAGATTTGGCAGCCATAGCAAATCGCCAGCACCGGTTTGTGCGCCGCGATGGCGTGCTCAAGAATAGTGCTGTCGGTACGATCGCGATCCCCGTCCAGAGTTTTAGTCTTCGGGTGCCGTGGCTGGCCATAACGCGTCGGATCCACATCCGCCGGACTCCCCGGCAGAACAAACGCATCCAAGTCGCCCACTTGCTTGCGCAGCTCCTCGTCCGACAGTCCCAGCGACACGTGTTCTGGCGCGCCCCCTGCCTGCCGAACCGCCTCGAAGTAATAATTCAACTTCTCGACATTTCGTTGGCGTTCTTCATCCCGGGTGCGCCACGGAATTCCGACGCGCGGTTTGCTTTCAGGTTGGGAGGAATGGCGATTTTCGGGGGACATGGAGATGCAAAATCGTAGCATTCGCGCCCAAGGGCGGCAACCACGGCTCGTAAACACATCGAGTGCTCATAATAAGTATAATGTTTACAGTTACTTAGCCGATTTTGCGAGCCGCTCCGCCAGACAGAATTCTTCACGCTGAAAGAATACGGGAAGCTGCCCTAGACGCTGCTCCAACTGCTGCATGGAATCGGCTCGCAGGGTTACGTGGCCGACTTTGCGGCCCGGACGCGGCGACTTTCCGTACAAGTGCAAGTGCGCGTCAGGGAGCGCCAGGAATTCGTTGGCGTCAGGGAGCTCGCCGATCAGATTCAACATCGCGGAAAAGCCCAGGGTGCGCGTGACGCCGAGCGGCAGGCCGGAAATGGCGCGGAGATGATTTTCGAACTGGCTGGTGACCGCGCCTTCGATGGTCCAGTGCCCGGAATTATGGACACGCGGCGCCATTTCGTTGGCGAGCAGGCGGCCGTCACATTCGAACAGCTCAATCGCGAGAACTCCAACATAGTCCAGGGATTCCAGGATGCGCCGGGCGGCGTCTTCCGCTTCCCGTTGCAGAGTTTCCGAGAGCCGCGGAGCAGGCGCGAGAGACAGACGAAGAATTCCGCCGCGATGATGATTTTCCACCAGCGGATAGAAGGAGGTTGCTCCGTTGCGGGCGCGTACGGCCAGAATGGAAAGCTCGCGGGAAAATTTGACGAACTCTTCGAGTATAAGCGGAGCGGAAGGGATTTCGTTTTTTACGCGCTCAACATCTTCGTTGCTGCGAAGAACCCACTGGCCTTTGCCGTCGTAACCGAAGCGGCAAGTTTTCAAGACTGCGGGAAGCCCCATTTTTTGCACAGCCTGGTGCAGTTCGTCCGCGGAATTGACGACTGCAAATTTGGTCGTGGGAATGCCGAGTTTTTGAAACAAGAGTTTTTCGCTGCGGCGGTCCTGCGCAGTTTCGAGCGCTTGCGTCGAGGGATAGACAGGAACAAGTTTCTGCAGGAAGCGCGCGGCTTCGACGGGAACATTTTCGAATTCGTAGGTGACGAGGGCCAGGCCATGCGCGAATTTTTCCAGCGCTTCGAAGTCCGTATATTCGGCGGTGACGCGCGACGCGATGCGGCCTACGGGAGCCTGCGGCGAAGGATCGAGAAAACGAAAATGGAAATCGAGAGGATAGCCGGCAAGGGCGAGCATATAACCCAACTGGCCGCCACCGAGAATTCCGATGGTCACTTGCGCTTTCCTTTTTTGCTTTTGGAATTGGAGGCGGCAGATTTCGCAGGGTCGGGAAGGGCAAGGACGTTTTTGGTTTGCGCGGAACGGAATTTTTTCAGATCTTCGCGAATTTTGGGATATTTATTGCCCAACGCCGCCGCAGCGAGAAGCGCCGCGTTGATGGCACCAGCCTTGCCAATAGCCAGCGTGCCGACGGGAATACCGCCGGGCATTTGCGCAATGGACAGCAGCGAATCCAGTCCCTTGAGCGCTTTCGATTCGATAGGCACCCCGAAAACGGGGAGAACCGTTTTGGAAGCAGCCATTCCCGGGAGATGAGCTGCGCCACCCGCCCCCGCGATGATGACCTCAATGCCACGCTGTTCCGCCTGCGAGGCATACGCGAAAAGCAGATCGGGAGTGCGATGCGCGGAGACTACGCGGGTTTCGTACGGAATACGCAGCGCATCGAGCGTCTGTGCCGCGTGCGACATGGTTCCCCAGTCGGAGGTCGAGCCCATGATGATGCCAACAAGCGGGTGCTTCGTTTTCGAATGAACTTTCGCTGGCATGCAAGCCTCTTCTACGGGCGCCAATAGCCACCTGTGAGACCGATAAGTTTATCGCGGGGTATACGCGTTTGGAAAATGAGAATGTGATGCGTGCAGCGGTGATCACAAGGGCGAAGCAGATTCCTCGCTTGTCTCGGTTATGCTGTGGAATCAATCATGTCGCATTCGGCGCCGGAAGTGGCACAGAAGGAGACTTGAAGCGCACCGAACGCCACATAATTTGCTCACTTACAATGACCGGAGAAACGTCATCAGTCCTTTGTCCTGATGCCATAGTTTCGTCCGTTTGGTGTGTTTCACTTGGCAAAGGGCCAGGGCTCGCGCTTTCGTTTCTAGATCAATCTCGGCATAGATGTTAGTCGTGTCCAATGAAACGTGGCCTGGCCACGCACGGATTGTATTGATGTCCACGCCGGCGTGCAGCAAGTGGGTGGCGGTCGTGTGACGCAAGGCATCGTCGTACTGCTCATGATTCGCACTTCTCAAAGATCTGCTATCGCGATCATCCATGCTATGGCGTTGAGGTTGAGATCGTGCGTTTCTTGCGGAGGACGAGCCCCGCTGTCCTAGTGGTGAAACTTCCCGATGGATTGCAGTTGGCTGTGCCAGAGTGGATGCTGAGTCCCCTCGCGTGTGAACAGTTGAAGGAGGAAAAGGAACCGCGCATCGCGACTGCCGCTCTCCAAGAGTTGCGTGAGCTAGGTCGATATCCAATCTTTGTTCGTCTCCCTGCGCAAGAGCCGTTGTATGCAGAATCTCCGCCAGGAGGTCCTCATGCACAACAATCAGAATGCGGGCTCTCACCAGAAAAACCCGCCTTCGAGATCGATCGAGTCTGGGTGGCGCTTCCCGAGCAGGTGCGAGAAAGCTGTCGAAGTTTGTGTCGGGAATTGCTGATGACTGTCCTCAAGAAAAGCGAACGGAGGCAGAATGAGCGAAAAGATTAAGCCCCACCACCTGGAACGTGGAGCTCACGTTTACGTACGGCAGTCCACTCCCTATCAGGTTCGCAATCATCTGGAAAGCAAAGAGCGGCAATTCGCATTGACAGAGCGGGCAAGGCAGCTAGGTTTGGCAAACTTATGGTCATCGATTAGGACTTGGGCCGTTCCGGTAGCGGGATGCAAGAGCGACCAGGCTAGCCAATACTTTCTCTATTGACATACCTCCACTTCTAGGACTATCTTTTGCCACTACCAAGTTGTCTAGGGGTGCGTTTGCATGGCAAGGAATGATCTGCAGGGAAGTCTCGACCTCCTGGTTCTCAAGACCCTCTCACAGATGGGAGAACTGCACGGTTACGGAATTGTGCTGCACATTCAGAGAGCGTCAGATGAACTGCTGTCTGTGGAGGAGGGTTCCCTCTATCCTGCCTTGCACCGCATGGAGCAAAGCGGATGGATCCGCTCGGAGTGGAAAGTGACGGAGACGAATCGGAAGGCGAAGTATTACAAGCTGACAACTGCCGGACAGAAAGAGTTGCAGAAGGCTGAGAAGAGCTTTGAACAACTCATCAAAGGGATTCGCGCGATTCTAAGGTATGCGTGAGGCAGCCCATGTCGACGGTTCGCCGCATTTTGAATCTATTCTCCCGCTCAAAATTGGAGCAGGAAATCGATGCCGAAATCCGATCGCATGTCGAAATGCGCATGGCGGACAACGTGGCCGCCGGAATGTCGCCCGAGCAGGCTCGCCGCGATGCTCTCATCCGTTTCGGGAATCGCACTGTGATGCGGGAACGCATAGCCGCCGTTGATGCGGAGTTGGCCTGTTGTGTTCAGCGTGCTGAATGCGCTGGTTGTGAAACCCCTCGACGTTCCACAACCCTCTGGCCTTTACAATGTCGTGCACAAAGCGCAGGGGTACGACAGTCAGTCCTATCCCGACTACCTGGATTTTCAGCGCAGGAATACAACCTTTAGTGACATGGCGGCCTACCGGATACAGAACGCGGGTTTAACCACGGGAAATGCCGCCTACAAATGCTGGTACTACAGAGTTTCTGGAAATTACTTTGACATGCTGGGCGTACAGCCTGCCCAGGGCCGGCTCTTTCACACCAGCGACGAAAAGGGGCCGAACTCCGCCCCCTACATCGTCTTGAGCAATGATTTTTGGCGCACCCATTTCAATTCGGATCCTGACATCGTTGGAACCACCGTCGATATCAACAAGCACCCCTTTACCGTCATCGGAGTCGCCCCAGGCGCGTTTCACGGGACCGATGTGTTCCTATGGCCTGATTTCTGGATGCCCATCGTCGACAGCCCGGACGATGAGGGCGCAAACTTTTTCTCGAACCGTGGAATGCACAATATCTGGATCTTGGGAAAGCTGAAGCCGGGCGTTACCCCGCAGCAGGCCAGCGATAATCTCAACTTCATTGCGCGCGAACTGGCGCGCCAATATCCCGCGAGCGATGACGACCTGAGCGCAAGGTTGGTAAAGCCTGGATTGATGGGCGACCAACTCGGGGATCCGGCTCGGTCCTTCCTGGCTGGCATTATGCTGCTGGCATTTCTCGTGCTGCTTGCGGCCTGCGCCAACCTCGCTAGCTTATTTGCCGCCCGCACTGCCGATCGCAGCCGTGAGTTGGCTATCCGACTTGCCATCGGTTCCAGCCGATGGCAGGTCCTCCGGCAATTGCTGGCCGAAGCTGTCCTCATCTCAGTTCTTGGTGGCGCTCTGGGAACTATTTTCTCCACCGCGTTGCTGGACGCGTTGACGGGTTGGCAGCCCTTCGCGGAATTTCCCGTCCACGTGGCCGTCAGCGCGGACCCAAAGGTCTACTTGGTGGCCCTGCTCCTGGCGGTTGGAAGCGGAATCGTATGGGGCTTGGTTCCGGTACGGCAAATCTGGGCAACCAACTCCGCTCAGGTAATGAAGAGCG
>WNFO01001236.1_pt1 | contig 23223 bp, 23 predicted proteins | sample 5400251 | NCBI WGS metagenome assembly WNFO01 (sample SAMN13153354, study PRJNA577476) | soil metagenome | isolation source: 100 cm saprolite under Madrone tree | place: USA:California | collected 2016-06-14
CGGGCGTGGGCAGCGCGGCCTCGACGGCTGGTGTCGCCTCGGCGGGAGCGATCAGCGGCCGGACGACGAGGACGTAGACGCCGGCCGCGGCGGCAATGAGGAGGATCGTGATCGCCAGCAGCGCTCGCTTCATAGAACGAGCGTAGCGGGCGTGAGCGGCAATCAGGAAGGATTTCGGATGAGCAGTGCGCGGGCCCGGTCGGCCAGGTCGGGGGGGAGTGGGGCCGGGCGGCGGGCGTCGTGGTCGAAGTGCACGCCGGCCTGATGGAGCGTGGCCACTTCGGCGCCCGTGCGCGCATCGGACATGACGTGGAAGAGCCGCAGCGACGACGTGCCGACGTGGAGCAGGCCGGAGCGGACGACGACCTGCGCGGCGGGCCGGAGCGCGCTCGCGGCGCCGAACTGGAACTCGAACGTCGAGAACCCGCGGCGTTGCTCGCGCATGTAGGACGGCGTCATCCCGAACCCGGCGAGCACGTGCGAGTTCGACGCGGAGAAGCGGTGGATGTAGGCCGCCAGGGCTGACGGCCCCGAGCCGCCGGCCTCCCACGGCCGGATGGTGTCGCGCGAGCTGTCGCGCAACCCGTCGACGCCCTTCGGCCGCGCCCGCCGCTCGCGCTCCGGGCCGTCCCACGCGACGCGGCGCGTCCCGATGCGCTCGCGGTCGGCGGCCGACAGCGACGCCGGCGAGCCATCGGGGCGAACGATCCGCAGCGCCTGCTCGACGGTCGTCGTGACTGCGCCGGTCCCGGTGTCGATCACCTTGTGGCCGGCCACGAAGCCGTCGGCCTCGACGGCGATCGGCGCGCTGACCACGTGCATGATGTCGCCCGCCCTCAGCTCGCGCGCGTACCGCACGTAGCAGTCCGCCGTGATCCACGTCCGCGCGTCCCACTCCGAGGGCAGGCCCAGCGAGTCGAGGAGCGCGAGCGTCGCGTCGCCGAGACGCGCGAAGTAGTAGGCGACCGTCAGATGGTCGTTGTGATCGACCTCCCACTGGTAGACGACGCCGCGATAGGTCTCGAGGCCGGTGCTCACGGGACGCGATTATATAATCGCGCGTCATGGAGATGCCGCGGAGCCGGACCCTGCCCGACCTGCTGGACGAGATGGCGGTGCGTCATCCCGGGCGCGAGGCCGTGGTAGGCACGAGCGGTCGACTGACCTACGGGCAGTGGCGGGCTCGGGCGCGCGACCTTGCCCGCGGGCTCCATCGTCTCGGCGTCCGCCGCGGTGACAAGGTCGCCCTCCTCATGCCGAATCGCACCGAGTGGCTGGTCGTCGATTTCGCGGTGACGCTGCTCGGCGCCACTCTCGTGCCCATCAGCACGTGGTCGAGGCCCCGCGAGCTCGAGTACGTGCTGAATCACTGCGATGCCAGCACGCTCGTCACGGTCGATCGGTTTCTCGGCCAGGACTACCTGGCCACGCTCGGAGAGATGGCGCCCGGCTCGGCGCGGCTGCCCCGGCTCCAGCGTGTGGTGGCGCTGGGCGGCGAGCGCCGGCCCGGGCTCACGCGCTTCGAGGACCTTGACGAGCTCGGGCGCGACGTCGCCGACGCGGAGATCGACGCCGCACAACGTGCTCTGACGCCCGAAGACGTCGCGTACATCCTCTACACGTCGGGCACCACGTCCACACCCAAGGGCGTCCAGCTCCAGCACCGCGGCCTCATCGAGAACATGTGGAACATCGGCGAGCGCCAGCACCTGACCGCCGACGACCGCATGTGGATGGGCATCTCGCTCTTCTGGGGCTTTGGCTGCGAGAACGCGCTGCTGGCTGTCATGACCCACGGCGGCGCGGTGGTGCTCCAGGAGCAGTTCGAGGCCGGCGAGGCGCTGGCCCTGATCGAGCGCGAGCGCTGCAGCGTCTACTACGGCACGCCGAACATCGCGCTCGCGTTGTGGGAGCATCCCGACCGCGCGCATCACGATCTTCGCTCGCTCCGCACCGGCGCGGCCATCGGCTCGCCGCAGGCCATGCGGATGGTGATGGAGGTCGGCGCGCGCGAGATCTGCAACGTGTACGGCCTCACCGAGTGTTACGGCAACTGCGCGGTCACCGATGCCCACGATACGGTCGACGTCCGGCTTCACACCGTGGGCCGTCCGCTCCCGGGGATGGACGTGCGCGTCGTCGATCCCGAGACGCGCCGTGAGCTTCCGCCCGGCGAGGTTGGCGAGATCGTCATCCAGGGCTACATGACTCCCGGGTACTACAAGGATCCCCAGAAGAACGCCGAGGCCTTCGACGCCGACGGCTTCTTCCGGAGCGGAGACTTCGGGACGTTCGATGATGACGGCCGGCTCCGCTTTCGTGGCCGCCTCAAGGAGATGGTCAAGACGGGCGGCATCAACGTCGCGCCTCTCGAGGTGGAAGAGGTGCTGGCCAGCCATCCGGTCGTCGAGCAGGTCTACGTGATCGGCCTGCCCGACCCGCGCCGCGAGGAGGTCCTGGCCGCCGTCGTGGTGCTCAAGGAGGGCGGCGACGTCTCGGCCGAGGCGCTGCGCGTCTTCTGTCGCGAGCGGCTGGCCGCCTTCAAGGTGCCGCACGTCTTTCGCTTCGCCAAGCGCGCGGAGCTGCCCGTCACCGCCACCGGCAAGGTCCAGAAGGTGAAGCTGCGCGACTTGATTACGTGATGACGATCCGCGACCGCACCGCCATCGTCGGCGTCGGCACGAGCCGCTTCTCGAAGGCGCCGACCGACACGCCCATGCGGCTCGCTGCGCAGGCGTTCAAGAGCGCGCTCGCCGACGGCGGCGTCGGCCGCGACGAGGTGGATGGTCTCGTCATCAACATCGGCTGGCCGCTCGGAGTCGACTACGATCGCTTCGCGGAGGCGCTCGGCTTGCGCATCCGGTTCGCCGACCAGAGCTGGACGCACGGGCGCTTCGTCGGGCCCACGCTCCAGCACGCGCTCTCGGCCCAGCGCTACTTCGCGCTCTACGGCGCGACGAGCGCCGAGCTCGGCGCCGTCCCGATTGCGTTTCGCAAGCACGCCGCGCTCAATCCCGCCGCCATCATGCAATCGCCGCTCACGCTCGAGGACCACCAGGCATCCCGGTTCGTCGTCGAGCCGCTGCACCTCTTCGACTGCTGCCTGGTCTCCGACGGAGCCGCCGTGGTGCTCGTCACCAGCGCCGAGCGGGCGCGCGACGGCGCTCGGAGGCCGGTGTTCATCGCCGGCATGCAGGGAATGCGCGCCGGCCCCGACGAGTTCCTCTTCGCCACGCCCGGGCTCGGCATCGGCCAGCAGCGTGAGTTCCGTTACACGCCGACCGAGGAGCAGCTCGCCGTTTATCACATGGCCGGCGTGACGCAGAAGGACGTCGACGCGCTCTACACCTACGACGCCTTCTCGCCGCTCGTGTGGTTCGTGCTCGAGCGCTTCGGCTTCTGCGGCCTCGGCGAGGCGGCCGCGTGGACGCAGAAGGGCCGGATCGAGCTTCACGGCGAGCTGCCCATGAACACGTCGGGCGGCCTGCTCTCGGAGGCCCACGTGTCGGGCTGGAACTCGATCGCCGAGATCGTCCGCCAGCTCCGCGGCGACTGTGGCGAGCGCCAGGTGCGCGGCGCGCGCGTCATGCAGTGGGCCACGGCGTGGGGCGACTCCACGATCTTTCATTCATGATCGCCGACGACTGATGACGGCCTACGGCAAACCGCTGCCGCGGATCACCCCCGACAACCGTCCCTTCTGGGACGCGACGCGGCGCCACGAGCTGGCGCTCCAGCGCTGCGCGGAATGCCGTCGCTTCCGGTATCCGCCGGCGCCCGTCTGTCCGGAGTGCCTGTCGGAGCGCGTGGAGTGGGCGGCCGTCAGCGGGCGCGGCACGGTGTCCACCTTCGTCGTCTTCCACCACCGCTACTTTCCCTCGTTCGCCGCCGACCTCCCCTACAACGTCGTGCAGGTGCAGCTCGACGAAGGTCCGCGGCTCACGGCCAACCTCGTGAACGTTCCGAACACCGAGATTACAATCGGCATGCGCGTCGAGGTCGTCTTCGATGACGTGACGCCCGAGGTCAGCCTGCCCCGCTTTCGTCGGGCCACCACGTGAGAGGAATCGAGGCCCATGCCAAATCTCGATAGCTATCGCACGATCCTGGCCGGCTCGGTGGTCTTCAAGGGCCTGACCGCTCCCGATCTCGATGCGGTGCTGTCGGCGGCGGAGCTCCTGCCGCGCAAGCCGAAGGACCTGATCCTGTCCGAGGGCAGCCCGACCGACGGCCTCTACGTGGTCCTCGAGGGCGAGGTCGAGGGTCTTCCTGCCGGAGCGAGCGGGCAGCGGCGCCCATCGGCCCAGTCGCATCCGCCTCAACCGCCTCGGCCCGGGACGCTGTCTCGGCGAGTACGGCGTGATCGACGATCAACCGAGCTCGGCGTCGGCGGACGCTCTGACGCCCGCGAAGCTCTGCTTCCTGTCCAAGGCGGAGTTCCGCCGGCTCGTCGAGCGGCACGATCGCCTCGGCCGGATCGTCTACGCCAACCTGCTCCGCTATCTCGTCAGCCGGCTGCGCAGCAAGGACAAGGAGCTCGATATCTTCTTGCTCGACGAGAAGTGACCCCGCCGCAAGGAGAGGCCGCATGAAGATGATCAACGTGCTCGTCACATCGTGTCTCATCGGCGGCGTCGCCGGCTGCGCGTCGTCGGAAATCACCCAGGGCGCTTCGCGGGGCCATGAGCTCTACCCCCTTACGCCGGGCGGCGATCAGTACTTCGCGGTCGACTGGCAGCCGGGAGAGCGAAAGGGCCGGCCCGTGCTGACAGGCACGCTGACCAATCGGTACGGTGCCACCGCGGTTCGCGTTCAACTGCTCGTGGAGGCTCTCGACGACAGCGACAACGTGAGAAGCCAGAAGGTCGTATGGCTCGGAGACAGCATCGCGCCCTTCAGTTATACGTACTTCGAGATACCGGTGGAGCAATCGCCGAAGTATCGCGTGAGGCCCTTCGCCTTCGACTGGCGAGGACGGGCCGGTCCATGAAACGTCATGATTCCGTCATGAAGCTGTAACGCTCACGCCGCATGCTCCGCCGCGAAATCCCGCGACGTGGAGGTGGCCGGTGATCGAGCTGTTCGGGGTCGGGGCTCACACGGAAACCGGAGCGTGGCTGTTCCGCCGGGTCACGGCCGGCTTCGAGACGGGCGAGGTGACCTTCGTCATGTCGTCCGACCGGGCCGCACGGCTGGGGTTGCTCGACGTGGCCGCCGCGGCATCCATCGCCACCGAGGGACGGGCCTGGATCACCGGCGCCCCGGTCATGCGCGAGACGAGGAAAGTGATCGCCCGCCGCGTGGGAATCGTTCGCCTCGATAGTCCCCCAGCCGGTCGGACCTCGGTGCTGTCCGCCGTCCTGCCACGGGATCACTGGGGCCTGCGCCGGTTGTTCACGCGCGGCCGATTAGCTGTCGAGCGTGACGTCGCGCTGGCGACGCTCGAGCGTGTCGGTCTCGGTCCGTGTGCGCTCGATGCGGTCGCCACGCTCGACGAGTGGCGCCGCCGTCGCCTCGCGATCGCGCGTGCCCTGCTCCCGCGCCCGGACCATCTCATCTGCCGGGACGTCGACGACGGCCGCTCGCTGTCCGAGGCCGGTGACGTGCTCGGCGTCCTGCGCGCGCTCTCTCGCAGCGAGCGACTCCCGGTCCTGGTCAGCGCCGCCGACTGGCGGCTCGCTCCGCTCTACGCCGATCGAGTGCTGATTCTGTCACTCGGCACCCTGGCCTTCGATGGGCCGCCGAGCTTGGCCGTGCGCGCTCGGCAGCCGGTCGAGGAGGTCGAGGTCGAGCTGGCGCGAGCGAGCTGACGGACTATCCGAGATACGCTCGGCGCACGCGCTCGTCGGTCAGGAGCTCCGCCGCGCGCCCCGAGATCGTGAGCCGCCCGGCTTCCAGCACGTACGCGCGGTCGGCGATCTGAAGCGCCAGGCTCGCATTCTGCTCGACGAGCAGGATGGTCACGCCGGCCTGGTGCAGCTCGCGGATGATGTCGAAGATCCCACGGACGATCAGCGGCGCCAGCCCCAGCGAGGGCTCGTCCAGCAGGAGCAGCCGGGGACGACTCATCAGCGCGCGGGCGATCGCGAGCATCTGTTGCTCGCCGCCGGAGAGCGTGCCCGCGAGCTGCCGGCGGCGCTCGGCCAGACGCGGGAAACGGGCGAACTGCCGCTCCACGTCGGCCTGGATCTCCGCGCCGTCGGAGCGCGTGTACGCCCCGAGCACCAGGTTGTCGAGGACGGTCTGGCGCGCCAGCATGCGGCGGCCCTCGGGGACCTGGGCGATGCCCAGGCGGACGGCGTCGCTCGGCCGCACGCCGCTGATGTCGCGGCCGTCGAAGGCGATGCGCCCCCGGTAGATCGGGACGATGCGCGAGATCGAGCGCAGCGTGGTGCTCTTGCCGGCGCCGTTGGCGCCGATGAGCGTGACGACCTCGCCGGCGCGGACCTCGAGGCTCACCTGCTCGAGGGCCTGGACGCGGCCGTAGTGGATCGACAGGTCCTCGAGCGCCAGCAACGGCGCCGACGGGCCGGCGGTCGTCATACTTCGTCGCCCAGATAGGCTTCGATCACCGCGGCGTCACGCTGGACGCTCGCGGGCGCGCCCAGCGCGATGAGCTCGCCGAAGTTCAGCACCGCGATGCGATCGCAAAGGTCCATGACGAGCGGCACGTGGTGCTCGATCAAGAGGATGGTGAGGCCGAGGCGTGTGCGAATGCCACGAATGAGCCCGCCGAGGCTCCGCTTCTCCCCGCTGTTCATGCCGGCGGCGGGCTCGTCGAGCAGGAGCAGCTCGGGCTCCAGCGCCAGCGCGCGCGCGATCTCGAGCCGGCGCTGGTCGCCGTAGGCGAAATTGCGGGCCCGCTCGTCGGGACGGTCGGCGAGGCCGACCAGCTCGAGCAGCGCCAGGGCCCGGCGCCGCGTCTCGCGCTCCTCGGCGCGCGCCGAGGGCAGCCCGATCACGCCGCCCACGAGGCCGCTCGTCGTCCGCACGTGACGCGCGATCATCACGTTCTGGAGCGCCGAGAGCTCGCCGAACAGACGCACGTTCTGAAACGTGCGCGCGATGCCGAGGCCGGCGATGCGGTGGGGCCGCAGGCCCGTGATGTCACGGCCCTGATATCGGAGCCGGCCGGCGGTGGGCGCGCTGAGGCCCGTGATGAGGTTGAACAGCGTCGTCTTGCCGGCGCCGTTGGGCCCGATCAGGCCGAAGAGCTCGCCGCGCTGCACGGAGAACGACACGCGGCTCACCGCCATGACACCGCCGAAGCTGCAGGTGAGCGCCTCCACCGATAGCATGTCGGTTGCCCGCGCCGACCCGTTGTCCGATGGCGCGCTCACGCCTTGCCTGTGCGACGGCCGAGGCCCAGGCGCCCGAGGAGCCCCGGCGTGATCAGCCCGTGCGGGAAGAAGACGGTGCCGAGCGCGATCAGCACGCCGAAGATGATGAGCCGGCCGTCACGCAGGAACTGGGCGAACCAGGGCGGCAGCCCACCGACGTCGGCGATGCCGCGCAGCGCCTCGGGCAGCGCGGTGAGCACCAGGCCGCCCACGACCGGGCCGACGAACGTCCGGGAGCCGCCCACGAGCACGAAGGCCATGAGGTTCACGCTGGTGTCGAAGGTCCCCTGCCGCGAGTTCCAGGTGTTGATGAAGTGGGCGCTGATGGCGCCGACGGCGCCGGCGAGCACGGCGCTGGCCGTGAAGGCGAGGACCTTGTGATAGGTCGGATCCACTCCCATCGCGGCGGCGGCCAGCTCGTCCTCGCGCAGTGCGATCAGCGCGCGCCCCGTCCGAGTCCGCTCCAGTCGCGCGACGAACAGCATGGACAGCAGCAGCAGGGGGATCGCGAGCCACATGTACTGGAGCTGGCTCCCGAAGGGCTGCGGGATGCCGAAGATCCCGATGGCGCCGCCGGTCACGTCCAGGTTGAGCGCGACCACGCCCAGGATCTGAACGAACGCAATGGTGGCCAGCGCGAGGAAGATGCCGCGCAAGCGGAGCGCCGGCAGGCCCACGGCGATGCCCAGGATGCCCGAGACGACCGCGGCCACGGCCATCTCGATCAGCACCAGTGAGACGGGATAGAGCCCGGGCCCGGGATGAAAGACCTTGGTGGACAGGATCGCGGCGACGTAACCACCGAGCGCGTAGAACCCCGGGCTCGCGACCGAGAGCTGCCCGGCCATGAGCGGCAGGTAGAGCGTGAGGGCCAGGACCGCGGCGAGGACCATCGAGACGAGGAGGAAATCGTAGGTCGCGAGGAAGGTGGCCAACCGAGGCCTTACACTTTCTGGACCTGAGCGCGGCCGAGCAAGCCCTGGGGGCGGACGAGGAGCACGAGGAAGAGCAGCGCGAACGGCACCGCCTCGCGGTAGGCGATGTACTGCGCCGGCACGAACGCCTCGGCGAGCCCGATGACGAGGCCGCCCACCACCGCGCCCGGGATGTCGCCGAGCCCGCCGAGCACGATCACGGCCAGGCCCTTGAGCCCGAAGGCGATCCCGAAGTACGGGCCCGCGATGCCGACGCTGAGCCCGATGAGCGTGCCCGTCACGCCGCCCAGGAAGCCGCTGATGACGAAGGTCAGCAAGATGAGCCGGTCGGTGTCGATCCCGAGCAGGCTGGAGGTCGTCGTGTCCTCGGCCACGGCTCGCAGCGCCTTGCCCGTGCGGGTCGCGTTCATGAGGTAGGTGAGCAGCACCAGCATCACCATCGACACGCCGAAGATGACGACCTGGACCGTGCGGACGAGCACCGGCTGACCGGCCGTGCCGAAGTTCACCGCGCTGGGCAGCTCGCTCAGCGGATCGGGAAAGGAATACGGCTCGGCCCCGAAGAGATACTGGGTGACGTTCACGAGCGCGACGGCGACGCCGAGGCTCGACACGAGCGTGAGCAGGGGATCGGCGCCGCGCGTGCGCAGGGGACGGAAGGCCAACCGCTCGACGATCACTCCGGAGACCGCGGCGACCAGCGAGCCGCCGAGCAGGGCCAACACGAAGGGCAGCCGGACCGGCAGGGTGGCGCCGGCCAGCAGCCCGTTGATGCCGAACTGCGACCCGGTGAGCGCGTACGTCGCGTACGCCCCGAGCGTGAAGATGGCCCCGTGGGTGAAGTTGATGATGCGCAGAACGGAAAAGATCAGCGTGTACCCCAGCGCGAAGATGGCGTACACGCTGCCGATCGCCAGCCCGTTCAGGACCTGCTGGAGAAAGAGCCTCCCGTTCACGCGGCCCCGGAGCCGGGGCTACTTCACGAACACGAAGGTGCCCTTGGTCCCGTCCGGCTCCATCTTGATCTGGGCCACGTACGCCTGCTTCTGCACGATCTCGCCGCCCATGCCCGGTCCCGTCGAGAACGAGATCTCCCCCAGCGGCGTGTCGTAGGTGCCGGAGATGAGCTGCTTGTTCAGCTCCACCCGCAGGGTGGCCAGGTCCATCTTGGCCAGCGGCGACTTCTTGTCGAGCGCGCGCAGGGCCTCCACGAACACCTGGATGCCGGCGAAGGCCTGGGCGCTGAACTGCGGCGGGTCCTTCTTCTGCTTGTCCTTGTACACGGACTTGAACTCGTCGTTGACCTTGCTCTTGTAGGCCGGGCTGTAGGCCTGCGCGATCAGGATGCCGTCGCACTTGGCCCTGCAGATCGGAAAGATCGCCGCCGTGTTCACGCCGTTGCCGCCGACGATGAGTCCCTTGTAGCCGAGGTCGCGCAGCTGCTTGATGAGGTTGGCGCCGTCCACCTGCAAGCCGGAGACGATCACGAGGTCCGGATTGACGTTGAGGACGTTCGTCACCTGCGCGGTGAAGTCCGTGTCGGTGGTCTGGAAGGTCTGCACCGTGGCCAGGTCCAGCTTGAGGTCCTTCACGGCCTGCTGAAAGGTCTCGGTCTCCGACTTGTTGAAGGCGTCGTTCTGCGCGTACAGCACCGCGACCTTCTTGAGGTTCTTGTTGATCTCCATCGCGGCCTTGACGGCGTTGGGGGCCACGATGGCCACGGGCGATGACACGCGCGAGACGAACTCGCCGATCTGCGGGATGCCCTTGGCGGTGTTGGAGGGACCGATGACCGGGACCTTGGCGCGGACGGCGAACGGGTCCGCGGCGAACGCCTGCTGGGACAGGCTCGGCCCCATGATGCCGACGACCTTGGCCACGTTGATCAGGTTCTGGAAGGCGTTGATCGCCGTCGGCTCGTCGCTGCCGCCGTCCTGGAACACGAGCTTGATGGGCCGGCCGTTCACGCCGCCGTGCTTGTTGAAATACTCCTCGGCGATCTGGGCACCGAGCACCTGTTCCTGGCCCGCCAGGGCCACCGGGCCCGTCTGCGCCACCGTGACGCCGATCGGAATCGGATCCGCGGCGTGACCGACCAGGGCGCCACTCACGACGGCGCCAGCCATCACGGCGACGAGAGCGACCATCACGGCAAACGACGCGAAGTGACGGCTCATCGGGCCCTCCTCCTCGAAGTTGCGCGGCAGTCTAGCACGGGGCCGCCTGGACCCCCCTCATGCTAAACGTTCCGCTGGGCGAGAAGGTTCAGGATCGCCGGCCGCCCCTCGCGCACCGCCGCCAGGCCGCGCTTGAGGGCCGCCGGCAGCTCGCTCGGGCTCTCCACTCGCTCACCGTAGCCGTCCACGGTCTTCGCCATCTCCTCGAAGTGCGGCGAGGGCGTCAGCTCGCTGAGCGGGAAGCGTCCGCGTGCCTTCGCGGCGCCCGCGGGATGGACGGCCAGCGCGCCGAACTTCACCGCCTCCCACTGCTGGTTGTTGAAGATCACGGTCAAGAGCGGCAGCCGGTGGGCGCGCTGGACGAACAGGCAGGACAGCGGCTCGCCGAAGAAGTACGCGCCGTCGCCGACCGTAGCGATGACCGTCGTGTCGGGGCGGGCGAGCTTCACGCCGAGTGCTGCGCCCAGGCCGAAGCCGAGGCCGCTCGAATGCGGAGACGCGAAGTAGCTGCCGGGCCGCGTGAACGGAGCGAACCGGCGGTCCAGCGGATACTCGTTCACGACTGCCGTGGCGTCGTCGACGATCTCGCCGATGCACCGCGACGCCCACGCGAAGCCCATCGTCGACGCGCTCGCCTGCTTCACGGCCATCTCTTCCCAGGTCGCCTGACGCTTCCGGTGCTCGGCGGCCACGCGCTCGCGCCGGCGGGCCACCTTCTGAGGATCGGCGTGACGACGGACGGCCTCGGCGAGCAGCGGCAACGCGGCGGCCGGCGTGGCCGCGATCGGCACGTCGCAGGGATAGCTCCGCATCGGATAGCGCGAGAAGAACGGATCGACGCCGAGGTGGATGATGGTGGCGCCGGGCGCCGGTTTGGCGAGCGCGGGATACCACGGGACGTCGGCTTCGATCACGAGAATGGCGTCGGCCTCGCCGACCGACGGATTCGTCGCCCCCGACTGGTTGTAGCCGAGATGCAGATCGTGCCGGTGCGAGAAGTTCATGTAGATCGGATCCGCCTCAACGACGCCGATCGCGCCCGCCTCGGCCAGCTCGAGGAGGCCGGTGACGGCGCGGGGATCGATGCCGGCGGCCGAGACGAGGACGAGCGGGGACTCGGCACGCGCGAGGATGCGGGCGGCCTCGTCGATCCGCGCGGGATCAGGGAAGCGCTCGCTTCGAGACTCGCGCCGCGACGGCGAGGTGATGGTCGTCGACCCGGGGCGAGCGGCCAGGACTTCGCGGGGCAGCGTGAGGTACACAGGGCCTCGCGGCTCGGCGTGCATCAGCTCGAACGCGCGGTCCACGACCGACTCGAGCTGCACGGGCGTTCGCAGCTCGTAGTCCCACTTGACGTACTCGCGCAGCATCGCGGCCTGGTCGAAGCTTTCCTGGGCCCAGTGGATGTGGAGGTCGCGCGCGCCCGGCAGGCCCTCCTCGGTGATCGGCGTCCTCCCGGCGGACATCAAGATCGGGACGTTCGCCCTGGCGGCGCTGATGATTCCCGTCGACGCGTTTCCGGTGCCAACGTTGACGTGGACCATCACGGCGGCCGGCCGTCCACCCGCCGCGTAATAGCCGTGGGCCATCGACACGGCGACGAACTCGTGCGGCACGACGAGCGGGCGCGGCGCGCGGCCACTGTCGGTCTCGACGCGCGCGAACGCCTCCACGAGCGACGCGAAATCGGTGCCGGCGTTGCCGAGGAACACGTCGATGCCGCGGTCCTTTAGCAGCTCGAGGTAGGCCTCCGCCGTCGTCTCCGCCTCGAGTCTCCGAGAGCCCATGAACGAACCTCCTGTGGTTGGAACGCCTTACGGCAGGAGCACGACGCGGCCCGAGAGCTTCCGGTCGACCATGAGACGGTGCACGCGAGGCGCCTCGTGGAGCGGAAAGCGCTCGGTCACCATCGGGCGAAGCTTGCGCTGGCGCACCAGCTCGATGACGTCGGCGAGCTGGGCGCGCGAGGTGCTGGTGGTGCTGAGCAGGCTCACGCCCTTCAGAAAGAGCCGCGCGGTGTTGAAGGTCACGGTGTCGCCGGTCAGCTCGCCGACGAGGACATACCGCGCGCCGCGCGCCGTGGCCCGCAGCGCTTCCTGGAACACGGGAGCGCCGACGTTGTCGCACACGACGTCGACGCCTTCGCCCCGGGCGACGCGCCGGACCTCGTCGGCGAACTTGCCGTCGCGCGCGATCACGACCTCGTCGGCGCCGGCCTCGCGGATCAGCTTGGCCTTCTCGGGCGACGTGGTCTGAGCGATGACGGTGGCCCCGCACAGCCTAGCCATCTGCACGGCGTGGACGCCCAGGCCGCCACCGGCGCCGGTGACCAGCACGTACTCGCCGGCCTGGGTCCGTCCGACGTCGCGGAGGGCCGCCAGGACGGTGCCGATGGCGCACGAGAGGATCGCGCCCTCCTCGAAGTTGATCGCCGAGGGCAGGGGCAGGAGCGAGTCCTCCTGGATCTTGAACAGCTCGGCGTACGTCCCGTCGCGATCGTGGCCGAAGTACTTGCGCTCGGCGCAGAGTGACTCACGGTTGGTGCGGCAGAAGCGACAGAGCCCACAGTTCTCCGTCCACTGCGTGCAGGCCACGCGGTCGCCCCGCTTCAGTGAGCGCACGGCGCTGCCGACCTCCTGCACGATGCCCGCGCCCTCGTGACCGAGGATCAGTGGGAAGGTGATGCCGCGCTTCATCACGCCGACGCGGATGAGATGGTCGTGGTAGCAGACGCCCGAGGCGTAGTTGCGGACGAGGACCTCGCGCGGCCCGAGCGTCGGCACCGCCACGTCCCGCGCGCGCATGACGTCGAAATCGCCCGGGTGATCGGTGACCATCGCTCGCATGGCGACGGTGAGTATACGCCGCCCGCGTTTTTAGGGCTGGTGGCCGCCGAGGGGTATTCTGGAACGAATGCTCGACCTCCGCCGGGCCGCCGCGATCATCTTCGCTCTGGTCGGCGTTCTTCCCCTGCTGCTGTTCGTCTTCTTCCTCTGGCATTTCGATCTGGCCGCCCGCACCGAAGCCCAGATGGGCCTGTTCCTCGCGCTGGTGGTCGCGGTGCTCGGCTACGCGGTCTTTCATCGCATGGTGTCACGCATCTCGTCGCTGGCGCGCGGCCTCGACGTCGCCGCTCCGGCGGACCACGTGGCGAGCCTGGCTGCCGCCGATTCCGGGGCGGTGGCGGGGCTGGGCCCGGTGGTCGAGATCGGCGAGCTGGCCAACGCGTTCAGCCGCATGCTGGCCGACCTGCGCGCCTCCACCGAGCGCCTCGAAGATCTCGTGTTCAAGCTCGGCACCCTGAACGAGATGGTCGAGATGGCCGCGAAGATCCCCCACATCCAGGACCTGCTGGCCGACGTCCTGGAGCGGACGATGCGCGCGGTCCACGCCCGCATCGGCTCGATCATGCTCCTCGACCGCGACCGGCAGACGCTGAAGGTCGTGGTCGCCCGCGGCCATTCGACGGAAGTCCTGGGCGGGCCCGAGGTCCGTGTCGGCGAGGGCGTGTCCGGCAAGGCCGTGGAGCTCGGCGAGCCGGTCCTGGTCGAGGACATCGAGACCGATCCGAGGTTCGGCAAGCCGAACGATCCCAAGTACGGCGGTGGCTCGTTCATCTGCATGCCCCTGCGCGTCGCCGACCGGATCATCGGCGTCGTCAACCTCGCCATGAAGCAGAGCGTGGGCGGCGCCGGCACCGCGCCGCCGTTCAGCCGCACCGATTTACAGTTCCTCAACACGCTCATGACGTACACGGCGTACGCGGTGGACAACGCGCGCCTCCTCGAGGAGGCGCAGGACGCGGCGCGGAAGCTCAACGAGGTGGTCGAGGATCAGCAGCTCCGACTGACGCTGGCCCAACAGCAGATGATCCAGGCGGCCAAGCTCTCGGCGCTGGGCGAGCTGGTGGCCGGCGTCTCTCACGAGCTCAACAACCCGCTCGCGGTGCTGCAGGGAAGCGTGGAGCTCCTGACCGACGAAGCGCCGGAAGCGATGAAGCCGCACCTGGTCGTGATGCAGCGATCGATCGATCGCGCCGGCCGCATCGTGCAGGGCCTCCTCACCTTCGGCCGCAAGCGTCCGCTGCAGCGCCAGCGCGTGAGCCTCCGCCGGCTCCTCGATCAGGTGCTGGACGTCAGCGCGGCTGATCTCAGGCTGGCCCGGGTGACGGTGGAGACGGAGGTGGCGCCCGACGTCGCTGACATCTGGGCCGACGATCATCAGCTCCAGCAAGTGCTGCTCAATCTCGTCACGAACGCCAAGCAGGCCCTGGCCGACATCGTGGGCGAGCGCAGGCTGCGGGTCTCGATCCGGGCGCTCGACGGGGAGCGCGTGAGCATCGTCGTGGAGGACAACGGGCCGGGCATCGCCCCGGAGCTGGTCCCGACCATCTTCGATCCGTTCGTGAGCACCAAGGGCGTGCGGGGCACCGGGCTCGGGCTCAGCATCTCGTATGGCATCGTCCGCGAGCACGGTGGCCACATCGCCGTCCAGAGCCGGCTGGGCAGCGGCGCCCGCTTCACGATCGACCTTCCCGTCGGCGCGCTCGAGCCCGAGCTTCCACCGCCGTCTCCGGTGCCGGCCCCGGGGCTCAGCGGCGCGCTCATCCTCCTCGCCGAGGACGACGAATCACTGAGGGAGATTCTTCGCGGCCGCCTCGAGCAGGAGGGCTACCGGACGCGGAGCGCAGCGTCGGCGGAGGAAGCGCTCGGGAAGCTGAACGGGGAAGTCCAGATGGTCATCAGCGATCTCCACCTCCCGGGCGTGGACGGCCTGGCCTTCTACCGGGAGGCGGTGAGCCGCGTGCCGGTCCTCAAGCGCCGCTTTCTCTTCATCACCGCCGGCGCGATCCCGGAGGCCGCCCGCCGCGCGCTCGATCTCGACCAGGGGCGCGTGCTCCAGAAGCCGTTCACGCGGCAGCAGCTGCTGGAGGCGGTGCGGGAAGCGCTGGCGTAGTCTTCAGACGGAGAGCGGTCGGCCTGTGATTTTTGCGTAGAGCATGTCGGGCGCGAGGTCGGCTCCGTTCGGCCAGCAGATGGTCCCGAGGTCGGGATCCACGCGGACTTCGGCGAAGCGCGCGGGATCACGCAGCTCTTCGAACACGCCATCGAAGCGGACAAACTGTGCAACGTCCACCTCTCCATGGACGCCATCGTCGAATTTCAGATAAAGACGGTGCCCACCGAGAGGCCTGACCTCGACGACATCTTTGATCGTCACTTTGCTTTCACGCGCACGACCTTTGCTGTCTGGCTGATGCGCGGTCGGAAGCCGATCGGGTGACGGCCGGTAATCGGCGAAGCCATGAGCCGCCGAATTGCGTCGAACACGACCTTGAACTGGCTGTCGTATTTCTTCTCGAGCGCGTCCACCTTCTTCGCGAGCACCTGATTCGAGGCCAGCAACCCGCGAAGCCGCACGAACGCCCGCATGATTTCGATGTTGACTCTGATAGCACGTGGACTTCGCAACACGCTCGACAACATGCTGACACCCTGCTCGGTGAACGCGTACGGAGGATAGCGTCGACCGCCGCGACCCACGTTTGAGATCACGATTCGTGATCTCAAACGTCGCGCTTCTTCACCACGCAGCTGGAACATGAAGTCGCCTGGAAAGCGAGCTAAATTGCGTTTGACCGCCTGCACGAGCACACGTGTCGGGACATGATAGAGAGCGGCGAGGTCAGCGTCGAGCATGACCTTTTGACCGCGGATGAGCACAATTGCTCGGTCGATACCCTCAATTGAGACTAGGGAATTCGCCCTCGCCACGACGGTATCGTAGTGGCCACCTCCATGAGGAGTAATGTCCAAATTTCGTTACAGCTAAGCGAACGTCATCAACCTCCCAGGAGTTTCTGCCCCCAGCTCTTCCTCGCCTTCGCGAGTCGGTCCTGCATGTCGCCGCCGACTTGAGGACGCTCGGTCGAGCCGAAGAGATCGGCCTCGACCTGCACCGTGCCCGCGATCTTGTCGAGTGTCTGCGCGGAGAGATGCGCGTCGATCCCGAAGACGGGCAGGGGGACGTCGAAGCGCGCCACGACGTGGAGCAGGTCGCCGGGCAGACGGCGGGCGGTGCTGTCGCTCTTCTTGAGCCACGTGATCTCCGCGCGCACCGCCACGCGCCGCGACACCCCGCGCAGCTCGAGCGTGCCCTCGGCGGTCAAGACGAGTGGCTGGCCGTCAGCGAGCGGCGTCCGCGTGGCCGGCGAGATCACGCGCTCCAGCGCGAAACGGATGACCGGCGACTTGCCGGCGTCGAGCCACTTGTCGCTGCGCATGACGTCGTTCATGAGGGGCACGCCGGAGTCGAGGCTGTCGATCGGCGCCTCGAACGTCACGCGCGGCTTGGCGGTGACGTCGTCGGGATCGACCTCGATCTGGCCTCGGACGTCGTTGGTGCGGACCAGGACCGTCTCCAGCGGCGCGCGGCTCAGCACGTGGACGGCGTTGCGGGTCATCGGATCGTCGACGATGAACGTGGTCCGTGGCATGGGGCCTCCTGGTTGTCGTCGCTCCTCGGTTCGGCGCCGGGAGAATAGCGCATCTTGCCTGTTCGCGCCGAAACCCGTAGGGTACTCGCCCATGACCCCACCACCGCGCTTCGTGACCCTGCCCGAGATGAGACGAGCCGCCCATGCCCGCCTGCCCCGCGACGTCTGGAACTTCGGCGCCGGCGGGGCCGAGACCGAGACCAGCCGGCGGCGGAACCGCCGCGCGCTGGACCGGCTCGCGATCACCCAGAACATCCTGGTCGACGTGCGCCAGATCGACCTTCGGACGTCGCTGCTCGGCGTGCCGCTGTCGTGGCCCGTCGCGGTGGCGCCGATGGGCGGCCTCGTGCTCTTCCATCCCGAGGGCGACGTGGAGATGGCGCGCGGCTGCGGCCTGGCCGACACGCTGCAGTTCCTGAGCGGCGCCACCGGCTGGTCGGTGGAAGACGTCGCGAAGGCCGGGAGCGGGCCGAAGATGTTCCAGCTCTACCATCACGGCGACCGCGGCTGGGTCGGCGAGCTGCTGGCACGCGTCGACGCGTGCGGCGGCTATCACTCCGTCTGTCTCACCGTGGACGTGCAGGTGATCGGCCGGCGCGAGCGCGACATCGTCAACCGCTACGACCCGCGCGAGGCCATGAAGGTCGCGCCGAACCCGCGCGGACCCGACTCGACCTATCAGGCGCGGCTGACCTGGGACGACGTGGCGTGGCTCCAGAAGACGACGAAGCTTCCCGTAGGCATCAAGGGCATCATGACCGTGCGCGACGCCAGGCGCGCCGTCGACATGGGCGTGCGCATCATCTGGGTCTCGAACCACGGCGGCCGCCAGCTCGACCACACCGAGGCCACGATCGACGCGCTCCCGCGCATCGCCGACGCCGTCGGTGGCCGAGCCGAGATCATCGTGGATGGCGGCTTCTCACGCGGGACGGACGTCCTCAAGGGCCTGGCGCGCGGGGCAACAGTGGTCGCGGTGGGGCGCACGGCGCTGTGGGGCCTGGCCGTCGACGGCGCTGCCGGCGTCGCCAATGCGATGGATATTCTCCGTCGTGAAGTGAAGACGACGATGCAGCTCTGCGGTCAGACGAGCATCACGAAGCTCGATCCGGAGCTGGTGTTCAGGGTCGACTGAGCCGCGCCATCACTTTCGGTCCGGTGAGCACCGAGACAACGGCGTCTTCTGGTGTCGTGCCGAGCCGCGGCCGGTTGATGGCCGCGCTGTTCGCGGCGCAGGTGTGCGGGAGCACGGGGCACTCCATCGCGATGGCCGTCGGCAGCATCATGGCGGCCAGCATCATGGGGACGAACACCTGGTCGGGCGTGCCGATCGCCGTCGGCGCGCTCGGGACGGCGTTCGCGAGCTGGCCGCTGGCGCGTCTGATGGATCGCTCGGGACGTCGGCCCGGCCTGGTGCTCGGCTACGGGCTCGCGATGGTCGGCGCCATCCTCGGCATCGTGGGCGTGACGGTCGGAAGCTTCGTGCTCCTGCTCGTCGGGATGGCGCTCTTCGGCATCGCTCAGACGTCGAACTTGCTGAGCCGCTACGCCGCGGCCGATGTGAGCCCGGGCGCCCAGCGCGGCCGCGCGATGGGCCTGATCGTGTGGGGCTCCGCGGCCGGCGCGATGATCGGGCCGAACCTGATGGGCGGGGCCTTGCGCGTCGGCGGCGCGCTCGGCGTCTCACCGGCGGCCAGCGCGTTCCTCATCAGCGTCACCGGCTACATCGTGGCCGCCGTTCTCCTCGAAGTCTTCTTGCGGCCCGATCCTCTGATCATCGCCCGCCGACTCCACGAGATTGCCGAAGCGAGTCGGCCGACGGGGCGGGCTCGTCCACTCGGCGCGATCCTGGGCGACGTCAGAGTGCAGCTCGCGCTGGCGACGCTCACGATCAGCCAGTTCGTGATGATCAGCACGACCTCGACGTCGCCGGTATACCTGCACGATCACGGATACCCGGTGCAGACGATCGGGCTGGCGGTGTCGCTCCATCTGGGCGGCATGTTCGTGGCCTCGCCGCTCTCGGGCTGGCTGTGCGACCGGTTCGGACGCCTCACGATGATCGGCGTCGGCGCGCTGGTGCTGACCGGCGCGGTGATCCTCGCGGGGCTGGCGCCGGGCGGCGAGCGCGGGCTGATCATCCTGGCGCTGTTCCTCAACGGGATCGGCTGGAACTTCGCGTTCGTGGCAGGCAGCGCGCTCCTGACCGATGCGCTGGTGCCCGCCGAGCGCGCGTCGATCCAGGGCATGGCCGATCTGGTCATGGGCTTGATGGGCGCGCTCGGCTCGGCCGCCGGCGGCATGATCCTCGGCGTGTGGGGCTTCGCCGTCCTCAACACGGTAGGCGCCGCGCTGGTGCTCGGGCCGCTCGCTGTCACGCTGCTGCGCCGTCCGGCGCTGCCCTCGCTCTCGACGCCCTCGAAATACTAATTAAATGGCGGCAGTCAGGTCCGGTCTGCCGAGAAGGTGTACGTCGTACCTACTGCGGACTGGCTGACTGCTTCACCGAAGGCATTGGCCAGAGCGTGCAAGGCACGCCAGCCGGTGCAATGCCCGGTGATGATGTGGCCGATGTCGAACGGCCTCAACGCGTCCACCGTGTCAGGGATATTGCGCTCCATGACACCGCCCAGGTGCAGTCCTCCCATCACCGTGTGGATCGGGACGTCCGGAAAGAGGGCCCGGACATGCCTGCACACGTTGACGATCCCGGCGTGGGAACAGGAGCTGAACACAATCAGACCGAGGCCACGCACCTTCGCCGCGAGCAGGCGCTCGTCCAGCAGCAAGGGGTCGAGCTCCCAGCGCGCCTCGGGGTTCTTTCGACAGAAGTGGTCGTCGCGGCCCTTCTCGAACGCGCTGACCCGAGGAATTTCCCCGCTGTAGTAGAAGTGGCCGTCCAGGAGCAGACGGTCCTCCGCGTTGTTGACGACTATCGCACCGCGCCGGTCCAACTCGGACGGGAGCGGAACGTTCGCCACCGGGACGATTTTGCCGCTGCTCAGGCGGACGGCGCGCTCGTTGAACATTCCGGGATTGACGTGGACGGTCACTCGCCCGCCGTGCTGGATGATCCTGTCGATCGTCGCCGGGACCGCGGCCATGTGATCCCAGTGTCCGTGAGTGATGGCAATCGCTTCGATTTCACGGAAACCCACCCCGAGCGCCGTGCAGTTACGAATGAAGATGGCCGCTTCCGGCCCCGTGTCGAACAACATCGTGTGGCGTTGGCCGCCGGCGTTCGAGACCAGTCTCAAGCCAAAGCCGAGATTTGCGCAGAGCAGCGCTTCGCCGGAAATTACGCTGGCGCCTCTGAGCACGACATTGGCGAATTCCGACACGGCGAACCGGGTCTTACTGACGTAATTGTCGCTGACATCATCGGTCAACACCGCGACGTCCACGGAATCCAGGGTCACGAGGTTGTCCGCGAGCGCTCTGCCTCGGGTCATTGCGCCGCCTCGGCGAGCGTAGTCTAGATCTTCACCCTCGACCCGCAAAGCGAGCCGGCGGCTTGACGCCGTCCGACGCTGCTTCTAATCTTCCATCGCGACACGATGACGTGGGGTGAGAGGGAGACGCGACGATGATCAAGTACTTCTCAGTGCTGTACGCCGGGCACGTTCTGGAAGGCGACTCGATCGGCTTCAAAGGCACGCCACTCGATGACCGGCGCTATTCCAACGAGCGGCTCGCGAGCGTGTTCGAGATCTCGAAGGACATCGCCCAGCACATGGAACGGCTGGGGTACGACATCCTCTGGTCCGCCGAGCACCACTTTCAGCGGGAAGGCTACGAGTGCATCCCGAACCTCTCCACGTGGGGCGTGTACCTCGCCCAGCACACCAAGCGGCTGAAGTTCGGCTGCGCGTTCAACGTCCTCACCATGTGGCATCCGATCCGGCTGGCCGAGGACTTCGCGGTGGCCGACATCCTCACCAACGGACGGATGATCTTCGGCATCGGGCGCGGTTATCACACGCGCGAGGTCGAGACGTTCGGCGCCCCCATGCTCGACGACGCCGCCAACCGCGAGCTGTTCGAGGAGCAGTTCGAGATCCTCATGAAGGCGTTTCACGAAGAGGCCTTCTCGCACAGCGGCAAGCACTACACGTTGCCGCCCGAGGTACCGTACCGCGGCTACACGCTCAAGGACATCACGCTGGTGCCGCGTCCGATCCGTCGTCCGGTCGAGGTCTGGCAGCCCATCGTCAGCGGAACGCCGCGCGCCTTCGACTTCATGGCGAAGCACGGGATCAAGGGCGTCATGCTGGGCACGGCCGAGCAATTCGTCGATCAGTGGATCCACGCGTACCAGGAGGCCAACGCCCGCCACGGGCGGACGCTGCAGCTCGGCGAGAACATGGCGCTCGGGCTGTGGAGCTATCTGGGCGATACGCACGAGCAGGCCAAGCGCACGCTCCAGCCCATCTTCGAGGAGCACGTGAAGTTCGCGGCGCCGCTCGGGATGCTGCGCTACCGCCAGGACCAGATGCAGAACCTGGGCCCGACGGGCGTCGCTCGCCACATCGCCGCTGGCGTCGACTACGAGGACGTCCTCGCCAAGAAAGCGTGGATCCCCGCCACGACCGCCGAGATGACGGCCTATCTCAAGGACATCGAGGCCAAGTATCCCGGCCTCGAGCAGATCATCCTCGGCTTCCCCTTCGGCGCCAGCGCCGCGGACTTCAAGGACCAGCTCGAGCGGTTCGCCCGGGATGTCATGCCGGAGTTTCGGGAGAGGGCGGTGGCGGCGCATTAGCTGAGGTGAGGCCACGCGGCCACAACCGGAGCTCGCTCGGAGCGGTCAAGCCTTTCGGGCGCGCCGCCTCGACGGGCGTCGTGGAACGATTTCGAGCAGAGCCCGGAGCGCGTTGTTCACGGCGCTCGAGTTGGGGAACGCTGCGGCGACGTCGGCGTCGAGAACGACGATGTTGCTACGCTCGCGGACCCGAGCGGCATACTTGCCTCTGATTCCGCCCCGGAAGTCGTATTCCTTCCGCATCTCATTCATCCGACCGTTGTGCGCCCGCTTCTTCATAGGTACTCCGCTCTCCCCGCGTGGCACGCCGAGCACTGATCAAACGGATCTCCTCACCTCGCTCGGTGTAAGCAGTCACGAGTAAGCGTCCTCGCTCGGAAAGACCAAGGAGCAGGAACCGCTCCTCATTGACAGAGTGGTCTGGATCCGGAATCGTGATCGACAGCGCGTCCGTGAGCGTTGATTGCCCTAAATGTCCCAGAAACAATACAGCGGCGTCAGCTGCCCGCCTTCGATTCGATTTTCGCCCACGTATCCCTCAAGCCAACCGTCCGGTTGAACACCAGGCGCCCCGGCGCATGATCCTTCCAGTCGGCGACGAAATAGCCGACCCGCTCGAACTGGAAGCGATCCTCCGCACGCGCCGACGCCAACGCCGGCTCCACCTTCGCGCCGCGGATAGCCTCCAGCGAGCCCGGATTCAGCACGTCCTTGAAGTCCTCAGCCTCGTCGGGCTTGGGCACCGTGAAGAGCGCGTCGTACAGCCGCACCTCGGCGTCCAGCGCGTGCTGAGCGGACACCCAGTGGATGGTGCCCTTGACCTTGCGCCCCTTGGAATCGCCGCCGCGCGAGTTGGGATCGTACTTCACGCGCACCTCAGTCACATTGCCGACGGCGTCGCGTTCGACGCCGGCACCGGCGGCCGGATCCTCGGGGTTGTTGACGGCCTCCAGCTCCTCGACGCGATCCTCGGGGTAATTCTCGATGACCAGCTTCAACGGCCGCTGCACGGCCATGCGTCGCAGCGCGCGCTTGTTGAGATCCTCGCGCACGCAGTGCTCGAGCAACGCCATGTCCACCAGGTTGTCGGCCTTGGCGATGCCGATGCGGTCGGCGAAGTCACGGATGGACTCGGGCGTGTAGCCGCGCCGCCGCAGGCCGGCCAGCGTGGGCATGCGCGGATCGTCCCAGCCCGAGACCAGCTGATCCTCCACCAGCGTGAGCAGCTTCCGCTTGCTCATGACGGTGTGCGACAGGTTCAGGCGCGCGAACTCGATCTGGCGCGGAGCGTAGATGCCGAGCGCCTGGATGTACCAGTCGTAGAGCGGGCGATGGTCCTCGTACTCCAGTGTGCACAGCGAGTGCGTGACGCGCTCGATCGAGTCGGACTGGCCGTGGGCCCAGTCGTAGATCGGGTAGATGCACCACTGATCGCCCGTGCGCTGGTGCGTGGCCTTGCGGATCCGGTACATGACGGGATCGCGCAGGTTGATGTTGCCCGACGCCATGTCGA
>WNFO01002274.1_pt1 | contig 23187 bp, 16 predicted proteins | sample 5400251 | NCBI WGS metagenome assembly WNFO01 (sample SAMN13153354, study PRJNA577476) | soil metagenome | isolation source: 100 cm saprolite under Madrone tree | place: USA:California | collected 2016-06-14
GTGAACAAATTTTTCATGTGGAATGCTATTCCGGATATAAAGCGGACGAGCGTCCTTTGCGGCTGAATCTGAAAGATGGAATCAGGGAAGTCGTGGCGATTGAGGATCGCTGGTATTCGCCTGGAGCCACGTATTTCCGCGTGCTGGTGGACGACGGCGATCGTTACCTGCTTCGGCATGAAGAAGCACAGGATTTCTGGAGCCTAGCTGGATATCGAGCAGCGGTGATAACGCGGCTTACTGAGACCTAGGGGCATAGTCCGACGATAAGTTCCGGGTTGCCGACCATTCGTCCGGAACTGTCGCATGAGTTGGAATGACACATGTTTCCTTCGGTGCGATTGGTCGACTTTGCCCTTGGCTAAAGGACTGACGTTCGCGGGAATTGGGGCGTTGTTAACACTTGTGGCGCTGGGAGCGTCCTTCATCCTAGCGCGTCGCGAGATGCGCCTGGACCCAATCGGGGCGTTGCGGCACGAGTAGAAGCCGCGGTGTTTGCCCAGATGGAGCTTCACGAATTGCCGATGATCGAATCGTTCCTGCAGGATCTTAAATTCGCTCTCCGAGGATTGCGGAAGAATCCTGGATTTTCGCTGGTGTGCATTTTGACGCTGGCGCTGGGCATTGGCGCAAACACAGCGATCTTCACCGTGATCAATGCGGTATTGATTCGGCCAGTTCCCGGTGTCGCGAATCCGGCGGAGCTCGTAATTTTTGAGCGCCTACAGAAAAATAATCCCGACTACTCCTTTGGCTATCCTGACTACCTTGATTACCGGGACTACAATCAATCTTTTACGGGACTGGCCGCACGCTGCCGCGCACCGCTCGGGCTGAGTCACGGCACAACTGAGCGAATCACCGGCGAATTGGTTTCTGGCAACTACTTCTCAGTGCTCGGCGTGAATCCCGCCAGTGGCCGCTTGATCGTTCCGGAGGATGTGCGAGCGGACGATGAGTCCCCTGTCGCGGTGTTGAGTTACGGAATATGGCAGAGAGTTTTCGGCGCGGACCCACAAATCGCCGGGAAAAGTATTCTGCTCAACGGTTACAGTTTCACGGTAGTGGGAGTGGCCGGCACTCAATTTGAAGGAACGACCGCGGGTTCGCCTACTGACGTCTGGCTGCCTCTGACCATGCAACCGGAAGCTATCCCGCGAATGTCGCAGGGGGTGCTTCACAACCGGAACTCTGGGTGGATTGAGATCTTCGGCCGGTTGAAGCCGCACGTCAGCCTGGTCGCGGCTCGCGGTGAATTGCAGGCTATCGCGGGGCGGCTTGCGATTGCATACCCAGAATCCAATGAACATCGCAGCGTGGATTTGATCCCTAGTTTTGGGATGGACCCTGACGACCGCGCCACTCTTAAAAAATTCTTTGGGCTGCTAATCGCTTCAGTAGGACTCCTCTTGCTGATCACGTGCAGTAATGTTGCGAATCTGTTGCTCTCCCGGGCCGACTCGCGGCGAAGAGAGATTGCTGTGCGGCTGGCGCTTGGAGCGAGCCGTGGACAACTAGTTCGGCAGCTTTTGACGGAAGGCTTGTTGCTTTCTTTCCTGGCGGGAGGACTCGGCCTGCTGCTGGCACCCTGGACCGGGAGACTGATTCTTGCTTTCCGCCAGCCGCTCTACGCGCTGCACAACGTGAACACAAGTCCGGACGCCCGCGTGCTGGGGTTTGCGCTGATGGTGGCCTTGCTGACGGGAGTGTTGTTCTCTCTCGCGCCCGCCTTGCAGGGATCGAAGCCCGACCTAGTCGTCGCGCTAAAGGACAACGCGCCGGGATTGGGAAGGCGTTCGAGTCTGAGAAATGTGCTGGTCTCATCGCAAGTGGCACTTTCTTTAGTTCTGCTCGTGGTGGCAGGTGTGACTGTTCGCAGAATGCAGAAGATTGTGAACCAGGATCCTGGGTTCACGACCAGCAATTTGATGATGATGTCCATTTCCGCGAGCATCAAGGGGTACTCGGAACTGCAAGCCCAGCGGATTTATGAGCAACTCCTGGCCCGGGTTGAGCGGATTCCCGGAATTCAATCCGCAAGCCTCGCAGCCACTGTGCCGCCGGAAGACTGGAGCGGCCGGGTTTCCATTTTTTACGAAGGCCAAGTTCCGCGCTTGGACTACTACCGCGGCCACGAATTCGAGGTGGGTATACGAGTCGATATGAACAATGTGGCTCCGAAATATTTCCGGACCATGGAGATTCCAATTCTGCAGGGCAGAGATTTTAGTGAACTTGACAGACCCGGAGCGTCACTGACCGCTATCGTGAGCCAGCGGCTGGCGCAGCGCCTCTGGCCGGGTCAGGATGCTGTGGGCAAGCGGATCGAGTGGCCCTCCTGGGTGGGCGCGCCTCGGCCACCCCTCGAGATTATCGGCGTCTCCGCAGACGCCAAGTACCGCTCGCTCACGGCCGATCCCCCGCTTCTGCTCTACTTGCCGGAATTTCAGAACTACAACGGTACACCTACGCTCGTCATTCACACTTTGGGAAATGTCGCGGGACTCCTTCCGGCTGTACGCAGCGCGGTCGCATCTCTAGATGCGAATTTGCCGGTCTTTGCCGTTAAGACAATGTCCGAACAAGTTGGTGATTCTCTTTGGCAACCGCGAATGGCCGCGGGGATATTGGGGAGCTTCAGCTTTCTTGCTCTGGTGCTCGCCGCCGTGGGACTTTATGCAGTGGTCGCGCAGTGGATGGGTCAGCGGACGAGGGAGATCGGAATTCGCATGGCGCTTGGGGCAAAGCCGCGCGACGTGATGCGTTTAGTTTTCCTATATGGAACTGGACTGGCGTTCTGGGGAATTGTGGCGGGCATTTTCGTTGCTTCAAGCGCAGCGCGTATAGTGTCCACGCAGCTCTTCGGCGCGGGCAGCACCGATGTCTTGGCGATGGCGCTTACTGTTTTTCTGCTCTTGCTCGTGACGCTGGCGGCTTGTTACATCCCCGCGCGACGGGCGATGCGGATGGATCCCATGGTCGCGTTGAGATACGAATAAATGTCTTCTGGCTTGCGAACATTCCTGGCGGATGACGAGCTAACCGGAACTAACCCGGAACTAACCCGGATGCCTATTTAACCGTAATCGGAAACTGACACACTACCCGGATCGCTAGGTGATTGACACTAAAATTGTCTCCAGCGTATAGTCGAATCACCAGTTTGGAGAATGGCATCCCTTGGCTTCGTCCCTTTCGCGCTCCTGGACGCCTTAGGATGCGGGCTTCTGAAGGGCAGGATGTTTCATTCACTGCTACTCCCCGGGTTCCGACGCATCGTTTTGGTAGTTTTTGTTTGGTGGCTATCACTTTCCGGCATCCAACTCTCAGCGCAGGCGCCCCCCTCTCCTACGCCGCCACAGGATGCTCCTGCGAAGACAGATTCGACCGCGAAATCCCCCGCAGCGCCTGCACCCACTCAGGGTGAGGAAGTTTCCAGTCACGAAACGCCGACTACTTTCAAAGTACGCGTAAACCTGGTGCTGGTTCGCGTAGTGGTGCGCGACGCGCACGGCAAAATCGTGCCCAATCTCAAAAAGGAAGACTTTCAGCTGTACGATAACCGCAAGGTGCAAACAATTTCTTCCTTTAGCGTGGAGACGCCCGAGACTCGCACGGCTTCGGCGGTGGCATCCACTGCTGCAGAGTCATCCAGCGCGGATGTCGCCGGCGGCAAAGCCATTGTTCTGCCGCAGCGATTTGTCTCCATGGTCTTCGACGACGTGCACCTCTCCATGGAGGATGCCGTGTTCGTTCGCGATTCGGCGACGCGATTCTTTGAAGGACTTGCAGCCAGCGATCGTGTTTCGCTCAGTACCACCTCCGGTCAGCTGACTCAGGAGTTTACGGACGATCATGGCAAACTCACGAAAGCGCTGCTGGGAATCACGCCGCGTCCCCTTACTGGCGCGGGTTTTCATGATTGTCCTGACGTGAGTTATTACCAGGCTGACCTGATTGTCAACAGGTCGGACCGGCAGGCGCTCGGCGTCGCTACTGAAGAAGCGATCCAGTGTGCTTTCAACGGCGACGCCACAATGAGAGCTGCGGCGCAGGGCCTTGCACAGTCCGCGGCGAATCGCATGGTAGCGCAGGGCGACAGCGAAACGCAGTACGCCTACAGACACTTGGATGAAGTTGTGCGGCGTCTGGCAAACATGCCCGGCCAGCGCGTGCTTGTTCTGGTTTCTCCCGGCTTCATCACCTCGACTCTGCAGTTGGAAGCTTCCGAAACGGTTGATCGCGCGACTCGCTCCAATATTGTGATTAATACCATCGACGCGCGTGGCCTCTACACTCCGGATGTCGGCGGCGACATTGCCGATCCGCCCCGCGACGGTTTCCGTACTGCCGGTTTCAAACTCTCTTATCGCGTGGCCGCGCAGTTGGCACAAGAGGACGTTTTGGCGCAGTTGGCCGATGGAACGGGCGGCAAATTCTTCCACAACCGCAATGACGTGGATGAAGCCATGCGCGAGGCCGGAGCGGCTCCGGCGTATTCCTATCTGCTCGGATTCTCGCCGCAGAACCTGAAAATCGACGGACGATTTCACGCATTAAAGGTCGCGCTTACCAACAAGGAAAAATTTGATATCCAGGCGAGGCACGGTTACTTCGCGCCGAAGACGCTTACCGACGCCGCCGAAGCCACAAAACTGGAGATGCAGGAAGCCTTGTTTTCGCAGGAAGAGATCCGTGACCTGCCGGTGGAATTGCAAACACAATTTTTCAAGAAGGATGACACTCAAGCGCGGCTCGCGGTCCTGACTCACTTTGACGTGAAGACCATCCACTTCCAGAAACTGCTGGGGCGCAATAACGATCAATTGACGATTCTCATGGGGATCTTCGACGAGAACGGGAATTTTGTCACCGGCCTTTCCAAGATCGTGGAGATGAAGTTGCTCGACACCACATATACCCGGTTGAGCCACTCAGGGTTTACGGTGAAAACCAGTTTTGACGTGAAGCCGGGCACCTATTTGGTGCGCATGGTGGTGCGAGACGCCGTAGGAGCGCAAATGGCGGCTCGCAACGGGGCGGTTGTAATTCCTAATTGAAGTAAAGAAGAAGTTGTGGTGGGGGGAATATGAATACCTTGACAGACTCCAAGCGAAAATTTCAATTCGCGGCCTGGTTGGTTGGGGCGCTGATGTTCTTGGTTCCCGTTCCCGCGCGTTCGCAGGGACAAGAACAACCCCCTCCGCCACCGCCTCCGGCGGCCGCAACCGCAGAGCAGCAGCCAGTCGTCGTAATCAAGAAGGAATCAAAACTGGTGCTCGTGGATTCCGTGGTGACGGACAAGAAGGGCAACTACATCCGCGACCTGACCCAGAATGATTTCAAAGTCTTCGAAGATAACAAGGAGCAGGCGGTTTCCACATTTTCTACCGGCGCCGATGCAGCTACCCAGGCGAACGGGCAACGGCGCTATCTGATTTTGTTTTTCGATAACTCGACGATGGCTGCGCCGGACCAGATCCAGGCGCGCAGCGCGGCCACAAAATTCATCGCGGCAAACGCGGGCCCCGATCGATTGATGGCCGTTGTGGATTTCGGAGGCTCGCTCCGCATCGTCCAGAATTTCACGGCCAACGCGGACGTACTCCGCGCGGCCGTGTCCGGAGTCAAGGGTTCCGCCGTCGATCCAAATGCGCCGCCGGATGCGCCGGTCACGGTAGCGTCGACAGGTCTCCCTTCTTTGGGGTCGTCACTGGGTAACGCGGCGGCGGATTTCGGAGCCCGCAGCATGCTGCTGGCGGTGCGCAGCCTGGCTAAGAATCTTCGCTCCATCCCGGGTCGAAAGATGGTCGTGCTGTTTTCGGGAGGCTTCCCGTTGACGCAGGAAAACCAATCGGAGCTGACGGCGACCATTGACGCCTGCAATAAGTCGAACGTGGCGGTCTACGCGCTCGATGCCCGCGGCCTAGTCGCCACTGCGCCGGGCGGGAGCGCCAGCAAGAGATCGGCGGCTGGAAGGACTCAGGCCGCTTCGAATCATATTCCCGCCAGGAAAACTTCAACGCGTCCACACCTTCTCCTCGCGGCGTTTCCGGCGATGGCCATGCCTGATCCGCAACGACCGGGCGGCGGTGGAGGTGGTGGCACGGGGGGCGGCGGTGGAGGTGGTGGCCGCGGCGGTACCGGTGGAGGCGGCACGGGCGGCGGTGGAACGGGTGGTGGCGGTAGAGGAGGCACCGGCGGAGGTACGGGCGGCGGCGGCAAAGGTGGCACGGGAGGAGGCACAGGCGGCGGCAAAGGTGGCACGGGAGGAGGCACAGGCGGCGGAGGAAGAGGCGGCACTGGTGGTGGCACCAGTGGCGGTTCCCGTGGCCCTACGTCCAATTACAACAATTCGCCTTACAACCAGCCGCGGACAATCGTGCCGACATTCCCACCATCGGCTTCGACCAACCAACAAATACTGGCCGCGCTTGCGGAGGGAACTGGCGGCTTTACGATTTTCAATACTAACGATTTGCTTGGGGGACTCGATCGCATCGGGCGCGAGCAAAACGAGTTCTACATTCTCGGGTACGTGCCCACTGACACTCCGGAAGGGAGTTGCCACACGCTGAAAGTGAAGCTCAACCGCGGCGGACTAAACGTTCGTTCCCGCAGTGGATATTGCAACACGCGAACCGCAAACGTGCTTGAAGGCAAGCCTCTGGAAAAGCAACTCGAATCGCACGCCATGGGCTCCCAGCCGGGTTCGATTCATGGCGTCCTGCAGGCGCCTTACTTCTACACGGCTCCGGAGACGGCCCGCGTCAACCTGGCAATGGAGATTCCGGCGGACACATTCCAATTCAACAAAGAAAAGGGAAAGTATCACGCAAATTTGAATGTTTTGGGCATCGCGTATCGGCCGGACGGGACGATTGGAGCGCGCTTCAGCGACACCGTCAACATGCACTTGGAAAAGGATGAATGGAAAGAGTTCACCAAGCTGCCGTATCACTATGAAAACCAATTCGACGCCACCACGGGCAATTACAAGCTGACGGTTGTCCTTAGCGCCGGTGGCGATGCGTTTGGAAAATTTGAATCACCACTGGCCATCGATCCTTATGATGGAAAACACTTCAGCCTCAGCGGAGTGGCGCTCACGAATTCAGCGCAGCGGCTCAATGACATTCCTGCCGGGCTGGATTCCGTTTTGCTCGAAGACCGGACCCCGCTGGTGGTCAAAGGCATGCAGATCGTTCCTTCCGGCAGCAATCACTTCAAGCACACCGATACCGTAGTTCTGTATGCCGAAATTTACGAGCCTCTGCTGACTTCAGAGAACCCGCCTGTTGTGGCTACGGCGTACCGCATTTTTGAGCAAGCCACCAACAAACAAGTGTTTTTCACCAATATCATTCGCGCTGATGAATTCATCCAGAAGGGAAGCCCGGTGATCCCGGTGGGGATGAAAGTGAAAGTAGACGACCTGAAGCCAGGTTCCTACCGCTTGGTGATGCAGGCGGTCGACAACGCCAAGAATCACGCGCCGGACCGATCCGTGGACTTTGACATAACGGAGTGATGGCCCTCCCGCGGCACTGAAAAATTGCCGGGCGCCTTTTGGAGTGCGGGAGCTTGGTCGCGCTTTTCCGGAGGCCTGGAAGTTTGTATTGCATCGCGAGGCAGTCAAAAGAAGAAAAGCGGCGGCAAGCCGCCGCACTCCACATCCGCTAAGTCCTTCTTTACCTGTACGTTCGACCGCGGTAAGTATTCGACACGCCGCCCCGACTTGCGCAACTTCTTTGCCGTTCAAGGGTTATTCTACGGGTGACCCGTAATCCGTCCTCTATGCCGCCCTGTAGGAGAGTGCTATGAGGCCTCAAGAGCGCGCAGCCTCATCATGTGTTCATTGGTTGCCATCGATTTCGGCAACGCCAAGGTCAATTCTCGCCGCCGCACTTTCTTTCGCCTGCGTTTTTTCGCTCACCTTCGAGATACCTGTTGTTGCTGCGATTCCCGCGGCCGCCAAGGACAAGAAGAAGACCGATCCTGGGCTGAAAGGCCTGCCGATTACGGAACTCAGTTCTGACGAGGCTATTCTGCATGCGCTGAACCGCCTTGCTTACGGTCCGCGTCCCGGTGATGTCGAGCGCGTCCGTCAGATGGGGCTCGCAAAATGGATCGAGCAGCAACTCAGTCCCAATTCCACCGATGACAAGGCCATGGAAGCGCGCCTACAGGATTATCCGACGCTCCACCTCTCCACTGCGAAGTTGATTGATGAATATCCGCAACCCAAACAAGCAGAAAAGCAGGCCGAGAAACGGGCTCAAGCACAGACGCGACAGGAACAGCGCCGAAGTGATGCGACTACGGAAACCGTTGCACGGGATACGCAGGAAGCGCAGGGACAAACCAAGAGCGGAAGCGACGCGGAGGCGACACAGCAAACTACTGCGAACCCTAAGCCGGACATGAGCGACGCTCCCGCGCCCATGAAGCAGGAGCAACCCGAAGGGAATCCTGTCACGAAAGGTGCGGGCAGGCGGGACGTTTTGGGAGGCGGCGACCCCAACAACGTTCCGCGCGCGATTGCCGACGACAGCAAGAGGCCGCAGCGCGTGGTGGCCGAGCTGAGCATGGCCAAAGTTACGCGTGCGGTTTACAGTGAACGGCAACTCCAGCAAGTGATGGACGATTTCTGGTTTAACCACTTCAACGTTTTCGCTGGCAAGGGCGAAGACCGCTACTACCTCACCTCGTATGAACGCGACGTGATCCAGCCGCGCGCTCTCGGTAAATTCAAGGATTTGGTGACCTCGACTGCGAAAAGCCCGGCGATGCTTTTTTATTTGGATAATTTCTTGAGCGCGGATCCTCGTGCAGCGCGGCGGCAGGCGGCCGAGCGAGCTGCGCGCCAACAGTGGCGCCGCGGAAGGTTGGGAATGCCGCGGCCCCCGGCCAATCCGCAGCAAGCCAAGAAAAACGAGCGCGGGCTGAATGAGAATTACGGACGGGAATTGATGGAATTGCACACGCTTGGCGTCGACGGTGGCTATACGCAGAAAGACGTCACGGAAGTGGCGCGTTGCTTCACGGGCTGGACGATTGACAAGCCGCGGCAGTACGCGGATTTTAAATTTGACGACCGACTCCACGATCCCGACCCGAAAATCGTGCTGGGCAAGAAAATTCACGCGGGCGGAATGAAGGATGGCGAGCAGGTGATCGACCTGCTTGTACATCACCCGAGTACGGCAAGATTTATTTCCACCAAACTGGCGCGACGGTTTGTTTCGGACACTCCGCCGCCGGCGCTGGTCAGTCGGATGGCGGAAACGTTTCAATCGAGCGACGGCGATATCAAGGCAGTGCTGCACACGATGATCTGGTCGCCGGAATTCTGGTCGCGAGAATCGTATCGCGCGAAGATCAAGACGCCGTTTGAACTGGTGGTTTCCGCGGTGCGCGCCCTGGGCACGGATGTGGATACGCCCATGCCTCTCGTTCAATGGGTCGGGCGAATCGGTGAGCCTCTGTACCTGTGCCAGCCGCCGACGGGTTATTCGGACAAAGCCGATGCGTGGGTGAACACGGGAGCGTTGCTGAACCGGTTGAACTATTCGCTGGCTCTCGCGGGAAATAAGATGCGCGGAGCGCGTACGGATGTGGCTTCGTTGCTGGGCGTGGAATCGTCCGCTGATCCGAAGGCGGCGCTGGACCGAGCCGTACAGGTATTCCTCGGCGGCCAGGCGGGTGCAACGACCGTAGAGACACTAGAGAAACAGCTCGACAATCCGCAAGTTTTGCAAGCGAAGCTCGATGATCCGCGTAAGCAGGTAGATTTAGGTGTAGTCGCCGGTTTGGTGCTGGGCGCTCCGGAATTTCAACGCCGCTGATTTGGAGTGCGGGAGCTCGCTCCCGCTTTTCCGGCGGCTCTGATGCGTGTTGCTGTGGAGAGCGGGAATGGGAGTAAGAAAAGCGACGGCAAGCCGCCGCACTCCATACGAGAGGTTACGATGAGTTACAAATGCTGTGAAGGTGTGCGAGGCCTGAAATTTTCGCGGCGGTATTTCTTGAAGCAAGGCGGCGTGGCTATGGTCGGCCTGAGCGCGATGCCCGCGTTTTTGCAGCGCGCGGTGGCCGCCACTCCGATGCCGAACAAAAAGCAACTCGTCGTCTTGTTCCAGCGCGGCGCAGCCGACGGATTGAATATCGTCGTGCCGTTTGGCGAATCGAATTACTATCGCATGCGTCCGACGATTGCGATTCCTCTGCCCAAGCGCGGCGGCATGGATGCGGCGATCGACCTGGACGGATTTTTCGGATTGCACCCCAGCCTCGCGCCGCTTGAGCCGCTCTTCCACAAGAATCAACTGGCCATCGTGCAAGCCACCGGGTCACCCGATTCGACGCGCTCGCACTTTGATGCGCAGGACTTCATGGAATCGGGCACGCCGGGATTGAAATCCACGGAAGACGGCTGGCTGAATCGCGCTCTGGAGACCGTTCCAGAGAAAAATGCTTCTCCATTCCGCGCCGTGGCGATGGGTCCGAATCTTCCGCGCGTGCTGCACGGTGCTGCCCCGGCGATTGCGCTGCCGGATTTGAAACAGTTTAGAGTAATGGCGCAAGCTCCCGGCACCGGCCAGATGGTCGAAGGCGGCTTTGAAGCTATGTACTCGCAGACCGTAGATCACGCGCTGCACGGTACCGGCACGGAAACGTTTGAGGCCATTAATCTCCTTCGCAAGGCAGACCCGAGTAAATATCAGCCGGAAAACGGCGCGCAATATCCGACCAGCCGGTTGGGGCAGAGCTTGCAGCAGATCGGGCAGCTCCTGAAGGCCGATATCGGCGTGGAAGTTTTATTTGTCGATTGCGGCGGCTGGGACAATCACGTCAACGAAGGCGGCGTTCAGGGCCAGCTTTCCAATTTGCTCAAGGATCTCGGCCAGGGACTTGGGGCGTTTCACCAAGACATGGGCGACCGCATGGAGAATATTGTTTTTGTCACCATGAGCGAATTCGGTCGCACTGCCAAGGAAAACGGCAATCGCGGGACCGACCACGGACACGCAAATTGCATGTTCATCATGGGCGGAGATGTGAAGGGCGGGCAAGTCTACGGAAAATGGCCCGGGTTGCACGATCACCAGCTCAACGAAGGCCGCGACCTCGCGCTCACAACGGATTTTCGCTCGGTCGTCGGCGAAATTCTCACCAAGCACATTGGCGTCGCCGACCTGACGCCGGTTTTCCCCGGCTTCGACAATAATCCGCGCAAATTTCTCGCGCTCATGCGCGCTTAGTAAAAGAGTGTCCCGAGAGGAACGCGATACAACAAAAAAAACGCAATCAGAGCTATGCGTTCATCTTGCGGATGCCGCACGCTATACGGGACGTAAGGATGGTTTTCCTCAAGGTCGCACGACATGGTCGAATAATCGAAACTCCCATGTTTCGCAGACAAGCCATCATCAACCTTCTTCTCTTCGCCTAAGAATCGAAAAGAAGGGGAAATAAAAACGCCTGGGGCAAGAAGAGCCAAGGCCAAAAATACAATTCAGAACTTACTCTTCACCGTGTCACTCCAAGCAGCGCTGTTTCAGCCCGCCGTTAATTCTGCGCGTCGCTCAAGGACTTAATTATGCTGGATAGTTCCAGTATTGCGATGCTTTTAGGGTACGCGTCCAATTGTGGCGCTAACAGACAATGACATCACAACCGCTCGCAGGGTGGCCGTGGTCGCGGAAATTCCTGCTCTCAAATTCAAACTCGATATGCACACGCTGCCATCGTCCGGGAGTTATCTGCCGCATGGCCTCGCAGTCGGGAAACCCTGTTTGAACCGCCTCGATGACGTAGCCGAGCTGTCTGGCGAGCATCCCAAAGAGAAGTACGACGCCCTGCTCGTTGAGTGGTTCAAGCCGCAGCCCGCTGGTGTGGGTGGGATTGCCATAGGTAGCGCGACACGTGCCGTGTTTTCTTCGGCAGAATTGGGGAAGCCAGGGCGTTGTTCGATCCATGCCCGTGCTTTAATACGGGAATAGGCTGAAGCGCCACGACATCTGCCCATTCCGCGTTGTCTTTGGCGAAATTGAAAAAGACGTGCGGCAGTGATGACCAGGGACCGAATCGCCTCTCCAAACTGCAAGGGTCATATTTTCCCTCGCGACGGTAGGCGCACCGCGCCGGTATAGCGCGATTTGTGCGGACGGTTTGGCCCCAATCTCTCAGGAGTTCGGTGTCCTCGAGCCTCACGTTCATCGTGTTGGGATGGAGTCCCGCTGATCTAACCGCATCATTCCAACTGGAGAAGCATTGCGAGACCGAATACTCCGAGATTTCTGCGAGCCCGACGAACTCTGAGCGTGTGGGCGCGCGCCCAAGTCCCCTGGCAATGGCGGCGATGGAATTCAGGATGTGGCGCTTGTCTGGCATGTGTTCTCTGCTTTGGCCGCGCATTAGTGCGATAGCTTGTGCCGAGGCAGACCTTTATGCGTATGCGCGCAAACCGGTAGGCCAGGATAAGCTGCCCCTAAAATGAAAAAGCGGGAGAGGAATCTCCCGCCTTCAAGGTATAGCCTTCTACGTCAATTCACGGATCCAAATGTTGCGGTAGCGCACGGGATCGCCGTGGTCTTGCAGGCCGAGCGGCAATTTCTCGGCGTGCGCTTTGTAGGGCGGGCGCTGGCCGTGAGCTGTCGGCCCGCTTGGCTCGACGTTGTCTTGCACGAGCACGCCGTTGTGCAGCACTGTTACGCGAGCGGGGCGGAGGAGCTTTCCATCTTTGTCGAAGCGCGGGCCGTGAAAAACGATGTCGTAGCTTTGCCATTGGCCGGGCGGGCGAGCAGCGTTAACAAGCGGTGGATATTGCCCGTACACGGCCGAGGCTTGGCCGTCAGCGTAGGTTTTGTTTTCGTAGGAATCGAGCACTTGAATTTCATACAGGCCCATCAAGAAAACGCCGCTGTTGCCACGTTCCTGGCTTTCGCCTTTGGGCGGGACAGGTTCGGAAAATTCGACGTGCAATTGGCAATCGCCAAAACCTTCACGCGTGTAGATGTAACCGCTCTTGGCCATGACTTCGGCGTAGCCATTTTCAACTTTCCATTTTGCCGCGCTGCCGTCCTTGTGCGCCCATTTCGAGAGGTCCTTGCCGTCGAAGAGCACCACGGCGTCGGAAGGCGGGCGTCCCGGCAAATCTCGCGTGCTGGAAGTTCCGGGATCGATCACTGTTGGCAGAGGGCGAGTGAGATCGTGAATTGTCCATTTGGAATCGACTTGCGCGTTGCAGATTACCGGAACAACTGAGAGCAGTAGAGCAGAGATTGTTGCGAACCAAAATTTTCGCATCGTTTGCACCTCGGAACTGAGATGGCGGGATTGTACGCCAGTCTGGGAAGAAAAGCGGCGGCAAGCCGCCGCACTCTCCCAAAAAAGCGGGGCGTCTGCGGTAGCGAACGCCCTGTTTTTTTGCTTGGACTGGACACTCACGTCTGAAAACTGAGAACTATTTCAGTGAGCTGCGCCTTCGCGGATACGCATGCCGTAAAAGGAACGGTAGACGAAAACAAAGGAGACGATGAAGAACGCCGCGGCGAGAACGTGTGTCAGGTCGCTGCCCTGTGAGGCGGTCATTTGCACGGCGAGTTCGACGGCGAGCAGACCGAAAAGCGTTGTGAACTTGATGACGGGGTTGAGCGCGACCGATGACGTATCTTTAAACGGATCGCCAACGGTATCGCCAATGACTGTCGCGTCGTGGAGCGGCGTGCCCTTCTGCTTCAGCTCGACTTCAACGATTTTTTTGGCGTTGTCCCAAGCACCGCCGGCGTTGGCCATGAAGATGGCTTGATAGAGGCCGAAGATCGCAATGGAGAAAAGATAGCCGATGAAGAAGAAAGGTTCGATGAAGGCGAAAGCCAGCGTGGCAAAGAACACGGCGATGAAGATGTTCAGCATTCCTTTCTGCGCGTATTTGGTGCAAATCTCGACGACTTTTTTGCTGTCGGCGATGCTGGCGGAAGCGGCTCCTTCAAGCTGGATGTTGGCTTTGATGAATTCCACGGCGCGGTAAGCGCCGGTGGTCACGGCCTGCGTGCTCGCGCCAGTGAACCAGTAAATCATGGCCCCGCCGGTGACCAGGCCGAGAACGAACGGCGCGTGGAGCAGCGAAAGATTATTGACGTTTTCAGTTAAGCCTTTCGTGAGCGCCATGATGATGGAGAAGATCATCGTGGTTGCTCCCACGACAGCCGTGCCGATGAGCACTGGCTTGGCGGTGGCTTTGAAGGTGTTGCCCGCGCCGTCGTTGGCTTCGAGCATTTCCTTGGCGCGCTCGAAGTTGACGTCGATGTGGTAGTCCTTCTTGAGTTCCTGCTTGATGTTGGGGACTTGCTCGATCAGCGAAAGTTCATAAACGGATTGAGCGTTGTCGGTGACGGGACCGTAGGAGTCGACGGCGATCGTGACCGGGCCCATGCCGAGGAAGCCGAAGGCCACTAAGCCAAAAGCGAACACAGCCGGTGCGAGCATTTGGTGGTCGAGTCCTAAATTGCTGATCAGGTAGCCGAGGGACATGAGCAGAACCATCGCGAGGCCGATGTAGTAGGCCGAGAAGTTGCCGGCGACGAAGCCGGAAAGAATGCCGAGCGATGCGCCGCCTTCTTCCGCTGAGGTAACAACTTCCTTGACGTGGCGCGATTCGGTAGAGGTGAACACTTTCACTAATTCAGGGATGATGGCGCCGGCAAGTGTGCCGCAGGAGATAATCGTAGCCAGCTTCCACCACTGCGAAGCATCACCACCGAGCGTGGGAATGATCAGAGAGGAAATAACATAGGTCAATGCGATGGAGACAAACGAAGTGATCCACACCAGCGAAGTGAGCGGGGCCTCGTAGTTCATTTCGTCGGTGTTGCCGTACTTGGATTTGGCGATGAAGGCGTTGATGAAGTAGGCGGCGGCGCTGGCGATGAGCATGACGATGCGCATCACGAAGATCCACACTAGCAACTGAACCTGAACGGTGGGATTCTTTACTGCCAGCAGGATAAAGGTGATGAGCGCAACGCCCGTCACGCCATACGTTTCGAAGCCGTCAGCGCTAGGACCGACCGAGTCGCCAGCGTTATCGCCAGTGCAATCAGCGATGACGCCGGGATTGCGCGCGTCGTCTTCCTTAATTTTGAAGACGATCTTCATCAGGTCGGAGCCGATGTCCGCAATTTTCGTAAAGATCCCGCCCGCAATACGCAGCGCGGCTGCGCCGAGCGACTCACCGATGGCAAAGCCGATGAAGCACGGGCCAGCATAGTCGCCCGGAACGAACAACAGGATGAAGAGCATCATCAACAGCTCGACGCTGATGAGCATCATGCCGATGCTCATGCCAGCTTGCAGCGGCGTGCTGTATATGGGATAGGGCTTGCCGCGCAGGGAAGCGAAAGCGGTGCGGGAGTTAGCGAAAGTATTGACGCGGATGCCGAACCAAGCGACGCCGTAGCTACCAGCGATTCCTACGAGACTGAAAATCAGAATGATCGGCAGTGTGACCGCAACAGGCTGCACCGGAGCGAGCCAGCCGAAGTACATGACAATCACGACGGCGATAAACACCCACAGGATCATCAGGAACTTTCCCTGCGTAAAGAGATAAGTTTTGCAGGTCTCGTAAATCAGCTCGGAGACGTCGAGCATCGATTTGTGAACGGGCAGATTTTTCAGGCGGGAATAAATTGCCAAGCCGAAGCCCAAGCCAAAGATGCAAATAACGATGCCAAAAAGCAGAAGCTTGTGGCCGTCAGCAGAAGCTTGTGGCCGTCAATGCCGAGAAAAGAAACCTGGGAGAGGTCGGGAAGCTTCAAGTTAGCTTCGCCGCCCGCTTCGTCGGCAAGAGCCGAGGCAGCCCCAAGCAAAGACAGGGCGGCTGCCGTCGCACCAAACTTGGCGAATCTACAGCTCAACGACCAGGCATTTGCCAGCCAAATAAGCATTCAGAATCCTCCGCAGATCATTCAAATGGCATTTCACAGGGCAATTGTTTGCCGGGAGAGCCGCCTCCGGCACACTTTTTCGGCCAGGCGCTGTTTGGCGCGACCGAAGAGCAAATTGTTCACATTCCACCAGGAAGAAGCCGCCGCGCGCCGGTACGTGATTACCCCAAATCGAACCAGCGAAGCGCCCAGAAGACGGAGCGCTAAGGCTGCACAAAACGTCGATTTATAACATTTTAGCAAAGGCCGGTCAAACCGGCCACCCTGACAGAAAGCGCGCCAGCCCCGTATCGCGTCGGATACGGAACCGAGACGCGGATGCAAACCGATGGTAACATGCCACAATCATTCAGGGTTGATCGATTCTGGCTAGCCGGGGGGGCATGAGTAACAAACGAGTGTTGGATGCGGCGCGGAGTGCCGCCGCCGCGATGCGCAACCTGCGCCACAAGGGGAATCAGTTCGGAGTCGGGGCTCCTGAAGGTGAAGCTGAGCCAGCCGCAGCGTGGCGCAAATGAGACATCATTTTTTCATTACGGGTACGGATAGTGGAGTGGGCAAAACCGTCCTCTCGGCGCTGCTCTGTGCGGCGCTTGATGCGGTTTACTGGAAACCGATCCAGACCGGCACGCTGGAGGGCTCGGACCGCGTAACGGTTATGCGGCTTGCCGGGATTGGCACGGACCGAACGCTCGATGAGGTGTACAAGTTCGTGCCGCCAGTTTCGCCCGACCTGGCCGCGCGCTGGGCGGGAGTGGAAATCGATCTCGGGCGGGTCAATATGCCCAGCAGCTTGATTAACGACTGGCTGATCGTCGAGGGCGCAGGCGGGGTCTTGGTGCCCATTAACCAGAAGCAATTTTTGCTCGACCTCATGGTGAAGTTCAAATTGCCGGTGATCGTAGCGGCGCGCAGCGCGATGGGTACGGTGAATCACACGTTGTTGACGCTTGCCGCGCTGCATGCCGCGGAACTGCCCGTGCATGGCGTGGTGCTAATCGGCGATCAGAATCGCGAGAACCGCGAAACCATCGAGCGCTTTGGCCACGTTCGCGTGATTGGTGAAATACCCAAGCTTCCCAACCTCCATCGCACGGCGCTCATGCAGGTCTTCATGAATCATTTCGATCGCGCCGCCTTTTCGCAATAATTGCAAGCGCATTTTTCGGCTTTGCCCATGCCACACCTAAACAAGTTGGTGCCATCGGATTGGAGGAGTCGCCTTTGGCCATGAGTTTGAGTGGATGGAAGCAGAAAGTCGTGGCTTTTGCCGGCGGACTAGGCGCGCCGGGGCTTTTTCTGATTTCCTTTCTGGATTCCTCGGTGCTGACCTTTCCGGTCATTAATGATTTGCTGCTGATCGAATTGTCCATTCAGCGTCCGGCGCGGATGCCACTGTACGCGTTCCTGGCGGCGCTTGGATCGGTGCTGGGTTGCGTATTGCTGTATTTTGTCGCGCGTAAGGGCGGGGAGGCGCTGTTCCACAAAAGGGCCGGCGAGCATGCGCACGCCATTCGGCATTGGGTGGAACAAAACGGGTTTGTCGGAATGTTGATTGCAGCGCTTCTGCCACCACCAACACCGTTCAAGTTCTTCGTGTTTGCGGCGGGAGTGTTTGAAGTCCCGCTGTTTAGTTACACATCAGCGATTACGATTGCGCGGTTGTTTCGGTACTTCGGGATCGGGTACCTGGCGATCCGGTATGGCGCGGACGCATTGCCGTATCTGATGCATCACAAACTGCAGGTGACCGTCTTCGTGATTTCGCTGATAACCGTCAGCTATGTTCTTAGCAGATTGCTACTTAGGCGCCGGCCGCCGTCGGAAGATGCGAGTTAGAGAAGCAGGCCGCCTTCCCACTGTTTTTTGTGAGCATTCATTCTAGAAGGGCTTAGAATGCACCAAAATTGTGCACCGGCCTTATTCCTACAAGGGTCGCTGAGAACCGGAGTCCCAGGCGAGTTCTTGGGAGAGAATCTTGCCGGAAGAATCGGTTTCGATTTCGGCATGGACGCGCAAGCCGGAGCTGGCGTCGCGGTTGTAGGGGAAGGCGCGCAAGATGATATGGAATCCATCGCGAGTTTTTTCGACGGTGGCCTTCGGGAATCGAGCGACCTGGAGGAAGTGGCGGGCAACGACGGTGTCGCGTGCGGCGTCGAGGGCGGGAGAGGGTTGGGGCTTGAAGGATGTGATAGCGGAATCGGGGTCGAACAAGGCGGCGGGGCCGACTTCGACTTCAACATCGTGGAGGGCGCTTGCGGTTTCGACGATGCCGTGCCAGCGGAAAGGCGAGCCGGATTCCGCAAACGCGGCGACCTGGCGGGTCGATTCGCCTCGGTAGGTGCGCGATTCCAGTGCGGCCACGGCGTTGCTGTGAAGTACGAAGCGCAAAACGATATAAAGAATCAAGGTCGCGAATGCCAGGGACGCTCCCACTTTGCCTTGCGGACCCTTTGATTTGCTTCCGATTTCTTCAGTGACCAGGCGGCTGAGCATTGGCAGAAGGATGCCGGCAAGGAGAATCCCCAAAATCCAGAGATCGAGATGAGGGAGACAATCGAGAGCGAATCGGCGCGTAGAGAAGGGCCAAAAGAGTGCGACTCCCGTGCTTTGACAGAGATCCAAGAGCAAATGGACGACGGAGGCGGAGAGAGCAGCAATGAAAGTCGCGAGAGGCGCAGGTGGCGTTTCGGTCGGTCCTCGTTTGCGCAGGACAAAGGGGAGCATGACGAGCAAGCTGAAAAGCAAAGCTGCAACTAGTGAATGAAAATAGGTCTGATTGGACGTGAGGAAAACGGAAGGGCCGAAATACGCGCTCAGCGAATCGATGTCGGCGATGGTGCCTGCCAGGAGCATGGCGATAGTCGTGGAGCGAGGGGCGCGGGGGAAAGCGGCGCGTTTCAGGACGTAGGAGGCTAGGGCGTGGGTGAGGGGATCCATGGGTAGAGTTATCTCATGAATTTGGCAGGGGAGGCGATGGTGGGCGGTCAGTAAACTGCGTAAGGCTGAGGATGGAGGAAAAGCGGCGGCAAACCGCCGCACTCCCAAAGCGCGCGAGTCTGGAATGGCCTTGATTTATGTAAGGGGTCGCGACTAGGGCCCGCCTTGGAAGGCGGGCCCTACAAAAGAAAGAGAAAAGGACCCGCTCCCGACAAGGTTGGGATCTCCGGTCGGGACAAGTTTCGACCGGCCGCTACGAATGCGCGCTGGGGACTAGGAGTTTCAGGGCGCGGGGGACGATTTTGAATTCGACGGGGAGGCGGGCAAGGGGCTCGCCGTCGACTTGGGCGTAGAGGGGGTTTTTGTCGAGCGGCTCGCAGATGACGGTGTCGGCTTTGTGGAAATGAACGCCTTCGGAGCCGCGCAGATTGCCGGTCCAAAGTGATGGCAAGTAGCTCAGATAACGAAGGCCGCTTTGCGTGGTGAGGGCCATGACTTCGAATTGGTCCTCGAAGAGGTCCGCGCCCGTGGTGATTTTGAAAGGGCCGCCGTAATTTTTGGTGCGGCCGACGATGGCCAGGGAAGCGTCGAGTTTTTGATCGCCGACGATAATGCGGAAATGCCGAAAATCGTAGCGGAAGACTTCACGGACGCCTTGCCACCAATAGGCCATGATGCCGAGGCGCGCTTTCAGCTCCAGGTCGAGAGAATAGACAATCATGCCGTCAGGACCGGCGCCGCCCACGCTGAGGAAATATTTTCTCTTTTCGGGTTGTTCGAGCGGAGTGGCTAAGCCGAGCGCAATTTCCTTGACGGTACCGCGGACGAGCTTTTCGGCAGCGCTGGGAATGTCCCAGGGCAGGTCGAGTTCTTTAGCGAGAATGTTTGCGGTTCCACCAGGGAGAAGGGCGAGGGGCACGCGGTGGCCGTTTTGGTGGGCGGCGAGGCCGTTGATGACTTCATTGAGCGTGCCGTCACCGCCGCAGGCGATGACCAGGCCGCGGCCTTCGTTAGCGGCGCGGCCTGCAATTTCCGTGGCATGGCCCGGGCCAGTGGTCTCGGCGAGTTCGGAGTGGATGCCGCCGGCCGCAAAAATATGGCGCGCCGTATCGAGCGTGCGACGGCGGCCGTTGCCGCCGCCGCCGGCGTTGGGATTGTGAATCAGCAGAGCGTTTCTGAGATCAGACGTCATGTTCAGTATCGATGTCTCCGGTTCGTAGCGTAAACATTCATTCTATATAATATCTCGCGAATTGAGCACACTGTTCTGCCGAGGGTTTCATGGCCAAAGCTGCGCCAGCTAGTGTCAAAAAAGAGATTGAAGAGCTTCGCGAGAAGCTGCGCTATCACGAATACCGGTATTACGTGCTCGACGATCCGGAGATTTCGGACGCGTCGTATGACCGGATGATGAACCGGCTGAAGGAACTGGAGGCCGCGCATCCCGAGCTGGTGACGCCGGATTCGCTGACGGTGCGCGTGGGCGGAGCTCCGCGCGAAGGGTTTACAAAGGTGCAGCATGCGCGGCCGATGCTGAGCCTGGACAATGCGTTTTCTTACGATGCATTGAGGGAATGGGACCGGAGAGTGAGAGAGGGAAGCGGGCAGGAAAAGATTGAATACATCGCGGAACACAAGTTCGATGGGCTGAGCATTTCGCTTCAATATGAGAATGGAATGCTGACACGTGGCGTTACGCGCGGCGATGGGGCGACAGGGGAAGAGGTGACGCCGAACGTGAAGACGATCCGGTCGATTCCGCTGCGGGTGGATGCGGCGACACTGAAGAAGGTGAAACTGCCGGCGGATTTTGAAGTTCGCGGCGAAGTGATGATGACGAAGAAGGCTTTCGAGGCGCTGAACCGGGAGCAGGAGCGGATTGGCGGGAAGATTTTTGTGAATGCGAGGAACTCGGCGGCTGGGGCGGTGCGGGTGCTGGATCCGTCGATCACTGCGGCACGGCGGCTGGATTTCTTTGCGTATTACTTGCTGGTGGATGGAAAAGTGCCGTTCGGAAAGCATTCGGAATCCCTGCAAGCATTGAAGCAATTACGGTTCCGCGCTTCGGACGATTGGAAACTTTGCGCGGGAATCGAAGCGGTGACCGCGTATTGCGAGGATTGGGACGCGAAGCGGGAGAAGCTCGCATACGAAATTGACGGCGTGGTGGTGAAGGTGAATTCGATTCCGATTCAAAATGAACTGGGTTTCACGTCGAAGGCACCGCGATGGGCGATTGCGTTCAAATATCCAGCGCGGCAGGAGACGACGGTGGTCAACGACATTATCGTGCAAGTGGGGCGCACGGGGACGCTGACGCCGGTGGCGGTGCTGGAGCCTGTGCAAGTGGGGGGCGTCACTGTCAGCCGTTCCACGCTCCACAACATGGATGAAATCGAGCGGCTGGGATTGCAGATTGGCGACACCGTGCTAATCGAGCGGGCGGGGGAAGTGATTCCGCACGTGCTTAAGGTGGTGAAGGAGGGGAAGTCGCGAAAGCCGTTTCGCATGCCGAAGCACTGCCCGGAATGTAGGAGCACGATTCATCACGTTGAGGGGGAAGTGGCGTACCGGTGCGTGAATGCGGCTTGCCCGGCGAAGAGGAAAGAATCGATCCTCCATTTTGCGGGGCGGCACGCGATGAGTATAGATGGACTGGGCGACAAGATTGTGGATCAGCTTGTGGAGAAGGGACTCGTCAAGGATGTAGCGGATCTTTATGCGCTGAACGAGGAGGAGGTCGCAGGGCTGGAGCGCATGGCGGAAAAATCCGCGCAGAATTTGCTGGAGGAGATTGAAGCCAGCAAGAAGAATTCGCTGGAGAGGCTGATTTACGCGCTGGGGATTCAATTTGTGGGCGAGCGGACAGGACAGTTGCTGGCGGAACATTTTTCTTCTTTGGAGGAATTGGCGGCGGCGAAGGAAGAGCGGTTAGTGGAGGTGCCCGAGGTTGGGCCGAAGGTCGCGGCGAGCATCGTGGAATTCTTCTCGGAGGCGGCGAATCGCCAGCTCATCAAGAAGCTGAGCAAGCTGGGCGTGCATCCGACGGCGGAAAAGCGCGTGGTGAAGAGCCAGAAGCTAGCCGGCAAGAGTTTTGTGTTTACGGGCGGACTTGCGAATCGTTCGCGCGAGGAAGCGGGCGAGATTGTGCAGCAGCATGGAGGAAAAGTTTCCGGCTCGGTCAGCAAAAAGACCGACTACGTCGTTGTGGGGACCGATCCCGGATCGAAATACGACAAAGCTAAGGAACTGGGCGTGACGATTCTGACCGAAGCGCAGTTCGAAAAACTATTGGGGCTATAGTGGCGGCACTGTGTTATCAGTGTTCGGACTCAGTGTTTTTTCCTTCTGCAAGCCGGTCAATGAGGCCAAAAAATCGGTCGAGGGGCCAGAACAGCACCTTTGGAAAAAGAAGGCCCCCAATGATTAGCAAGGCGAACAAAGCCTGCAACAAGCGAGGACTTGGAACAGGAACATATTTCTGGAGTGGCCACATTCCATCTCTGCTTGGAAAAATCAGCATAACCACGAGAAAAGGCATCAGCAAAAATAGGACCAGCACAGCCGTTGCGAACCATTCGCGAAGAGAAGCCCGTTTTAGCGGGTGTCCCCACAAGACCAAAATGTAGTGATCGCCTCTCCGTAGTACTCGAATGGCTGCGTCCCAACGTCGGACAATCTCTGGATTCTGATTCTTGATCCGCTTGTATGCATGGCCCATCAGCCTCGATATTTTCTTTTCGAACTGCGCGATGTCGTACTGGGCTTCAAATTCTTCGTTCAGTGTGGAGGGATCTTCAATGGCCTCAGGTCCTTCCGTAAAATACATCATCCGTTTTTCAAGGTCAGAGAGAGGCACACCTTCGAGGGCGGCTTGCTCCGCAGTTTGCGCCACAAGAAAATCCTTGGCCTCGCGGATTGTCATGGGCCGGATTGTAGGTTTCATTTCTGTCCTGAACAAGTACAAATCCCTTACGTTCTCCGGTGTATAATAAAACTGGCGGGCGGGCCGGGTGATCGCTGGCTTGGTCATCGCAAGATGGCTGGGCGGGAGGAAAGTCCGGACACCGTCCTGAGGCACGCTCTTCATTTTGTGGGGAGCGGAACTCTTGACAGGGCAACGCGCCTGGTAACGCCAGGGGGCGAAGTTGAAAATGTCGGGCTAAAGCCCGGCGCTACAACGGCGTCACGGAAAGTGCCACAGAGAATAGACCGCCGGCGGAGTGAAGCGCGGTGGCATCGCACAGGGAAACCTGTGAGACGTCTTCGAAATGCTCGCGACGTTTGGCAAGGGTGA
>WNFO01002196.1_pt1 | contig 23168 bp, 31 predicted proteins | sample 5400251 | NCBI WGS metagenome assembly WNFO01 (sample SAMN13153354, study PRJNA577476) | soil metagenome | isolation source: 100 cm saprolite under Madrone tree | place: USA:California | collected 2016-06-14
GAGGTGGTAGTACTTGTATAAATGTTTTACAGAAGTACAATACCAGCTGGTGCCAAAAAAATCATTCGCTCGCCGCCATAACTAATGAGGAGAACAAAAAAATCAGAGGTGGGGCCACGGATACGAATGGAAATAGACACACTCGCATTGATAAGATCACCGCTATTTTCCTTCAATACTCTCACGGCTTTCGCTCGTGAGCAGTTAACTTGTGCCATTACGAGCTCTATATCCTTAGGGTCAACACCGGTTTCATCAACGGGACCGTCATCTTCTGGTGCCTCGAGTTCAGGGACATCGTCAGGATTGTCACTGCCTTTGCCTGTCCGGGAGGTATCGAGAGCGGTTGCGCTCCCCGCCCCGCTCCCCACCAACTGTTGCGAGGCACTCAGATGTCCTTGAGTATTCATGTCTTCCATCTACCCAGACACGCATGAGCCTTAAACTATAAACTTTTACTATTCACGAACCTTCGCTTCGCCAAACACAATGTACGTGTCACTGTTCTGTGACTTGAACACGTCGGGAGATGCAATGACGAACAACAGCTGCCAGAGATCCGTGATGGTCCTATGCACGATGTCAGGAAATGTGACGTACGTTTTTTGGCCGCCGGAGAGTGACGCGTGTGATACCAGAAATCTTCTTGAGACCCAAGCCTAAGAGTGCCTTTCTAGCCTTACGCTCAGAGCGCGACTGTATCTTATCAAGGGCGGCGGCGGAGGTAGGATCCTCATCATTATCATGGTCGTGGCCGTGGTCATGACCCTCGTGGTCAGAGTGATCAGAGGTAACCTCTTCGATGGTGGCAGACATCTACGTGTGTACACAAAGACACGTCAGCCCTGGTTCATCGGGGCTGCTGAGCACACATCCACCCAATCCAGTGAGAATATTCAATATGCTCCCATCTGGAAAGGACCATTCGGAGTGAAATGCTCTTACCTTGTACTCGTATTTCTGATGTAACGTGCGACTCTCGTCGTCAGCGACGTAGAGAGTGGGCAATTGACCAGACCAAGAACGATCGCTGACTAAGCACTTCCATACTGTACGCCGTAGCGCTTGACCTGACCTCGCCCTCTTCGCCTCCCTCAGCTATCAGACTATACTAGATGCAAGATGACATGGTGAACAGGCATGCCATTGCTTAATGTGACTGACGATTCCGTCGTTCTGTGATTGAGCTGACAGACGTGCACATCACCTCACGTGACAGGCTTGCAGACATTTTGGGGATTCGAACACGCTTGGGGATTGAGAGTCGGAGCCCCGAGGCCTGTCCCTCACCACGATACGATGTCTACTAAAGCATTGGTCCCATCCAGCCAAGGTCAAGCCGTTTCTTCCACACTTTCGTATGACCTTGCCCTCCTCCTGTTTCGCGGCATCACCAAGGTATTCTTCCGCGAAGTTCGTCCGCGCGGCTCATTCAATATCCCTCACGATGGTCCTGTAATTTTTGTCGGCGCTCCTCATAGTAACCAAGTGAAACTTGTTTTCACCTCAGAAGGCGTTGTGCTGATCCGACGAGGCCTCGTAGTTCCTCGATCTTCTCCTTGCATTGATGGTCTACCGCGAGTCAGGGCGACGTCCTGCTTTCTTGGTCGCTGCCAAGAGTATGAAGCGGAGGGTTGTAGGATTCCTCGCCAAGAGTTTGTTGAGCAGTGCGCATAAACCCTACGACCTATTTGCCTTTCGGTTGATCCCCCATTAGTCTCTGTCGCTCGTCCCCAGGACTCTGCTAAAGCCGGGACAGGAAAAGTGTACTTGTCACCAGATGATCACTGCCTTGTTCTCGGCAAAGGTACCAAATTTCTTGAGGAGTTGAGGCCAAAGATGCAGATTATGTTATCCAAGGCTGTCAACAACTCCTTCGCCGAAGTAGTGGAGGTCATCTCGGATACACGGCTCAGAGTCAGGAACGAATTTCACAGTGAGGCAGAAAAAAGCACGAAGCTTTTCCGTGAAAAGGCCGAAGAAGCCAAGTCACAGGGCATAGATGGTCTGACTTTCAAAGCGCTCCCTTTTGTCGATCAGAATGAAATGTATCAGGATGTCTACCAGCGATTGCGAGATGGTCATTGCATTGCAATCTATCCAGAAGGTGTGTGACTGCTGCAGGATGTGATTTATCGGGAGCTTATTCGCAATATAGGGGGTAGCCACGACCGAACGGATCTTCTTCCCTTGAAGGCCGGCTTCGCAATGATGGCGTTAGGTACGATGGCAAGTCACCCCAATGTGAAAGTGAAACTCGTACCAGTCGGGTTGTCTTACTTTCATGCACACCGCTTTCGTTCGCGTGCGGTTGTCGAGTTCGGACCCCCTTTAGATGTTTCATCTGAACTGGTCGAAAAGTTCAAAAACGGGGGTTCGCATAAGCGAGAGGCTGTTTCCAAGCTTCTGAATCAAGTTTATGATGGTCTCAAGGCTGTGACAGTGCGCGCACCTGATTATGATACTCTCATGGTGCGTGATAACCTGGATGTTATTGCTCGTGCGAGCTGACTCCTTGGCAGCTCATCCAAGCTGCGCGACGACTTTACCAACCCCCTGGACAACACCTTACCCTCGGTCAGGTTGTCGAACTGAACAAGCGCTTTCTACTCGCATATAGCTATTTCAAGGACGAACCCCGTATTCAAGCTTTACGTGAAACGGTTTTAAAATACAACCGTTTACTCCGAGACTTGGGCTTGAGAGACCATCAGGTTTGATTGCCAATCATCAACCTCAACCATGACTTATAAATGACTTTGGACCAGGTGCCCCGGGCCCAGAAGGTCAGCTGGAAGACTTTTGGACTCTTGCTTTACCGCATCGGACTCCTGCTAGTATGGACGGTCTTTTCATTGCCAGGCGTGGTCCTGCATGCACCTATTTTTGTCACAGCATCGGTAGTGTCCAAAATCAAGGCTAGAGGTAATGTTGTAGGATCTTGTTATGCCATGTCCCAAGTGCTTATTTGTCTCCAGAGGCTCTTGCTGCGTCGGTAGTAAAGATTGCGGGGCGGGATGTCCTCGCAACATGGAAAGTCTTGATTTCACTCGTCATGACTCCGGCCCTCTATTTGCTCTACGCAATAGCTGCAACGGTAATCGCTGTCAAAGCAGATCTGCCTTTGAATTGGATTCTCTGGACGCCCTTCCTCGTATTACTTGCCCTTCCATGCATTGGCTATGCGGCTCTCAAATTTGGTGAAGCGGGTATGGATGTGCTCAAGTTGGTCCCGCTATTCACACAAGTCCGATCAGTTAGCTTAATTGCTTCGTAGATCATTGGGCCCTCTCGTCATTGCCCTTATCCCTGGAAAGAATCAGTACTTAGAACACTTGAAGCGAGTTCGACAAGAGTTGGCCAAGGAACTGGGCGAAGCTATTGACGAGTTCGGGCCACAAATCTGGGACGATTTTGATAAAGTATGGTTTCGATTAGCCCAGGTCGACTCGAATGCTAATTATTTGCTTGATAGTACCGCATTCTTGTCCCGTCTGCAAGTGTTCCCCCATCCTCCGGTAAACACAGGCTATGGGGAAAGAGCGGAGCAGGTACCGTCGATACACAAGGCACCTTGCTCTCGCATCCCATGGTACGTCCCTTTGATGTCTGTGAGACGGATAGCGAGACTTACCGTGCTGTGGCAAGACTTGGCTTGATGAGCGCCTCTTCGGTTGGAGTCGTAGTGCCGAGACAAGTCGTGAAGTCAGTAGAGCTGGATCTCCGAAAGGTTCAGATGATGAAGATGCAGGAGATTATGATAATTTACTAAACGTTACACAATCTGAGGGAACGACCGAAGAATTTCAGGGTCGACGCGGATCGTACGCAGACTTGCAGAAACTACGAGCGGGCCAGTTAGCGGCGGGAGAATAGTCGAATTTACGAGTTTTTTGTACTGTAATTATATCACGCGTTCATTGATCATGTGCGCTTTCTCGGCGTTGTTCGCCCCGGGGCTGCCAGTGCCAGTCAAACATCAATGGCAGACATCTCTCGCCAACTTCGCCTCTATCTCGAGCGGTCCCCGCAGGCTTTGTCTCCGCAAGACGTTTATACCCTCCTCGACAACTTCGTCACTGACTGCAACGCATCGGAAGAGCCCGAGGTTTTCATCTGCAATCTCGAGAATGAGCTGCAGGTCATCCGGGATACTCTTGACCTCAGCGAATGTGCGCAGACAGAGGACCTCCTTTGCGTCCTGCGTCATCTCGAGCCAGTGCTTTCATCCACATCCCTCATCTCTACCTGGTTTGATCTCGCCCTACGACCGGCTTTGCGCGAGCCAAGATTGTCTCAAAAAGCACTCACTCAAGCGAAGGATCTTGTCATCGTAGCACTAGAAAAGCCCGATAATAGACACCCCGAGATACAAGGCGAGTTTAGAAGACGGATACTGGACCTTTATCTTTTGGATGCATCTAATGAAGCATCCCCGGAAGACATACTCGAGTGGGCGGACCTGCCAGGGGAGCAGCGAGATCGGCGGAGAATATGGAAGGAAAACCTCGAGGATATTCTTGTCGCGTTTGGCATGGATCAGCCCGAGGTACGCTCTTGATTGCATCACACGAAGTCCCAGATGTGAATAATTGGTTGTTCATGGTGCATGGTAGGCATTCTTAATGCAGATTTTCCACTGCTTTGCGTCGCCCTCCTCGCGCCTGCAACTGATTGACCTTCTCAATCGCTACACCACGGAACCGCTCTTTGAACAGCATGCATCCGTCTTGGCGTCACACCCACTTATGTCTTCTATCTTGACCTCGCTCTTGGTCGACAATTCCACGACGGCGTGCGCGATAAGCCTCACGATGCTTACTAAATTGTTGCCAATTTTTGCAGTCAAGGCTTGTCCCGCACTGAAGCATTTACTTCCCCTTCTCTTTGCAGTCCTTGCGCATATTCTTTGTTGGCCCGAGGGTACACCACCCACATCGACACACTCTCCACTCCCAGGCGGTACAGCGTCTGACGAAGAACACGGCACCATCGGGGGAGAAAATCCCGGACAGGCCACTGACGCCAAACGGACTCTGGACGCGAACCTGGATTTACAATGGGAACGTCTCGAGTTAACATTTGATTCAACGGCAACATCCGCGCCCTCTCCCGAGCGATATTTCACATTCCTGTATTTCCTGTTTCCATGCAATCTTATCGCATTTTTGCGCGATCCAGTTGGGTACCTCGCCGAGAGGAAGGTAGAGAGACCGTATGCAGTAGATTGGGAAGATGCCTTGGACAACGAACAGATCAAGACGAAGAGCGAGGTAGGGATTCTAGTCGAGTATGGGTCCATATAATCTGACACTTGTTTATGATCAGCTGCTTCTCAGGCAGCGCACTACTCACCCGCAGATAATCTGGCACAATCCGGAGACCGAGATAAGCGAGCCCGAGTTCTTCTCGCAATATGACACGGCTAGGATTGTCGCAGAAAGCTTATTGCTTGAGTTACGACATTCGCATTTGGCGTGGCAAAGCAGCGCTGTGCCAGAGGCGGCCTCCGCGGAAACCAATGACAACGTCACAGCGCCACTGCCGTTGGTGCTTGATACCAATGATACGGGTTTAGGGTCCATGATCTCGACCCCTCCAATGCGGACTGTCAAAATTCCTAGCAAGCCACGGGTCTCGCTACAAGATATGGTCAATACATCCATTGCACTCAAATCCTACCTGGACGTCGATATTGTTGATCCAACACCTGTTTGGCCGTACGCGCTGTTCCCATTCGAGGCTATGCCGCAGAGCCCCGGGAAACCCGAACCAGGAAATAGTGTAGTCCAAGCGATAACAGGGCTTCAGCGTGAAGTGTTACTACTACGGAACGAGCTGAACTTCGAGTCGTGGCTTGCAAGAGAGAATGTGAGACAAATTGGGAGGCTGTTTGAACAAAGGATCATGAGTCGCAATGCGGAGGTGGAGAGACAGAACTTGGTGAGTACTTTTTCCCCAGCCATCACTACAGTTGCGGCATACCTATCACGCTTGAGTAGCACAATAAGTTGCGGGAGAACAAAGTGCAGATCAGCAGCTTACAGCGAAAGTTGAAGGAGCATACTGAGCATTCGGAAATGACAAAGAAGAAATACGCGGATTGGAACGCTGAACTGGGTCGGAAATTGCAAGATCTCAGGGAGCAAAAGCGAAACTGGGTATCTGAAACTGCGGCGTTGCGTTTGACAGAAAAGGAACTTCGGGTCCGTTCATTACTATCGACGTCATTTAGACTCGGAGGTGATTCACGATGGCATGCAGGCACAATTTGTGGCCCAGGGAAATCTACTCGCCGAGGCAGAACGGCGCGAGTCACAATTGCGGACTTCTATCAAAGAGACAGAACATAAGGTTGCACGACTGAAAGACTATGAACAACGGATTGAACAACACACAGTAATGCAACGATTATGGTGAGACAGAAGATGCCATACACCACTTGGTGTCCATTAACGAATGGCTACAGGGATGTGGACGTGCAGAAATACAAAGAACAAACCGAAACGATGAAAGCACTGCTTAGCAAGTACAAAAAAATGGAGTTACGACTGGACGCATACGAAAGGACCCACAGCATGATGGAGGAACAAGCGCGGTGAGAGTACCTCAAGGCTTGTAATCAATGCACATATTTCACTGAGAAGACCTCTGTGTACCAGGGCATCACGGCGACAGATTCAAACCATGGAGGCAAAGCTCAAGCTAACCTCTACTAAAAGAACGCCAATGAAGTCGCCCAGGACATCCTCCGGAACAGAGTTGTCGAGACTAAGAGAGGAGAATGGGAAACTACAAGGGGAAAATATAGAGCTGAAAGATGAGATAGAGGAACTCAAGGCGATGGTCGAGCTGCTGCGGGCGCAGGTAAGAGGGCATTCGGGATTGTTGAGCGAGCCTTCGCGCAGCCCCGTGATTGGAAGCGCGGTGCTGCGACCGTAGTCAGATTTAGTAAAGTAAGGAAGGTTCTCGAAGCATTGCAGGCGTGGGAATAATCGTAGGAGGCGCGTCGAAACTTCGAGAACAAAAATCCCATTGAGATAAATTGGCTCGACGGCTCCTCTCTTCCTACAACCTTAGTCGTCTCCTGTTCTCCCACCTTGCGCATCAAAAAAAATGTCTACACCCGAACCAGAAAGCTTTGGCTTCCAGGCTGAGATCTCTCAGTTGCTCGACTTGATCATCAGTAAGTTATGTTATCTTTGCGCGATTATCGACGCGACGCCTAACCCATTTTCACCTTCCCTCAGACACTTTCTACTCCAACAAAGAAATTTTCCTCCGTGAAATCATCTCCAACGGTTCTGATGCTCTTGACAAGATTCGCTACGCCTCACTCACTGATCCCTCCGTCCTCGAGTCTGAAAAGGAGCTCTTCATCCGCATAATCCCAGACAAAGAAAATAAGTTCCTCTCCATCCGCGATAGTGGTATCGGCATGACCAAGGCCGACATGGTCAATAACCTTGGTACCATTGCCAAGTCCGGCACGAAGGTATATTCTGAGCCAATTATCCACGTCTGACTGGTCATTCTGAAGTCTCGTCATAGGGGTTTATGGAAGCGCTCAGCTCTGGCGCTGATATCTCCATGATTGGCCAGTTCGGTGTCGGTTTCTATTCCGCCTACCTCGTGGCTGAGCGTGTACAAGTCATCTCAAAACACAATGATGATGAGCAGTACATCTGGGAGTCAGCCGCGGGTGGCACTTTCACTATTACCCTGGACACCGTGAACCCACCACTCGGTCGCGGTACTGAGGTTCGCTTATATCTAAAGGAAGACCAGGTGGAATACCTTGAAGAGAAGCGGATCAAGGATACCGTTAAGAAGCACTCTGAATTCATATCCTATCCTATCCAACTTGTCGTCACCAAGGAAATAGAAAAGGTTTGTGACCCTTATTACGGTAATCAGTTGTTCCTGACCACGTGTCTCAGGAGGTCGAGGATGACGAAGAAGAGGCCAAGGAGGGGGAGACCAAGGAGGGAGAGGACGAAGAAGGAAAGGCCAAGGTCGAGGAAGTCGAGGACGAAGATGAGGACAAAGCCAAGGAGAAAAAGAAAAAGAAGGTCAAGGAGCAGAGCAAGGTCAACGAGGAGCTCAACAAGACGAAACCTATCTGGACGCGTAACCCGAACGACATCACGCCAGAAGAGTATGGGGCCTTCTACAAGTCGCTTACCAACGACTGGGAGGACCATCTTGCTGTCAAGCACTTCTCCGTCGAGGGTCAGCTTGAGTTCAAGGCTATCCTTTATATCCCGAAGCGGTAGGTCACCATCGTCACTTTGCATGCCCACCATTTCTAACCTAGTCCTAGTGCACCGTTCGATCTGTTTGAGAGTAAGAAAAAGCGTAACAACATCAAACTCTACGTCCGCCGTGTCTTCATCATGGATGACTGCGAGGACCTCATTCCGGAGTACCTTAACTTTGTCAAGGGTATCGTCGATTCGGAAGACTTGCCTCTCAACATTTCGCGTGAGACACTTCAGCAGAACAAGATCCTCAAAGTCATCCGCAAACACATCGTCAAGAAGTGCATGGATCTGTTCTCGGAGATTGCTGAAGACAGTGACAACTCCCAGAAGTTCTATGAGGCCTTCGGCAAAAACCTCAAGCTCGGTATTCATGAGGATGCCCAGAACCGTAGCAAGCTTGCTGAGTTCCTGCGTTTCCATTCGACGAAGGCCGTTGACGACCAGACCACTCTCAAGGGTTTGTTTCCCGTCCCGCATGCGCCATACTTGTGCTCATTATGAATCTCTAGACTACATTACACGCATGCCTTCGGGACAAAAGGCGATTTACTACCTCACGGGTGAATCTCTTGCCGCCATCAAGGACTCTCCTTTCTTGGAAGTCCTCAGGAAGAAAGGTTTCGAGGTTCTCCTGCTTGTGGATCCCATCGATGAGTATGCGGTATCCCAATTGAAGGAGTTTGATGGCCTCAAGCTTGAGTCTGTCTCGAAGGAAGGTCTCGAGCTTGAGGAGACAGATGAGGAAAAGAAAGCGCGCGAGGAAGAGGCCAAGTCCTACGAGGACTTGTGCAAAGTTATTAAAGATGCGCTTGGGGAGAAGGTTGAGAAGGTTGTTGTATCGAACCGTATCTCCGACTCGCCTTGTGTCCTGGTCACTGGCCAGTTTGGTTGGTCATCGAATATGGTGGGTCTCTCGTTTGACCCCGGATCCGAAGACCAGAAACTGATAACCTGCGCTGTCTTTAGGAGCGTATTATGAAGGCCCAAGCCCTTCGTGATACCTCGATGTCGTCTTACATGGCCTCAAAGAAAACCCTTGAGCTCAACCCCAATCACCCAATTGTTAAGGAGCTCAGACGGAAAGTCTCGGAAGACAAGGCTGACAAGTCTGTCCGGGATTTGACGTATCTCCTGTTCGAGACAGCTCTCCTCACTTCTGGCTTCTCGCTTGAGGAGCCGACATCATTTGCAAAGCGGATCCACCGCATGATCTCGTAAGTGACTTACTTTTTTTGCGCGCCGATGTATGACTAAAAACTTCCCTGACTAAATTCTAGACTTGGTCTTGACGTTGACGAGGAAGAGGAGACAGCGCCCTCTGCCAAGGAAGAGGAGGCGGCCCCTGCGGAGGCAGAAGGGGCCTCTACGTCCGCGATGGAGGAGATCGACTAGAGCTGCTGCACGGACTTGGCTTTAGGCAAAAAAAGTTCTGTAGTAATTCCTGTGTATTACGCTCTCACATTCATTTTCTCCACAATGTGTCTACTGCATTATCATATAGCTATCCCACAAAAGTGCATCCTTCTTCCTTTGTCGCTATTTCTGGCTACCTAAGCGCTGTGTTGAACGATTGCGATTGTACTTTAATATGAAGGGTGCCACGCTCACAGCACCCAGTATGGGAAATGATAATGACGCGAGGTATGGACTTCCGATGCCATAGTCATTAGGATAGAGAGAGGATACAGCCGCTGAAGGTAGTTGCCGTACCGAACGACGTGACTAATGTCTCCCCTACTTCCTCTCTTCACCCCCAAGTATGGATGCAATGATACCCGACACGTCTTCACTGCCACGAACGTGATCCCATCGATTCATGTTGATAGCCTAGTACAGTTGAGTCCGCGTGCGATCCTCGTGTTTCTTCCTGACGTTTCGTCCTCGGGTCAAACCTATCAAATTCGCAACATCGGCTGGCAACTATCCCACATGGGCGGTCGCAAGAAACACACGGGAGTCATTGTTGGAGTCATTGCTCGCATCGGAATAAATTCCCAAAGAAAGCGAGATAATAGGTTACTCGGGCGACGTTGTAAAACGAGGCTCAGAGGCGCGCCATTGTTCGCTATATTTGTTATGATTTGTCAGCAAAACAGGCGGGGGCAACGTGCACCGTTTTTGACACGCGGTAGCTTACTCTCTCCCATTGTCCGTTCCATCTCCATAAAACTCCAGTCCCTCCTTTCCTACCTTTTTCTTTTCGTCCCCGTACGCCCCCTCATAAACGCCAACTCCATCAAGCCCGTTTGACAGCAGTCAACCAGCCCCAATTCTTGACTAGACAAGATCTCACAATGTCCCCGATCCCCATTATCGCCCCCCAGCCCCGCCGTTTACTCCCGCAACCGACAGTAATTGACACATCAGTGCCGGTGTTGCCCATCAACCTCGACGATCCGTTCATCGTGAGCATTTCGTGTTGTCCCTGCTTACCTTATCAGAGGACTCATCTTTCTGACGCAAGTGCCACACACCTGCCCCCAAGAATGCTCAGCTTCCTCGCCTCATGTCTCCAATCCGTATTCACCATCGTTCCAAGCGCTCTCTGGTTTGTTTTTCTTTCATCCGGGCGATTACAAACTCCCGTTGATTTCGTTCTTGTCTTTTTTTTAAGGCATCGCAGTCTCCGACACCTTGTAGCTCTATCAAACGACAAGTAGTTTGCCCACCACGTACCCCCCGCCGTCGGCGGCACAATATTCGCCCAGAAGCTATCATTGCGCCCCGTGTGATTAACTTCGATTCTCTTCCATGGATTTCCGCTCTGGACGACCCCGTGTTTACGGCAGGAAACCCCTGGGACTCCGATCTCTCAGGACTTGCAGAATATATGCGTGCTTCCGGTCCTGGCCCGGTCCGCCGGCGCAAGTCTATCTCCTCGAGAGATCGGTCAGAGCCTCTTGTGCCGCTCGTCTCACCACCGCCGAGTGCAACGTCGACACCCCCACCACGGTTCCCGTCGCCATCACGAGTTCAATTCGTTGGTCTAATGCCAATTATGACGCCCGCTAAGGAAGCAACGTGGTGAATGTATAGCGTTGTCACTTTCCGTTTTCCCCACTTAGAAAGTTCTTTTAATCCTCACCCCTTTCATCACGTCACCATTCCCCTGTTCATCAACGGACGCTCCCATCATCCATCCATGCAATCCGGAAATTCACCCGTGCCCTATTCCTGCAAGTCAGCATCATCAACTGTGACCGTATTCAATCGCATATATATTTCACCATCTTTTCACATTTCATTCATTCTCATCTCACAATTTTTTTCGACCGTTCAAAATGCCCGTACTTTATCGTACGACGACCATTCACCTTAACCGTTGTCGTTTTACGTTCAGCCTGACGTTTGATATTTTATTTGTGTATTGTGAGCCGGCCAGGTTCTGCAGCACGCCATCATACTTTTTTCCTCAATGCATCTATCTATGATGTTCCAAGCTCCTCCCTCATTGACAGTTTCCTTATAACGTGTACATGTATTAACGATATTCTCTGCCTTCACGATTTCCTGTACAAGTTGTTCCTATACATGCAATACAGTATTGTGATCAACAGTTTGATCATACTAACAGTCGTAACAATGACATAATGCATAGCGTCGGTAGTCGTCCAAAATCAATGCCTTGAGCCTTGAATCCATTTTAACATTTTCCGTCGCGCAATTTTTATCACATCCGATACTATATAGTGGGTGGGAAGAGAAAGAAATTCAAAAAAGGACTGCCCCAGTGAGGCTCGAACTCACGACCTTCCGATAAGCTTTTCCCAATGGGATAACAGTCGGACGCTGTAACCAACTCAGCCATGGGGCATGTATTAAGGATAACATCTGTTACGTCTAAGAACCAGACATGGCAAGCATCTTACTGAATCTCGCCCAAGCTTGACCCATATTTTTCTCCCAGTCCAAATAACCTATTCTACGCGAAACAATAATATTTACGATGGTGCCTGAGAAGTCGCTTCAGAAACGAATCTCTCCATGAACTGAATGAGTGTGTCCGCGCTTGCTTCCGTGACGGCATTATAGAGCGATACACGTACGCCTGTTAACACAATGAAATTCGATGAGGGCCGCTTAGGTTGCGCAAGAAAGGTATGTACATACCTCCAACCGACCTATCACCATCGATGCGGTCATGTGAAATGTCAAAAGGTGTGTGGAGGTATGTATGCAAGCAAACAACGCACCGGTGACCCTTTAAGCCTTTCATACCCGCCTTTTCCGCGCCCGCAAGGAAGCGTGCCTCTGCACCTTCCCCGAGGACATTGAAGACGACATTCATCCAGCTACCTGACCCTGATTGCACCCTGCCTTGAAACACACCGCGCTCCTCGCCTGCCCGAATAGCGGCGTATACCTTTTCCGCCTTTCTCCTGTTGACTGCCTCGTAGTGCGCGATGCCACCCTGTTCCTTCATATACTCGAGGACGAGCCCGGTGATGTAGATGGCGAGCATCGACGGGGTGTTGTGCAGGCTCTTGCTCTGCGCGAGTGTCGTGTAGGACAGACATAATGGAACGGGTATCGCACCAAGCTTCGCCGCTGCGTCGACATCAACGAGACAATCCTGACGCACGATAAGGATCGTCAAGCCAGCGGGACCGATGTTTTTCTGCGCGCCGGCAAAGATGATGGCATGATCGCTAAGATGCGGGATCGGGCGGGACATGAACGAGGACGAGTGGTCGCCGACAAGCGGGAGGAGACCATTGGGCTCGCGCGGCAGGAGTCCAAAGGGGAAGGACGTTGGCGCGGTGGGATCCGGTGAAAACTGGACGCCATCGATCGTCTCGTTCTCACAGTAATAAATGAGCGCGGGCGTTCGCGAGAAGGAGTATTCGCCATGCAACGGTATGTTGTCGAAGGAGACGTTGTCCTTGGAGTATTTGCGTGAATCGACCGCGAGCCTTGCACGAGCGCCACCGAGACGTTTGGCCTCGTCGAAGGCCTTTCTGCTCCATGAACCGGTGAGGACGTAGTCCATGACACGCTCATCGTCAGGGAGATCCGGAGAGAGTAGCCTATGGCGCGCGAGGAGGTTCAACACGACGGCAGAGAACTGGGCAGTCCCACCGCCCTGCGTGAAGAGGATGGAGTGGGTTGGAGGGACTTCCAACTGGGTCCTGATGAGGGATTCGGCATTTTGGATGAACGCGCCGAACTCCTTGGAGCGATGTGAGAGCTCGGCGATGCCAATGCCTGTATCATTGAAGTTGAGTAATCCCTGAGCTGCTTTCTTGAGTACGGGTTGAGGAAGGGCAGAGGGACCTGCCCCAAAGTTGATCACCCGAGAGGTTGCCATCGTCCGAGTCGAAGAGGTGAAATTGAATTAACTTGGCAACCGCGATGGTAAAGCAAGCGGCGGCGGGCAATAAGGGACGTGCTGCCCAGCCTCCGAGTCCCGCTCCCAGAGCGATACCTTTCCCCAGATTATCAGAGAAGAGTCACATACGGTGTCATACATTTCTGGAGGACCAGATTATACTGCTAAGCGTGCGCCTTTATTGTCATCTTATCCGTCTCTAGGCCGGCGTAACCGTAACAGCGCCCGCGGCAGAACGTGTTGACTCGAGAAGAATGCCGATCTTTTGTCGACTTTATTGACTCCCAACGCCTGGAATTGACTCCTCCAAAAAAACGTGGGGAAGCAGTTAGGGTCAATTGTGAGCGAGCATATGTTTCTCGTTTGACACTAAACGCCCGAGTTTAGCGTCGTCCTCCCAGACAGGGTCTCCATACCTTCGCCCGAGTTTGCAGATCGATTATGGACTGTACTCCGTCCCCATCTGCCATCGTTTCCATATCCTGCCTCGGTGAAACGGCCAGATTCGAGTGCTAGGGCGGCCCATTCCCTCAACTCAAACATTCGATTGTACAAATACACTCCGTCGCAGCATTTTAACCCTCACTATGACGATTCCGTACGCGATGCGAAGACTGGTGCCGTCTCGGAATGGACACTACTCATATACCTTACCGGTGTCGAAGATGGTGTGCAGGGAGGGGAGGTACGTATGATAGGATCCGTTGAGACACTTCGCTCGATTATCGCAGACCATTTTCTATCCAAATAGCAAAGCGAAAGCCTCGGAATCCATGGTGGCACCGCTTACACGGGGCACAGCCCTTCTTCATAGGTCAGTGTAGACAGATACGCTTGCCGAGGTGCATGTAGATGCTAAAGTCCTTTTCTAGACATGGCAACGAGTGTCTCCTCCACGAGGGCTCGCAGGTCCAAAACGGCACCAAATACGTCCTCCGCTCGGATATCATGTTTTTGGATTAGGATACAACCGATTACGGGGAGTAGATGAGACGACAGGAGAGTCGATAAAGATGCTACCTTCTGCTCTTCTTTTTTTTCGTTGGCATTCCTGCCTGGACTACGTCGTCATCCCGATCTCTGACATCCTTATCCTCACTATCACCCTTTCTCCGCTTCCGATGTCCCTTATTCCCACCTTCCCTGAGCTCCGTGGCTGCCAGTCGCCCAGCCTCGTCAACCCTTTCATGCAATAAAGCTACCTCCTCCTTGTCGGTGGGCCAAATGTCCATCTTTTTGTTGATCACGGCTTCAATGCGTTGGATAAGTTCAACGTCGTATTGCGTAACAAGTGTTATGGATTTCCCGGCACGCCCAGCGCGGGCTGTGCGGCCAACCCGGTGGATGTAATCTTTAGAATGTGTAGGGATATCAAAATTGACGACGATGTCAACAACCGGAATGTCGAGGCCCCTAGAAAAGAGTTCCGCTTCCGTCAACAACTCTTATCCCCGCATATACAAGGACCTACCGGCTAGCCACGTCTGTAGCTACCAGGATCTTTCTTGACCCGCTCTGGAATTTACTCAGAGAGCCGAGGCGCTGACTTTGACTCAGCTGACCATGAAGTGGGATGGCTGCAAAGCCCAGATTACGCAGCACAATTGAGAGCCTGTTCGAAGCTTGTAATCCGCTTGTTTACTCAGAGAGATTGCAAACATACCGTTGTGCGTCATGAACGGTCCGAGTAAAGACGATCATAGAGTTTTGCGCCAAGGAATTTGCAAGGTAGACGAGATGAACGTCCTTTTGTGATAGGGGTATGAAGAGGTAGTATTGCAGCAAAGTGGACACCGTTGAATATCTGCGAGATGAGGAAAAGTCAGACTTGCGGATGTCACTGGACGGTCAAGACACTTTTACTTTGTTGAAACCTCCACTCGCACAGGGTTTGACAAGCTCGCACGCTGGAGCTTAGCAACCTTGGTCGTCATCGTCGCCGAATACAAGTAAGTGGTCCGTTCCTTCGGGATGGCCCTGAGAATGGCGTCGATATCCGCCCCAAAGTCCATATCCAACAAACGGTCTGCCTCGTCGAGAACCTGAGGGGTATGGCGGACAGCTTGAGCTGATTGAACGCGCGCGACGCATGTATAGGGAAAGAAAATGGCAGCATGGTATTCGCTCACCAGAAATCTGAGGCCACGCAGACTGAATCCCTTCGTGTTCTCTAGGTGATCCTTCAATCGCCCAGGAGTGGCCATAACGATGTGCGGCTTCTTAGCCAGCGCGATCGACTGCGTTACCATATCCATTCCGCCAACGAGGACCGTGCACCGTACGCCCATAGCGGAACCGAGCGCTTCAAATTGCTGTGAAATCTGGTAGGCCAACTCGCGCGTCGGTGCAAGTACGCACGCAAAAAGACCCTTACCAATTATGTCTCGTCCCTCAAGAGCAGGGGGTAGTGCCTCAAGCTGAATGTCTGTTGGGGTTTTGTATTCAAGCCGTTCAATTGCCTCTAGAAGAGGCTGTATGAGCCCGAGTGAGCCGAATGACGGTTTTTGCTTCTTGGACGAGCCTGATTGCTCTGGCTCTGCTGAAGACATAATTGGATTATGTAATCTATCTACTGTTCTCCCATCGCTACAGTGAATGTATTCCGACCACCTCTAGGAAGTATAAGCACCTTCTCAGCTCCATGTACCTGATGGGTCTCAACATTCGGAAGCGACGACGATCCCATGGTCGTCTGCCCCTCGAGAGGCTTGGGGGAAACCACCACTTTTGGAAAGGATAACTCGCCGTGGTGGAGTGCAATCAGTGTCATCGGGATCGTCAACATCGACCCGTCCTGGGCTACTTCAGCCACCGAAAGCTAATCGCGTAGACGCGGACCTACTGTTGCTTCAAATTCTCCGCGCTTCCGCCCACCTATGAGCCAGTCTCGTACCATCTCTTCAACGTCGAAGCGCATCTGATATGATTTGCAACCAGTGTCCTGTTTCACGCCCCAGTGGAAGGAAGTCTGAATGGATAATAAAGCCGAAATAGGCTGTCCGGCATATAGTGGAGGTAATGGATGTGTCTGCGTCGACTCCCCTGAGGAGGGCGTTGCTAGAATGCGGAATCGCACTGAGGCAAGTATCTGCGGTAGTACAACGAGGATGAGAGCGTGATTAGACTCGACTGTGACGATGAAAACTTGCGTCCATAAGTGGTACGTCAACTTGGATACGGATCTCTCGCCAGGGACAGCTCATTGCAACCCCAGGCCTACCCTTTTCTAGGATCTATAGAATGATAAACGTCCACATCATCTCGAGATGACTCCGATTGCACTTGGGTAACCCACCTCTTGAATTCGGGTTTGGACTTCCTTTGGCGTCGCATCATTGTCGGATGCTGGGATGTTCAGCTCGCCAGTAATGCTATAAAGCTCAACCCAATTTGCGTCACTTTCGAGGGCCTGGATCATGTGTGCGATCAGGCGACTGCGATCGGAGCCAGGTTGGGGAAATTCATCTAAAGCTTCATCAACAGCTTGTTCGAGCACAGCTTCAACCTCTAATAATCAAGGTCAGATGATGTGGTTGGGGACGAGATGTATCCCAACCGTCTCGCAACATTCGATACTTGATGCATAAATTCAACGGGTCAAAGACTAACATCAATTAGTATGAGCAATCGGAAACAGGACCTAGCATCTGACCTTGGCCGTGTCGCGGGACAAGTTCAAACAAAAAGTGTGCGGGACGTGTAGGGGTGATAGTCTGAAAAACGTGAGTGACACCTAAATGCCATACTCTCGGGAACGAACAATAATTTCGCGCGTTTGTGAGAGCGTCTCAATGATGGAAAGCCCTTGTTCGTCCTTCTCAATTTCCAAAGTAGCTGAAGATACACGGATGTATTGTTGTGTAGTTGCTGATATCGTGAATCTTGAAAACAGTCTGAAAAACCACGTTAAGACTGGGGAATATGACTGGGAATACTCTTATCGTAACCTCTCGCCTCGGAAGAAATCTTGGACGTTGACAGTGACTGGTAGAGATACCTGCACTCTGCTACTCTGCGACAGACTACGATTGACTGATGGGTGCCGTTTGGTGTTATATGTCACATGGATGGTAGTTTGCTTTCAAACAGATCATAAGCGTACGTCCCACCCAAGCATTAAGGATCAGGGTCTGACCATAGTGTGGAGTGTTGACGCATCACTGTGAGGTATTAATATTGAAACTTCGGAATTCTCAGCGAGGTTCAGTATTGAGATACTATCTGTTGTGCGCTCAAGAGATACCGGAGTTTCTGATAGGTAGCATTTAGCCATGTGATTTGCTGACGTTCTGCGACTCACCATCACCGTCTAATGTAGAGTCCCGGAAGTGAAATAAGACACCTGGTGGCCCGGAGAGTTTAAGCGTAGCCTTTAAAATGTTGTTTCGACCGGACGAGACGGCCAACAGAAGTTTAGAGGACATGCCCGGTCCTAATTCGACTACCCAAGACGAGTTTAAAATGTTCAACCATGTTGATCTACCTGCTTACCAGAGCGGGGTCGCTTCAACCGAACATCGAAGGCATGCGTGTCCCTTACGAGCCGGATCAGGGTCGGGGCAGTATACTTGGTCCGTGAAGCCTTGCTAGAGCTCTTTGGGGTCGGTCTGTGATCCCACTGCAATAGGAGATTTGACACAACCACTTCACTCTGTTCAAGAACATAGATACCCCAGGAGGAAGTCTCAAATGGAGTAAGTCGCTCGAGTCCTAAATGACCTCGGGGGCAACATACTGGACAAAACAATCTGAACGTTGAGGTTCCGGGTTCTATCGCCTTCACTCCGATGCTGAATCTAAGCTTGTCGGAATCTCGGCCCGATAAGCTCACATTGATTTCGCTTGTTGGGAGTGGCTTCGTGTGGGATTGTCTAAGACAAATCGCCCAAGACAATAGGATATGCACTTACGCAGGGCAAGGAACTGTGCACCGAAATGTGTAGGAAATAACCGTCTTCATCCCCTGCTTGCACCACTGTGGTGTCTAATATTCGAAGGAAGAGGGCGGGATGTTCTAGATACGACAACGCTGAATCAAACCTCAAGTCAGACCACCGATCGGGCCTGGAGGAGGAATGACAAACGTTCGCTGAGCTGATCTACTGCCGCCTTCAACGAGTCCATTAGATTCGTTATGTACGTTGCACTGTCTTCTTGACGTGCCAACAATTCACCATCAAGGCCGCCCTCGCATACTTTGAGGTACGAGAGGGCAATGTTAATCCATTGTTTGTTTCTGTCGGTACCCGCAAGAGCATAGACGTTGAGCGCCTGTGATAGCATGTAAGACTCTAATGATGTCCATTTATGCGGCGCGTAATGAGCTGGCAACGATGAATATGTTTGAATGGCAGAAGGCAATCGACCGCGGTGACTGGGAGTGGAGACCATGAGATGGGAGTAGGGGAACAACGGTTGTCACTAACACGTCCAACGCTGCCAGACTGCCGTGTAGCCTCAGCGCAAACTTGCGACGCCCAGCCTTTACGTAGGCATCGATCGCGCGATTGGTTAGTTTGACATATATATCGTAGAATGCCGTCTGATCTTCTAAGTACTTCAGAAAATCGGAATTGGTGATGACGGAACGCGATTCTTGTTTCGCCTCGTCTGAAACGATAGGTACGCTGGGCGATGATAGCGAGAATGGCGATCTAGACGGCAGAAAGTCCAATTGTATACCAAAGACGTCCAGCTGAGAATATGTCGGCGATCACACAACCCGAGCGAAGGGGTCTTACCTGATTGCGTGCCAGCTCGAGTAGTTCGCCCTTGCAAGCATTGAATTGATTAAGCACAACACCCTCCAGTTTAATGTCTTTCGCCCAGACATCGACCTGCTCCACTACACTGAGTGCCGAAGAGTACATCCAGGATTCGATAAAATGCCGAGGTAGAATGACCTAATGTAAAGCACGTTGGGAACGCATCAATAAATCGCCACGCAGTCGACTTACGCTGACTTCACGCAGCTGTCTCCCAAACGATGAGAGGAACATCGCGACTTTACTGCAGACATCAGAGACTTTGCCCATCTTCCCGAGGAGGTTGCACTGCCTCGCGAGCATGTATATACGGAGATCGAAGACGGATACAGTATTTGCAACAATCAGGTCACGGTATGGCTTTTTGGTTATCGAAAGTAGCGGCAGGGAGTCATCTTTTGGGCCAGGAATTATGAGGGTGCCGAACCAAGACAGATTCTTCTCCCTGAGTACATGCGCGAAAGACAGTTCAAGTTCGTCATAGCACCGTAAAGAATCTTCGGAGAGGTTCATTCCTTCGAATGACGCGGCCAGGCTTTCCTGAGGTAGACAGGCATAATTATGTACTGAGAATGAGACCTGTAACCTTCCGCACCTTTAGAATGAAAAATGTGCAGAAATTCCATCCCGGCATTGACTGTTGGCTTTCCGACCGCCTGACCTCATCGTCCCTTTGAGATACCGCCGTATCAAATGCAAAGAGTAGCCCATCCTTGACTTTGGAAAGTAGTTCGGCCCAGGCCGCAGGGTTGTCCTTGGCAACGGGCCACACGAGCTGTACGCATCTCCAAATAATCGAAATCACAACATTGCAACGACAAAACTGCCAATACGCACCTGTCTTTTTTGTCCGTATTGAAGTCCGCACGTATTTTGTCTAGCACATTGCTCTTTATTTGGAAGAAATTCATGGTCGGATTACGGGCATCAGAACGGACGACGTGTACGATGACCCATTCCTGGTTCTTGCGATGACTCAAGGAAGTTTGCCAGTCCTTAATCTGTTTTTTGACAGTAGTTTTGTATGCATCACTGTCCTGCTCGAAAAGGCGTAAACTATCAGACGATGAGATGAGGCATAGCCTTACCTCACATGTTACGACAAAGATATTCAACAAAGGTCTCTCTAACAGCGAATACGGGACTTGAGAAGTATTCTCGTCACGAACGGTGTTCAGAGGAACGAGCTGTACTTCGAGTTCTTGAATTGTCCTGATGGATGGACGCATAGGCGGTTTCCAGTGAATGTTCCTGAGTGGGAGCTGAGCCGACAATGCATCGTGGAGCTGTATCCATTGGTCTGAAGAAAGGAAAGGCTGAGGCGCAGAATATGTAACGACGACACGTTGGGTCGACATAGACGAGTGTACGGTAAGCTAATGTAACGAATCTCGCGCTCGCGCTTTATCGGGCCGGCTCGTGATGCCCTCTCCTGATCGTCCATCTGCATATCCAAACCAAATACCCCCCAAGAGCATGACATGGGATATACATAGTACCACGGAAGAGCGTGTAGTTGATGGGTAAACGTTCCACGCGTACTCTATTGCCCCCACGATAATAAGCCTAAACTACGATCAGACTGGCTGAATACTGTATTAAATAACACGCACTTTAGGATGGTGGGATAGCGCGTCCTCCACGCCAACAGGGGACCCTGATAGGCGTACCACGAGTAAAATTGGTAATGTAACGAGCGCGAAAACAGCATTCCAATAAGATTGGAAGTGAAAGCAATTGTAATGATTTCTATAGACTCGTCGTGAGTATTCGCGAGACCCAGGCGATCCCTGCGTACGCACCGTCAGCACTAATAGAAACACGACTCCCCGGACGGCTAGGGTGCCGTATGGCTCCGCTGAGGACCGCTAACACCCCTCCTGAAGTTCGGCACCATCGAAAAAGCCCAAACGCGACAAGAACCGAGACATGTCCGACAAGTAATGCCTTCGCGAAGTTTGGATCTAGGAACTTTTCTTCACTCAAAAACCTCCAGTTGACAGTCCATTTATAGAGGAATACGCGCTCGAAGTTGAATGCATAGTTAAAGTAAGGTAATGGGTGCTCGCGAAGGAATGGGTATGCAAACAGTCCTTGAACTGAGATGATCGTCAGGCAAAGCCGAGTAGCAGTAACCAAGCCACGTTGTTTGACCAGCACAACAAGGTAGGCCGGGAGATATAGCAGAACGGACATCTTGACAGAAATGGCGATACTGCAAGATAAAGTCTGTTGCATTGCAATGGGTATACAACTAATATCTTACCTTAAAAGCAAGACGGCAACATCAGATAGACCTTCACCAAGCGCGAGGATGGAAAGTTGAGTGAGGACTACTGCCCATGTATCGTTGAAAAGGCGCAATACGTATATTGAGTGAAGTCGTTTGCTCAGAGGCAGCAACAGCAAGATCCAATTAGGAACGCCGCCTGCCTTGCGATAGATCACGCAGGAAAGAATGACAGACGCTGTGTACAGAAGGGCATAGATTTGCTGAGACAGTACGAGATTGCGGCCTGCATCTGTAAGTTTGTACAGAAGTGCGTGGATGTAAACGTGCCCTGCGGGATATCTGTACAAAAACATTCTCATCTCTGGCACCTTTTGCCCAGGTCATGTCGAAAGTATGCTTACACTAAAGGTCCTGTCGGCCCATCGATAGCAGAATAGTCTCGCTCTCCATCCAGATAAATTTTTATATGGTGCATATAAGTTTCCCAATCAATTTCGGTATCTGAAATGTGTATCTGGTGAGAGATTACGACAGGCAGGTAATGGGGATTTCATACATGGAACAAAACGGATAACAAGCTGTGTAAGTGCTACATCTGCGATGACAACTAGACTTGCGAGGGTCCAAAAGAGATTGGAATCGAATAGCAGTCGCTTTGATAGATTTAGGACAGAGGCGACGGTGATGGATGAGAGTCCGAAGCGCGTAAGGCCAGGACGGCCAGGGGAGGAGTCGGGAGTAGTACTTGAGCTTCCCAGCTTGACTGATCAGATCAACGTCACGATGAACGTTGCAGGAGAGGTCACTGACAACTGGGATTGGAGGCGCTGAGATTGATTGCAATTGCAATAGACGACCGTCAGCATTCTCACGAGCCAACGCTATACACACCACCGAGCTCAGAGGGATCGGGCCTTCTGGCACCCGCATGCGCCAGTGGCGTTCCCGACCGCTCACGGAGGCACACCCTGAGCTCCTAGTGATAAACACACCGGGTTTATGTCGCGAGTATCGCGTCGAAAACGGGCACCCGTCACGTACTCGACAAGGACGCCTCGCACCATGGATTTCATGGCTTGACGTATTCTCAGTGATACTTGTTGGGTTGTTATGGCCTTCAGTGCGTTCTTGTCAGAATTTTACCTCAACTCACTCTTGGTGGCTAACGACATTTGCTAGTTGAGGGGGAATGCGGTCCTAATGATCGCAACCGGAGTAGGACTCAGCCTCCTTATATATTGGAAGGTTACACAGGTCCTTTGGGGTGCGCGTCCTGGCGAGTCGACTGTCATTCGGGCTGATGTCCTCCAGAGTCCATCCTTGTTCTTCCCCCTTATGGCCTTCAGCTCGAAACACATCGCGGGCTCCCTTCTCTGCCAATCTTTGTGTCAAGGAAATTTATCCCTTTGACCGAGGTGCAGGATGTGCTGATCAACGAAGGACTGCGGAGATGGGACGTGCGGTACTACCTTGCAGTCCTTTACTCTCCTCGTCAATGAGAACCGCGCCTGGAGGTTGCCTATGAGGTAGATTGAGACTTGTTCCTATTTCTTCTCGACACTCGCTCATTGCTTTGC